>ERZ1106952.5-NODE-5-length-366635-cov-37.365866_pt1 | contig 366635 bp, 342 predicted proteins | sample MGYA00403677_ERZ1106952 | MGnify/ENA primary metagenome ERZ1106952 (study PRJEB35170, sample SAMEA104062415) | human gut metagenome | biome: human gut; feature: human-associated habitat; material: faeces | place: Denmark | collected 2012-05-14 ... | reverse complement strand
CGGCGGGAATCAGATTTTCTTTGATAGCGTCAGTGTGGATTCGATAATTGATTTTGGCAAGTTCACGCTTTGCCGACCACCCAAGCTGTTTTTGTTTTTCATCTTTTAAGCGTTGAAATTCTTTGATGAAATAGAGCTTAAACTCAACGGAAATCCAGCTTGCAAATTCAAAAGCAATATCCTTATGAGCATAAGTACCGCCGTATCTTCCCGCTTTTGAGAGGATACCGATTGCATTTGTCGCTTCTACCCATTTCTTCGGAGAAAGAATAAAGGCGTGGAGTCCCGCTTGCTTTCTAACCCCCTCGAATTCGACGGGATTAAAATTGGGATTATTCAGGGTTTCCCATATCCCTAAAAATTCAATAGTGTTGCGGCTCCGCATCCAGTTGGCGATAACTTTTTCTGGCTCAATAGTTTTAGATTTCGTTATATTTGTGAATTGACAGATTACAATTAGCAGGGTATAATAGAAGTAACAAAAGATAGGCGAATGACTAAGGTGGAATTGCTCGAAAAAAGCGGCAAAAACTCTGTTCGAGAGCGACAGTAAAATGATTAGTACCAATGAATACAATACCCTGATGGCGAATGCCGCCACGCAAGCGGAAAAGGATTTCTACTCGGAAGTCTATAATTATTTGTTAGGGAAAAAGCAGCAAGAAGTAATCGCTAATGAAAAATATTAGAAATTTATAATTATAGGTTGCATTATAGCTATTTTTGTGGTATAATATAAATAGGAGGTAAGTGGTATGACGATTGATACGAATCAAGTTCTGTCTATAACAGAAACGAATCAAAATTTCTCGAAAGCAGCGAGAATAGCAGATAGGCAGGGTAGCGTAGTGGTTTTCAAAAATAATAAACCGAAGTATATGCTGATAAACTTGGAGAATAATCCGTTGATTGATTTAACGGATGAAGAAAAAATCGACGTAGTGGCAAAGCGTGTTTTGGAAAAGCATAGGAAAGCCTTTGAGGAATTGGCAAAATGATAAAGTTCAGCCAGGACAAAGTGTTACTGTTGCACCAATTACTCATAGAACAGACAGGCGGAGAGGATGGAGTTCGGGACTTTGGCTTATTGGATTCTGCGCTGGAAGCATGTTATGCTACGTTTGACGGGAAAGAGCTGTTTCCGAGCAAAGAAGAAAAAGCGGCAAGGCTTGGAGTAGGGCTTGTATCTAATCATGCGTTTGTAGATGGAAACAAGCGGATAGGAATGTATGTTCTGCTGACTTTTTTGGAGGTGAATGGAATCACGATAGACGTGACGGATGAAGAAGTAGTGGAAGTGGGGCTAAAACTTGCGGAAGGGAAAATGAAATATGAAGAGCTGTTAGTCTGGATTAAAGATCGTGAATGAAAGGCAGACAAGAGCGAATGAAAAGAGATACTCATGCATGAGTATCTCTTTTCATCTTAAAGGGTATAAAAGGATTTTCTTAATAAGTAACGGAAAGATCTTGAAACAGGAAGAGCAGGTGTATCCGTACAAAAAGAATGTGTACGCCTCGCCATATACCGGTATCATAGAAACGGAATTACATCGAGCAGGTGAGTTGTATGAAGTTCATTTTCTGCTGCGAAACATAGATAGTACAGGGAAAGAAAAAATTTGGTATCTGACGATTGCGGGAACAAATGTAGAGATTCAAACAAAAAAGTAAAAAATAATTTTTAATAAGTTAAAGTTTAGAATTTTTATAAATATACAGATCTAAAATTTTTGGGAAAAGAAAAATGAATAAAAATACAAACGTAAAAAATACACCCAAAATACACCCTTGACAATTTTTAGTTCGAAAAATTTGTCTATTTTGGGTGTACAATATACATAAAATATTCAAAACTGATTGAAATATTCAAAAAATAGGTCAAAATAGTCAAAAAATACGTTATTTTTATAAAATTTATCGGTTCCCAAGCTGATTCCGGCGAGTTCGACTCTCGTCACCTGCTCCATGAAAAAAGCCCCTTTTGGGGCTTTTTTGCTTGAAAAACGGCATTTTTGGCCTATTTTTATAAATGTATAGACAAAAAATACACCCAAAATACACCCGAAGAGATATATACGTCCCTTGACAGGCGGAAATGAGGATTTTTATAAAGCTCCGAATTATCGGGGCTTTTTTTAATTGTTTGATTGAGTATGCTTCGGAAGTTAAAGCCCGGTGAGGTTTATTTTCAGTAAGAAGCTAACCTTAACGGCGTACAGCTTGCGGTTTTGTAAAAATCGCTGTAAATGTCGCTAAAAGCAGTTGGGTTGAAAGCAACGCTTAAATTGCATTATGGAGGTTCAGTGGAATGGATTTAGAAAAAATTCTCGAAAAAAGGAAGATTCTTTCTTGAAAGGGGCCGTATAACGCTTATATTGATTTTTATTTTTCCATAGAAATAAGTCGGATAAATTGATATTAATAGGGAAAATTTGATATAAAAAGAAAAAACTTTAGATTATAATAAAACTACAAATAGAAAAGGGAGGGAAAATATGACAGAAAAAGAGATCGAAGCGCTCATAAAAAAGATGACCTTAGAAGAGAAGGCTGGTTTTTGTTCGGGTGCGGACGTATGGCATTTGAAATCGAATAAACGGTTGGGGATAAAATCCATAATGGTTTCAGACGGCCCTCACGGACTCAGGACGCAGAGGGAGGAGAGCGATAATCTCGGAATCAACGGCAGTATTGCAGCGGTGTGTTTTCCGGCGGCGTGTGCTACTGCGGCATCGTTTGATCGGGAATTATCCTATAAAATCGGGGAAACCTTAGGGGAAGAGTGTCTGGCGGAAGGGGTTTCCGTTTTGCTGGGACCTGCGATGAATATTAAAAGGACGCCGTTGTGCGGCCGCAATTTCGAGTATTTCTCCGAAGACCCGTATCTTAGCGGAGAATTGGCGAAAGAATACGTAGAGGGCGTTCAGAACAACGGCGTGGGCGTCAGCGTCAAGCATTTTGCGTTAAACAATCAGGAAACCGATCGCATGGTTGTTTCCGCAGACGTAGGGGAGCGCGCTTTCAGAGAGATTTATCTCTCCGGCTTCGAGACCGTCGTAAAGGAGGCTTCTCCCTATACGATAATGTGCTCTTATAATCGCGTAAACGGAGAATACGCATCGCAAAACGGCCGCCTTTTAACGGATATTTTACGGGGCGAATGGAAATTTGACGGATTTGTAATGAGCGATTGGGGCGCCGTAGTGGATCGCGTCAAAGGCCTTGCCGCAGGGTTGGATCTCGAAATGCCGGGCGGCGACGACTTTACCGATAAACAGATCGCAGCGGCCGTGCAGACGGGTGAGCTCGACGAGAAAATTTTGGACGAAGCGGTGAAACGTATTCTTCGCGTAGCAGCAAAATGTAAAGCGGACGAGGAGAACGCGCCGGGCATGGATCTTGTAAAAGGCCATGAAAAGGCGGTGGAAGCCGCGCGAGAATGTCTTGTTTTATTGAAAAACGACGACGGGATTCTGCCTCTGAAAAGGGAAAGAAAAATCGTCTTTATCGGGGAATTTGCAAAACGGCCCCGCTATCAGGGCGGGGGAAGCTCGCATATTCATACAACCCATTGTACGGCGGCTTTCGACAGCGCGGCAAAGTACGCGCAGCCGACCTATGCCCGCGGATATTCTCTTTCGGACGCACGCGAGGACGAAGCTCTGCGCAAAGAGGCGGTAAAGCTGGCCATGGAATCGGATGCCGCGGTACTGTTTATAGGTCTGCCCGATTCTTTCGAGTCGGAGGGCTACGACAGGACGCATTTGCAGCTGCCCGACGGACACAACCGGCTGGTAGAGGAGGTGGCGGCGGTTCAGCCGAATACGGTGGTCGTACTGCATAACGGCGCGCCGGTGGAGATGCCTTGGGCGGATAAGGCGAAAGGAATCCTCGAGGCCTATCTCGGCGGCGAGGGAATAGGAGAAGCGACGGCGGACGTATTGTTCGGCGCGGTCAACCCTTCGGGTAAACTGCCCGAAAGCTTCCCCCTGAAGCTCGCCGATACGCCCGCGTATCTCAATTTCCCCGGCGACAACCGGCATTGCCGATATGCGGAAGGGATTTACGTCGGATATCGGTATTATGATAAAAAAGAAATGTCCGTCCTGTTCCCCTTCGGACACGGACTCAGCTATACGCAATTCGAGTATTCTGCCTTGAGCGCGGAGGGAACGCCGTCGAAAGGGGTTACCGTGCGCATGAAAATCAGAAACGTCGGGGAAAGAGCCGGAAAGGAAGTCGTGCAGCTGTACGTCGGCAACCGAACGGGAAAAAGCGGCTTTGCCGTACGTGAACTGAAAGGCTTTGAAAAAATCTGCCTCGCGGCGGGCGAAGAAAAAGAAGTAGAGTTTTCGCTTGGATTTCGTGCGTTTGCCTATTATGATGAAAAAATTTCCGATTGGAAAATCGCGGCCGGAAAATACGAAATTGCGGCGGGTTCTTCATCGCGCGACCTGCGCCTGACCTGTTTTACGGAAGAGGCGGAAAAGACGGAAAAAATAAAAGTGGATCTCGATACGACGCTGGGAGAATTGTACGAAAATCCCGCTACCAGAAATTTCGTCGAGGCACGGATCGAAGGCCTGATGAAAAAGAGCGCGGCGGGCGGCTCCGTCATGGGAATCGCGGCCGAAAAGGATACGTTGTTGCGCTTGGTGTCGGGTGTTCCCCTGCGCGGACTTATTTCTATCATGAAACTTACCCGCGGGCAGATGGAGGGCGTGATTGCCGCCCTGAATGCCGCGTCGGGTAGTAAATAAAAATTTTTCGGAGGAAAAAAGATGAAAAAAAGACTTATCAGCGTTGCGTTGTGCGCGGTTTTTGCCCTGGGCATGGCCGCAACCGTTTCAAGCTGCGGCAAAGATGCGGAGGAGGATCTCAACTCCTTCACGATGTTCGTCCCCTGTGAAGTTCCCGACGGATATACGAGCTATAATCAGCTCCCCGTCTATAAGAAGCTGGAAGAAATCACGGGGATGAAGGTCAATTACGTACACGGCGTTTACAGCGACATTCAGCAGATGTGGACGGGCGACTACGCGGAATACGACGTCATGATGATCAGCGACGTTCAGGTGGGCGCGGGGTATCCCGGCGGCGTGGAAAAGGGCGTTTCCGACGGCGTGCTTTGGGATATGTCGCCCTACATGGACGAGTGTATGCCCAACTATCTGTCCGCCATAAGCGAAAGCTATACCAGCGTCCAGAAATTTACGAAGACGGACAGCGGGAAGCGTATCGGCATCTACAGCGTTCCGACGACCGAACAGGGGCCCTGGTACGGGTTTGTCGTGCGCGAGGATTGGCTGAGAATGTACCAGGAAGCGAGCGGAATCATCCAGAAAGACGCGGAATTGAAGGACCTCGTCACCTACGACGATTGGGAAAGCTATCTCACGTATGTAAAAAACAATCTCAACGGCGGTAAGGCCCCTCTGTTCCTTTATTATACGGGCGTAGATATGGTCGGATCTCTCAATGCCGGCTATCAGGTTTCCTCCGAGCTCTATCTCAAAGGGGGCACGGAAGTCGCCTACGGCGCGATTCAGCCCGAATATAAACAATATCTGGATAAAATGAAGGATTGGTATGCCAAAGGGCTGATCGATCAAAACTTTTATACCAACAATTCCGGTACCGAATCGCAAATGCCGCAGGCTCCCGCAATGGATAATTTTTCCGAAGGAAAATTCACCCCCGCTCAGTACGCGGCGTTCCCCATGATCTATACGTATATCCATACTTATGAGGATATCATGAAGGCGATGGCTCCCGTCTATGCGCAGATCGGCCGTCCGCAGTATAATCTTCGTCCGGTTGCGGCGCCCAAACAGAACGCAGACGATACCCTGCATATCCGCTATACGGAAAAATCGTCCGCCTATGCGGTGCTCACAAACAAAGTGAAGAGCGAAGAAAAGGCAAAGGCGATCATGAAATGGTTCGACTACCTCTTTTCCGACGAAGGCATGATGCTGATGAACTACGGCGTAGAGGGAGATACTTATACCATGGTGGACGGCCAGCCCACGTTTACCGAAAAAATCACCAAAAACGAAAAATTGAGCTTCGCCGACGCGATCAATACCTACGTCGCCTTAAATTTCATGTTCAAGTACGATTGGAAGCGGGAATTGCAGGTAGTTACGGCCGAGGAACGCAGCGCCATGGAGGAGGTGTGGAATTGCGACAACTCGTACGTGCTTCCCACTTTGACGCTGACGGAGACGGAGGGCCGCACGGCGGAGGCGTACGAGGTGAACGCGAAGAAATATAAGGACGAGTTTACCGTCAATTATATCATCGGCAAAAAAGATTTGCAGAGCTTCGAGCAATTTGTACAGCAAATGAAAACCACGTATCACGTAGAGGATCTCGTCAAGGTCTATCAGGCGGCATATCTGAGATATAAAGCGAGATAAAATCCCGCAGGGGGTGCGAAAATGCAAGAAACTAAAATCGGCACGGCGGACGGATTGCTCAATCCGTCCCGCCCCCCGAAGCGGGGGGCGGGCACGCGCTTAAAGACGGAAGCAAAAAGAAATTATGCGCTGTATCTCATGATTTTACCCGTCGTCGTGTTCTTTGTGATTTTTTCCTATTTTCCGATGGTGGGGTTAATCGCCGCTTTCAAGGATTATAAGCCGACGCAGGGGATTTTCGGCAGCCCCTGGGCGAGCAACCTTCAAGGCGAAACGGACGCCCTGTATCACTTCAGGCTCTTTTTCTCCGATCCCTACTTCGGGCGGCTGCTCAGAAATACGTTGATGTTCAGCTTTATGGACATTTTGTTTGTGTTTCCCGCGCCCATTATACTGGCGCTTTTGCTGCATTCCATTCAGGGGAAGAAATATCGTCGGGTGACGCAGACGTTGGTGTATATGCCCTACTTTATTTCCATGGTCGTCGTATGCGGCATTATCCGGGATTTTACTTCCGCCAACGGTATTTTCGGCGTTGTCTTTCAAAAGCTGGGGCTTGTCGGAGCGGGGGCGGGAATCCTCGGGGATACGCGGTTTTTCCGCTGGATCGTCATCTTTTCCAACGTCTGGCAGGGAACGGGCTACGGGAGTATCATTTATATCGCCTCCCTGTGTTCGATCGATACCACGCTGTACGAGGCGGCGGATATCGACGGCGCGGGAAAAGCGGCACGGCTTTTCAAAATCACCCTCCCTTCCATTATGTCCACGATCATGATTTTCCTGCTTTTGAAAGTGGCGGGCATACTCAATTATAATTTTGAAAAAATCCACTTGCTTTATTCAATTCCGACCTACGAAGTGGGGGATATTCTTTCCACCTACGTCTATCGTATCGGTATCGAGCAGGGGCGTATCAGCTATACGACGGCGATCAGCTTGTTCAATTCCGTCGTCGGGTTTGTCCTTCTCCTCGGCTGCAACGAATTGTCCCGAAGGTTCGGCGGCAATAATCTGTTTTAGGAGGCGGTGTAATGGCAGTCATCAAAAAAGCTCCTTCCGATATCGCCGCAAAAATAGCCGCGTACGTTTTGACGGCGGGGTTTGCCCTTCTGTGTATCCTGCCCATGTGGCACGTGATTATGGCTTCCTTGTCCGATCCCATTCAATTGGCGATATACGAAGGCTTTCTATTTAAGCCTCTGAAGTTCTCTTTCGAGGGCTATAAGCTTCTTTTTTCCTATCATAACCTGTGGCGCAGCTATTTCAACACGGTTGTCTATACGGTCAGCGCGACGACGCTCGGCCTTGTGCTCGATCTGTTGGCGGCCTATGTCCTGTCGAGAAAAAACCTCATGTTTAAGCGCGCCCTGACGGTATTTATCATTGTGACGATGCTCTTTAACGGCGGGGTTATCCCCCTCTATCTGGTGGTCAGGACGCTCAATCTCACCAATACCATGGGCGCCATGATCATTCCCGCTTGCTGCAATGCCATGTCGATTATCATGCTCAAAAACGGCATGGAATCGATCAACGACGCCATCGGCGAAGCGGCGCAGATCGACGGCGCGGGGCACGTGAGGATTCTTTGGCAGATCATGATTCCGCTTACGACGTCGTTTATGGCGACGGTCATTTTGTTCAACGCCATCGGACACTGGAATTCCTGGGTCAACGCCTCCATGTTTATCAGCGCGTCGCATAAGGATCTCTATCCGTTGCAATTGATTATGCGCGATATACTTATTTCCAACAGCACGGAGGGCGTGGTGTCTCCGTCCGGTTATCCGATTACGTTTTATCTCGCTTCTCTGCGGGTGGTCATGGTAGTCGTCGGCTCCCTGCCGCTCATCATTTTGTATCCGTTTATGCAAAAATATTTTGAAAAAGGAATCATCATCGGCGGCGTCAAGGGCTGAGGGCGATAAGGTATAAAAATTATGAAAATAGAAACTTTGAAAATAGGGGAGGCGACCCTTACGGCGTATATCCAGAAGAATGCGCCCGAAATCAAAAACGCCGATCGCCGTCCGGCCGTGCTGATTCTCCCCGGCGGAGGATACGAATTTGTTTCCAATCCCGAAAACGAACCTGTGGCGCTGGAATATTCCGCCAAGGGCTTCCAGTCGTTCACGCTGGAATACTCGGTGAAGGAAAAGGGCGTTTTTCCCGTTCCCGAAACGGAGGTGCTGCGGGCGACGGCGGTCGTCCGCGCCCGTGCGGAAGAATGGTTTGTCGATAAAGAAAAAATCGCCCTCGTCGGCTTTTCTGCGGGCGGACACCTTGCGGCGAGCGTGGGCGTGCATTGGAGCAGGGAATCGCTTTTGCGCGCGGCGGGCGTATCTGCCGACGAAGCGAAGCCCAACGCCCTGGTGCTTATTTATCCCTGTATCACGGCGGAAAAATACTCCTATCCGGGGATCAAAGCGGTACACGGGCGAGGGCTTCCCGAAGCGGAGACGGAGCTTTTGAACGTACATCGTTACGTGGGGCCGCACACGCCGCCCGCGTATCTTTGCCATACCTCGGAGGATACGTGCGTGCCCGTGATGAATACGCTGCTCTTTGCTTCGGCTTTGGCGGAACACAATATCCCGTTTGAAACGCGCATCTTCAAAAACGGCCCGCACGGCATGAGCTTGGCTACCGCGGCGGTGCGGCCCGATCCCGCGAAAATGTCGGAGGAGGCGCGGGCCTTGATAAAAAATCCTAAGGTTCTGGCGCATCTGAAAAAATCCACGGCGGCGTTTTCCGTCTGGATGCAGGAAAGCGTTGCGTTTTTATCCGATATCTTCTCCCTTTGAAACAAATAAGAAGCTCCCCCCGAAAAAGTTCGGGGGGAGCTTTGTCTGCCGGACGTTTCTTCCGTTTACCCATGCGCGGCTTTTTGATAAGCGAAACCGCTTAGATAAACGGCAAGCCTTAGCGGCTGGCGTACTCTTCCAAAAACTCGATGACGGATTGATAACCCTTTTGGGCTGTGGCCGAATCCAACTCAAACAAATAATCGTGATTGACCGTCCCGAAGGAAGCTTTATCGAAATACAACTTTTTTACGGGCACGCTGTTTTTCCTCAAACGATTTCCGAAGCTTCGGTTTTGACTTTCAAAGGAATAGGTATTGCCGTCGGTAAGGAATGTAGGCGGAAATTGTGGTCCGACATGGTCGCAGAGGCGGGAAAGCTTTTTTCCGCGCTTCTTCTTTTTGGGTGAGAACCCGTAGTAACCGTTGAAAAACACCTTCGAGAGCAATTTCAATTTGAAGTTTACCGACGGAAGCATGGTGGAAATATCGTGCGGGGCGCTGCAAAGGACGATCCCGTTTATCTTTTCGGGGGCCGTAAGGGGCACGGAGGGGAAATTTGCGGCATACGTTTTATCGGTGAGGATTGCGGCGTATTGCGCGCAGTAATGGCCGCCGGCCGAATCGCCGCCCAGAAACAGGCGGGCGGGATCGATTTGAGGATATTCGTCTGCAAGCGTTTGAAGATACTTTACGGCTTCGCCGATCTGTCGGAGCGCGGAGGGAAATTTTTGCCCGGGAGCCAAGGCGTAATCCATAGAGGCCACGGCAAATCTTTTTGCGCAGATCATGGTCATCAAAATTTCCGTACCCTCTTTCACTCCCGCGACAAAGCCGCCGCCGTGAATCCAGAGCAGCAACGGCAGGGGAGCCGCTTCCGCCTGCGCGGGAAGATAGAGGTCGAGACGGTTGTTCGGCAGCGCGGAAGGATACGCCAGATCGGGGATCTTTTTAACCCTGTCCCGATAGAGCGTATAATTATCCGGCTTTTTGAGCTCGGACGATTCAAAGCTCCCCTGCATTTTTTTCGCTATCACGTGAGGGAGCCGTAAATATACGCCCAGCGCGAAAGAGAAAACGAGGAGGAGAAAGCCGCCTGCGACGATCAGCGCTATCACGGGGGGCGTCATACGGCGACCTCCGAAAACGCGGCCAGCAAGGCCCGCCTGAGCTCCTCATAGCGCGTCGGATCTTCGGAATAGATCCCCTGCGAGGCATGTCTGTCGTCGAGCATATAATCGGAAAAATCCTCCCGCAAAAGGACTGCTTCGGCTAACCTGCAGGCGGTTTGTTCGGGTACCCGTTTTAACAGCTCGAAATGCTGTATTCCCCGTTGCAGCGCTTTATAGCGGAGGGAAAGCAGAAATCCGCCGCGGCGGTTGGGATAGACGAAACACACGTCGCCCGACGGCAGGGAAAGGGTATTGTAAGAAATGTTTTCGAGCGGGGCTTTCGTCCAACAGTAATGCGCCCAACGGAGAAAGCCGTCGAAATTTAATTTATACGCGAGGACGCCGAGTAGCTCCGCTTCCAGAAGCCGGCTTTTCAAAACCGTGTTGGGATGATCGGGAATATTGCATACGTAAAAGAGCAGTTTCCGTCGTTCGCCTTTGAAGCTTAAGAGAAAATCGCGCTGCTTGCAGGTACAGGGAAAAGACGCCGCACAGCAGTTCAGGCTGTCCGCAAATTCCTCGATGACGGAGGCATGGTCGAGCGCAAGCTTGAATTTCGCGTTGGGCTCTATATTTTTAATAAACTCCATGCTCTTGCGATAGGCGGTCATATCCGACGGTTCGTCGCCGCTGATCAGCGTTTTTTCAAACCAACCCTTTGTTTTGAAAAAGTTAAATGCGGCCGCCAGGTAAGCGGCGAGGTCGTTTTCCTTTTCGATATAGCGATATGCCCCGTCCGTTTCGTCGAGGTAGCGGATCAGCACCTGTTCGGCATGCTGAACCTGCGCGGCGGGGAAATAGGGCATTTTCCATATGCCGAGCAATCCATACACGGAGATATCGCCCGTCATGCCGTATTTTTCACATAAGTTTACGTAGCGTTCGACGGCGCTGAAATCATACGAAAAATTTCCGTTTGTCTTTTTGACGACGCGGGCCATAGAATATTCGTACAGCTCCGCGGGGGTGCTTTGCATAAGGTAACAGCCCCAGCCCCGCCAGGGACAGTCGCCCAGAAGCACCGTCACCGACTTCTGTCCCAGCTCCGCCAATGTTTTTACGGCTTTTTCCATGACGGCAAAGTGTTCGTCGCTCCAAAGCTCCGTTCCGTAATATCTCGCCAGGTTGGAATTATGCTGCCAGAGATCGAGATAGATTGTATAATCGCGCGGCGAGGGCAGCGCGCAGGGATAGACTTCCAGCGTCAGCTCCCGATGCGCGGCGAGGCGTTCGTTTGTCGCTCCGACGCAAACGTAGGCGTCGATCGTTACGCTGTAACGGCCCGCCTTCGCGTCCGCGGGGACGAGTATATCCGCCCAGACCGCGGGGGGGACGTTTCCGTCGAAATCCCCGTTGGGCGCGTCGTCGAGAATTTCGGCAAAGGGAACCCCGTGAGCGTCCGGCAGATATTTTTCGACATATAAGCGTACCTCGAAGGGGGCCGTCACCCGCACCCGATAGACGGGGCGGGAAACGTGCATGCCGAGGGCGGGCGCGTTTCCCGTATTGACGCGGCAGGCCTCATGCTCCGCGTCGAGAAAAATCTGGAAGGACGCGCGGTCGTTTCGCGCGCAAAAAATCTCCGTTATTTCCTTCGGGGCTTCGGCGATGGCACTCGCCTTATACAGTTCGTCTGCGATTGCGATATTTCCTTTCATTGTTATATTCCTCCGCTTATTTGAGATAAACCGTGACGAGCGCCACGCCCATGGGAGGAACGTCGAAATGAAGCTTAAGCTTTTCCCCCTCCCGCTCCGCGACGAGAAATTCGTTTTTCAATTCCGAAGCGGATTGAAGCGCCGATACCTGCGCCTGCGTGACGTATTCCGGGCAGCCGATACGCTCCCATTCCTTTATCGCGTTGGCGTGTTCGTCGTCTATCCGTACGATTTCGGGGGAACACCCGGCAAACTTTTCCCCCTCGAGCTCTATCTCTGCCGTCCGGACGGAAATGTCGTGCAGCAGCGATTGATGATTGACGCAGAGAAGCTGGACGGTGTTGTTGGAACGGTCGCGGAACGCATAAATGTCCAACGTTTCCCAAGCGAATTTCTTTTGATATCTCTCTTCTCCCAGACGGTGAAGGAGCTGAAAGGCGCGATAGGGCGCTTTGGCCACGTTTTGCAGCGTGAGCAGGCCATAGCCGCCGTGGAAGGCGGCGGAGGGGAAGCCGTCCTCTTCGAGGATATCCGAAAAGGTCCAATAGGAATAGGCGTCCGCCAGCCCCATATTGTCGGGGATCGTCTTGGCGATAAAGGATGCGCCGAAGCTGCCGTCGGAGGGCAGTCCGGCAAGGCTGCTCCATTCGGTGTAAAAGAGGGGAAGATTTCCCGCTTCCTTTCTGGCGCGCTTGGCCATTTCCGTCAAAACGCCTCTGTTGACGTCTTTCCAGATGTTTTTGCGAAAGGTGACAAATTCGTTTGCCAGCGCATTGACGGCGGCTTTATCGGTTTTGTCCAGCTCGGAAAATTCTTTGAAAAAGTTGCGGCTGTTTTCCACGCCGTAGCCGAGCACCACGTCCGTGGGGTAATGATGCGTGGAAATGAAATCGAGGGGAACGTCGTTTTTTTCGCAGTATTCGCGCATTTCGCAGATATAGGCGTTGTTGCTGGTGGCGGGCCCGCCGACGCGGAACGCCTCGTCCGCCTCTTTGATCGCCCGTGCGGTCATCGCGTACAGCTCGTAGTAATCCGCCATCGTGCCGCTCCAGAAGCCGCCGTTTTTCAGCCCTCCCTCCCCGCCGAGGTTCGGCTCGTTCCAAACCTCGAAATACCATCTGCGCACTTCGCTTCGGCCGTATCTTTCAATCAGATGAGAGAGAAAGGATTTTATCAGCCATACCCAGGCTTCGGGGTCGTTGGGCGGGGTCGTCACTCCCTTGTAATGAAAAATCGTCTGTTCGCCCGATTTCAGACAGGAAGGAAGAAAGCTCAGCTCCACAAACGGCTTCATTCTGATTTCCAGCAGAAAGTCGAAGATGTTATCTATATTGGAAAAGGAAAGCTTATAGGTGCCGAGGTAGGGGGACTTTTTCATCACGCTCATATCGTCGTCAAAGATACCGTGAAAGCGCACATAGCGAAATCCGAGCTCGCGCGCGCAGCGGGTCAATTGCCGCCGGTAATCTTCGCGCAGGGCCGTAGCCGCATGGCAGCTTCCGACGCACATTTCCCAGTAACGTTCCACCCTCTCCGTGGCAGAGTTTACGTTTAAGGCATAAATCATAAATTGCTTCGCTCCTGTTTTTTATCAGTATAACATAAAAATTGCACTTCTTATATCAATATTTCCGAAAAAATAACAACATATCTTGACAAAAGAAAGAATAGAAATTATAATATAAAGTAGCCGAAGGGGGGAAGGGAGATGGAAGAATACGAAGCGATATTGAACTATCTGTATGAGAGCAGCCGTATTCCCGTTTGGATATTCGAAAATGAAAAAATAGTATTTACGGATTTTTCGAAAGAGACTCTTCGGAAGGAAGAGGAATTGAAAACGGTGTTCGAGTATTTTTTGAAAAATGCGACGGGGGAGCCGACCATCCGTATCGTGGCGGAGGTGGAAATGTTCGCTTTTTTCCGATTTTCAGACGGAGACGGGCGGAAGCTATGCTTTGTTTCGGGCCCCGTATTTTGTTTTCATCCCGCCCAGATCATCGGGAAAAGAAGCTTGATCAGCGAGTACATTTACGCAAAGGAACAGATAAAGGCAAGGCTGGCGGATACTCCGATTGTTGACGTGAGGTCGTACTGTCGTTTTGTGCGTGCGGCGGCCGCGTTGCTTTTGCATAAGCTTTACGAAACGGAGAACTTAAAAAATAATTGTGTGGGAGATTTGACAAGCGACAGCCTGATCGATTCGGCTCTGGCGCGGGCTATTTTTGACATTCGGGAGGAAGAGCTGATCTCCCTGTATAACTTGGACAGCGAACATCGTTTGGTGGAAGCGATCCGAAACGGCAATCTGGCGTTGGTGACGGACCGCGTGGGAGAGGTAAAATATTCGGTCGATAGATTGCGCGCGCCTTTTGCGCAGGAAACGAAACGTCAGCGCGAATACGAGGTGGTGGCGCTGATAACGATCGCCACGCGCGCGGCCGTCTCGGGCGGTTTGGACGTGGACACGGCATTTTCGATGAGCGATCTCTATCTTCAACGCATAGACAAACATAAGACCTTCCGCGAGCTGGAGGAGATCGCCCGTCACGCGATACGTTCTTTTTGCGAGAAGGTTGCAGAATGTAAGGATAAGGAATTGGGGAAATATTCCCCGCGCATACAAAAAGCCATAAAATATATCCGCACCCACCTGCATTATCCGATATCTCTTGCCGAAGTGGCGGGCTATACGGAAATCAGTCCGAAATATCTTTCCTCCAATTTTTTTAAGGAAACGGGAAAAAAATTCAGCGATTTTATACGGATCGAACGGATTCGGGAAGCCTGCCTGTTATTGCGCACCACTAAAATGTCGAGTATAGAGATAGCCAATTCGTTGTCGTTCAGCAGCCAGAGCTATTTTATCAAGGTGTTTCTCGATGTGATGGGGATTACTCCGCAAAAATATCGCGGAAACAGTTCGGCGGAATTTGAAAAGAGGACGCGCGCTTAACCGTTTGGTTGAATTTGAAAAGATAATTTACGCTTATTTGTTAAAGCTGAAAGGCCGCCGTATCTGAAAAGACAACCCGCGCTTAATCGTTTGGTTGCTTTACAAAAGCCCCGTTCGGGGCTTTTTTGCTTTTTCGACATAAAATATCTTCCTTTTGCGGAAAATAACGGTAACGGATACAACGGGCAGACTATGCCCTGCCGCGGTGAAAGGGGGGAAGTATTTATGAAAAAGCAGTCGTTTTTGAAGGGTGCGGCGATCATCGCGGCGGGCGGATTTATCGCCAAGCTGATCGGCGCGCTCTACCGTATTCCGCTCACCAATCTGATCGGCGGCTACGGCATGGGGCTGTACCAGATGGTATATCCCTTTTATTGCCTGCTCTTGACCGTCTCCGCGACGGGGATTCCTTCGTCGATTGCCAAAATGGTGGCGGAACGGCGCGCGCAGGGCGTTTCGGGAAAACCCGTTTTGAAGAGCGCGTTTTTGCTCTTTTTATTGATCGGCGCCTTCGGAACGGTGCTGATGATGGGCATAGCGCCCCTGCTTTCCCGCATGCAGGACTGTCCCGAGGTAAAAAACGGATATCTCGCCTTAGCCCCTTCGGTGTTGCTCGTGTCCGCGATCTCCGTTTTCCGCGGCTGGTTTCAGGGAGAAAACAACATGCTGCCCACGGCGCTCTCCGAGGTGACCGAGCAGGTGGTGAAGGTGGGCTTCGGCCTGCTGTTTGCTTACCTGTTCCGCTCCGACGTGCAAAAAGCGGTGACGTATATCCTGCTTTCCGTGTCTATTTCCGAAGCCTGCGCGCTTTTGCTGATGGCGCTCCTTTATCGCCGCGCCCCTGCCCCCCTCGTCGGGATAAAGGACGGGGACAGGGTTTCGCTGAAGTCGGTGCTTCGCTTAAGTATCCCCGTGACGCTGTCCGCCGCGCTCCTGCCCCTGTCCTCTCTTTTCGACAGCGTGATCATCGTTCGGCTTCTGAAGCGATATACCGCCGAGGCGGTGACGTTGTACGGACTGTTTTCGGGCGGGGCCGTGACGATTATCAATCTGCCCGTGTCCGTCTGTTACGGCATAGCGGCGGCGAGCGTGCCCGCCGTGTCGGCGGCCTCCGCCGTCCCCGCGGGAGACGCGCAGGGAGAAGCGGAAAAAAGCAGAAAAAACGCGCGGAGGCGAATGCTGTACGCGCTCTTGGTGACCCTCGTCGTTTCGGTGCCCTGCGCGCTGGGGCTCTTCTTTTTTGCGGAACCCGCCGTGCGTATCATTTTCCGCGCCCTCAAGCCCTCGGAGGCGGAGACTCTGGTGAAACTGGTGCGCCTCTTTTCCGTCAGCGCGGTGACGCTCTCCTGCACGCAGACCCTTTCGGCCTGTCTGACGGGAATCGGGAAGCCGACGTTCGCGGCCGTTTCCATGGCCGTCGCGGTGGCGGTAAAGACGATCCTCAATTTTGCGTTGGTCTCCAGCCCGAAAATTTCCGTTTACGGCGCGGCGATTGCGGCGGATGTTTGTTATTTGGTTGCATTCGCGCTGGATTTGGTGTATAATTTAATCGTTACGAAACGGAAAAAAGGAGACGGAAAACATGATCACGGTAGTCGGACTGGGCGCGGAAGCGGGGGATTTGACGGAGCGGGGCAGGCGGGCGATCCTGTCGGCGAAGAAGGTGGCGGTGCGGACGGCGCGGACCCGCTCGTATAAAAATCTCGAAGAGCTCGGCGTAGAACATATCTGTCTCGACAATATTTACGAAAAGAGCCGCAGCTTTTCCACGCTCAACAAAAATCTTGCGAAAGCGGTGGCGGAATTGGGCGACGGCACGGTATATTGCGTAGATGGCGCGGCATCAGAGGACAACTCCGTGCGCGCCTTAAAAAAGCGTCTGCGCGGCAAAATAGAGATCGTGGACGGCGTTTCGAGGGTGAGTGCGCTCGTCCGTGCGGCGGGGTTTGAAAAATGCTCCTATACGGCGGTTTCCGCCTACGAAATCGGTGAGGCCGAAGCCTTTACCGCGCCGCTCGTCGTGTATGACATGGACGACCGCGCGCTTGCGGGCGACGTCAAGCTCCTCCTGCAAAACGCTTTCGGCGACGAAATTCCCGTTTTGTATATGTGCGGCGGAAAAACCAGGAAAATCAAGCTGTTCGAGCTGGACAGACAGCCCGCTTACGCCTACGATTCCGCGGTGGCCGTGGAATATGTAAACCTGTTGGAGAGAAAAAGGTTTACATTGAACGAGCTCAAAGAAATCGTGGAGCGTCTCCGCCGTCCCGACGGCTGTCCGTGGGACAGGGTGCAGACGTCCGAAAGCATAAAAATGAACGTTATCGAGGAAGCATACGAGCTGGTGGACGCAATCGATTCGGGCGACGACGGCAAAGTGCTGGAGGAGACGGGAGATATTCTGCTTCAGGCGGTGTTCCACGCGGTGATGAACGAGGAGCGCGGCTCGTTTAACCTTACGGACGTGACGACGGGTATCTGCGAAAAGCTGATCACCCGCCACACGCACATTTTCGGCAAGGACAAGGCGGACGGGGAAGCGGGCGCGCTGTCCGTGTGGGAAAGGAACAAAATGAAGGAGAAGCACCAGGAGACGTACGCGGACGCGGTAAACGACGTGCCCAAGGGCTTTCCCGCGGCGTTGCGGGCGCAAAAGGTGGGCAAGCGGGCGGCGAAGAGCGGCTTCGATTTCGCCTGCGTAGAGGACGCGGCGAAAAAGGTGGAGGAGGAGCTGAAGGAATTTCTCGAAGCCCGCGCCTCGGGAGACGCCGCGGAAACGGAAAAGGAGCTGGGCGATCTGCTGTTTGCTGCGGTCAACGCGGGGCGGCTGGCGGACTGCGACTGCGAAAAGGCGCTTAAGGAAAGCACGGATAAATTTGCGAGGCGGTTTACGCTGACGGAAAAACTGGCCCTCGAGGACGGCAGGGAGGCGAAATCGCTGACGGAAGAGGAGTGGGACGGCTATTACCGCCGCGCAAAAAAAGCCCTCGAGGACGGAGGGCGCGTATGAAACTGCGGCGGATAAAGATCGGCCCGATAGAGACGGAAAACAACGTTTTTCTCGCCCCGCTGGCGGGCTACACGAATTATCCTTTCCGCAGGTTGTGCGAAAGGTACGGCGCGGGGCTGACGTTTACGGAAATGGTCAGCGCGAAGGGGCTGAAATACGGCAGCGAAAACACGAAGGAGCTTTTATACACGACGCCGCTCGAAACGCCGCGTGCGGCGCAGCTGTTCGGGCGGGAACCCGACGTCATGCGCGCGGCGTGCGAAAGCGAAGCCCTCGCCCCCTTTCCCGTCGTCGATATAAACATGGGCTGCCCCGTGCCGAAGATTTATAAAAACGGCGAGGGGAGCGCGCTGCTGGAAGCGCCCGAGCTTGCGGAAAAAATCGTTGCGGAATGCGTGAAGAGCGGCAAGGCCGTGACGGTGAAATTCCGCGTCGGCGTGTCGGGAGACAAATTGGTGGCCGAGGAATTTGCGCGGCGCATGGAGGGCGCGGGCGCAAGCCTTCTCACCGTTCACGGCAGAACGCGGGATAAATACTATTCGGGCGAGGTGGATTACGGGCAGATCGCCGCGGCGAAAGGGGCGGTAAAGATTCCCGTGATCGCCAACGGCGGCGTGTTTTCCGTCTCCGACGGGGAAAAGCTGCTCGACGAGACGGGGGCGGACGGAATCATGATCGCGCGGGCCGCGCTCTACGATCCGCAGATTTTCTGCGCCTTTACGGGAAAACCCGCCGAGGATAAGCGGGAAATGATAGAGGAACAGCTAAAGGAGACAAGGCAGGTGTTTGACGAACGCTTCACGACGGTATTTATGCGCAAAATGGTGTCCTTTTATATCAAGGGCATGCGCGGCGCCGCCGCGTATAAGGAGAGGCTGTTCGCCTGCCCCGATTCCGAAAGCGTGCTTGAAATCGTCCGTGAAATTTTTCCCTGACGGCCGAAAACGTCTGTGCGGAGGCGTAAATAATCGAAAATAAAGTAATCGAAAGCGTTTGCGCGGCGGGCGTAAAGGGCTGAAAATAACCGAGAGCCGAAGCGCTACGCTTCGGCTCTCGTCAGACAGTCAGCAAAATCTGTCGAGGGGCGTGAAACAGCGGCGGCAGACCCCGCCGTTTTTTTGCGCACATTCCCCGCAGAGGGTTTCCCCGCATTCGGGACAGAAAAAGGCGCTTCCCGCGGAAATTTGTTTTTTGCAGCCGCTGCACGCGGCCGTTCTCGCTCGGTCCATAGTCATCGAAAGTTACCTCCCTATCGAGTATTCGCAAAACGAGCGCGAAAAATTCGTTTTTTCCGCGGAAAACGATTATTTTTCCAAAAAAAGGGAAAACGCAAAAACGGCGTCTTAAATGCGTTTGACCCATGCTGCCGTATAACTTGTCGAAGACGAGGGAAAAACGCGCCTGCGGCCGAAAAAAGGCCCAAAACGGAGAGAGGGGGAAGAAAGATTGAGAAAACACCGCAAAACGCTGTACTTTTTTTTGCCGTTATGGTATAATAGAAAAGTAAAAAATAAGCGTACGCTTTTCTAAAGAAAAGCGTGCAATCAGGAGTAAAAAAGATATGTCGGAAAAAGTTGAGGGCGAGTACGGCGCCGAACAAATCCAGGTATTGGACGGTTTGGAGCACATCAGAAAAAGGCCCGGTATGTATATTTCTTCCACGGACGCCAAGGGGCTGCACCATCTCGTGCACGAGGTGGTGGACAACTCCATCGACGAGGCGCTGGCGGGCTACTGCACGCACATCGAAGTGGTGCTTAATGCCGACGGCAGTTGCACCGTTTCGGATAACGGCCGCGGTATTCCCACCGATATCCACCCGAAAGAAGGGATTTCCACGCTCGAAGTCGTATTCACCAAAGTCAACGCGGGCGGCAAATTCGGCGGCGATTCGGGCTATAAGGTGTCGAGCGGCCTGCACGGCGTCGGCGTCAAGGCCGTAAACGCGCTGTCGGAATGGCTGGAGGCCGAGGTTTTTCAAAACGGGCACGTCTATAAGCAGGTATATAACCGCGGCGTACCGCAGCGATCGGTGGCGGTGGTCGGGGATTCGGACAAGACGGGCACGCGGGTGACCTTTATGCCCGACGACGAAATTTTCGAGACCACCGTATTCAGTTACGACGCGCTCAAGGGGCGTTTGCGGGAGCTGGCCTACCTCAATAAGGGGCTGCGCATTTCCCTCGAGGACAAGCGGCCCGAACAGGAAAAGAAAGATTCCTTCTGCTACGAAGGGGGTATCCGTTCTTTCGTCGAGGAGCTCAACAAGACCCGCGACGAGCTGCTGTTCCCCCAGCCCGTCTATTTCGAGGAAACGGACGGCGATACGGTGTGCGAGGTCGCTATTCAATACAACGAAAGCTATAACGAGGTCATTTACAGCTATGCCAACAACGTCAACACGATCGACGGCGGCACGCACGTCGAGGGGCTGAAAATGGCGCTGACCAAGGTCATCAACGACGCGGGCAGGAAGCTGAACGTCCTCAAGGAAAACGACAAGCTGACGGGCGAGGACGTGCGCGAGGGCATCACGGCCGTCGTGTCCGTCAAGCTGATCAACGCGCAGTTCGAGTCGCAGACCAAGGACAAGCTGAACAACAGCTCGATCCGCGCGTTCGTCAATAAGTGCGTCACCGAACACATGGGTACCTTCCTCGAGGAAAATCCCGCAGTGGCGAGAGAGCTGGTTCTGCGCTGTATCACGGCCCAGAAGGCGCGCGACGCGGCGCGCAACGCGCGCGATCTCACCCGCAGAAAGGGAATACTCGAAAGCACGACGCTGCCCGGGAAGCTGGCCGACTGTTCGGACAGGCGCCCCGAGCTTTGCGAAATCTATATCGTCGAGGGCGACTCGGCAGGCGGCACCGCGAAACAGGGCCGCGACAGACGCTTCCAGGCAATTCTGCCCCTTCGCGGCAAGATACTCAACGTCGAAAAGGTACGCCTCAACCGCGTTTTGGAAAACGAAGAAATCAAATCGATGATTACGGCGTTCGGCTGTGGCATACTCGACGATTTCGACGAGAGCAAGCTCCGCTACGACCGCATCATCTCCATGACCGATGCCGACGTGGACGGCGCGCATATCCGTATCCTTTTATATACCTTCCTCTTCCGTTTCATGCGGCCCCTGATCGAACACGGGCACGTGTATTCGGCCCTGCCCCCGCTCTATAAGGCGAGCAGCAAGGGCAAAGAGGACTATCTGTATTCCGAGGAAGAAAAAATCGCCTACGACGCGCAGGCGACCTCGAAGATAGAATATCAGCGGTATAAGGGCCTCGGAGAAATGAGCAAGGAACAGCTTTGGGAAACGACCATGAACCCCGCCACCCGTACCCTGGTGCGCGTGACGATGGAGGACGCGGCGGAAGCCGATACCATGTTCTCCATGCTGATGGGCGAAAATCCCGAACTCAGAAGAAAGTTTATCGAAGAGAACGCCTCTTTGGTGACCGATCTGGATATTTAACGGAGTAAAGAAATGGCAAAGAAAGAAACGAGCCCCGAATTAACCGAGGAATTCAAAAAGACGCTGGCCATGACGAAAATGCTGGACATGGAGGTGGACGAGGAACTGAAGCGTTCGTTCATCGCCTATGCCATGGCCGTCAATAAATCGAGGGCGATCCCCGACGTGCGGGACGGCCTCAAGCCCGTGCACAGAAGAATTTTGTTCTCCATGCACGAAATGGGCTTATACAGCGACAAATCTTACCGCAAGTGCGCCCGTATCGTCGGCGACACGCTGGGTAAATATCACCCCCACGGCGACAGCTCCGTGTATGACGCGTTGGTGCGTCTGGCGCAGGATTTCACCATCAATTTCCCGCTGGTGGACGGTCACGGCAACTTCGGCAGCGTGGACGGCGACCCCGCCGCGGCCATGCGTTACACCGAAGCGAAGCTGACCAAGCTCGCGGGGGAAATGCTCAAGGATCTCGACAAGGAGACGGTTGACTTTATCCCCAATTTCGACGGCAACGAGTCCGAACCCACGGTCCTTCCCGCGCGTTTTCCCAACCTGTTGGTGAACGGCTCCGACGGTATCGCGGTGGGCATGGCGACGAATATTCCGCCCCATAACCTCGCGGAGGTCATCGACGGCACGATCGCCATGATCGACAATCCCGAAATCACCGTGGACGAGCTGATGGATTATATCCCCGCGCCCGATTTCCCCACGGGCGGCATCATTATGGGCAGGAGCGGTATCCGCAACGCCTACCGCACGGGGCAGGGCAAAATCGTCATTCGTTCGAAATGCGAAATCGAGGATTACGGCACGGGCGGAAACGCGCGCCAGAGAATCGTCGTCACGGAGATCCCGTATCAGGTGAATAAAGCCATGCTGATCAAGACGATCGCGGACATGGTCAAGGATAAACGTCTCGAAGGGATTTCCGATATCCGCGAGGAATCCGACCGCGACGGCATGCGTATCGTTATCGAATGTAAAAAGGACGCCAATGCGCAGGTGGTGCTCAACACCCTCTATAAGCGCACGAACTTGCAGGTTTCCGACGGTATCATTATGTTGGCGCTGGTCGAAAACGGCACCGAGCCGAAAACGCTCAACCTCCGCCAGATCCTCTATCATTATCTCGAACATCAAAAGGAAGTCATTACCCGCCGCACCCGTTTCGAACTCAACAAAACGGAAGAGCGCGCGCATATCGTGGAAGGCCTCGTGCTCGCTTTGGCGAATATCGACGAGGTAATCAGGATCATCAAGCAATCGGCGGATAAGTTTGCCGCGATAGCCGCTTTGACGCAGGCTTTCGAGCTGGACGAGAAACAGGCCAACGCGATTTTGGAAATGCGTCTTCAGCGGCTCACTTCCCTCGAGGTGGATAAGCTCAAGGAGGAGCTGGCCGCACTCGAAGCGACGATTGCCGATCTTAAGGATATCCTCGCCAACGAATACCGCGTCATGGCGATTATCCGCGCCGACCTCACCGAAATCAAGGGGCGTTACCCTTCGCCCCGCCGCACGGAGATTTCCGTCGATTACGGCGATATCGAGGACGCGGATCTGATCGACAGAGAGGACGTCGTCATTTCCCTGACGCACACGGGATATATCAAGCGTCTGCCCGTTTCCGAATATAAGGCGCAGAACCGCGGCGGCATGGGCATTACCGCGCATAAGCCCAAGGATGAGGACTATGTGGAAAAGATGTTCATTTCCTGCACGCACGACGACATTCTGTTGTTCTCGTCGCTGGGGAAAGTGTATTCGGTGAAGGGCTACGAAATTCCCGAGGCCAACCGCACCGCGCGCGGCCGCGCCGTGGTGAATATCGTCCGTCTCGACCAGGGCGAGAAGATAGAGTCCGTTTTACCCGTCAAAGAGGGCGACGGGGGATATATCGTGATTGCGACCAAACGCGGCGTAATCAAAAAGACCTCCACCAAGGAATACGAACGTATCCCGAAAAACGGCAAAATCGCCATCAGACTGCCCGAGGGGGACGAAGTGATTTCCGTTCAGCTCACCACGGGCGAAAACGAGCTTCTTGTCGCGTCGAAGCACGGCAAATGTATCCGTTTCTCGGAGACGGACGTGCGCGCGATGGGCAGAACGGCCACAGGCGTGCGCGCTATGAGGCTGACGGACGACGACGAGCTGGTGGATATGCTGGTGGTCAATCCCGAGCTGGATATCTTTACGTTGACGTCAAACGGTTACGGCAAGCGGTCGTCCATCGAGGATTACCGTCTCCAGAGCCGCGGCGGCAAGGGTATCAAGGCGGGCATTTTCAACGAAAAGACGGGCGAGCTTGTCAACCTGAAATTGGTGTCGGACGATAACGACATCATGATTATCACGACGGGCGGCACGATCATTCGTATGCACGCCGACTCGATCAGCCGTATCGGGCGTTCGACCCGCGGCGTGCGCGTCATGAACGTCAAGGACAGCCTTGTGGCGACGGTGGACGTCACCGAGCGCGACGACGAGGAGGAAGTGGCGTTGCCCGAAGAGACGGCGGCCGACCTGTCCCCCGAGGAATTGACGGAGGGCGCGGAGGCGCTGGAAGAGGAGGACGGCGGCGACGAAGCCGAGGACACCGAAGAGCTGGACGAGGGCGGAGAGACCGACGAACCTTCCGACGAAGAATAAATTGAAAGCAGAACAGGCCGTTTCCTGAATTTAGGAAACGGCCTGTTTTTTACTGGGGGATAATGTACTCATTAGATAATCTATAAGTCTATATAGAATAATATTTTTTGTTTATAATTATTTATATGGAAACGGAATTCAAAGAAATTTTATATGCTTTTTTGAAAGAAGAAGCTTTAACGCAAACTTCTTTCGCAAAATTTATCGGAGTTAGACCGAGCCAAGTCTGCGAATGGTTAAAGGGCAAGGCAAAGCCGAGCTACGATATCTTAAAGAAAATTTCTATGGAATTTAATATTCCCGCCGATTACTTTTTAGGGATTACCGACCAATACTAAAAACGACTTGTGAAATTTATATAAACTCTTTTGATTTTAACTGTCAATAGACTGAATATAGAGAACGAAAGCACAATCGAAAAGAAATAAGGAAAGGCCTTGCTCATTTTCGCGCAAGGCCTTTCCTTATTCGATAACACGTTTAATCGTCCGCGGGATTGAACATGTCGCAGAACTTAATCAGTCCGTTGGAAACGGGGATTGCCGCCTGTACGATGACCACCAGCAGGAGAATTTGCGTAAGGTTGAATTTTAAGGCGTCCCACCCCTCGTAAACGATATTTCCGAGGAAGGGCACCGCCAGCACCGTGATGCAAAGCGCCGCCATACTGCCGAACAGTACCGCGCGGATAACGTTCAAAGGCTGACAGATACGGAGCAGCATGACAAGCCCCGTAAACGTCAAAGTCATCATCATCATGGCGTTATAGACGCTTGCCGTCTCGCCCGTGGCCGTCGTGAACTCAAAAATCGAGGCGAGGGAGGTTTGATTTATAGTATAAATGGTGAGTATCCCGAACGCCATCGTCAGCGCTCCCGGCATGGCGCGGCTCACGACGAAAGGAATAAACTTGCCCTTGACGCGGTTTGTGTTGGGCTGAAGCGAAAGCACAAACGAGGGAATCGCGCTGATCAGCACTTCAAACATCAGCATGTTGTTGGTGGTGAAGAAGTACGCGCTGCCCGTAAAGATACACACGAGCGCCAGCGTCAGCGTGAGCAGGGTTTTCATGATATACAGGGAGGCGGAGTCCTTGATGTTGTTGATCACCCGCCGTCCCTCGTTGACGATCTTCGGCATAGACCCGAAGTTATTGTCCTGAAGGACGAGGTTGGAGACGTTTCTCGCGGCGTCGCTGCCCGAAGCCACGGACACGGCGCAGTCGGCCTCTTTCATGGCGAGGATATCGTTGACGCCGTCGCCCGTCATGGCCACCGTGTTGCCCGCCTTTTTAATGGCGCGGATCAAAATCGCCTTTTGTTCGGGCGTTACCCGTCCGAATACGGTGTATTGATTGGCGGCGGTCTCCACCTCGAGGTCGGAAAGCCCTTCGAGAGAGAGAAACTGCGAAGCGTTTTTAATCCCCGCGCGGCGCGCCACTTCGGACACGGTGACGGGGTTGTCGCCCGAAATCACCTTTACGGCGACGTCGTTTTCGCGGAACCATTTAATCGTCTCGATTGCGTCGGGACGGATATTGTCGGACAGGGTGATAATGGCGATGGGGCGGAAGACGGTGGGAAGCTTGTCGCCCTGTATCTGCGCGGGCGAATGGGCTACCACCAGCACGCGAAGCCCCATCTGCGCGTATTGCTTTACGATTTTTTCGACGCGGATCGGCATGGGCTTCAAGACAAATTCGGGCGCGCCCATCGCAAAGGTGCCCGCTTCCCCGAAGGTGACGGCCGAAAGCTTTCTCGCGGACGAGAAGGGCATCACCGCCGTCGCCTGAAGCGCGGAGGAATGGCCGAACCGTTCGTAAAGGGCGATGGAAGTCTGGTTATTGTCGTTGAGGGAGGCCAACATGGAGCCGAGGATATCGTCCACGGAATAATCCGTGCTGTTGTTGAGCAGCATGCAGTCGCTCACCTTCATGCGTCCGTCGGTGATGGTGCCCGTCTTGTCGAGGCAGAGCACGTTGACGCGGGCCAGCATTTCCAGCGAATACATATCCTGCACGAGGGTATTGTATTTGGCCAGACGGATCATGCCTACCGACAGCGCGACGGTCGTCAGAAGCAGCAGCCCCGAAGGGATCATGCCGATGATGACCGAACAGGTTTTTTGAACGGTTTCGTTCATGATGCCGTTGTTGGAGAGCATGACGGCGAAAAATCCGCCGTTTGCGCCGACGTCCGCCCAGCTTCCGCCCAGGTTTTTGAAATTGGTGAGGAACATGAAAATGCCGATGGGAATGATTGCAAACCCGATGACCTTGATAAAGAGGTTGATCGAATTCATGATTTCCGAATTCGGCCGTTTGTATTTTTTGGCGCGGGCGGTGAGTTTGCTGATATAAGTGTCCTCGCCGATTTTATCCACGCGCACGGCGCAATGTCCGCTGGCGACAAACGAGCCTGCGTACAGCGTTTCGCCGTTTTCCTTTTTCACGGGCACCGATTCGCCCGTCAGAAGTGACTCGTTCAGCTCCGCCGTCCCGTCCAGCATAATGCAGTCGGCGGGTACCTGCTGCCCCGCTCCGAGCAAAAGTATATCGTCCAGCACCAATTCGGAGATGGGAATTTCCTTTTTTTTCGAGCTTCTCACCACCTTTGCGGTGGGGGAGGAGAGAATGGACAGTTTATCTATTTTTTTCTTCGCGCGTATTTCCTGAAAGATACCCACCGAGATATTGCACAGGAAAATGAGCACGAAGGTAAACTGCGAAATCGGCGCGTGCGCGGACAGAAGCGCCAGCGCGGCCAACAGGCATAAGAGATTGAAAAAGGTGCAGATGTTGCCGACGAAAATGCTGCGATAGGTTTTGGAAAACTTTTTCTGCGCCCGATTGACCAATCCCTGCTCCGTCCGTTCCTCCACCTGAGCCTTGGACAGACCCTCGTCGATATCGGCGTTGAAACGGGCGACGTCCGCCGCGTTGATCTTCCTTTTATCCCGCTTGAAACGTTTTTCGCCCTTTTCTTTCGGAAAAAGCTCCTGGTACTTCTTTTCCCGCTTTTCCTCCTCCGAGGTATATTCTTTTTGCGTCTTTTTTTTCTGATTCATGACGATAATTTACTCCGCAACGGAAAGTTATGTCCCTATTATACCATAGGCAAGCTATGTTTGAACAGGGCGCGAAAATAACCGCAAATGCTTCGCGCTTGCATATTTTCGTTTCTATTATACCATAGCCGTCCGTAAAACACAAGTTTTTTGAGGAATTTGCGGCGTATTCGTTACATTTAATTGCTTTTGAACGGGAAAAGTAGTATAATATGAGGCAGAACACCTCAGAGGTAACAGGTTATGATCGATATCAATCTTATCAGAACAAATCCCGATCTGGTAAAGGAAAACATCAAAAAGAAGTTTCAGGACAAAAAGCTCCCGCTCGTAGATGAGGTGGCGCAGCTCGATGCGAAGCGCCGCGCGCTGATCGCCGAGGGCGATGCTTTGCGCGCCGCCAGAAACTCCCTTTCCAAACAGGTCGGCATGCTGATGAAGCAGGGCAATAAAGAGGAGGCCGAAAAGGTCAAGGCGCAGGTCGTCGCGGACGCGGAGCGTCTCGCCGCCATCGAAACGGAATCCGCGGAGATCGAAGGGAAGCTGAAAAAGGACATGATGGCCATACCCAACATCATCGCGCCCGACGTGCCCGTAGGCAGGGACGACAGCGAAAACGTCGAACTCAAGCGTTTCGGCGAGCCGAAGGTGCCCGATTTCGAGGTCCCTTATCATCTCGACATTCTCGAAAAGCTCGACGGCATCGACGTCGATTCCGCCCGCCGCACCTCGGGACAGGGCTTCTATTACCTGACGGGAGATATCGCGCGGCTCCATTCGGCCGTACTCACCTACGCGCGTGATTTCATGATCGACAAGGGCTTTACCTATGTCATTCCGCCGTACATGATTCACGGCGACGTCGTGTCGGGCGTCATGAGCTTCGACGAGATGGAAAACATGATGTATAAAATCGAGGGTGAGGATCTCTACCTCATCGGTACGTCCGAGCACTCCATGATCGGCCGCTTTATGGGACAGATCATCGACGGCAATCGGCTGCCGCTGACGCTCACCAGCTATTCCCCCTGCTTCCGCAAGGAAAAGGGTGCGCACGGCCTCGAGGAACGCGGCATTTACCGCATCCACCAATTCGAAAAACAGGAGATGATCGTCGTCTGCCGTCCCGAGGAGAGCGACGAATGGTACGAAAAACTCTGGAATTACACGGTGGAGCTTTTCCGCTCCCTGGATATCCCCGTTCGCCAGCTGGGGTGCTGCTCGGGCGATCTCGCGGATCTCAAGTACAAGAGCTGCGACGTCGAGGCCTGGAGCCCCCGTCAGAAAAAATATTTCGAGGTGGGGTCCTGTTCCAACCTCACGGACGCGCAGGCGCGGCGGTTGTCCATCCGCTATAAGGACGCGGACGGAAAAACCAAATTGGCGCATACGCTCAACAATACCGTGGTGGCGCCTCCCCGCATGCTGATCGCCTTTGTGGAAAATCATTTGCAGGCGGACGGCAACGTGACGATTCCTCCCGTGCTTCGGCCGTATATGGGCGGGAAAGAGTCGATTGTACCGACAAAATAATTTTTGCGTAAACTCAAACGAAAGTGCCGCACTTTTTTCGTGCGGCATTTTTGAACGGAAAACAGCTTATGAAGTATTTATTTTTCGACATCGAATGCGCCAGCGTATTCAAAAACACCGCCAAGATCTGCGCGTTCGGGTATTGTCTTACGGACGAGGACTTTCATATCCTCGAAAAGGAGGATATCCTCGTCAATCCGCAGGGCGGCTTTCACCTCACCGACCGCAAGGGCTCGCAGGGGCTGGTACTGCCTTACGAATATAAGGATTTCAAAAAATACCCCACCTTTCCCGAGGTGGAGCCGCGTATCCGCGCGCTTTTGGAGGATCCCGCCACTTTGGCGGCAGGACACGCCACGATGAACGACGTCAAATATCTCAATCTCGAGGCGAAACGGTTTTCTCTGCCCTCCTTCCGTTTCGATTTCGCGGACACGCAGTTTGTCTATATGAATCGGATCGGCGTATTTAACCGCCAGTTCGGGCTCGGTTCCATCGCGGAGGATCTGGGGGTGGAATTTACGCCCCACCGCGCCGCGGACGACGCTTACGCCACCATGAAAATCGCGGAGGCCATGTGCCGCGAGGAGGGGCTGACCTTTAACCGTCTTTTGGAAAAATACGAAATCCGCACGGGCCGCATCGAAAATTACGAAGTGCGGCAGAATGAATCCCGCGCGCACGCCGCCTATGTGGAGGAAGCGCAGAAAAAGAAAGAGGAACGGGAACGGGCGCGCGTCGAGTTCCATAATTATATCGACCGCGAAAAGCGCCGCCGCAGAAAAGAGGGGATACTCAAAAATAAGACGGTATGTTTCTCTCACCCGCTCGAAGAAACCCTTTCCGCAAGCAAGCCGCTGGCCGCGGCACTGTTTGCAGAGGGCGGATTTTACGGCTTCCGCGCCGAGGAGTGCGATTATTACGTGTATTTCGAAGGCGAAAGCGGCCCGCGTATCAAATCGGCGGCCGCGCGCGGCGCGAGGCTGCTCACCGAAGCCGAGTTTGCGCAATTGATGGGGCGGGAGCCTTTACGCGGTTAAAGGCCGAAGGCGAAAGCCGCCTGTATTTTTCCTGTCGAAAGAAATTATCTCCCTCTTGCCTCGGGAAATGCGTTGCCCTTTCGTTTAGAGGTTGAAAGAAATTATCTCTCTTGCTTCGGAAAGCGCGTCGTCTTTTCATTTGGGGGCCGAAGGGAAGTATCACCGTTTTGCCCGTCAAGAAAACGATATATCTGTTCGTGAGGAAAAAAACATGTCTATTCTGCCCGCAGCGTTTATAGAAAGAATGAAAAAACAGCTTCCCGAAGAAGAATGGGAGGCTTTTTTTGCCGTTTACGAGGGGGAACAGCCGTCCTGTAAGGGGCTGCGCGTCAATCCGTTGAAATGCTCCGCGGCGGAATTTGAAAAAATTTCTCCCTTTCCCCTGCGGCCCGTTCCGTGGGAGAAAAACGGTTTTTACGCGGACGCGGAAAAGCTCGGCGCGCACCCTTACTACTTTGCGGGGCTGTATTATCCGCAGGAGCCGTCCGCGATGCTGCCTGCGCCTCTGCTGGACGTCCGCCCGCACGAGCGGGTGCTGGATCTTTGCGCCGCTCCCGGCGGCAAGGGGACGCAGCTTGCCGCGGCGATGCAGGGAGAGGGATTGCTCGTCCTCAACGAGCCCGTGTTTTCCCGCGCGCAGATCCTTTCGCAGAACGTCGAGCGGCTGGGCGTAAAAAACTCTGTCGTGATTTCCGAACCTCCCGCGAAGCTGGCGGAATTTTTCGGGGAATATTTCGATAAAATCCTCGTCGATGCGCCCTGTTCGGGCGAGGGAATGTTCCGCAAAAACGCCCGGGAAGCCCTGGGCGAATGGAGCGAGGAGAACGTGCGGTTATGCGCCGTGCGGCAGAGCGAAATTTTAAGCGAGGCAACCAAACTGCTGCGGCCGGGCGGCCGTCTCGTCTATTCCACCTGTACCTTTTCCGTGGAAGAGGACGAGGGGCAGGTAAGCGATTACTTGAAAAATCATTCCGAAATGCGGCTTTTGAAGAGCGAAAAATTTTATCCGCACAAGATAGCGGGAGAAGGGCATTTCGCGGCGCTTTTCGAAAAGGCGGACGGGTCGGAACGGACGGCACCGCGGCCCTTACGCCCCCGCGTCTCCAAGGAAGCGGAAAGGCTGTATCGCGCCTTTGAAAAAGAATTTTTCCTTTCGCCCTTTGCCGAAACGTTGCACGAAGCGGGCGGATTGCTGTATGCTCTGCCCGAGGATACGTTCGATTTCTCGGGTTTACGCGTATTGCGGGCGGGCGTTCGCTTGGGAGAAGTGAAAAACGGGCGTTTCGAGCCCTCCCATTCCCTTGCGATGTGCGCGGAAAGGGCGGAGTGCCGAAACGTTTTGGAGCTTTGCCTTTCCGACGTCCGAGTCGGCAGGTTTCTGCGCGGCGAAAGCGTGGAGGCCGATGAAAAATTAAAAAACGGCTTCTGTCTGGTGTGCGTAGGCGGGTATCCCGTCGGATACGGCAAGGCGGTGAACGGAACCGTGAAAAATCATATTCCCAAAGCCTTACGACGGATGTCGGTGTAAAGCGCGGGAAAAATAGGGACGCAAGCGCGGCTTTATGGAAGAAGCTTAAGATTTGGATCCGCTCATAGAATAAACCAAAGCTCAAGACCGCCGTGCGGCCGTCGGGCGCGGTTTTATTTTTTTATAAATAACATAACTTAACATAACTGACGTTATGTTTGAATAAGGCGCGGAAATGCCTGCAAATACTTCGTGCTTCCGCATTTCCGCTTTTATTATAAACAAAAAAGCTCCCCGTTTCCTTTTGGAAACGGGGAGTTGTGTTTACATGTGCGTACCTTTTTCAGATACGGGGATCAAGCGTCAATCGTTGTAAGGATCGCCGTCGTCCTTGGGCTCTTCCTTCTTAGGCTGTTCGGCCTCTTTCTTTTCGGAAGCTTCTTTCTTGGCGTAACGCCGTTTCGCCGCGTTCAGAGACGCCGCATTGCTTGCGCCCGCGCGCGCCTTTTTGAGATGCGCTTTCTTTACAAGCTTCTGGATCAGCAGGCCTACAACTGCGATGATGAGAGCGATGGCGATCACCAGCGAGCTGATAAACAGCCACATGTTGGTATCGTTTGTCGTCTCTTCCTCGTTGCCGTCGTCCCCGCCGCCGTCCGTCGTATCCGCCGTCACGGTGACCTCCGTGTAACTGTAATCCACAAACATCGTGTAGAGGGGATTATTCTTTGCCGTCTGCTCGTCCTCGTAATACAGATAGGAGATGCCTTCGGAATAAGCCGAGGATTTGTAGGAGGTGTATTTGTTTCCGACTTCGTCCTTATCCAGCGTGGAATCGTATCTGAGGAACTCGGCGCTGTCGAAGAAGGAATAGGCGTAATAGGTGACGTCGCCGTAATTTTCCTTAAATTGGTCGTCCGTCCAGTCGTTGGCGTTTTTGATCATTTCCACCGTCTCGTTGACGAGGTCGGCATAGGTGGAATCCACTGCATTGGGACTGTTGGCGTCGAACACGACGTAGCTGTCCTTGGGATTTTTCACCGTACCTTCGCGGTCGCCGCTCCATACTTCGAGACGATAATTCTTATCCGTATTGCCCGTATGGATATAGAAGGTGCAGGTGACCCATTCGCCGTTGGTCTCGTTGCCGTCCACGACCATCATGAGATTTCTCTCGATACCCTCCGCGTTGGTGTAACGGGCGAGACCGCTGATGGAGGAGAGGTCGGTAACCTCGACGGTGTGGTTGCTGTAAGCGTAATATTTGCCGTCTTTATAATAGAACGCAATGCCGTCGTTGCCGTCATGCTTCCATTTGGACTCGTCATAGCCATAGGAATTGACGGGATTTCCGTCGGAATCTCTCTTCACGATGAGGTTGCCCGCGTCGTCCTTTTCGTAGTTGGACAGGTTGGCGTAATACTTGCCCGCCATCTCCGCCTTATAGCCCGACCATTTGGAGTTTGCTTCGTAGAGGCCGTTTTTATCGTTGAGATAGAAAGCGACGTCCGTCTTTTTGTCAAACTTCTTGTCGGAAGGATCTTTCGAGCAGACGTTTCCGTCGTCGTCGTACCAATAGCTGTATTTCGGCGTGGTAAAGGAGAGGGTATCCGTATATCTGTTTTCGGAGGTATCGATGAGATAGAGGTAAGCCTTCGCGCCCGCGCTCACCTTCACCTTGACGGATACGGTCGCATAAGCGCCCGAGCTCACCGTCTGAGAGGATCCGATATAGCCGTAGGATTTCGCTTCGTCGCTATACACCAGCAGGGGCTGGGTAGCGGTTCCGAACAGGGTGTTCCACCATTTATCCTCGGCGTCGATCGCGATCTGCGCGGCCGCCGCCATTTTGTTCAGCCAGTAGGTCGCGTCGCCTTTCTCGTATTCCTTGCGATAGTTGGCCGCGTACTTCTTATTGATAAGGCCCGCGTATTGATAGCCGTTGACCTCCTTATCCTCGCCGCCGGCGACCACATAACCGCTGCCGCCGTTGACGCCCTGATAATTTTTGGGGATTGCAATCCCGTTTTCGATCTGCTTGTCGGGGATGGACGCCGCGGAGTCGAACGCGGTTTCGGCGGAGGCGGTGCTTTCGTCTCCGACGAGGGAAACGGATTTGGCATAGGTGCCCGTGGCCGCATAAGCAAACTGCTTCTTTGTCATTTCTTTGGTTTCGAAATTGGCAAACGCCGCATAGCCGGGATTATAGCTGTTGTTGGTGGTGCCCACGATGGTGGTGGGGCCGTAGGTGAAGGAGAGCGAGAAGCTCTTTTCGCTTTCCGTTTCGTTTTGCAGGAAGAAGAAGCACTGCTGCCAGCCGTTGTTGATGTCCTCGATCTTTTCGCCCTCGTTTTCGAGATCGTCGATATCCACCGTCGTGATGGACGTGGTATCGAGCGAGGAAAGCGAGCTTTCGTTGGTGCCTTCCGTTTCGACCACCGTGACGCCTGCGCCCGTAAAGCCGCCGATGTCGGAAGTCTTGAGCCAGAAAGAAACCATGAGATAGGAATCGGGCTGAAGCGTGAAGGTACTGCTGTCCTCCAGCTTGGCCGTATAGGCCGCGCCGCCCGCGCTGAGCAGCATCAGGACGTTTTTATCCTCGAAGTGATAATTTTCGAAATCCTTTTTGAGAATGTTCTTGACGTAGTTATTCGAGTTTGCCTTTGCGTTCAGCTCGTCGAGCGTATAATAGCCCGTCAGGTCGTCCTTTGTGGAAAGCTTGAGATCGCCGTAAACGGTTTTGCCGCTGGCGGGAGCGGAAACGTAATCCACGCCGTTGTACGTCTCTTCCGTGAGAGCGGTGGAGAGCGTTTTGCCCGTGCCCTTAAGGGTATAGGGCTCGAAAGAGGTATGCAGATCGATCGCATAGGTAAACTGATCTGCAAAGCCCTTATCCGTTTCGAATTTTCTTTGCTCCTCGTCGGTGAAGATATCGACGATGGTATCTTGGGGCAGATCCTTTACCCTTTCGTCGTAGGTGTCGTTGGAGACGACGGAGCACTGCACGTCGTCGAAGAAGGCGTACCCATCGACGTATTCCATCTTGTCCGTGCCGCCGCCCTGGCCGAGGCCGAGGACGATCGTGAAAGTGCTCGACGCATAGGAACAGCCCTTGAGGTTGACGGTGTATTCCACCCAGCCGTTGTTTTCCCAGGCGCCGTTTTCGGGCTTGGGGTTCAGCTTTTCGGTGTCGATGTTTTTGATCTGCATCTGATCGAGCGTCGTGCCGCCGACGGTGTGCGTGACGCCGATATACGCGCCGCGTTCGCCATCTACTTTCGGGCCTTTCTCTTCAGACGTTCCGTTATAGGTCATGTCCATCGTCTTCACCCAGACGGAGAAGAAGGCGGAGGTGCCCGGCTCCAGAGTGACGGTGGTGGAGGAGGTATATTTCTGCGCCGTGCCGCGCCCGTCCGTATAGGAGTTGTGCAGCATCAAAACGTGCTCGTCCTTGTCCTTTTCGGTTTCCGTATAGGGGGTCAACGGGTTGTCGCAGTCGGGCACGTCGTCGATCGAGATATTGAAATCGTCCTTTTCCTTATCGTAAAAGTCGAGATCCTCCAGCTTGTTGTCGTCGTCCGCGTCCAGCCAGGTATCGTAAAACGCCAGCTTGTCCCTGGCGGTGTAGCTGTTCCAGTTCGCCTCGGCTTCCGCCTTGGTGGAAGTGGGCTTCCCCGAAGCGGAGGTAAGGTTTTTCCACGCCTCCTCGGAGGTATCGACAATTCCGCTGGCCGTCTTGGAGGAGGAAGCGCTGCCGCCGCTCGCCGAAGAATTGGTGGACTTCGACCAACCGTTGGGGGAAGTGATGATCAGATTCCTGCCGCTGTTGTCGTCGTAAAATTCGAAGCTGCCGTTTGTGATCCGCGCGGTATCCTTTTCCGTCGTGGTTACTTCGGAACCGTCATCGCTTGAATCTTTACCGTCGCCGCAGGCGGCAAAGGATACGGCCGCTCCGACGAGCATAAACGACGATAAGCAGAGGGCAAGAATTTTTTTATTCCTGCTTTTTTTGTAACTTGTTGTCATGTAAACACCTTCGGTTTGTTTTTTGCTTTTTCGCTTTTGCGAGCATTCGAAACGTATGCTCTACTATTTTAATATAAAATCGATTTATAAGCAAGCGATTATGGTGACAATTAAAAGAAAAAGTTTTATAAAATAGAAAAAATTACGCAAAATATCCTGTAAGGGGAAAAATTTTCCTCTCGGGCGGGCTTTGTTTTTGCTTAAAGCCAAACAAAACCGCGCCCCGCGGCAAGGGGGAAAAGATGGAAAAATCGAAAAAGAAAATCTACAAGCTCATCGCCTGCGGCTGCGCCGTGGGCACGGCCAACAGCGTATTCGGGGGCGGCGGGGGAATGCTGGCGGTGCCCTTGCTCGAAAAGACGGGGATTTCCTCGCAGACGGCGCACGCCACCGCCATTTTGGTGATCCTGCCCGTCTCCCTGCTGACGTTTATATTATATGCCGTGCGCGGGATATACGATTTTTCCGTGCTGATTCCGACGGCGCTCGGCGTCACGGTCGGCGGCTTTCTGGGCGCCAAGCTTTTGGGAAAATTGCCGAGAAAGACGGTGGGGATCGTTTTCGGTATCCTTCAGATCGTGGCGGGCGCGTGGTTGTTTTTCTTCCGCTGACTCCGCCGTCCGCGTAGCTCTTTTTTCCGCTGTTTGCACATCTCCTTTTCCGCCGTTCGCGCGATTGCTTTTTTTGCGCCGCTCTCCGCCGCTCCCGTCGCCCCTCTGTGCGTTTGCCTTTTTTCCCCGGCTCCTGCGGCGAGTAAGCTTCTACATATGTCATTTTATATTTATCTCTTACTCGGAATATTGGGCGGAATTCCCGCGGGGATGGGCATGGGCGGCGGAACCGTCACCATTCCCCTCCTCATTCTCGTCGGCGGGGTGGAACAAAAAATCGCTCAGTCGGCAAATCTCTTTTCCTTTCTCCCCATGAGCATAGGCGCGCTGCGGGTGCACGCGGACAACCACCTTCTCAAAACGGAGGGGATCGGCTGGATGATCGTGCCCGCGCTGGCCTTTTCCGTGCTGGGGACGCTGGTCGCGTATTGGCTGCCCTCCGACATCTTGCGGCGCTCGTTCGGGGTATTTTTGATGATTCTGTCCGTTTTTCAGTTTCGGCACGCTTTTGCCGACGAAAACAGTTGAAATATTTTTACGGATATGATAAAATAGATAAAATCCCAAAAGGAATTTTATGAAGAACTACAAATACCTGCTCTTTGATTTGGACGGGACGCTGACTTATTCCCATCCGGGCATATACAATTGTATCCGCTATGCTTTGGAAGCGTTCGGCCGCCCGCAGCCCACGGAAAAACAGCTCCGCGCCTGCGTCGGGCCGCCGCTGACCTATTCGTTTTCCGAAATTTTCGGCATGTCGGAAGAAGAGACGGAAGCCGCCGTAAAAAAATATCGGGAGAGATACGCCGACAAAGGGCTTTTCGAAAACGAACCCATTCCGGGCGCCGCGGAGCTGCTTGCGTCGCTGAAGCAAAAAGGATACGTGCAGGCGATCGCTACGTCCAAGCCGAAGATTTTTGCGGAGCGTATCGCGGACAAATTCAATTTTACGCCCTTTCTCGACGCCGTAGCGGGCAGCGGGACGGACGGTAGCTTTCCTACCAAGGCCTCGGTCATCGACGAAGCCGTGCGCCTGTTAGGGGCCGAAAAATCGGCTTGCCTGATGATCGGGGACAGAAAGCACGACGCGGAGGGCGCGCGCGCCTGCGGCGTCGATTTCGCGGGGCTGAAAACGGGCTATGCGGAGGACGGGGAGCTGGAGGCGGAGCCTTCGGCAGGCGTATTTGCCGACTTCGGGGAATTGGCGGCTTTTTTATCGGAAACCGCGAAAAATTGAGGCAGAGGGCCGCGCCGCTTTCGGCGGTGAAATAATGTGAAAAAGAGACAAACGGGGAAAAGGAGATTGTCCGAATTTTTCGGACAGTCTCCTTGTTGTATCTTTTAAGGCGGTACGGCGGTCGGCGGAGTGTAAAAATATCCGAAAAAAGGCCCCGAAAAATGTCCGAAAGTGTCAAAAGCGAAAAAATTTTCGTAAATTTACAAAAAATTTTTCAAAAGGGTATGGACAAACGGGTTTTTATGTGGTAAACTATGGGAAAACTTATTATGGGGAACGAGCGGAAAGAGCGCGAAACGCTCCCTTTCCGCATGTTAAATTGTTTGAAAAGTTTTCAGAACTCAAGAAATATTATACACTATGCGGCGTCCGTTTTGCCGCCGCAAGGAAAGCAGAGGTAAAAAGAAAGTGGAAAAGATAGGTATTATCGATTTAGGCTCCAATTCGGCGCGGCTCGTCATCGTCAACTTGTTTACGGAAGGCCATTTCATGGTGGTAGATGAACTGAAGGAGAGCGTGCGCCTCGGACAAGATATGGACAGGGACGGCTTTTTGAAGCCGCAGAGAGTGGCGGAGACGATCAAGACTCTGAAGATGTTTAAGCGGCTTTGCGACGCCAGCAGCGTGGACAGGATCATTGCGGTGGCGACGGCGGCGGTGCGCCGCGCGAAAAACCAGCGCTCCTTTCTGGACGAAATTCAGGCCACCTGCAATATAAAGATACGGGTGCTCTCCGAGGAAGAGGAAGCGACGCTCGTTTACCGCGGGGTCATCAATACGATGGACATTCCCAAGGGACTCATCCTCGAGATCGGCGGCGGCAGCACGAAAATCGTCTATTACAACAGGAGAAACATGCTCAATTTCGCCACCCTGCCCTTCGGCGCGGTGACGCTGACCGACCTGTTCGCGGGAGACTGCACCCCCGAGGAAGCGGCGGAAAAAATCGAGGAATTTTTCACCGAACAGCTGAAGAAACAGCCCTGGCTGAAGGAGGTCGATCCCGAAACGCAGATGATCGGCGTGGGCGGCTCGTTCAGAAACCTTTTCAAAATCAGCAAGCTCGTCAAGAAATATCCCCTCGACACGGTGCATAACTATAATCTGGCCGTCGAGGACTTTTCCAACATCTACGACATGATCAAGGTGCTGGACATCGACAAGCGCAAGAAGATCAAGGGCCTTTCGCCCGCCCGCGCGGACATCATGCCCGCGGCCATGGCGATCGTCAAGGCGTTTGTCGGCTATCTCGACATCGACAAATTCACGATCGGCGGCTCGGGTCTGAGAGAGGGCATCATGTTCAATCAGGCGCTGCCCATCACGCTCGAAAAACCCGTTTCGGACGTATTGAGCTACAGCCTCGAAACCCTCGTCCGCTATTACGACTGCGATCCCAAGCACGTCGAACACGTGGTACATCTGTCCATTCAGCTCTTCAAACAGCTTCGGGTGCTGCATAAGTTTTCGCGGCAGTATCTCAAGGTTTTGAAGATCGCGGCCAGCCTGCACGACTGCGGCATGCGCATCAAATATTACAACCACCAGAAACACAGCTGGTATATGATCCTCAATTCCTCCATTTACGGCGCGACGCACCGCGAAATCGTGCTGGCGGCATTTGTGGCGGCCTGTCATAAGAAGGAGGATATCTCTCTGGCCGAGTGGCAGAAGTACAAGGACATCGTGCTGGAGGAGGATCTCGACGCGGTGAAAAAGCTGGGCGTGCTGCTGCGGATTGCCGAGAGCCTCGACAGGAGCATGTCGGGTATGGTAACGGGCGTCAACTGCGACGTGCTGGGCGATTCGGTAATCATGAAGACGGAAGTGGCGGGCGACGCGTCGCTCGAAATCCGCGACGCCTCGGGCGCGAATACCGAATTCAAAAGGGCGTTCAGAAAAAATCTCGAAATCCTTTAATCGTTTCGAGGCTCGGCGGGTTTTTAACGTATGTACGAAAATTGCAGAATGCCGCTTTTTCCGAAAGGCAGAAGCGGCATTTTGGCTAACGGGAAGGAAAAAATGGATTGGATTTTGGCGAGCGCGTCGCCCAGACGAAAAGAACTGCTGCGGGAATTGCTTCCGTCGTTCGGCGTTATTCCCGCAAGGGGAGAGGAACGCGCCGATTTGTCTTTGCCGCCCGAGGAGGTGGTAAAGCGGCTCGCGGCGCATAAGGCCGAGGAAGTGGCCCTGCTGCCCGAAGCGCGGGGAAAAGCGGTCTTGGGCGCGGATACGGTGGTGGCGCTGGGCGGAAAAATCCTCGGCAAGCCGAAAGACGAAGCGGAGGCCCTTTGCATGCTGAAAGCTCTTTCGGGACGGGTGCACGAGGTGTTTACGGGCGTGTGCGTCATTCTGCCCGACGGAAAAAGGTCGGTGCGGGCGGCGCGGACGGAGGTGGAGTTCGAGACGCTTTCGGACGAAAAGCTCGAAGCGTATATCGCCACGGGTTCGCCCATGGATAAGGCGGGCGGATACGGGATACAGGACGGCGGGCTGGTGAAACGCATTTCGGGAAGCTATACCAACGTGGTGGGGCTGCCGCTGGAGCTGTGCGGGGAAATGCTGGAAAATCTTGCGGCGCCGCTTTCGGAGGAGCGATGAAAAGTTTAAGCGACGGAAAAATCATATTGCGCGATTTTATCGAAACGGATATCGAAAAGCGCGTTTACTGGGAAACGGCCGAGACGGAATGGCAGAAGTGGGACGCCCCGTGGGAATACGAAACGCTTTCGGACGAAGAAAAGAAAAAAGCCCTGACCGCCTATAAAGAAACCATGGGCGGCTGGGTGAAGAAATTTTCCGAACTGCCCGGGGAGGAAAAACGGACGGGATTTCAAATCGTAGTCGCGGCGACGGGCGAATATATCGGCTGGTGCGGCAGTTATCGGATCGACGGGGATTGCAGCCTTTCCGCAGACGGGGAAAAATGCGCGGTGGGGATCGATATTCCCGCCGTTGCGGCGCGGGGAAAGGGCTACGCGTTTGCCGCGCTGAAGCTGTTTATCGGGTATTTGCTGGAAAACGGGGAGCGCGGGATTTACACGCAGACATGGTCGGGAAACGTACGGATGATCGGGTTGGCGGAGAAGCTCGGTTTCGAAGAATACAGGCGGAAAAAGGGGCTGCGCAGCGTGGCGGGGAAACCCTACGACGGGCTTACCTTCCGTCTGAACGAGGAAAAATTCCGCGCGCTTTCGCGCGGCTGAAGGGAGCCGCTGAAACTTACATATTTATAAAACGGAGCGAATAGGCATGATAAAACTGGCGATAGATTTGGGCTCGTCCGTGACGAAGATATACCGTGCGGACGCGAGCAACGGGATCGTGCTTGCCGAGCCCTCCTGCGTCGCGGTGAGCGGCATGGAGCGCGAAATCAAGGCGATCGGCAAGGAAGCCAAAAAGCTGATGGGCAAAACGGCGGAATTTACGGAGATCGTATTTCCCGTTTACGAAGGGGAGATCGTCGATATGCGTCTGGCGGCGGCGATGCTGAAGGAATTTCTTGCCCGTATCGGCATAAAATCGGCGCGGCTGAAGCGTTCGGAAACATTGTTTTCCGTTCCCTGCGGCGCGTCGGAGGGGCTTAAGGCCGACTATGCGGCTCTGGCCGAGGAATGCGGCCTCAAAAAGGTACGCTTCGCGGAGGCTCCCTTTTTGGCGGCGCTCGGCGCGGACGCGGTGCTCGGGGAAGCAAATCCCGTCTTTTGCATAGACATCGGCGGCGGCGTCACCAACGTGGCGGTGGTGTCTCTGGACGGCATTATCGCGGGGCTTTCCATGAATATCGGCGGCAACAACATGGACGCCAACATCATCGATAAAATCGAGTCCTGCAAGGGGCTGCGGATCGGCGCCTTGAGCGCGGAGCGCGTAAAAAACGAAATCGGTTCGCTGGCGGTGGGCGCGCGGGGAACCACGGTGGTGGAAGGGAGTCTGGCCTCCTCCTATCGCCCGGGTTCGGTTTCCGTGCAGGCGTCGGAGATCGCGGCATGTATCCGCGTCTATATCGATAAGATTCTCGAATACGCCTCCCTGGTGCTCCAAAAATTGCCCGCGGAAGTGGCCGCGACGGTCAATCAGAGCGGCGTATATCTGTCGGGCGGCGCGACGAAGATTTCCTTTGTACCCGAATATATCGCCAAAAGCCTGAACATGCGCTTCCATGTCTGCGACGAGCCGCAGTTTGTGGTGGTGTCGGGCGCGGGGGCGGCGGCCCGCGACGGCAAGCTGCTCGCCGCGATCGCCGTCGAATCGCCGCTGTAACGCTTTCGCCGCGTTCGGAGAAAGAAAAATGAAATATAAAAATCTATTCGACGATAAAAAGAGAAAAAACATGAAGCTGTTGAGTTTCGTTTTTCTCTTTTTGACGCTTGCCTGTATCGTTTTGACGATCGTATTGAGAAAAAATAACGCGGCGTTGGCCCTGTTGCTGATTGCCGATTTTACTTTTTTCATTCTGATGTTTCTTCCTTTAAGCTGGTGCGCGGAAAGTGCGCATGCGAGGGGTTTGAAAGCGTATGTCGAGGCGCATGCCGACGCGCCCGACGTATTCGTCGTGGCATTTTCCGAATATCTGAAAGGCGGAACGAAAAATCTCCTGAAAGGGCTGGATTTTCCGCGGGCCGCCGTCGGCGTAAACGTGGACAGAAAAGGAGAAAATCCCAATATCAATTTCTTTTTCCCCGCGGCAGTCGGACAAAAAAATCAGTTTATCCTAAATTTTTATAAGGACAGAATCGAATATTTTTACGGCGATAAAGGGATAGAGGAGCAGGACATAGAGGAGTGGATACCTGTGGATAACCGGGATTTCACCGACGTAACCGAAATCCTTTCTTTCGTCAATTCCGTTTATGCCGCGGCCCGAAGGTGAAGAAAAGACCGCGGGCGCAAAAGACAACCTGCCCGCAGCCGCCCAAATAAAAAGCAACTCTCTGTAAAATCCTCGGCACAGATTGTCACCTAAACAAAAAGCAACTCTCTGTAAAAAACCTCGGCACAGATTGTCATCTAAACAAAAAGCAACCCCCGCAAGCATCTTGCGGGGGAAATTTTTAGTCTTTGGTATATTCAGTTGTACGGAGTCATTTTCGCGTTTATTCCGTACCATGTCCGAAATCAAATTCGGGTCGCGGTGTCCCTTGTTTTCCGCGCTGTTTACCGTTGCCCACGGAACTTAACTCTTTTTAGACTCCTCGATTTCACTGTACATTGGAGTAGCACCTCACTTTAGATTCAGGGTAAAGGATGAGTAATCTTACAAGTCTTTTTTTCACGTCTTTTTCGTTACCTCCTTTCGTCTCGCAACCTTTCGGTTCGGTTATCATTCCGCCGCGTCCCCGCGGCCTCCTGCCAATCGACTTTTGGCGTCTGTGAGTTACTTGTTCATTGGTCTGCACCCCTTGCTTACTGAAAGATAATCACAACTTTTGGTCGTTCTTATCTTTTGTACCTATATTATAGCACAGATTTCTGATTTGTCAAGGGGGTTTTGGAAAATTTTTTGTGAAATTTGCAGGAAATATTTGACAGCCGTGTGTAACGAAAATCGGAAAGCGTCAGCGGAGGCTTTCGAAAGTGACGTCCACGCTGAAGATGAGGCGGTCGAGGATATCCTCGCGGAAGGCGGGAAAATAATCGCTTTCAAATTTTTGCAGCCGATCGAGGACGTTAAAGACGTCGCAGCGGCTTTTCCGGCTCTTTTCAAATACCTGTGAAATCTTCTGTTCGAGATCCTTTTTGGCCGCTTCAAACACTTTCGGCGGCACTTTTCCGGCGTTGGCAAGCTCGTCGATCGACTGTCCGTAGGAAGTATCCTGCAACCCTGCGGTAACCTTCAGCTTAATTTTTAAGCGCGCCATAGAATTGTCGTCCACGGAAAATTTAAGCGACGGCAGGTTGTGCTTGACGATCAGCGTATAGGGGATTCCGTCGCTTTTGGGCGTATAGGAAGCCAGCCGCAGTTTGTTTTTGACGATACTGAAAGCAAACGTTTCGTCCTGATCCAGCTTTCCCGCATAGATACCGTCGTAAAATAAGGCGGTCTCGCTTGCGCTGAACACCTTTTCTTCCTCCTTTCCGCCCGCTGCCTGTCCGCCTGCGCTCGGCCCGCTTCCGCCCGAGCCGCCCGCCGCGGGGACGGGGAGGTTCCCTTTAAGCGTGTTCTGTTCTCCGCCCGCCGCGGGGGCGGAGCGGTCGCCTTTAAGCGTGCTCTGTTCTCCGTCCTCCGCGGGGAGGGGAGGATTTTCCAAAAACGCGCCCTTTTCTCCGCCGCCGCCCTCGGAGGACTGCTGTTGTTCCCCGCCGCCTTCGCCGCCGTTTTCCCCCGAAGACTCCTGCTGTTTTTCGGGCTTTAAGACAGGCAGATACCCGCTTTTGCTGTAGCTGAAGTATCCCATGGCAAATTCGCGTAGCGTATTGGACGCCACCGTACCCACGCGCGCCGCGTGATCGGACAAAACCTTTTGTGCGGCGACGCCCGACATCGGATCGATGGGGGTCTTGGTGTTCAGGATTTCTTTTGCCGTGCCTTCGCACGCCGCCACCAGACAGTTGTCCGACATATACTCGTCTCTCAAAAAAAAGTCCAGCGCGTCGAATACGTTGCTCTTTATCATCTGCTCGCCCAAAACGACGAGATTGCAGAACACCAGCTTGGGATACCAGCCCGTTTTTGCGTTGATCTGGTTGAATGCGTCGGCGATGGTTTCGCCGCGGCTCTCGATCTGCACGGCCTGCGCCTGTTCGCCCTGGTCGGAGGACTGCGGAACGGCGATCTGCGTCGTCAAAATAAAGGTAGGTCCCTCGCGGTCGATGCCCACGGCCATGACGATGGCGGTTTTCTGGATATCGATCAGCCCGAAATCGTTGGAAAAGAAAAGGAACGTCACAATCGCCGCAAGAATGAGATAATATCTTACCGAATTTCTGCTATGCATAACCTTTCTCCTTTTTCGTCGTTCCCGTCTTTTTTTCCGTGTTCTTTTTCCCCTCGCGCGGCTTTCGGTTGAGGCAGAGACAGAGCACGGGGATCAGATCGGCGAAGATCAGGAAAACCCAGAACAGCTTTCCTGCGATGGTGTCGTAAAGCAGGTTGTAGTACCTCGTAAACATAAAGGCGTAGAGGAACAGCAAAATATTGAGCGCGGCGGACGCCCAGACTTTTTTTTCGGTGTTTACGGCCGTGCAGAAGCATTCGACGGCCAGTTGCAGGGGGAAGCAATAGTAAAAGAGCATGACGATGGTCATGAGATAGACGAGCAGCAGATCGAAGCGTCCGACGACGGCGAGCGCCTGAAAATATTGAGCGATCTTAGCGAAAGCATAAGTCTGCCTGGGGGCGAGAATTCCAAATACCCCGTAAAACACCGCGAGGAAAAACAGAACGAACAGCGCGCCCAGTCCGTAGGAAAGCATCACTTTTTTTCCGTCCCCCTTTTTATAACGGTAGGTACCCAAAAGGGGCAGGAAAAACGCCGTATCGGAAAACTGTCCGATGGTACGCAGAAAGCCTGTTGAGGAAGCTTTGGCAGGGGTGCCGAAGATGGGCATGATATTGCTGAAATCCGCCTGTCCCAGAGCCATGACCATCAGTCCGACGAAAGAGAGCAGAAAGAGGGGCATGGCGATATCGGCGCTGCGCCCGAAGGCCTTCAGATTTTTCGTGCAGATAAACGCGCTCAAAAAGAAGAAGGGCGTAAACACGTACATGTGGGGCGCGGTGTCGAAAAACGCCGTATAGACGAAGCGCTCGAGGTCCAATAGGGGCAGGAGACTGAAAAAGACAAAATACAGCGCATAGAGAATATAGATAATCCGCGCCGTGACATATCCGAAAGTGTCGCCTAAAAGCTGGAAAAAGCTTTTGTCTGTGCGCGAGGCGAGAAACATAATCACGGCCAGCACGGCGGCTTGGAGAAGATACTGCGCCAAAGCGGGCACCAGCAGATCGCCTTTGGCGAATTCTGCCAGCTGGGCAGGGGCGGACAAAAGCTTGGACACGGGGACGACAAACGCCACAAAAAAGCAGAGCTGACGTCCGTTGATGGCGGGTCGGTCTTGTTGAATGGGATGAATTGCGGGCATATCAGTCTTCTCCTTTTTCGTAGGCGGATTTCAGCCGCGTCTTATTGGGCGAGCGGAACAGCCGGGGACGCTGTTTCAGGCTCTGCATGTTGTATTTGACGAGGGAATCCCTCAAATCGTGCGCGACGAAGGGCGAGAACGGCGCGAGAAGCGGCATGCCGAAGGCGTCCGCGCTCAGGAGATAATAGATGATAAACGCGACCAGAAGGACGATGCCGAACGGGCCGATACTGCCCGCTACGATGAGAAAGAGCCATCTAAGAATACTCCCCGTTTCCGTAAAATTGGGGACGGTGTAGAGACAAATACCCGAAAAGGCCACGATGATGATCGCGGGCGTCGAGACGAATCCCGCGGACACCGCCGCCTCGCCCAGCACCAGCGCGCCGACGATGGACAGCGCCATGCCGACGTATTTCGGCATTCGGATGCTCGCTTCCTTCAATACCTCCAGCGTCAGCAGGACGAGAAACATTTCCAGGCTGGGAGAGAGGGGCAGTCCCTGTACGCTGCTGGCGATGTTCAGCATCAGCCCCAACGGGATCAGCTGCATCTTGAAAAGCTGCGACGTCACATAAAACGCCGGTAGCAGGAGCGCGATGAGGATAGCCAGAAAGCGTATCGCGCGGAAAATGGTCGCCATGAAAGGGGAGACGAAGTAATCCTCGCTGCTCTGAAAGTCCTCCGTGAGGATAAAGGGAACGGTGAGCGCGATGGGGGAGCCGTCCACGAGAATCCCCACTCTGCCCTCGGCCATTTTCGCCGCGAGGATATCGGGCTTTTCCGTCGTCCCCACCTCGCGGAAAATCGAATGCTTCCGCGGCGCGATAAACGCGGCTACGTAGGAAGAATCGGGGATACAGTCGATATCGATCTCCCCGATGCGCGCCGCAACCTCTTTTTTCACCTTTTCGTCGCAAATGCCGTCAAGATAACAGATCGCTATGTTCGTCTGCGAACGCTTTCCCGCCTTTTGAAGCTCAAATTTGAGATCGGGGGTCTTGAGGCGTTTTCTCAGCAGCGCCATATTGGTTTTGATGTCCTCGATAAAGCCTTCCCGTGGGCCCTTCACCGCGATATCCGTAGGCGGTTCCATTACCGCGCGGGTGGGCAGCAGCTTCGCTCCGACGATCAGGCCCGTCTCCAGGCCATCGACGAGAAGGAGGCTGTTGCCGTCCAGCACTTCGGCAAAGATGTTTTGCAGCTGCGTCTCTTCCTTCAGCTCGGGAAAGAGAAGGGTTTGTTTCACTTCTTCCGGGGTGAAGCCCTTTTCCTTGTTTTCGGGCGTAAGCTTGGAGAGCGGCCGCGCGGCGAGATCGCCGAGCAACGCTTTATCCACCATGCCGTCGGTATAGACGATGGCGCATTCCGTGCCGTCTCCCGTCAGAAATCCATAGACGAGGATATCCTCCGCGCTCAATACCGCCTTGACGCCTTCGATATTGTCTTTCAATTTTTTTGTCAGTTTTTCCACATACCGAGTATGTTTCTTTTTTCGGGAAGTATGTATTTTTTCCCTGCCCGCGGCACGGTTTTTTATAAAAAATCCGGGCGGTCGGAGAACCCCCCGAACGCCCGAATCCCCGGCGGTTATCGCTGATTTTCCAAAGCGGCCGCCCTGCCTCTCAGCTCCGCCGCGAAACCGTCGAGCGCTTTTGCAAGCGCGGACAGCTTTTTTGCCAACGCGGACGCAAGCCTGCCGAAAAGTCCGAGAAGAAGAACGTCCGCCCCGAAGAGGCGGACGACGTTTGCAAACCGTACAGTTTTCATAATTTCTCCTCCCTTTTTTCCCGTCGCACGGACAGTATAGCACGGTTTGGGAAGAAGTCAAGCCCCCTCTGCCACTTTTTTTCGGAAATTTATCCGTCGAGAGAGGGGAGCTTTAATTTATCCGCCGAAGGAGGGGAGCTTTTTCAGCCGCGCCCTGATGCTTTTAATGCCCGCTTTCGCGGCGGCCGTGCCGCTACCGCCGACGCTGTTTCTCGCGTCCGCCGAGGCCCGCGCCCGCACGAGAGAGAGAATATCTTCCCCGAAAGCGTCGCTGTGCGCCCGATATTCGTCCAAAGACAGCGTTTCCAGCGTCTTGCCCTTTTCGAGACAATAGCGCACGATTTTTCCCACGACGCCGTGCGCGGTGCGGAAGGGGACGCCCCGTTTGGCGAGGTAATCCGCCACGTCCGTGGCGCAGGTGAAATCCTCCGCCGCGGCTTGTTCCATGCGCTTTACGTCGAGCGTGATCGCCCCCAGCATCTCCGCATAGATGGACAGGCAGTCCTTCACCGTCTTTTCCGCGTCGAATACCCCCTCCTTATCCTCCTGCAAATCTTTGTTGTAGGCGAGGGGAACGCCCTTGATCGTCGTGAGAAGCGCCACGAGATCGCCATAGACCCTGCCCGTTTTGCCGCGCACGAGCTCCGAAATATCGGGATTTTTCTTTTGCGGCATAATCGAGGAACCCGTCGAATAGGCGTCGGGCATTTCCCAGAAGCCGAATTCCGTCGAGGTATATAAAATCGTATCCTCACAAAGCCTCGAAAGGTGAGCCATGACGAGCGAGCAGCAGAAGAGGTACTCGGCGGCGAAATCGCGGTCGGAAACGGCGTCGAGGGAATTTTGGGACACCGAGGCGAAGCCGAGGAGAGAACGGGTGAGCTCGCGGTCGATGGGATAGCTCGTCCCCGCCAGCGCGCCGCTGCCCAAAGGCATGACGTCGGCGCGCTTATAGGCGTCGGCGAAGCGGTCGGCGTCGCGCAGAAACATTTCCGCATAAGCATTGAAATACTGCGCGCAGTTGATGGGTTGAGCCTTTCTCAAATGGGTATAGCCGGGCATGATATGGCGGACGTGTTTTTCGGAAAGCCCTACCAGGGTTGAGACGAGGTTTTTAATCAACTCGAGAATTTCCCCTATGGAGCCGCGCACGTACAGGCGGAAATCGGTGGCGACCTGGTCGTTTCTGCTCCTGGCGGTATGCAGGCGTTTCCCCGCGTCTCCGATGCGGGAGACGAGTTCGTTTTCGACAAAGGAATGGATATCCTCCTGACCCTCGATCGTCAATTTCCCCGCTTCGATGTCGGCGAGGATTTCTTTAAGCCCTTCGTCGATCGCCCGTCCGTCCGCTTCGGAAATAATGCCGCACCGCGCCAGCATTTCCGCGTGCGCAAGCGAGGCGGTAATGTCCGCCCGATAGAGCTTTTTGTCGAAAGAGAGCGATTCGTTGAACGCGTCCGCGTCCGCCGCCGTAGGCGCGGCAAACCTGCCTTCCCATAATTTCATGTTTTCCTTCTCCGTGTATGCGTTTGACTTGACTTTTTAACTTGATTGGGGTACAATAAGATAGAATTATTTTACTATTTTTTGAAGAATTTATCAAGTCTTTTTAAGGCACAAAGCGAGGAAATATGATAATACTCGGGATTGACCCCGGAATTGCCACCATGGGCTACGGCGTGGTCGATAAGGATAAAAACGGAAACTGCCGCGCGATCGATTACGGCGTGGTGGTTACGCCCAAAGAGGAGACCCTGCCCGTGCGCCTCGCAATTCTCGAGGAGGGCGTCAATAAGATCATCGACAGGTTCGCCCCCGAGGAAGTCGCTTTGGAAGAATTGTTTTTCACCAAAAACATCACGACGGGCATCGCGGTGGCTCAGGCGAGGGGCGTTACCTTGCTCGCCTGCGTCAAAAAGTGCGGCAGGCTTTACGAATATACCCCCATGCAGATCAAACAGGCGCTGACGGGCTACGGCCGCGCCGACAAACAACAGATTCAGCAGGTGGTGACCTCGCTGCTCCGCTTAAAGAGCGTTCCGCGCCCCGACGACGCCGCCGACGCGCTGGCGATCGCGCTCTGCCATGCGTTTACCAGCAGATTCGGCGCATTGTTCTCCGTGGAAAACAGCACGCGCACCAAGGATAAAAACGCGGTGACGGGGAGCTATTTCAAATCGGCCATGGAGCTTGAAAAGGGCCGGAAGCGGCGCGGGCAGGATTGAGGAGACAGTTTCTTAAGGACAGGGCTTTGACGACGGCCGTCGGGATTAAGGAGATAAAAGCGGCGGCATATCTTAAAAGAAAGAATTTGACGACCGCCGACGAGAGCGGAGAGACGAAATACGGCGGCGTAGCTTAAGGGCAGGGCTTTGACGGCTGCCGACGGAAGCAAGGAGACGGAAAAATGATCGCATATCTTAGGGGCAGGGTTTTGGCGACGACCGCCGAAACCGTAATCGTAGATGTAAACGGCGTGGGATACGAGGTATATTGCTCGGGCAGCGCGTTCGGGAAGATCGGGAACGGCGACGTCGCCGAATTATATACCTATTTACAGGTGAAAGAGGACGGCATCACGCTGTTCGGATTTTCTTCCCCTAAGGAAAAGGAGTTGTTTCTCAAACTGATTTCCGTTTCGGGCGTGGGGCCGAAAATGGGGATCGGCGTGCTGTCGGCAATGAACGCGGACGATTTCGCGGCCGCGGTGGCGACGGCGGACGTCAAGCGGCTGAGCACGGTGAAGGGGCTGGGAAAAAAGACGGCCGAAAAGATCGTCCTCGAGCTGCACGGTAAAATTTCCGCCGCCGAAATTATGAACGCGAACGGCGACGCGCTTTCCGCGGCCGCCGAAGCTGCGGAAAGCGGCAGACTTTCGCCTGCGGACGAGGACGCCGTGTCCGCGCTGACGGGCTTGGGGTTCAACCGCTCCGACAGCGTCCGCGCCGTGAAAAAAGCGCACGAGGCGGGCGCGAAAACGACGGAAGAGGTCATTATGAAGGCCCTTCAGTCGGGCGTATAAAGAGGCTTGTATAAATATAATACAGACTTGTGCAAGCCCCGCTACATACCCGATAAAACAACGGAGACAAGGAAATGTTCGAGGACGAAGACTACAATTCCGACGAGCTGATCGTCAGCACCAAAACCGAATACGACGCGGAGGAAAACGCGCTCCGTCCCAAGACCATGGCGGACTATGTCGGACAGGAGAAGGTAAAGGAAAATCTCGGCGTGTATATCGCCGCCGCCAAACAGCGGGGCGAGGCGCTCGACCACGTCCTTTTGTACGGCCCTCCCGGGCTGGGCAAAACCACGCTGGCGCATATCATCGCCAACGAAATGGGGGTGCAGATCAAGCTGACCAGCGGCCCCGCGATCGAGCGCTCGGGCGATCTCGCCGCCGTCCTCACCAACCTCAACGAAGGGGACGTGCTGTTTATCGACGAGATACACCGCCTCAACCATTCGGTGGAGGAAATCCTCTATTCCGCCATGGAGGACTACGCTCTCGACATCATCGTGGGCAAAGGGCCGTCCGCGCGGAATATCCGTTTTTCTTTGAAAAAATTTACCCTGATCGGCGCGACGACGCGGGCGGGTATGCTCGCTTCGCCTTTGCGGGACAGGTTCGGCATCATCAACCGTCTGGAAATGTATTCTCCCGCGGAGCTGGAAAAAATCGTCTCCCATTCCGCCGCCGCGCTGAATATTACCATAGAGCGGGAGGCGGCGGCGGAGATCGCGCGCCGCAGCCGCGGTACGCCGCGTATCGCCAACCGATTGCTCAAGCGGGTGCGGGACTTTTCCGCGGTAAAGGGCAACGACGCCGTGACGCTCGCCGACGCGCAGTTCGCCCTGGAACGGCTGGAGATCGATACGCTGGGGCTCGATCAGACGGACAGAAATCTGCTTCTGGCGCTTATCGAAAAATTCGGCGGCGGGCCTGCGGGGCTGGAGACGCTGGCCGCGACGATCAACGAGGACGTCAACACCATCGAGGACGTTTACGAGCCATACCTTTTGCAACTGGGTTTTATCGCGCGCACGCCGCGCGGCCGTATCTGCCTTAAGGACGGCTACGCGCACATGGGGATAAAACCGGGCGAAAGGGCCAAGAAACAGATTTCCGTGTTCGATGCGGACGATTGATCCGCCGCAGGCGGGCGACGAGGGGAAAACGGGAGAAAGGACGGATCATGGAAGAAAAGATACGGTATAAAAAGAGCGATTTCGATTACGAGCTCCCCGAGGAACTCATTGCACAGACCCCCGCCGAGCCGAGGGATTCGTCGCGGCTTCTCGTCTATGACAAAGAAAACAAGACGACGGAGGACAAAATATTCCGCGATATCGCCGATTATCTGAAGGCGGGCGACGTGCTGGTGGTGAACAACACCAAGGTGATTCCCGCGCGCCTGTATGCGCTGACCGAGCGGGGCGCCGTAGTGGAGGTGCTTCTCCTGAAGCGGTACGACATGACGAGCTGGGAGGTGCTGATGCGGCCCGGAAAAAAGGGCAGAATCGGGACGAAAATGAAAATCAACGACCGGCTTTCCCTCACCGTCAGGGACGTGACGGAGACGGGGGAACGGATCGTCGAATTTTCCTTCGAGGGGGTATTCGAGGATATTCTGTCGGAAGCGGGCACCATGCCTCTGCCTCCGTATATCAAGGAAAAACTTGCCGATCAAACCCGCTATAACACCGTATATAGTAAGGTGGACGGTTCGGCCGCCGCGCCTACCGCGGGCCTGCATTTTACGAAGGAATTGCTGGAAAAGCTCCGCGATAAGGGCGTGGAAGTGGCCGAGGTGCTTCTGCATGTCGGGCTGGGCACCTTCCGCCCCGTCAGCGAGGAGATTATTACCGAGCATAAAATGCATTCGGAATATTATCTCGTGGAAGAACGGGCGGCGGAGATCATCAACCGCGCGAAAGCGGAGGGGCGGCGGGTGATCGCCGTGGGCACCACTTCGGTGCGGACGCTGGAGAGCGTGGCGGACGAGCGGGGATTTGTGCGGCCGTGCAGCGGCGATACGGAAATTTTTCTTTATCCGCCGTATAAAATGAAGTGCGTGGACGCGCTGATCACCAATTTTCACCTGCCCGAAAGCACCCTTATCATGCTGGTGGCGTGCATGACGGGACGGGAGGAAATTTTGAACGTATATAAATATGCCGTAGAGAAAAGGTACCGCTTTTTCAGCTTCGGCGACGCGATGTTTATTAAATAAAACCGCACGGAAAACACTTACGGGAGGAAAAAATGAATAAGGGGCCTGTAAAGAGCAATCAGTCGGAAGAGGATTATCTCGAAAGCATTCTGCTTTTGAGCGGCGAAGTGCCCTTCGTGCATAGGATCGAGGTGGCCAAACGCATGGGGGTTTCGCAGGCCGCCGTCAACAAGGCGGTGAAGCTTTTGTGCGAAAGAAATTACGTCTATGAGGACGGCAAACACCTCTATCTCACCGAGGAGGGGAGGGAGTACGCTTCCGCGGTCTATGAAAAACATTGCATTATCCGCGAGTTTTTTATTCTGCACGGCGTTTCTCCCGCCGCGGCGGAGGAAGACGCGTGCAAAATGGAGCATCTCATCGGCGGGGAGACTTTTTCCATGATGAAAAAGAGCGTCAAGGGAAAATAGGGGGCTTGAAGGTAAAAAACGACGGAAAAGCAAACGACGATAAGAATCAACGGCAGGAAAAGTAAACGCCGATAAAAACGGAACGACGGCGGCGATGCGAAAGGGCGGGATAACTTCCCCGCCTTTTTTCATAAAAATTTTCGAAAAAAATTATTAACTATGGTTAAAATTTTCTTGACAAGCGCATAAAATGATGCTATAATGACGATACAAAAATAAATTAACCAAAGTTAAATATCTGCGGCGAGCGCCGTTTTCTTTTGCAAAAAGTATTTAACCTTGGTTAAAAAAATGGAGGGGCAAAAATGCCTTTGAGAATGGCGCCTTTGGGCGAAGAGGTGGAAATCAGGAGACTTGCCGCGGACGAGAAGGTGAAGAGACATCTCGAAAATCTGGGGCTTGCGGTGGGGCAAAGGGTGACGGTGCTTTCCGCCGAAGGCGGGGCGGTGATCCTCAGGGTAAAAGACGGGCGTATGGCCCTTGACAGACAGATGTCCGCGGGAATATTTATCTGAAAGGCGCGGGCAGGGCAGTGACGAAACATAAACAACGTTAAAATTTATCCAAATAAGGAGATAAAATAATGACGAAACTTTTATCGGAATTCGGCGTCGGGGAAAGCGGGAAAATCCTTTCCGTAAACGGCGCCGGCGCAGTGAGGAGACGGCTGTTCGACATGGGCGTAACGCCGGGCGCGGACGTTCTGCTCCGTAAAAAAGCGCCGCTCGGCGATCCGCTGGAGATCACGATACGCGGCTATGAGCTCAGCCTGAGAAAGGCGGAAGCAGCCTGTGTCGAGATGCTGTTTGAAGCGGGGGAGGCAAACTAAAATGCTGAAATTTGCTTTGGCGGGCAATCCCAACTCGGGAAAGACTACTTTATTCAACGCTTTGACGGGCAGCAGCGCACACGTGGGAAATTGGCCCGGCGTCACCGTTGATAAGCGGGAGGGAACCTATAAAAAGGGAGCGCAGCCCGTCGATATCGTCGATTTGCCCGGGATTTATTCCCTTTCGCCCTATACCCCCGAGGAGGTGATCGCGCGGAATTTCGTCCTCGACGAACGTCCCGACTGCGTCGTCAACATCGTCGATGCGACCAATCTCGAGCGCAATCTCTACCTCACCACGCAGCTGATGGAGCTGGATATCCCGCTTGTCGTGGCTTTGAACATGACGGACGTTTTGGAAAGGAGCGGCGAAAGGATAGACGCGAAGCTGCTGGAAAAGCGCATGGGCGTGCCCGTGGTGGAAATTTCCGCCCTCCGCGATAGAAATACCGATCTTCTGATGAAGCGGGCGATTGAGGCGGCGAAGCAAAAGCGCGAGGGGAGCAGCGTTTTGCGCGTTTCCCCGTTGGGGGCGGCGATTGCGCATGCGGAAACGCTGCTTAAGGAAAAATCGGTTTCCGCCCCCCTCTTCCATGCCGTGAAGCTGGTGGAAAAGGATGAGCTCGAGGTAAAAGCGCACCCCGCGGAAGCGGATAAGGCTGCCCGTTATCTCAACGAAAACGACTGCGACAAGGGAGCTTTCGGAAGCGATACGGAGGCGGAGATCGCAGACGCGCGATATAAATACATATCCGAAAATTTTTCGCCCGCGCTGGCTCGGTCGGCAAAGCGCGCCGGCGGCAAAGCGACGGCGTCGGATAAGGCCGATCGGTTACTCACCAACAAGTGGGCGGGGATTCCGCTGTTTCTTTTGATTCTGTTCGCTATCTTTCATTGTACTTTCTCGGAGGATTTCCTTTTTCTCGGCGCCGTTATCAAGCCCTTTGGAGCCTGGGCGGAGGAGATCGGCGGAACGACCGCCGGCGGCGTGTTCTTTACGGGCGGACTCAATTCGCCCGGCGTCATTCTGGCAAACGCCCTCGGGCTGCTTACCGATACCTTGACGGGGCTTGCTCAAAGCGGGCTGGAGGCCGCGAACGCGGCGCCCTGGGCCGTCAGTCTCGTCTGCGACGGAATTTTGGGCGGCCTGTTCTCCGTGCTTTCTTTCCTGCCGCAAATCCTCGTTTTGTTCCTCTTCTTCTCTATCCTCGAGGACAGCGGATATATGGCGCGCGTTGCGTTTATTCTCGACCGCGTATTCCGCCGCTTCGGCGTCTCGGGCAGAGCGTTTATGCCCATGATTATGGGCTTCGGGTGCAGCGTCCCCGCGATGATCAATACCCGTACGCTCGCCGACCAAAGGGAACGCACGGCGACGATCCGCGTCATTCCCTTCTTTTCCTGCGGCGCGAAGCTGCCCATTCTCACGGCGATCGCGGGCGGTATCGTCATGAAGTTCGGAATCGGCAACGCCGACCTCATCACCTATTCGATGTATCTGCTCGGCATGGTTGCCGCAGTGGTCTGTCTGCTCGTCATGCGCAATACCACCATGAAGGGGGAAACGCCTCCCTTTATCATGGAGCTGCCCGCGTATCACGCGCCGCGCTTCCGTAACCTCATGCTCCACCTTTGGGATAAGGTGAAACATTTTGTCAAAAAGGCGTTCACCATTATCCTCGCTTCGACGATCGTCATCTGGTTTTTGTCTAAGTTCGGCTGGGATTGGCGCTATATCGGGGACGAAATGGACAGCTCTATTCTCGCTTCCCTCGGGAAGCTCATTCAGCCCCTGTTTACTCCGCTCGGCTTCGGCTCGCAGCTCAAGGCGTTCGGCTGGGTGTTTGCGGTGGCGGCCGTCACGGGCCTCATCGCCAAGGAAAACGTCATCGCCACTTTCTTTACCCTCGCCGTATGTATCGTTTCGGCAATCGACAACGGCACGATCTCGGGCGTGGTGCTCGATCAGAGCATTCTCGATTTTATCCGCAACGCCGGAGAGGCAAGCGAGGACGGCGTATTTGAGGCGGTAGCCATGATCGAGGCGACGGGTATGACCGTGCCCGCGCTGCTCTCCTTCATCGCGTTTAATATGACGACGATTCCCTGCTTCGCGGCGGTGGCTACGGCGAAGGCCGAGCTTCCCAAGGGACAGCTGAAGTGGACGCTCCTGTTCTGGCTGGCCGCCTCCTACGTCGTTTCCGCGGTCGTATATACGATCGGCAGCCGGTGGTGGACGGCGTTTGTCTGGGCCGCCGCGGCTGCGATCGTTACGGCGGTGATCGTACTCAAGAATAAAACAGATAAAAAGTTCGCGGCCGAACAAGCCGCCGCATAACGCCGTGACGCGGATAAACGCAAGGAAATATTCCGAAAAATTTTCCTGCGGCACGCTTTGGCCGAAAGCTTCTTCCGCTGCAATTTCCCGTATTTGTAATTTTGTCGGGCGGCGGGGGCGGCCGACGGCGAAAAAGGTCGGCGGCATACAAAAAGGAGGTTAATCCGTGAAAATTATTGAAATCATCATTCTCGTTGCGGCTGCGGCCATCGTCGCCGCGGTGATCGTGTGCGGAATTATCCGCAAAAAGAAAGGCAAAACGGGCTGTGACTGCGGCTGCTCCGGCTGTCCTTATCACGGCGCCTGTTCCTCGAAAAAGACGGAAAAAACAGAAGACGGCTCCGTCGGCTCGGGAAAATAATCAAGCTTACTCACTTACCGATTTATATAACTCAAGTTTCATTGACAAAAAAGCGGACCCGTACCTTCCCGTAGGGCGTCCGCTTTTTTGCGGCTTTTTTATTTGCGTTTTATTCGATTTTGTGATAAAATATAGTAGAATATTTAATTTTACAAATGGAGAGACAAAGAATGAAGCTGGTAAGAAGATTTTTTTCCTACTATAAGCCGCACCGACGTCTGTTTCTGATGGATCTCGTCTGCTCCTTCACCATTTCCATGTGCAACATGTTCTATCCCATGATCGCACGGAAGATCATGAACGATTACGCCCCCAACGGGGCGCTTCGGCTGTTGATCGTCTGGGCGATCGTTTTGGCTGCGATCTACGCCGTCAAGAGCATTTTGACCTTTGTCGTGGGATATTGGGGGCACGTGCTGGGCGTGCGGATACAGGGCGACATGCGGCGGGATCTGTTCCGCCATATCGAGACGATGCCCTTTTCCTTTTTTGACGAGCACAAGACGGGCAGCGTCATGTCGAGGATCATCAACGACCTGTTTGAGGTGTCGGAGCTTGCGCACCACGGTCCCGAGGACGTGTTCAACTCCTGTATTTCCATTATCGGAGCGCTGGTAATGCTGTGCACGATAAACGGCTGGCTGGCGCTGATCGTGCTGCTCTATATCCCGTTTATGCTGTTTTTCGCCGTCAAGGCGCGGGAGCGCATGAACAAGGCCTTTGAGGAATCGAGAAAAAAGGTGGCGGAGATCAACGCGGAAATCGAATCCTCCGTGTCGGGCGTGCGCATCACCAAGGCGTACAACGCCGAAAATACGGAGGAAAGGAAATTTGACGCCGTAAACGGGCGTTTCAAAAAAGCGCGGGCGGAATCCTACCGCGCGATGGGCATGTTTCAAGGGGGCATGTCTGCGTTTAACGATTTTTTATATCTGCTGGCGCTGGTGGCGGGCGGGCTGTTTTTGCTGTATAAAAAGATAGACGGGGCCGATTTTACGGCGTTTATCCTCTATATCACCATGTTGCTGACGCCCCTGCGCACGCTGGTGGCGCTGTTTGAGCAGATACAGGACGGCATGACGGGCTTCCGCCGCTTCTGCGAGCTGATGGATACCCCTTCGGAATATCAGCCCGAGCACCCCGTGGAGACCGAGCTGGACGGGGATATCGTCTTTGACGACGTGACGTTTGGCTATAAAAACAAAGAGGGGAACAGTACGGAGGTGCTCAAGGGCATTTCCTTTACGGTGAAAAAGGGACAGACCGTGGCGCTTGTCGGCTCGTCGGGGGGCGGAAAGACGACCGTTTGTCATCTGCTGCCCCGCTTCTATCTGCGCGACGGCGGCAGTATCACGATCGGCGGGACGGACATCAACGACGTTTCCGCGGCTACGCTGCGGGACAAAATCGCCGTGGTGGCGCAGGACGTGTTTCTGTTTGCGGGAAGCATACGCGACAATATCATGTACGGCTCCGCCGACAAATCGGAGGCGGAAATGATCCTCGCCGCGAAGCGCGCCAACATTCACGACTACGTCATGAGCCTGCCGGGCGGTTACGATACCGAAGTGGGCGAGCGGGGCGTCAAGCTGTCGGGCGGACAGAAACAGCGTATTTCCATCGCGCGCGCCTTTTTGAAAAATCCGCCCGTGCTCATTCTCGACGAAGCGACTTCCGCGCTCGACAATATGACGGAGATGCAGATCCAAAGCTCGCTGGCGGAGCTGAGCAAGGGCAGGACGACTTTGGTGGTGGCGCACAGATTGTCCACCGTCAAAAACGCGGACGAAATTCTCGTGGTGACCGACGGGGTTATCACGGAGCGCGGATCGCACGAGGAATTGGTGGAAAACGGCGGCTTGTATGCGGAGCTGTATCGTTATCAATTCAGGGAATAAGGAGGGGCCATGTATTCGGTGATGTTTGTTTGTCACGGCAATATCTGCCGTTCGCCCATGGCGGAATTTATCTTCAGGGACGCGGTGAAGAAAGCGGGGCGTACGGGAGAATTTTTTGTCGCCTCCTCCGCCGTTTCCGACGAGGAAATTTTCGGCGGGGTAGGCAATCCCGTCTATCCGCCCGCAAGGGCCGTACTTAAGGCGCACGGGATTTCGTGCGAGGGGAAGCGGGCCGCGCTTTTGCGCTTTTCCGACGCGGAAAAATACGATCTGTTTGCATGTATGGACGAGGGCAATCTGCGGTCGGCAAAGCGGATTCTCGGAGCGGCGGGCGCGGAAAAATGCAAAAAGCTGCTTTCCTTTGCGGGCGGCGGGGACGTGTCCGATCCTTGGTACACGCGGGATTTCGAGCGGGCGTACGAGGACATTTGCCGAGGAATAGAAGGCTTGCTGAAAACCTTGTGAAACAATCGGGGACGCTGCGCAAGGGTACGCCGTAATGGGGCGGAAGATATGCCGAAAATATAATAAAGAAATCCCCGCAAGAAAGCTTTCCGCGGGGATTGTTTATTGACTGTATAGTTGGCAATACTATTTCCATTCGGACGACAGAGGGAGGCTATATAGCCGTTTTAACGTATTACGGCCGCACACGCTTTCGTCCGAGGCATCCGACAAGCCGTTTTGTTTGCCGTGATGGGAAACTGCTAAAGGGAAATACATTATGGCAATCGAGTAAAGCAACGCTCAATGAGTGCGCTCGGCATATAAATCAAAATTGACATGCCGCTTGCCGTCCTCTTTTTCCGTAACGTCCTGCCAGTGAAAATGATTGTCCCCGATTTCGGCAAAAACCCATTTTCTTCGTGCATCTTCGAGATTTGTAAGAACTATTTCATCGCCTTGCTTTCTCGCTTCGAGACGCATGATTTTTCCCGTATAGCAATAGGCGACGTCCCAGGCGTACGTGCTCGGGTTATAGACGCGAAGCGTTGTTCCGTATTCAAATCCTGGCAAGACGATAACGTCCTGTATCGCCATTCCTTCAAGAATACGGGAGAAATGCCACTCGCCTTTTATCGCGCGGGAGGTGCGGGCGTCGATATAGTCTATTTTCCAGCTGCCGATCAGCTTTCCGAAATAATCGAACTCTTCGGGCAGTGCCGAATTTTTTTCGTCGCTTGTTAAGGCTTCAAGGAACTTCTTCATATGCCGTTTACTCCGTTAAACTTCGCTGTTTTATCGAAAGTCTTTCGATAGGCGGGAAATCTCGTTTATCAGGTTTCAAAAAATCAATGCTTCTTTCTGCGGAAGACTGATCCGAAAAAGGCTTTGACCTTGTTCGGCTTTTTTTCGTCGGTTTCGTCGGTTTCGTCGGTTTCGTCGGTTTCGTCGGTTTCGTCGGTTTCGTCCGTTTTGTCCGTTTTGTTCGTCGCGGCGTTTTCCGACGGCTCGGAGGGCGGTTCGGGGAGCTGTTCCGCTTTGAGACGCTCTTCCAATTCCTCGCGCAGGCGTTTTTCTTCCTCGCTTTCGAGATATAAAGTAGTATCCTCGTCGAAAAATTTCGGTTCTTCCGTTTCGTCGTCCGTCTCGCTTTCCTCAAATACCTCCCGTTCGGGCGACAGCTCCGCTTCGGGTTTTCCCGTCAGCTTATTTTTGAAACGGGAAAGAAGGGAGGGCTTTTTTACGCTTTCTTCGGCCGATGTCAAAGCGGTTTCCGCGTCTGCTTCTGCGTCTGCGGCGGCGGGAAGCTGCGCATAATCGCGGCCGTCGGAAGGAAGCTCCTTTTCGGCGCGCCTTGTTTCCCTTTCCGTTGCTTTCTGCTGCTTTTCTGCGGCGCGGAGAAGCCGGCTTTCGATACGGACGGACTGCTTTTCGTCCCGCTTCTGTTCCTTCGCAAGCTGCCTTGCGGCGCTTTTTTCCGCTTCGCGGCGGAGGCGTTCCTCTTCCTTTTTCTTTTTTTGCTCGGCGCGGTAGAGCTCTACCTTTTCTTTCAGCTTAAGCTGGTTTTTGGTCGGCTCCTTGGGCGGCGCCACTTCCTTGCCCGTCACTTTTTTGAAGAAATTTCCCACCGAACGTACGGGCTTTAACATGTTGTCCAGGTCTGCTTCCAGCCCCTCGAGGATAAAATTGACGCGGTTGGTGAGAATCTTGATCAATACTTCGAAAATGATCTGGAGAATCCATCCGACGATCATCAAGGCCGCGAGAATGACGGAGACGGCGGAGACCCGTTCGACGGCGGTGCAGATACCGTAAACGGCTACGCCTAAAGTAAACAGCTTGATAAGACGTTTCGTCCACACATATACCGCGGTGCCCGTCTTTTTTACGTTTTTGCCCTCGGGGGTCTTGCCCGCGGAGGTCATCGTCAAAAAAAAGACGAAATAGGAGGTGGAAATCACCAAAAGAACGATATTCAGCGCGAGGATTCCCGTACCCACGATTAAGGTATAGATCAGATAAATTATGTAAATGATTTGTGTGGCGACGTTGCGTATGTAATCCGTTTTTTTGAGGTCGGACACCGTCTGCTTTATCGCCATTTTCGTGTAATCCAACATAAAAACAGCCTCTCCCGAAAGGGGGAAAATTTGAAACCGAACAGGAAATACCCGCCTTTCATCAATTTCATTATACACCAAACGCGCCGAAATTCAAACCAAATGAGAGAGGAAATTTTTTCTTTTTTGTCGGAAATCATGCTTTTTCCTCTCCCAAAGGCGGCTTTTTGATCGAAGCTCTGCGGGAAGCTTGATTTTTCGGCGGCGCTGTGGTACAATAAATAAAAATCGGTTGAACGAGGACAAACGCATGAAGAGGAAAAAACAGGCGGAGGAGGCGGCGGAAAGGGCGTTGATTCCCGCCGATCCCAAGGCCAAACGCTATGCGCGCGGCGCGCAGGGACAGGAGGACGCGACGGGGTTTGCGGATTCGATGTCCGACGCCTTTAAGCAAAGCAACGAAAAAAAATATTTCGCGCTCCTGATCGTGGCCGCGGTAATCATCGTCATTCTGCTGGTGGGGGCGCTGTCGGATATTTTGACGCTGTGCTTTAATATAAACCGTTGGTTCGGGTATGCCATGGTAGCGTTGACCGCAGTTTTGATTGCGCTGTTCGTCGTACGCCCCATCGTCAAAGTGGCGGGCGCGAGGTTTTTTATCACCGACGTCACTTCGGAAAAATGCGATATGGCGCGGCGGAGAAATTACCGCGCGCTGAAGGACATCGCCCGCGCGTTGGTCGATTACAATACTTCCCCGAGGTATGCAAAATTCCGCTACATGTCCGCGGAAAATACGGACAAGCTGCAAGCGGCGCTGGACGAGGGGGACAAGTCCTCGCTCAAGACGACGCTGAAACAGATCTATTCCACCGACGTGGCTTCCTGCGCCAATTCGCTGATCTGGAAGAGCGCGGGCAGGGCCTTTCTCACCACTTCCATCTCCCAAAACGATAAAATCGACGCGATTTCCGTGCTTTTGGTCAATCTTTCCCTCGTCAAGCAGATTGTGGGAATTTACGGTTACCGTCCCTCGTTTGCCAAACTGTTTCGCGTATATGTGGCCGTCCTGCGCAATTCCCTGATCGCCTACGGCATGCAAAACGTCAACTGGTTCAACGTATTCGGAAAATTTTTCACGGGAATCGCCCGCAAAATCCCTTTTATCGATACGATCGTGGACAGCGCCGTGCAGGGGACCGTGAGCGCGTTTATGACAGTGCTTGTGGGGTATAAAACCAAACGATACCTTTGCTCCGATTATAAAAAGCAGGAGAAGCTGGACGTGGATTTGAAAGACGCGGTTGACGTGGGCGACGACGAAGTGAAAATCGCTTCCGCCTGGGCAAAGGAAATTCAGCGGGAAAACGACGCGAAAGCCGCCGCGAAGTGATGGCTTCCGCCGAAAACGGAAAAATGAAAACTTTGTTTTTCGAAGTTGTGGCGGGAATTATCGCGTTAAATAACGCTGAATCGGGTCATTGGGAGAAAATCAGAGGGGATAAAGTTTATTTTCGAAAGTGAAACTTGAAAAAAACGAAATTAAAAAAAGTTATTTTTCGCATAGACGTTATTAAACGGTTTTTGTCGAAAAACGGGGGGAATTCGGTTGACTTTCACGCCGTATTCCCCTATAATTTTTATAATATCCAAACGTTGAGCAAACAAACCTTTTAAGGAGCTATACATATGAATATCCCCGATATCTTTGGCGAAAACGTCTTTAACGATAAAGTGATGAGAAGCTCGCTTCCCAAGGAAGTGTATAAATCGCTGCGAAAGACGATCGACGCGGGCGAGCCTATCGACATGTCCATCGCGGACACGGTGGCCAACGCCATGAAGGACTGGGCCGTGAGCAAGGGCGCCACCCACTACACGCATTGGTTTCAGCCGCTCACCAATCTGACGGCGGAAAAGCACGACAGCTTTATCGAACCGAGCGGCGGCGACGTGGTGATTATGCAACTGACGGGAAAATCGTTGATTGTGGGCGAGCCGGACGCTTCCTCCTTTCCCACGGGGGGCTCGAGAGCCACCTGCGCCGCGAGGGGCTACACCGCCTGGGACCCCACGTCGCCTGCGTTCGTCAAGGAGGGCACCCTCTATATCCCCACCGTTTTCGTGTCCTATACGGGCGAAACGCTGGATAAAAAAGCGCCTCTGCTCAAATCCATGACCGCGCTCGACCGCGCTACAAAACGCATTTTGAAGCTGTTCGGGATCGATTGCAAAAAGGTGTCCACCACGGTGGGTCCCGAGCAGGAGTATTTTCTTGTAGATAGGAAAATTTTCGACGAGCGGGAAGATCTCGTGCTGACGGGCAGGACGCTGTTCGGTGCGCCCGCGCCCCGCGGCCAGGAGCTGGAGGATCATTATTTCGGCATGCTTAAGCCGCGTATTGCGGCGTATATGCACGATCTGGACGAAACCCTGTGGGCGTACGGGATACTCGCCAAAACAAAACACAACGAGGTGGCGCCCGCCCAGCACGAGCTTGCGCCCGTATTCAATACCACCAATATTTCGGTGGATCAAAATCAGCTGACGATGGAGATTATGAAAAAGGTGGCCTGGAAACACGGCATGGCCTGTCTGCTTCACGAAAAGCCTTTCGAGGGGATAAACGGCTCGGGAAAGCACAACAATTGGTCGCTTTCCACGCAGTCGGGGATCAACTTGCTCGATCCCGGGGAGCATCCCGAAGGAAATACCCGTTTTATGTTGATTCTGGCGTGCATTATCGCGGCGGTGGATAAATATCAGGGGATTTTGCGCGCGTGCGTCGCTTCCGCCGGCAACGACCACCGTCTCGGCGCCGACGAAGCGCCTCCCGCGATCATTTCCGTATATCTCGGCGATCAACTGGGCGCGTTGGTGGACAGCATCGTTAACGGCAAGGATTACGTGCCCTCCGCCGTCGTCAAAGGCTCGATCGGGGTGCCCGAATCGCCTATTTTTCCCATCGATTCCACCGACCGGAACCGCACTTCGCCCTTTGCTTTTACGGGGAATAAATTCGAGTTCCGTATGCTGGGTTCGTCGGCTTCCGTCGCCGACCCCAATATCGTGCTGAATACGATTGTCGCGGAGACCTTCTCGGAGGCGGCCGACAAGCTGGAAGGCTCGGAGAATTTCGCAAAGGACTGCAAGGCTTATACGGCCAAGCTGCTGAAAGCGCATTACCGCGTCATTTTCAATTACAACGGTTACGGCCCCGAATGGGAACCCGAAGCGGAGCGCAGGGGATTGCTCAACAACAAGAGCACCGCCGACGCCGTTCCCGAATTTTTCAGACAGGAAAACATAGATGTATTTGTAAAGCAGGGCGTATATACCAAATCGGAGGCCCTCGCGCGGGCGAACATTCAGCTGGAAAATTACGTAAAGACCATTTTGATCGAGGCGCGGACGATGCTGGATATGGCGAAAAAGCAGATTTATCCCGCCGTGTCCGCCTACGTCGGCAAGCTGTGCGGCAGTCTTGCGGCGAAAAAAGCGGTGGCCGCGGATTTGCCCTGCAGGTCGGAAACGGCGCTCGTCAAAACCCTGTCTGCGGCAAACGACGCCATGATGGCGGCCGTGAACAAGCTGGAAGCGGATATGAAGGATATCCCCGAAGGGGTGAAAGAGGCCTCGCAGCGCATGGCGCACGTCGTCGTGCCCGACATGGAGGAGATCCGCAGGCTTGCGGACGGAATGGAAACGCTGTGCGCCAAGGAATATTGGCCTTTCCCGACCTATACCGAATTGCTGTTCGGTATCGTTTGATAAAAGTTAAAAGAGAAAATCGGAAAAACGCGCAGCCAACGGGAGAAAAGGCAAAGGAAACGCCGTGAAACGAAGCAAAAAAAGCGAACTCGTTTTGAGTTCGCTTTTTTTGTTGACGGAAGGGCTTTTATGCCCCGGGATTTTCGGGCGTTTCGATTAAATCGAAATATTTTTTCCACGTGGTCGAATACCTGTCGTCCCATATAATACTTGTAATTTCCGAATATAATTTTTTTACGGGCTTTTCATACCAATGTCCTTCGGCGTCAAACGCTTTTATTTTGACAAAGTTTTTTCCGATTTTTTCGATAAAGCCTATGATAAATTCCTCGTTATAGGCGTCCTCGACAATGATAAACTTATCGAGTTTTTTCAACGAATGAAAAATCGTCTGCCAGGAAGAAATATCCACGTCGGGGCAAACGATTGCGTTTGTCACCCCGATCATTTCGTTGATATGGGCACACAAATCGTCTCTTATCTTCAATTTTTTCAAATCGGAAATTTTTCTGATCTGATAACCGTCGGTGATGAAATCGTCTTCTTCCTGTCCCAAAAGAAATTTGTCGTTGACGCTGTGCACATAGAAATAAAAGTAATTTATATCGTACTTAAAATAACATCGGCAAAGAAGGTTTGTTCCGATACAGTCGTTTAACGTTTTTATTTTTTCTTCTTTTTTCATGATTTATATTCCGTTTTTAATAAAACATGCGCGGCATCTTGCCGCGCATGTGGTTTTGTGGTTTCAGGATAAGGGCGCGTATCCGTCGGCGTAGGGTGCCTCGGGAAGGGGAGCCGTTTTCTTTTTCGTGAGAACGCGGCAGACGATATTCTGGATAAGTCCGACTACCGCAAACACCGTTGCGGTGATCAGGGCGCCCGATACGCCTGCGGTATAGCTTACGTCTTTGACGGAAGACATCGTTTCGTTGACCAGTACGGTATAAGCGACGGTGAGCGCCAGAAGCGCGCCGACGAGACACAATCCGACGATCGTACAGGTAAGGCCGGGGGCGCGGTCGCTGCCGAGAGACTTGATATTGTCCGCAACGGACAGCGCCATGGTGACGATCACGGCGACGCAGACGACTGCGAGAACGGGGCCGAGGATAGCCAAAACGGTTTCCATTCCGTCGAGGTTACCCAACACGCCCATGGCGGAGGGCGCAAGCGCCTGTTCCATTAAAATGCCGTAAGTTCCGTAGCCCCACGCACTAAAGACATAGGGGATATACGTTTCCGCGGCGCCCAAAAGGGAGGGATCCGCTTCGAGCGCTTTGATCATATTCCAGGAGCCCGCCAAAAGGGAGGCGTTGTAACCGCCGCGGAAGGTCGAATAAGAGGTATTCACCGCCGTGTATTCGCATGCCACCCTTATCAGGGAGGAACAGGAGAGACAGAGGACGACGACTGCCAGCGCCGCGCCCACGCCCGCCGAAATGTAGCGGGGAAGCTTTGCGAGCGTCAGGCGGCATTCGCCCGCGGCGATACGATAGCCGATTTCCACCGCGAGAGCGAGAATGGCGAATACGAGGAACGCGACGAGTCCCGCGCCCAAAGAGCCTTCAAGCATCATTTTGGCTGTAAATCCCAGCGCCAGCGCCGAGGCAAAGGACAGCCCCGCAAGCGCAAAGGGCGCCTTCGGCTTTTTCCTGCCCGTCAGCGTATAGATGAAATCGACGAGCGCCGCGATGAAGAACGCGAAGCTTACGCCTATGTAAACAAAGGACATCGCCGCCATCACCCAAAGCTGCATGGTGACCGCGGGCGTCAGCTCCACCGTTTCCTTTCCCGACATAAATTTGAGGACGTTATAATCTTCTATCTTATCCGCGATGATATCCACGACGCGCATGAGGTCGGATACGGAAGAGCTTCCGCCTTTTATTATTTCGTCGAGCAGAGCCTGGTCTTTTTTGGAAAGATTCTCAAACACATACGAAGCGAAGTTTTTGACGATAGCCTCCTCCGATTCGGGATCGATGCGCAGAAACGCGCCTTGGATCAAGTCGAGGGAAGAGACATCGACGGAGATGATTTCTATTCCGTTCATGTCCAGGTCGGAAAGAATGTCCTCGGGCGCGCTCACGCGGGAAACGCTCATGAAAGACATGATGAACATGACCAGCGAAAAGACGAGGATCAGGCTCGCGCGGCAGATATCCAAAATCCGTACCAACAGACGGCGGGTATCTTTTTTCTCCTTCGGGGCCTTGACGGGCGCGCTCTGCGGTGCGGAAATGCCCGCCGCAGAGGGATTTGCATAAGGATTTGCGCGCAGAGTTGAAGGGTTTGCGCAGGTTAAGGGCGCGCCGCAGCCTTCGCAGAATTTGTTTCCGCCCTCGTTTACCGCGCCGCATTTGGGGCACTCGAGCTTGCCGTCAACCCGTGCGCCGCAGGAGGGACAATAGATCTCTTCCTCCTCCATCGAGAGGGCGCCGTTGCATTTCGGACAGTGTTTTTCGAGATCTTTGCCGCACTTGACGCAAAAATGCGCGGTATCCTTGTTTTCAAAATCGCAATAGTGACATTTTTTCATGATTTTCTCTCCATAGCTTTTCCTTTTTCAGGTATTAAAAACCGTTTTTATTATACGACGAAAAAGGGGGTTTGTCAATACTTTTATAAAAATCTTTTTCAAAAATCCGACGGATATCGGCGGCTGCGAAATAAGGCTTTCGGACAAAAGAAAAAAGCGATCGGAAAGGATCGCTTTCGTGCTGAAAAAAGGGAACGGATTATTCCGCCGGATTGAACATGTCCTTTGCCACGCCGCAGAGCGGACATTCGAAATCTTCGGGGACATTTTCCCATTTCGTGCCGGGGGCGATGCCCTTTTCGGGACAGCCCTGTTCTTCGTCGTATTCCCAGCCGCAGACCGAGCAGACGTATTTCATAATTGTTACCTCCGAATTTGAAATTTTATTTCTTTTATTTTGCGCGACGGAAAAGAAAACTATCCTTTTACGCCGACGTATTTATTATATGCGCTTTTACTGTTTTGTCAATAGATTTTCGGAAAAATTTTCCTGAAAAATTTTTTTTCGGCGTTTTTGTTGACAAGCGGGAAAAATGAGGGCTATAATAGGGGCATGAAAGAGAATTACGACAAAAAAATGACGGAGCTTTTGAAAGTTGTGCCCAAGGGAACGCCTCTGCTTTTGCACAGCTGCTGCGCGCCCTGTTCGTCGGCCTGTCTCGAAACGCTGAAGGAGCATTTTGAGCTGACCGTATTTTATTATAATCCGAATATCGGGGACGAGACGGAGTATCTGAAGCGCAAGGCGGAGCAGATACGCTTTCTGGAAGAGACGGGCTGGGCAAAGCTTCTCGACTGCGATCACGACGCGGCCGCGTTTATCGGGATCGCCCGAGGTCTGGAAGAGGAACCTGAGCGGGGCAGGCGCTGTTACCGTTGCTACAAGCTGCGGCTGGACGCCGCGGCGGAAGCGGCGAAGAAAAACGGCTTTCAATGGTTTTGCACCACCCTCACCCTCAGCCCGTATAAAAACGCCGAGTGGCTGAACGAGCTTGGACGGGCGGCGGGCGAACGCTTCGGCGTGCATTTTTTGCCCTCCGATTTCAAAAAGAGGGGCGGGTATTACCGTTCGCTGGAGTTGTCGCAAAGCTATGGGCTGTACCGACAGGATTTCTGCGGGTGCGTCTATTCGAAGGCGGAAACGGAAAAGCGGAAGCGGGAAAAAAGTCTTATTTCGGAATAAAGTTTTTTCGGCTTTTGCCCTGCCGCGAACGGTATTTTTCGGGGATTCATATGCCCCGCGGCTCACGTGACACAATCCGACACTCGCAATAGGTCGTATTTTGCCGCATGCGGGTCGGGGCATATGCGGGGAGAGCGCGAGGGGACAAAGCTTCCCCTTTTTCGTCAAAATACCGCGTTCTGAAAAAAGGCGGAAGGAAATGAGCCGAAAATGAAATAGAAAGAGGACGGGACAGGGGGCAGGACGGGGCCGAAAAGAAAAAGGGACGGACGTCCCGCTACGTCGATGCGGAGAATTTTTTGGCAGGACGAGGTTGAAACGGAAGGAGGGCGAACGGGGACAAGGCGAGGAAAAAACAAAAAAAACGACAAAAGAAAATCCGGCCGCTTTTTACGGCCGGACATTTTTTTGCGAAAATTTTTATAAATCAAATAAATCGAAGATTTCCCCGTCTTTGCCGAGATCCTTCCACAGCATTTTTCCCTTTTCCAAAACGAGATAGGAATGGGGGGTATTTTCTTTGGGCAGGGCAACGGAACCGCAGTTTGCGTACAAGATTCCGCCCGAAAGCTCTCTGACGCAGGGGACGTGCGTGTGTCCGTTGAGCAGAATATCGCCCGCGCACAAGGGCGGCGGGGCGGCCTCGCCCGCGAGGTGTCCGTGCGTGGCGTAGATCGTCCGTCCCGCCGAGAACAGCAGGGCATAATCCGCAAGGACAGGAAACTCCAAAACCATCTGATCCACTTCGCTGTCGCAATTGCCGCGGACGCAAAGAAGCCTTTCCTTCAACGGGTTGAGCATGGCGAAAACCTCTTTTGGCGCGTAACCCTCGGGCAACTCGTTTCTCGGGCCGTGGTAGAGGATATCTCCCAAAAGCAGAAGCTTGACGGGCTTTTCCCGTCCGAATGCCTCCAAAAGCTTTTCGCACCAATGCGCCGAGCCGTGAATGTCCGACGCAATCATAATTTTTTCCTGTTCAGACATGAATATTCTCCTTTTCCCGCTCCCGAAGGAGCGCGGCAATCGTTTTAAGTACCCCGTATTCGGCGTTGGACGGCACCACCTCGGCGGCCGCGGCTCTGACGGGCGGATAGGCGTTTTCGACGGCGCGGGAATGCGTGCAGGCCCTTAAAAGCCCCAGATCGTTCATGTGGTCGCCGAAGGCCATACATTCGTCGGGCGCAAGGCCGAGCCGCTTTTGTATCTCCTTCACCGCTTCGCCCTTGTCTGCCGTCGCGGCGGAAATATCGCACCAATGCTCGCCCGAAAGCGTGAGCTTCAAGCCCTCCAAAAAGGGCGGCAATACCTTCATGCCCTGTTCCTGCGCGGAACGGGCGTTATAGACGGAAATTTTGCATACGGGTTCCCGTTCGATCGCCTCGTCGAGGCTTTGCAGCTCTATACAGTTGGAATAGGGGCCTCTCGCTCGGGTACGGAAAGGCTCCTCCTTGTTTTCTATGTAAGCGTTGTCCGCTCCGCAGAGGATGGGAAACAGACCGTCCGTCCGCCTGACGGCGTCGAGAATGCCCTTGATAGGGGCGGCGGGCAGGGCGTTGAGATAGAGCGTTTTGTCGCCCTGCCGCACGAGCGCGCCGTTTTCGCAGATGAAAATCGTCTTTTCCCAGACGGGAAAGAACAGCTTTTTCAGGTTGGCGTACTGCCTGCCGCTGGCGGGGGCGAAAAGAATGCCGCACTCCGAAAGGCGCGCGACTAAAGGAAAAATTTCGTTAGGGAGGACGCCCCGCGGATCGAGCAGGGTGCCGTCCAGGTCGGTGGCGATAAATTTGATCATACAAAATCCACTGCGGCGTTTGCCGCGTACCCGCATGTGCGGGAGGGGACATACGTCCCTTATTTCAAAGACGGCCCGCTTCCCAATGCTTGAAAAACAAATTTGACGGCGATAAGAGGCGCATTCCGCTTTCAAAAGCTTCAAAAAACAAATTTCACGGCGAGGGAACGCGAGGCCGCCTCCCAAGGCTTAGAAAATAAATTTGACGACGTCGATTTCCTCGGGCAGGGGAACCCCCTCCGCCGTGAGGGCGGCGTATTTTTTCAGCAGCTCGGGCAGTTTTTCCTCGGGAAAATTGGCATAGGCGAATTCGGAAAAATTCACCGCCTTGTTGGCCAGAATGTTGATGGCGGTGGAGACAAATTCGCGGCTTTCGGTGATTCCCTTGACGGTGACGTTGTTTTTGAGCGCGTTTTCGAGATTGACCGCAAGGGGCTTTCCCGTCATCGCGCAATAGGCGACGTACGCCTCCCGCGCGACGAGCGAAAAGACGGTGGAGGGCTCGCTCTTGTTGGAAAAGGCGAGATAGACCGCCGCGTCCGCAAGCTTGCCGCCCGTCACCTGAAGAATATGCTCCTTCAGCGTATCGTCGTTGGGATACGTATAATAGATGCCGCTCTTTTTGGCGCGGGCCAGACGTTCGGCGTTGTTGTCCGCCAGAATGGGCACCGCGCGGTGATAGATGAGGATCTGGCAGAGCACGTTTCCGTAGAGTCCCCCGCCCACGACGAGGATATGTTGGCCGACGGACACGTGCATTTCATCTACCACGCGCTCCGCCATCGCCACGGCGTCGATGAGAAAGGCGGCCTCGTCCGAGACGGAAGCGGGAAGCACGTACGCCTCGTCGGCGCCCGCGGCGACAAAATCGCGGTAAAAGCCGTTTGCCGTTTCTCCCGCGAAGCGCAGCCCGTCGGGGGCGCACTCGTCCTCCGTGACGCCCGCAAGATAAACGCGGTCGCCTTTTTTCATGTACGAATCCTCGGCAGCCTCCGTCACCTGCCCGATGGCGAATCTGCCGGGAACGACGGGGTATTTCACCCGCGTGGCGCCCGAATAGACCGCCACATCCGCTTCGGAGAGGAGCGCCTTGGTGATTTTGACCTTTACCTTGTCTTCGGTGAGTTCGAGGTCCGGCGCGTCGGCGCGCTGTAAATTGTTGGGGGAGTTTAATTGCCAAACTTTCATGAATACCGCTTACTTCCTTGCTTTTTACCGCTTAACAGAGCGGCGGAAACTTTTCTCAAAATCAGTATAACGCATTTCGGGCAATTTTGCAACTATTTTTTGCAAATTCACACAAAAACAGTTGACGGCCGAAAAAAAAAGCGTTATAATGGGAAAGCATCTGAAATGGAAAGCACACGAAACAGCGAGGTGATAAGAATGAAAGCTGATATACATCCCAAATATCACGAAGTAACAGTAGTCTGTGCGTGCGGAGCTACCTTCAAGACGGGCACCACCAAAGAGGGGGACGTCATGAAAGTGGATATTTGCAGCAATTGCCATCCTTTCTTCACGGGCAAGCAGAAGCTGGTGGATACCGGTGGACGTATCGATAAGTTCAAGAAAAGATACGGTATGTAAAGGAAGAAACGAAACGGGCTTTAAGGTGTCTTTTCATCTTAAGGCCCTTTTTTTTGAACCGTGCGCACGCGGCGCGCGGGGCACGGCTACGGACGTATAAAGCATGAAAAAGAAAAAAAACCTTAAAAAAACTTATACTTATATCGGCGGTCAGGCGGTAATGGAAGGGGTGATGATGCGCGGCAGACAAGCGATGGCCACCGCCGTGCGCGACCCCGAAGGCAATATTCAGATAGAGGCGCAGCGTATTCTGCCGCCCGAAAAAAAGAGCCGTTTTTCCCGTCTGCCCTTTGTGCGCGGGATTTTTAACTTCGTCTCCTCGCTGGTCGTCGGCAACCGCGTGCTTATGCGCAGCGCCGAAGTGGCGGAGGGGGAGGCCGAACAGCCCTCGAAGGCGGAAAAATGGCTGGCGGAAAAGCATAAAATCAACCTCAACGGACTGCTCAACGGCGTGGCGACCGTGCTGGGAATCGCGCTGGCGATCGTCATTTTCGTGCTTCTGCCGCAGTGGCTGACGGGGCTGACGAAGTTTAAGACCACGGGCCTCGAGGGGCTGTGGTTCAACCTCATCGAGGGCGCGATCCGCATCGCCGTCTTTGTCCTGTATATCCTCCTGATGTCGGTGTCCAAAACCCTCCGCCGCGTGTTTATGTATCACGGCGCGGAGCATAAGACGATCACCTGCTACGAGAGCGGGAAGCCTCTGACGGTGGAAAACGTGCGCGGCTGCTCCCGCGTGCACGACCGCTGCGGCACCACATTTTTGTTCCTCGTCATGGTGGTGAGCATCCTTGTCTTTTCCCTCGCCAACGCGGCGGCGGGGACCTTTATCTATACGGGAAACAAGACGCTGGATTTCTTTATCCGCATGGCCTTCAAATTGCTGATGCTGCCGATCGTCGCGGGCGTTTCCTATGAAATTTTGAAGGCGCTGGCAAAGACGAAAAATAAGTTTTTTCTCGTTTTCAAGGCCCCCGGCCTACTCCTTCAGCGGATTACGACGAGGGAACCCGACGACGGAATGATGGAGTGCGCCATTGCCGCCTTTGAAAAGGTTGTGGCCATGGACGCCGATCCGTCCGTTCCCGAAACGGTGTTCGCTACCTCGTGCAAGATGACGGAGCTTCTGGGAAACACCAAAAAACGCTTTCGCGACAACGAAATCGACGAGGAGGAGGCGGAGTGGATTTTTTCCATTCTCATGGATATTCCCAAGAGCGCGATCAATAACGAGGAGCGCATTTTGAAGGTGAGCCAGGCGAAGGAAATTTTGCGCGTGGCGGACGAACGTCTGACGGGGCGGCCGCTGTGGTATATCATCGGGGACGCGGATTTTTACGGCTATAAAATCAAGGTGGACGAAAGAGTGCTGATTCCCCGCCCCGAGACGGAGGAGCTCGCCCAACAGGTGATTTCCGCGGCGGAGGAGGGAGACAATATTCTCGACCTTTGCACGGGCAGCGGCGCGATTGCGATTTCCGTTTATAAGGAGCTGGAAAAGAGCCGCCGCAAGGTGATGGTCACCGCGTCGGACGTCAGCGCCGAGGCTTTGGAGCTCGCAAAGGAAAACGCGGAGGCGAACGAGGCGAATATAAATTTCATTCAGTCCGATCTCTTTGCCCGCATACGCGGCAGATACAACATTATCGTCAGCAACCCGCCCTATATCCCCTCGAAGGAGATTGACGCGCTTCAGCGGGAAGTGAGGGATTTTGAACCGCGTTCCGCGCTGGACGGCGGAGCGGACGGGCTGGATTTTTACCGCCGCATCGCGCTGGACGCAACCAAATACCTCGCGCGCGGGGGCATGCTGATCATGGAAGTGGGCGCGGGCGAAGCCGAGGACGTCGTGAAATTGTTCAAATACTGCGATTATGCGATGATCCTCAAGGATATGCAGGGCGTGGACAGATTTGTGAAAATCGTCGTCTGACCCTATGAAAATAGAAATATGTTAAAGAGACTCGACGACATTTTGAAACGGTATCAATATCTGTCGGCACAGCTTGCCGACCCCGAAACGATTGCGGACATGGGGGCGTGGCAGAAGTATTCCAAGGAGCAGGCCGACCTTAAGGACGCGGCGGAAAAATACCTCGAATACCTCTCCTGCGAGAAGGAAATGAAGGAAGCCTTCGCGGGCGCGGAAACCGAGGAGGACGCGGAAATGCGCCGCCTTTTTTCCGACGAGGGATACGCCTGCAAGGAGCGGCTGGGAAGACTTGAAGAGGAATTGAAAATTCTGCTTCTGCCCAAGGACAAAAACGATGAGAGGAGCTGTATCCTCGAGATCCGCGCGGGCGCGGGCGGGGAGGAAGCGGCGCTTTTTGCCGCGGAGCTTTGCCGCATGTATCAGAATTACTGCGCCGCGCACCGTCTTAAGACCGAGGCGCTGGACGTCAGCGAAACCGAGCTTGGCGGCGTCAAGGAAGCGGTATATAACGTTTCGGGAAAGGGCGCGTATAAGCGGCTGAAATACGAAAGCGGCGTTCACCGCGTACAGCGCGTGCCCGAGACGGAGACGCAGGGGCGCATCCATACCTCTACGGCGACCGTGGCCGTACTGCCCGAGGCGGAGGACGTGGAGGTGGAGATCAACGACAAGGATATCCGCATCGATATTTTCCATTCGGGCGGGGCGGGCGGGCAAAACGTCAACAAGGTCGCCTCCGCGGTGCGGATTACGCATTTCCCGACGGGAATCGTCGTCACCTGTCAGGACGAGCGCTCGCAACTGAAAAACAAAGAGCGCGCTTTCAAGGTTCTGCGCTCGAGGCTGTACGATTACTATAACGGCAGGAGTGCGAAGGAACGGACGGAAAACCGCCGCAGCCTCGTGGGGACGGGCGACAGGAGCGAACGCATCCGCACCTACAACTTCCCGCAGAGCCGCGTCACCGATCACCGTATCGGGGTAAGCCAATATAATCTGGACGCTTTCATCATGGGAGACATCGACTCGATGGTGGAGGCGCTGACGCTGGCCGACCGCGAGGCGCTTCTCGCAAGCGAAACCGACAGGGAGAATTGATCTCCCTGTCGGTTCTTTTTGTAAATTTTAATTTTTTATCCCGAGAATATAGGCGGGATCAAGCTCCAAAATTTCACAAAGATTTGCAAACGTATCGAGGGAGGGCAACGCGCGCCCCGAAAGATATTGCTGTACGCTTTGTTGCTTGATTCCCAATGCCTGTGCAATTTCCGTCTGGGATTTTCCGCTCGCCGTAATCTCTTCCTGCGGTATCATTTTAATCCTTTTTATTTCGTGGCGTTAAATTCACGGGGTTACTCTATCTCGAGTAATTCGTCTGCCGATACGTGGAAGATAAAACATAATTTCCTTATGTCTTCCACCCCGGGCTCCGATAGCCCCTGTTCCCAGCTCGCAACGCCCGTCGGCGATTTATGCAAAAGAAAAGCAAGTTCTTTTTGCGTTAAACCGTTTAGTTTTCTTAATTCTTTAATTTTACAGCCTATTTCCTGTTTCATAGTTTTATTTTACTATTAACTACTAAAAATTAGTTGACAATACTAAATTTTAGTAGTAGAATGTTGTAAATACTAAAAATTAGTACAATAGCAATTAAGGAGAAAAAGCTATGAAAACACAAAAAACGAGTGAGAAAGAGCCGTTTTACGATTTTATCGATATGGAAACCGTCGCATTTCTCATGAAAAAGAATCGCTGGGACGTAAAATATATGGCCGAAAAGGTAGGGGTTACGCCCGCCACTTTCCGTCGCTGGCTGAAAAGTACAAGTCAAGGATATCTTTCGGCCGACGCGGTTGTAAAAATCGCTTGGGCGCTGAAAACTACAATTTTTACTGTTTTATCTTATAATTGTAAAATCGTTCGGGGTAAGGAAAAGGCGCAAATTCCTAAAGAGAAATAAAAAATTTTGTCATAAACCGCCTTTGTAAAGTTGCTTTTTTTGGGGAAAGCGAGTAAAATAGAGAAATAGAATATTACGCCCTCAAAAAATCGAAAAAATAATTTATTCGGAGATAAATCGTATGAACAAAAGAATCGCTTCGAGAATGTCCGTCATCGCTCCGTCGCTGACGCTCGCTATTACGGCGAAGGCGAAGGCCATGAAGGCCGCGGGGGAACCCGTCGTCTCCTTCGGCGCGGGCGAGCCCGATTTCAATACCCCCGCCCATATCATCGACGCAGCAAAAGCCGCGCTCGACAAAGGCTACACAAAATATACGCCTTCCTCGGGGCTGCTTCCCTTAAGAAAGGCGATCTGCGATAAATTCCGCCGCGATAACGGCCTTGACTACGACCCGTCGCAGGTGATCGTCTCCGACGGCGCGAAGCATTCGATTTTCAACGCCTGCTTCGCCGTGCTGGAGGAAGGGGACGAGGTGATTATTCCCGCGCCCTATTGGCTGACCTATCCCGAAGTGGTGAAGGTGTGCGGCGGCGTTCCCGTTTACATAGAGGGCAAACGGGAAAATAAATTCAAATTTACCCCCGAACAGCTGAAAAAAGCAATAACGCCCAAAACGAAAATGCTGATTTTCAATTCTCCCTCCAATCCCGCGGGCACCGTCTATACGGAGGACGAGGTACGGGCGATTGCAAAGGTTTGCGAGGAGGCGGAAATTTTCGTCCTTTCCGACGAGATTTACGAAAAGCTTTGCTATAACGGCGTGAAGTCCTTTTCCATCGCGGCCTGCTCCGAAAAAATGAAGGATCTGACGATTACGGTCAACGGCGTCTCCAAAACGTACGCCATGACGGGCTGGCGTATCGGCTATCTCGCCGCGCCCAAGGACGTCGCCAAGGCGATCGATTCCTTTCAGAGCCACGCCACCTCCAACGCCTGCTCGATTGCGCAGTATGCGGCGATCGAGGCCCTCTCTTCGCCCGAAAGCGAGATTGAGGGTATGGTGAACGTATTTGCCGCGCGGCGGAAAAAAATGCTGGAGACGATCGAAAAGATCGACGGACTTTCCGCCGTGGAGCCGGACGGCGCGTTTTACGTGATGCTGGCGGTAAACGGGATTTACGGCAAACGCTATGCGGGCAAGACGATCGACGGCTCGATTTCTTTCTCGGACGCGCTTCTGGAGGCGGAAAAAGTGGCGACGGTGCCCGGCGTATCCTTCGGCGCGGACGACTGCGTGCGGCTTTCCTATTCGCTCTCTTTGGAGGATATCGAGGAAGGGCTGGGACGGATCGCCCGTTTTGTGGCCGCGCTCGAATAAAATTCCCGAAAACGGGTAATAATCGAAAGGCTTTCCGCCCGGGAAAAACGGGCAATTTCGGCGCAACAAAAAAATTTTTGAGAAAAAACGAAAAATTTTCCGAAAAGGTCTTGAAATTAACACGAAAACTTGGTAGAATATAATAAACCGAAAAACTTTCGGGAAATATATTCTCATCATCAAAAAATTCGGGAGGATTTTATATGATCAAAGTAATCTACGGCGCTAAAGGCACGGGCAAGACCAAGCAGATGATCGATGCGGCAAATGCGGCGGTCGCTACGGCGAAGGGGCACCTTATATTCATCACGGATACCAAGCGCGGCATGTATGATCTCGCGCGCGAGATCAGGTTTATCGACGTCACCGATTTCGACGTCGCGGGGGAAGCGGCGCTGTGCGGCTTCATCAAGGGCGTTATCGCGGGCAATCACGACAACGAGTACGTATATATCGACGGCGTTATGCGCATCGCGGGCAAACCCGCCGCAGAGCTTGCGGGATTTTTCTATATGCTCGATAAGGTTGCGGACCAAAACGGCCTCACCGTTACGGTTTCCGTTTCCGCCGCGAAAGAAGATCTTCCCGATTTTATAAAGAAATATCTTTGACGCGGCCCGTCGGGGCTTCCGCAAAAGAGCTTTTCAGCGGGCGAATGCCGGACGGTGGTTCCGTCCGGTTTTTCATTAAACGGAGAAAAAAATTTACAGTTCAGAAATATAGAGAGGTAAAACAATGTATTTTGTCAGCACAAGAGGAGACGAAAAAGCGACGGGCGCCGAGGCGATCGTACGGGGGCTCGCGGGAGACGGCGGGCTTTTCGTACCCGAAGCTTTTCCCGAAGTGTCCCTCGGGGAGATAGAACAACTCGTCGGCATGAGTTATCCCGAACGCGCCGCGTTCGTTATCGGAAAGTATCTGGGCGAACTGGGAGAGGATTTCCTCGCCGAAGCCTGTAAAAAAGCGTATTCTTCCTTTGAGGGTAGCGATCCCGCCCCTCTTGTGAGGATAGACGAGGGGCTTTACATCCTCGAGCTGTTCCACGGCCCTACCTGCGCGTTTAAGGACATGGCGCTCACCCTGCTTCCCCATTTGCTGAAAAGGAGCTGCGAGCTGACGGGCGTCAAGGAGGATGTTCTCATTCTGGCCGCGACGAGCGGGGATACGGGCAAGGCGGCGCTCGAAGGCTTTAAGGACGTCGCGGGCACGAAAGTGGCGGTGCTCTATCCCGACGAGGGCGTGTCCAAAATGCAGCGGCTGCAGATGTGCACGCAGGACGGAAACAACGTTTTCGTCGCGGGCGTCAAGGGCAATTTCGACGACTGCCAGCGCGCGGTGAAAAAGTTGTTCGCCTCGTCCGATTTCAACGCCGCGCTTAAGGAAAAGGGCATTTTGCTCTCCAGCGCCAACTCGATCAATTTCGGCCGTCTCGTGCCGCAGATCGCCTATTATTTTTCGGCCTACGCCGACCTCGTTTCCTCGGAACAGATCGCTCCGGGCGACGAAGTGGATTTTTCCGTGCCGACGGGCAATTTCGGGGATATTCTCGCGGGCTGGTACGCGAAAAAGATGGGCCTGCCCGTTCGTAAATTGGTCTGCGCGTCCAACCGCAACCGCGTACTTACCGAATTTTTCGCAAAGGGCGTTTACGACGCCAAACGGACGTTTTACCGCACCATGTCCCCGTCCATGGATATCCTCGTCTCCTCCAACCTCGAGCGTCTGCTGTTTGAGGTCAGCGGCCGCAACGCGGCGCTTACGGCGGAGCGCATGAAGTCGCTTTCCGAAAGGGGGAGCTACGAGATATCGGGCGCGGAGCTCGGGCTTTTGGAGGAGGATTTCTTCGCCGCCTACGCGGGCGAGGACGAAACCGTGGAGGCGATGTACGAGATCTTCGAGGAATACGGCTATCCCATGGACACGCATACGGGCGTGGCGATGTACGCCGCCGATTTCTTCCGCGAAAAGCGCGGCGACAAGGATACGACGCCCGTCGTCGTGCTCTCCACCGCCAATCCTTATAAATTTCCGCAGGACGTGCTGTACGCCCTTTCGGGCAACGACGTCAAGGACAGCTTCAAGGGCATTAAACGCCTCAATCTCCTGACGGCCATGAAACCGCCCAAATGTCTGCTCGAACTTAGGTATAAGCCCGTCCGCTTCAAGCAGTCCCTGCCCGCGGATGAGAAAAAATTGTGCGCGGAAATCGTCAGATTCGCGGGAGGGGAGATCGCGCCCGTCCCCGTCGCTCCGAAAAAATAGAAAAGGGTTTCCCGTGAAACTTCTCCGAAGCTCCGCGGGCCTTTTTTGTTAAATTGGTGATAAATTCCGTTATTTATTGTGAAGTGCGCTTTTAGGGTTTGCTTTTTATCAAAAGTCGTGTTATAATAAAAGCGGAAATGCGGAAGCACGAAGTATTTATGGGCATTTCCGCGCCTTATTCAAACATTGCGTAAGCGATGTTATAATAAAAGCGGAAATGCGGAAGCACGAAGTATTTACGGGTATTTCCGCGCCTTATTCAGACATAACGACAGTTATGTTATCATGGTATAAAAGCGGCGCAAAGTGTGGAAAAATCCGCCGCGGGGAGCTTATGTTCGGTTATATTCGTACGGATACGCCATATTTATATATCAAGGATCAAATGCTCTACAGGGCGATGTACTGCGGCGTATGCAAGGGAATATCCGCCTCCTGCGGGCAGTGCGCGCGCATGGGGCTTACCTACGACGTCACTTTTTTTTCCGTGATTCTGCACAACATCGCGGGGCAGGACGTCACCGTCGAGAAACAGCACTGTCTTACGCACGTGCTTCGGAAAAAGCCGATGGCCTGCGTCGATGACATGACGAAAAAGCTGGGCTCGCTGAATACGGCGCTGGTGTATTACAAATACACGGACGACATCAAGGACGGCGACAGAGGACGGGGCAAACGGCTGTGGTTTGTAAGCGGACACAAGCGGGCCGCAAGGGAATACCCCGAAATCGAGCGGATCGTGCGAGACAATCTCGCGGCGCAGGAGAAAACGGAAAAGGCGGGCGCGGACAGCCTGGACAGGGCGGCGGACGCCTCGGCCAATATGATCGCGGAAATCAGCGATTATCTCCTCGGGGATAAAAAGACCCCCTTTACCCACAATCTCTTTTATGCCGTGGGAAAGTGGATTTATCTCATCGACGCGTTGGACGATTACGACAAGGACAAAAAGAAGGGCGCGTATAATCCCTTCGTGCTGGCGTTTAAGTGCGAGGACAAATGCGAGCTGATGCGGCGGCGGAAAGAGGAAGTGGAATTTGCCTTCCATTCGCTGTTTTTCGATATCAGGGAAAATTTGTCAAAGATAAAATTTCATTTTAATCGGGATTTGTCGGATAATATATTATTGCGGGGGCTTCCCGCCGAAACCGAACGGATCATGCGTTCCGTCCCGTGCAAAGCGTGCAGGGACGCGCCGCCGCAGACCGCGCGGCAGGCGAAAAAGGAAAACAAGTGACGGGATTTTTCGGGCGGAAGCCGCGGAAAAAGGAAAGGAGACATTTTTTTAAGACATGAACAGGGAATATTACGACCTTCTCGGCTTAAACGAGGACGCGACGGACGAAGAGATCAAAGAGCGCTACGGCGAGCTGAAAAAGAAATACAACGAGGACCGCTGGCTGGACGGCGAAGCGGGCAACGAGGCCGCGCGCATGCTCAACAAGCTGGATACGGCCTATACGGAAATTATGTCGGCGCGGCGCGAACAGTCGAAAAATACGGAGGGCAAGGACGCCTTTCAGGAAATCGCGGATCTTTTGAAAAGCGACAAGCTCTCCGAGGCGCAGTCCCGTCTCGACGAGTTTAACGAGCGCGGCGCCGAGTGGCACTATCTTCAGGCGGTGGTGTTCTATAAGAAAAATTGGTCGAACGAGAGCAAAAAGCAGCTGGAAATCGCTATGCAGATGGATCCGAACAATCGGAAATATCAGGAGGCTTACGGTAAGCTGAACGCGAAAAACGACTATGCGAAGCAGGCCGCAAAGGCGGAGGATCCCTATGCGGGCGGCAACGGCCAGCCCGTAAATCCCGACGCCGATCAGATGGGCGGCAACGTCTGTTCCAACTGCATCTCCTGCTGCTATACCTACCTTTGCGTGGACTGTCTGTTCAGTCTTTGCTGCGGTTGCAGGTAAGGGAAGCTTTCCCGAAAAATGAAGAAGATTTCAGCCTATGAAATAGCGCTTTCCGCCGTGTCCTGCGCGATTGCCGCAATCGCTTTGACGGTGGGGACTCTCTATACCCCTCTGCTGTTTACGGGGTATCTCTTCGCGGGGTTCGCCCTCATGATCCCGCTCGCCAAAAATTGCTGGTGGGGGGACGTCTTGGCCTTTATCGGGGCGAGTCTCATCGCCCTCATGTTCAACGGGTTCAATTTTTTTGACACCCTTCCCTTTATCATGTTTTTCGGGCTGCACCCGCTGGTCAACGCTTTGCAGCTGAAGTTTAAGGTTAAACGCTGGATCGCTGCGCCCGTAAAAGCCGTCTGGTTTGACGTCTCCATGTATCTCGTCTGGCGGCTGGTGTTCGGTATGAATACGGCGATCGGCTTTGTCGATCGGTACATTATTCCGATTATTTTGATCGGCGGTACGGCGTTTTTCTTTCTCTACGACTATATGATTTTCAAGTGCCAGGTTTCCGTCAATCAGATTATCGGACGGATCATCAGAAAATGACGGACGGGGCTTGGGCTCCGTAAGCTTCGGAAAGGATAGAAAGGAGGTTCGAAAAAAAGATTTATGACAGAAAAAAATCAAATCGTTTGTGCCGTGACGGAAGGTTTGGGCAGCAACGGAGAAGGCATTATCAGGCACGAAGGAGTCACTTTTTTCGTGCCTTATTGTTTGCCGGGAGAAAAGGTGCGATTCCGCATTTTGAAAGTAAAGGATAAAATCGGTTACGGCAAGGCGGAGGAAATTCTGACGCCCGCCGAGGAACGGGTGCGGCCGAAATGTCCTGTTTTTACCCGCTGCGGCGGCTGCCAGCTTCAGCACCTGCAATATCGGGCGCAGCTGCGGTTTAAGGGAAATATCGTCAGGGACGCCCTGCGCAAAATCGCGGGGATTTCTTTCGACGTGCCTGCGGCGGTTAAAAGCGACTTTCCTTACGGTTACCGAAATAAATTGCAGATGCCCGTCGGCGTGGATAAGGACGGAAACAACGTAATCGGGTTTTATGCCGAACGCAGCCATCGGATTATTCCCGTGGAAAACTGCGCCATTCATCCCGAATGGGCGGAAAAGGTGATCGCGCTTTTGAAGCGTTATATGAAAGAATGTGCAATAAAGGGGTACGACGAGGAAAAAGGAACGGGAAGCCTGAGGCATATCGTCGTGCGCGAGATCGGCGGAAAGTTTATCGTCACGTTGGTTTCGGCCGTGAAAAGCCTGCCTAACCTGACCTATTTTATCGAGCTGCTTTCCACCGTGCTGGGCACGTTTACCCTCTGGCTGAACATCAACGACAAGGATACCAACGTCGTGTTCGGCGAAAAGTTCGAGCTGATTTTCGGCCCGGGATTTTTTGAGGCGGAGGAGCGGGGAATCCGTTGCGAAGCGGGGCCCGCGACGTTTATGCAGGTAAATGCCGACGTGCGCGGAAAGCTCTATGACGCCGTTTTGGCGGCGATTGCGGAAAACGGGGACGAGGTGGTCGTCGATGCCTATTCGGGCGGCGGGCAGCTCACCGCGATGTTTGCGAAGGCGTGCAGGCGCGTTTACGGGATCGAGCTGGAAGAGGAGGCCGTGCGCTGTGCGGACGAATTGAAAAGGAAAAACGGGCTCGAAAATATGACGAATATCTGCGGGTATGTGGAGGAAAAGCTGGAAGATGTGCTCGAAAAGGAAAAGGGGGAGCGGCTGCGGCTGGTGCTCGACCCGCCGCGTGCGGGGATCGCGCGAAGCGTTTTGAAGGCCATTCTCGCTTCGGACATACCCGAAATCGCCGTGATCAGCTGTAATCCGGCCACTTTGGCGCGCGACGTGGGGATACTGACAGGAGGTTTAATCGAAAAGGACGGGGAGCTCGTCAAAAATCCCGATTTCCAAGGGACGGAGGAAGGATTGAACGGGTATTACCGTATCCGTTCCGTTCAGCCGTTTGATATGTTTCCGCAGACGAAGCACGTGGAGACGTTGGTTTATTTGGGAAAATGATGAGGTGTTTATAAAGCAGCAAACAGATAATATATCGAAAATAAATAATATAAATAAAAAATCCTCTTTTTTGAAATAAAAGAGGATTTTTGTTATAAGATATCGAATATAAAAGTAAAGAAACAAAAGAGGTGAACTTTATGGACAACAGTTTTGCTAACTGCGCTAAAATTGAGGCCTTAAAAGCCGGAGCTACGTTTAACAACAATGAATTGTGCAATCTATTTCAATGTTCCCCACAGGGAGGAATGAGGCGTTCGAGAAGAACCAATACCCTTGTACTAATTAGAGATTATACAGGTTTTAATCCTTATGATGATCGCTGGAAAGAGGATATTTTACTCTATACAGGAATGGGACTGGTAGGGGATCAATATTTTAATACTGCTCAAAATAAAACCTTGTATTTTTCTGGCTCGAGCACTATTGGAATACATTTATTTGAACGTAAAAATAGGGTTTATACCTATGTTGGCAAAGTGGTTCTTGCTACAAAGCCCTATTATGGGCGCCAATCGGACAGTATGGGGAAGGACAGACAAGTTTGTATTTTTCCTTTGCGATTGAAGAAAAACGAAAATGATAAAGGCTACATAGTCGAAGGATAATGTAATTGTTTACAGCCTTTAATAATGCATAATTTCCTTTGAAATGTGGATACTGTTCCATATGGAAAACGTAATTAAAGTTTTGGTATTTTCATTGTCGTCGTTTGCGTTTCTTTTTCTCGTGACGAAAATTCTCGGCAAGAAACAGATCGCGGAATTGAGCTTTATCGATTATGTGCTGGGGATTTCCATCGGTTCGATTGCGGCCGAATGGAGCACGGAAACGGAACAGCCCTTTTATCACTATATCATTGCGCTGACAATTTACGGCGCGTTGAGCCTCGTACTCGATCTTTTGGAACGCAAGCAGCCTTTCCGCAAATTTTTGAAAGGGGAGGAGCTGACGATCATCGAGGACGGCGAATTTAATTATGAAAATCTCAAAAAGTCCAAACTCGACGTCGAGGACGTACTCGGTATGGCGCGCGAAAAAAATATTTTCGATATAGAGGATATCGCGTACGCCTTGTTTGAAACGACGGGAAAATTGAGCATTCTCCCCAAGAGCGCCAAACGTCCGACCGTGATCGAGGATATCGACGTGAAAGAGGCGCCCGCCTCGCTGACCGATTACGTTATCATCAACGGAAAACCCCAGTATCAGGTGATCCGCGAGCTGAAAATGACGGTGGAGACCGTTTTCGAAAAGCTGGATATCAAATCCAAACGGGACTTAAACAATATTTTGGTCGCCTCTTACGATACGGAAAAAAAAGATTTTCTCGTTCATCGAAAATAAGGGGCAGATTATTTAACGACGGAGAAAAAGTATGGTGGAATACGGCAAATCGGAGCTTGACCATATCACGGGCCGCGATCCCGTGATGAAGGCCCTCGCGGAGCGTTTCGGATATCTCGAAAAGGGTATGACGGAGGACGTATTCGTCGCGCTGGTGGAGAGTATCGTAGGACAGATGCTGTCGAATAAAGCCGCGGGTACGCTTTGCGGGCGGCTGAAAAATATCGTGGGGGAATTTACTCCCGCCGCACTGGCGGCGCATTCGGCAGAGGAGATAAAAAGCTGCGGGATTTCGCGGCGCAAAGCGGAGTGTATCCTTGCCTTGGCGCAGGATACGTTGGAGGGGAAGTATGACTTCTCGTCGCTGGAAACGCTGTCCGACGAAAAAGTGATAGAGTTTCTTACCCAGATCAAGGGGGTGGGCCGCTGGACTGCCGAAATGATCGCGGAATTTTCACTCGGCAGAAAAAACGTCTTCAGCGAAACGGACGTGGCTCTGCGCAACGGCATTATGCAGGCGCACGGATATAAGACGTTGAGCAAGCGTCGGTTTGCGGCTTTGAAAAAGAAATATTCTCCCTACTGCTCCGTCGCGTCGCTCTATTATTACGAGCTTAACGACGTTCTGCGCGATTCCGCTTCGGAAAAATAATAAAAATACATAACGTTCCGACCCGCGAGGTTCGGGGCGTTTTTTCGTATAAAGGAAAATTTCGGCGGGGTGAAGGCGGGGCCTCTCGTCCGGGGCGCTTTGAAATTTTTTGAGGAATTTGTCCGCGGCGCTTGCAAACGGGCTTCGCGCATGATATAATGAAAAAGGCGGAAATACAAAGGAGAAAAAGATGAGCGAATTGAGAAAAATCCCCAACGTGGGGAAAGCGACAGAGGCAGATTTGATCGCCATGGGCTATACCACGATAGAGTCACTGCGCGGCGCCGACCCTCAGCGGCTTTACGAACAGGAATGCGCCCTGCGCGGGCAGACGATCGACCGCTGTCAGCTCTATCTTTACCGCGCGGTGGTCTATTGGGTGAATACGCCCTCTCCCGACCCCGAAAAGAGCAAATGGTGGTATTGGAAGGACGAATATCTCGAGCCTGCCCCCTGCGGGGTTCTCTGCTCGGAATGTAGCTATTTTCCCGCGGACTGCAAGGGCTGTCGGACGATAGAGGGAAAGGTTTTCTGGCTGCAATATACGGGCGGGAGCGTTTGTAATATTTACGATTGCTGCGTGCGGAAGGGGAAACGCCGCGATTGCGGAGGGTGCGAAAAGCTTCCCTGTCCGCATTACGATCTGAAGGACCCGACGATTTCCGACGAGGAGAACGAGGCGGGCCGAAAAAGAAATATAGAAAGGCTGAAAGCCCGGGAGGAAAAACGCTGATGCTGGAATTTCCCGAAGTATCCATCATGGCCCGACAGCTGACGGAAACCGTCTCGGGGAGCGTGGTTGCAGACGTGCGGCTCGTCGGGAAAAAGGACGCGCCGAAGGAATATCAACTGCTTCTTTTGCTGGAGGACGGGCGGGCGCTCGCGTTTACGGTGGCGATGTACGGCGGGATCGTTCTGCACGGCAGGGAATACGACGAGCCGTATTATCTGAAAAGCCGAAACGCGGTGCCGCCGTCGGCGCCCGGATTTGCCGCGTATTTTGAGGCGGCTTTCAACGCCTGCAAACCAAGCTTAAGCGTCAAGGCCTTTTTGGCGGCGGAACAGCGTTTCCCCGGGCTGGGCAACGGCGTATTGCAGGATATTCTGTTTGCCGCGGGGATTCACCCGAAGCGCAAAGCGAGGTCTTTGAGCAAGGCGGAAAAGGAAAAATTGCTCGGCTGTGTGGTATCGGTGACGGAGGAGATGACGGCTCGCGGGGGCAGGGATACCGAAAAGGACCTGTTCGGCCGCGCGGGCGGCTATGCGACGAAGCTGTCGAAAAATACGCTCGGGAAAGGCTGTCCGCGCTGCGGCGGCGCGATTACCAAGGAGGCGTATCTCGGCGGGGCGGTGTATTACTGCCCGCATTGTCAGCCGTTGACGGCCGCTGAAAATACGCCGCTTCTCGAAACGGAACGGCTGATCCTGCGTAAATTTACGCCCGACGATGCGGAGGCTCTGCTGGAGCTTTTGCGCGATGAGGAAACAAACGCCTTTCTTCCCTGGTTTCCGCTTAAAACGATGGCGGAGGCCGAACGCTTTCTCAAGGAAAGATTTCTCGATTGGTACGCCGCTCCGTCGGCGTACCGCTATGCCGTTTGTCTGAAATCGGGCGGCGGCCCCATCGGCTATGTATGGCTGAGCGACGACGAAAGCCACGATTTCGGCTACGGTTTGAAAAGAGAGCTTTGGGGAAAGGGAATCGTTACGGAAGCGGCGCTCGCGGTGGTTGAAATTCTGAAAAGGGCGGGACTGAAATACATCACCGCCACGCACGACTTAAATAACCCCGCCAGCGGAAGGGTAATGCAAAAGCTGGGTATGACCTATCGTTATTCTTACGTCGAGCAGTGGCAGCCGAAAGATATTTCCGTTACGTTTCGAATGTATCAGCTCAATTTGGACGGAATGGACGGCCGCGTCTATATGGGGTATTGGAATAAATATAAAAATCACTTTAAGGAGGTAGTTCTATGAATAGTTTTGTTTACGACATTCCCACAAAGGTATATTTCGGCTCCGACCAGCTGGGGCATCTGGGCGACGAGCTCAAACGCTTCGGCAACAGGGTACTGCTCACCTACGGCGGCGGCTCTATCAAAAAGACGGGGCTTTACGACCGCGTGACGGCGGAAATCCGCAGGGCGGGGCTGGAGCTTTTCGAGCTTTCGGGCATCGAGCCGAACCCGAGAGTGGATTCCGTGCGCAAGGGTGCGGAGCTCTGCCGCAGGGAAAAGATAGACGTGCTTCTGGCCGTAGGCGGCGGTTCGGTCATCGACGCGACGAAATTTATCGGCGCGGGGACGTTTTACGACGGCGACCCGTGGGAACTTTCCACGGGTAAAGGGGAAATCAACGCGTGCCTGCCCATCGTCACCGTGCTGACGCTTTCGGCGACGGGTTCGGAAATGGATACGGGCGGCGTTATTTCCAACCCCGAAACAAAGGACAAGCTGGGGCGGATGGATCCGCACATGCTACCGAAAGTTTCCTTTCTCGACCCTGTCAATACCTACACGGTAAGCGCGTATCAGACCGCCTGCGGCTCGGCGGATATCCTGTCTCATCTGTTCGAGGTCTATTTCAATATGCAACCCGATCTGTATATGCTGGATTGCTTCATGGAAGGGTTGATGAAAACGGTGATCAGATACACGCCCGTCGCAATCGAAAAACCCGACGATTACGAGGCCCGCGCCAATCTGATGTGGGCGTCGTCGTGGGCGATCAACGGCTTTGTCAACGGCGGAAAGGAACAGGAGTGGACGTGTCACCCCATCGAGCACGAAGTGTCGGCCATCTACGACATCACGCACGGGCTGGGGCTGGCGATTATCACGCCGCGCTGGATGGAATATTGTCTCGACGAAACCACCGTCTCCAAATACCGTCAATTCGCCGTCAACGTATTCGGTATAGACGAAAACGAGCCTCCCATGTCTGCGGCGAAAGCGGCGATCGCAAAATTGTCCGACTTTCTGTTCGGCACGCTGGGATTAAAGAGCACATTTTCCGCTTTGGGGATAGACGATTCTAATTTTGCGCTCATGGCTAGGAAGGCCTGCGAAGGGAAAGCGATTTACGGCTTCAAGACGCTGACTCCCGACGACGTGGAAAAGATTTTGAGAATGTGTCTCTGATGTCTTTTTTGCATAAATGTTTAAGATAAATGTCTATAAAGTATAAAAATCCCTTTTTTAAAAGTATATTTAGTGGTTTATAATTGTTTAATAGTTGAGAATAATTGATATATAAAAAGAATAAACTTTCAAAAATAGCAGCTTGGAGGGGTTGACAAAACGTAAAAAAAGTGTTATAATAAAACCGTAAATGCGGGGACATGAATTGCCTGTAATATTTTTGCGTACGGGCGAAATGCGAGGTGCGCGGCGCGAGACGAGCGGTTGCGGGCATTTTTGCGCGCGGTTGGGACGTAAGCTGCGCGGAGGAAAATAATCGGTTGCGGGCGTTTTTTGCACATAAACGGAAGGTAAGCTCCGCAGCGTTGCAATATCGGTTGAACGGGGGCAGATGGGCGCGAAGAAAAAAGCGAGCGCCCATTTTGTCGCCTCAAACGGGGCGAAACCATACAAGAAACCGGAGACGGAAAGGAGGAATGCTAAAATGAAAATTACCGAAAAGCTTTTCGACAAAAACGGAAAGGGAATAAAGATCCTCTGTATCGGTCTGCTTTTGTCCGTCACGCTCATTTGGGGGTACGGCATTATCGCTACGGACGACGTTCTCGTGGGGAACATGGGGGTGTTTACCTTGCTTGCGGGGCGTTTTTTGCTGGCGGCGGCGCTCCTGTTCGGTTTGCGGCTGTGCCTGCGAAAAACCAAACGTTACGCGCGTATCACCAAGCGGGAAGCGAAAGCGGGGATTCTCGTCGGCGTCGTCAATTTCTGCGGATTTTTGTTTCAGTCGTGGGGGCTTTTATATACCGATACCGCAAAGAGCGGCATGCTGACGGGCGCCTACGTCATTTTTGTGCCCGTCGTATATTGCTTCCTGCGCAAAAAGTTTCAGTGGCGGGCACTGCTCAACGCCCTCGTGTTTCTCGTGGGAATGTTTTTCCTGTTCGATCTGAAAAGCGCGGGCGGAAATTTCAACCGCGGCGACGCGCTGACGTTGGCCTGCGCGGGCTTTTTTGCCGTTCAGATTATTTTGGTGGATAAGTTTGCGGACGACATCAACGTATTCAATTTCAGCGCGCTGCAAATGCTGACGATGGGGCTGTGCGGCCTGGTCGGCGCGGTGATTGCGGAAAGGAACACCTTTGCGGCCGTCGATTGGAGCGTCTGCCTGCCTGCGGTGCTCTATCTCGGCGCGTTAAGCTCCGCCTATGCCTATATCGTGCAGACGTATGCGCAGAGCCGCATTTCTCCCTCTTTGGCGGCCATTTTGCTGAGCCTGGAATCCCTTGCGGGGGTGTTGTTCAGCCTGACCGCGGGAAAGGTGGGCTGGAGCCTTTCGTTGGCGCTCGGCTGCGCCATTATGGTGGCGGCGTCCGTTTCGGCGGCGGTAGGGGACTCGAAGAAGCCGAGCCCCGCTCCTGCGCTGCTCCCCAAAGAGGCGGAGCCGACGACAGAGCCTCTTGCGGAAAAGAAAGAAGAAGCGTCCTGCGAGGACGAGGAGGCGATCAGCGGCGCGTTCAACGCCGCCTATGTGCCCGTAAGGCCGAAGGAGTAAACCATGAAAGTCGGAATATCGACGGCTTCGCTGTTTTCGAGAAAAAATAACGAGGAAGCTCTTCCGCTGTTCGACGCCTTGGGCGTGGGGACGGCGGAAGTCTTTCTTACCTCGTTTTCGGAGTACGACAAGGCGTTCGGAAAACTGCTGAACGCGCGGCGGGGCGGCGTGGAAATCCATTCGGTGCACGTGCTCAATACGCAGTTCGAGCCGCAGCTGTTCAATTCAAATCCGCGCGTCTGCGGAGACGCTTTTTATTGGCTGGGGAGGACAATGGAGGCCGCGAGGGAATTTGGGGCGAAATATTATACCTTTCACGGTATCGCGCGTATCAAGCGCGCTTCCCGTTCGGGGGAAAACGACCTTTTCCCCGCCTGGGGGAAAACGTTGGAGAAGATCTCCGCTTTCTGCTCGGCCTACGGCGTTGCGCCCTGTCTCGAAAATGTGGAATGGGCGGTGTATAACCGTCCCGGGGTGTTTCGCGCTCTCGCAAAATATTTCCCTTCCCTTTCGGGCGTCTTGGACGTCAAGCAGGCGCGCATTTCCGCATATCCTTACGAAATGTACTTAAACGAAATGGCCGGACATTTAGCGCACGTGCACGTTTCCGACGTGAACGGGCAAGGAAGGATCTGTTTGCCCGGGAAAGGCGTTTTCGATTTTCCCGAGCTCTTGAAAAGGCTCGACGGCGCGGGCTTTACGGGGCCTTTGCTCATCGAGGTGTATAAAGACGATTTCCGCGAAGAAAGTGAGCTGAAACGTTCCTGCGAGTTTCTCCATGAGCTGCTGTATAAATATTCCTTCGACGATTGAAAATTTTTTTGGAAATTTTTGCATATACTGTTGACAAGCGGGTATTATTCTGATATAATAAGATTAAATATTAATAAAGTTGCTTGTCGGGAGGAGAAGGACATGGAAAACATTATTGAAAAGGAAGCGATGTTCAAGATCAGCTACGGGCTGTTTGTGTTGACCGCGCGGGACGGAGAGAAGGACAACGGCTGTATCGTCAACACGGTGTCGATGATTACGGAAAAGCCCCTTCGGATCACGGTATATGTCAATAAGCTGAATTATACCGAGCAAATGATTAAAAAGACGGGCGTTTTCAACGTGTCTGTACTGACGGAGAGCACCCCTTTCGAGGTGTTTAAGCGGTTCGGGTTTGCGAGCGGCAGGGACACGGATAAATTTGCGGGGGCAACGGAGCCGAGAAGCGCCAACGGTCTGCGTTACCTTTCGGCTAACGCTAACGCGCTGATTTCCGCGAAAGTGGTGGACGCGCTGGATTACGGCACGCATACGCTGTTCGTCGCGGAGGTGACGGAGGCGAAAGTGCTTTCTGCGGAGCCGTCGGTGACTTACGATTATTATTTTGCGCATATCAAACCCAAGCCCGCGGCGGCCGCGCCTGCGGCGGAGAAAAAGGTGAAGCGCTGGATCTGCAAGATCTGCGGATTTATCTATGAAGGGGAGAGCCTGCCCGACGATTATATCTGCCCGATCTGCAAGCACGGGGCGGAGGATTTCGAGCCGCTGGACTAAAATCAAGGAAATAAAAAGCCCGTCCGAAAAGATTTTCGGACGGGCTTTTCAGCGCACTGAAGGACGGAGTAAAAACATAGAGAAATATTTTTTAACGTAATCGTAAGCGGGTGTTTAACCGTATCTCGGAACCCACTCTAAAAGAAGAACGATATCGTACCTGCCGTCGGCGGTGTCCCAATAGGGGAGATGTACTTTGAAGGTGTTTTCTGCAATCAGTTCGAATGCAAAGCCTTCGCGGATCACGACCCAGCGATTATCTTTTGTATAGATAAATTGCGTGTTTTCGTCTATCGAAAGGGAATAATTGAACAAATAGAGCCATTGGTCTCTTATGGGGCCGCTTACAACAAGTTGTTCCACCGTTATTTCTTCTGTTTCGTCGGTAAACATATCGGTTATGACGGCCGTTTTTAATTCGTAAGTCCCCGATTTTACCGAATACGGCTTTTCGAGGGTTACTTCCACCGCACAAGAGGATAAGAGAAATACGAGAAACAAAGAAAAAAACAGGCACAATTTCTTTTTCATTTTTAGTAACGTTCCTTTAGCTTAAAATAAATAATATGTAGTAAAAGTATATCAAATGACACATAAAAAGTCAATAAATTATCTGACAAATAATAAAATATATTTTAATTAATAATTTTACCATATACCACACCTCATAGTTTTTGTCTCTTTCTTTTATAATATTTAAGAGAGGACAAAAATTATGGAAATGAATATGGACGAAATCATAAATCGAATTAGCTATTTTAGAAACAAATCAAACCTGTCAGCGCGAGAATTAAGTTTAAGAATAGATAAAAACGGGGCTTATATCAATCATCTTGAAAGCAGCAAATTTAATATCAAAGTTTCCGTTCTTTTAGATATTTTGAGGGAACTTGATATTACTTGTACCGAATTCTTTTCCGACAATTATGCTACTTACAAACAGGACAAAGAAATTCTTGACGTGCTCAACGCTTTACCCGCCGAGCGGAAAAATGCGTTTCTCGATTTGATGAAAAATACCAAATAAACCCGCCCGATCGAAAGGCGGAAAAAGGCCGAAAAAGGTTGGAAAAAAATAGGGTAAAAGACTTGACAGAAATTCTTTCGGCTGGTATAATAAAAAGGTAGCTTAAAAATCCAAAGCGTACCAAAAAGTGCCTGAGGCGAAGGAGGGTTGAGAGGAATGTCTACGGTTAAAGTCGGAGAAAACGAAAACGTGGAAAGCGCATTGCGCCGTTTCAAAAGAAAGTGCTCCCGCGACGGCATCATCGGCGATTTAAGAAAGAAGGAATTTTATGAAAAGCCTTCCGTAAGAAAGAAAAAGAAGTCCGAAGCTGCCAGAAAAAGAAGCAAGAATTAACGAAAGAAGAAAGCTCACAATGCGATTGTGGGCTTTTTTGTTGCAAAAAAAGCAAAAATGTGTCGAATATAAACGAAACAGAGAAAGGCGACGGCAAAAATACGACAAAAAAAGAGGTGAAATACTTTTCATGACACAACAACGCACTTTACGAGGACTTGCAAGACAAGCGAAAAACCGAATGAAAAACGGATTTTGGAACGAATGTCTGGACGATCTCAACGCACAAATGGAAAAGGCCAAAGAGCAGGGCTTAAACGAAAGCAAAGCGGGGCGTTATTTCAAAAGCCGTGTCTCCGCCACCCTCGCGGGGGAAAAGGAAGACGAGTTTTATCTCAAAGTAAAGACGCTGCTGACCACGGAAGGCGAAGTGAGCGACGCGATCGGGCGGCTGACCGACCGCGAATATTACAACTCGCTTTCCTATGAAGAAAAACAGCGCTATACGCTGGCTTTAAGCGAAAAGTATCTTCGCGCTCTCGAGCGTTTCCGCCGCGAAAGCGAATTTGAATTGTCCGCGAAAAAAGCGTAAAACCCTCAATCCGCTTGCCAAAGCGCGGGCGGTGTGCTATAATATTTTTATGAATCAGACCACGGAAATACGCGATATACTCGACAGACTCAACGAAGAACAAATCAAGCCCGTTTTGACGACGGAGGGGCCCGTTCTGGTGCTTGCGGGGGCGGGCAGCGGCAAGACGCGCGTGCTCACCTCGCGCATCGCCTATCTCATAGCGGAAAAGGACGTTCCGCCCGAAGCTATCCTCGCCATCACGTTCACCAATAAGGCGGCCAACGAGATGAAGGAGCGTATCGGGCAGATCGTCGATGCGCGCGGCATGTGGGTTTGCACCATTCACAGCATGTGCGTGCGCATTTTGCGCATGTACGCCGCCGAGGCGGGACTGACGCAGAATTTTTCCATTTACAGCGAGACGGAGCGCGCCAACATCATTAAAAAATCCTTTCAGGAATGCGATTTCGACGACGAGAAGCTTTTGAAAAACGTCAAGTGGCATATCGCCAACGCGAAGATGCTGGGGCTCTCTCCCGCCGAATATGCGGAGGAAAACGCCAAGGAACGGGAAATCGACGACGTGACGAAGGTTTATACCCGTTATCAGGCGCATCTGAGAGAAAACAACGCGCTGGATTTCGACGACCTTCTCAACGAAGCGCGTCAGCTTTTGAAGCGGAACGAGGAAGCCAGAGGATACCTCGGCGGAAGGTTCCGCTATATTCTCGTGGACGAGTTTCAGGACACCAACGCGGTGCAGTTTGAGATCGTCAAGCTCCTCGCCTCCGTGCACGGCAATCTCTTCGTCGTGGGCGACGACGATCAGTCCATTTACGGCTGGCGCGGCGCGAAGATCGAAAACATTCTCCATTTCGAAAAGGCGTTTCCCGGGGCCAAAACCTTTAAGCTGGAACGCAATTACCGCTCGACGAAAAGTATTTTGAAGCTCGCCAATACGGTTATTCATTTCAACGGCAACCGCAAGGACAAAACGCTTTGGACGGAAAACGGCGACGGCGAAAAGCCGCAGGTATTCGAGGCCGAGGAGGAGAGCGGGGAAGCGAGATACATAGCCCACACCATCGCGGGGCTGATCGCAAGGGGCTATAAATACTCCGATTTCGCCGTGCTCATGCGTATCAACGCGCTGACGCGCTCGTTCGAGCAGGAGTTTACCTCGGACGGAATCTCCTATAAAGTGTTCGGGGGCTTCAAATTCTTCGAGCGCAAGGAAATCAAGGATATGCTGGCGTATCTGCGCCTCATCAACAACCCCTTCGACAGCGAGGCGGCGGTGCGGATCATCAACGTCCCCAAGCGCGGGATCGGCGCGAAAACGGTGGAGGCGCTCGAAAATTACGCCTACGAAACCGAGCTTTCCGTGTATGACGCTTTGCTCGACGCGGACGAGCTCGGGCTTTCCTCGGGCACGAAACAGAAGCTCAAGGATTTTGCCGCGCAGATAAAGGGCTGGATTGTCGATAGTCAGGAGCTGCCCGTCAACGAGCTGGTGAGAAGCATCGTCGAGGGAACGGGCATGCGCGCGGCGTATGCGGACGACAGCGACGAAAGCATCAACAAACGCGCCAACATCGACGAATTTATCAACTCCGTGGACGAATACTGCCGCCTCAATCAGGGCGCGACGCTCACCGACTATCTCAACCAGGTCACCTTGAGCTCGGATACGGACGATATGGACGAAAGCAACTATGTGACGCTGGCCACCGTCCATTCGGTGAAGGGGCTGGAGTTCAAATGCGTGTTTCTCTGCGGCATGGAGGACGGGATTATGCCCACTTCCCGCGCGGACAACGACGAGGACGAGCTGGAGGAGGAACGCCGCCTGATGTACGTGGCGATCACGCGCGCGCGGGAACGGCTGTATCTCACCCGCTCCAAAAGCCGCTATCTCTACGGCAAGCGGGAGCCGACCATGCGTTCCCGTTTCCTGAAGGAATTATCTTCCGAGCTGGAGCTTCCCAAGGAAGCCCGTCTCCGCCCTAATTTCGGCTATTCGGAGGACGGATATTTCTCCGACGACGACCCCGAGGCCTATGGCAATTCCGCTTTCGGCGGGGGGCGGTACGCGGCGAAAAATTCGTCGTACGGCGGCGGATACGGCGGCGCGTCCTACGGTTCGTCGTACGGCGACAGGCAAAATTCCGCGCCGAAACGGAGCGCGTGGAACGGCGGCGGATACGGCGGTTCGTCCTACGGTTCGTCGTACGGAAACGGCGGCGGTTCGTCGTCCTCGTCAGCCCGCACGGCCGCGCAGAAATCGACGGGCGCGTTTACCTACGGCGGCGTGGGGAGCGGCGCGGCCAAGCCCAAGGCGGGCGGAAAGGATTTGTCCGCCTTTAAGATCGGCGTCAAGGTGTCCCACCCGAAATTCGGCGCGGGGACGATCGTGGGGGTGCGCGGCGCGGGCGCGAACATGATTTTGGACATCGCTTTTTCGGGGCTGGGTATCAAACAGCTGTCCGCCTCCCTCGCGCCCCTCACGGTACAAAACGCATAAGGAAAGGCCATTCGATGAGCAGACAGAGAGAACTTACCGACATTTTGAACAAATGGGCGTACGAGTATTACGTCCTCGACGCGCCCACGGTTTCGGACAAGGAATACGACGCTTTTTACGACGAATTGAAAAAGCTTGAGGCGGAGAGCGGGGAGGTGTATCCCGACAGTCCCACGCGCAGGGTCGGCGGCGAGCCGCTCAAGGCGTTTGACCGGCACAATCACATCGCCCGTTTATACAGCCTCGACAAATCGGTGACGGACGAGGAGCTGCAGGCCTTTCTCACCCGCGTGTCCAAGGTCGCGGGCGGAGGGACGGAATATACGGCGGAATATAAGTTCGACGGGCTGACCGTATGTCTCACCTATGAAAACGGCGAATTTCTGCGCGCGACGACGCGCGGCAACGGCGTGGTGGGGGAGGACGTGACGGCGCAGGTGCTGACGATAAAATCCTATCCCATGCGCATTTCCTATAAAGGCACGCTGGAGGTGCGCGGCGAGGCGGTGATCCGCCTTTCCGTTTTGAAAAAGTACAACGAAACCGCGGCGGAGCCTTTGAAAAACGCGCGCAACGCCGCGGCGGGCGCGATACGCAACCTCGACCCGCGGGTGACGGCGGAGCGCAGGCCCGACATTTATTTTTACGATATCAACTACCTGTCCGACGGCGAGCCTCTCTCGCAGGAGCAGGCGCACGATTTTCTCGTAAAAGAGGGCTTTAAGGTGTTTCCGTATTTCCGTATCTGCCGCTCGGAGGAGGAGGTTCTGGCGGCGATCGACGAAATCGAGGTCAGCCGCAAAACGCTGGACGTGCTGACGGACGGCGCGGTAATCAAGGTCAACGACGCGGCCGTGCGCGAGGCGATGGGATATACGGACAAATTTCCGCGCTGGGCGATGGCGTACAAGTTTGAGGCGGAAGAGGTGACGACGAAGGTCGTCGGGGTAGTCTGGCAGGTGGGCAGGACGGGAAAGCTTACCCCACTGGCGCAGCTGGAACCCGTGGAGCTTGCGGGCGCGACGGTGCGCAAGGCCACGCTCAACAACTACGGGGACATTTTGAGGAAGGACGTCAAAATCGGTTCCCGCGTGCTCATCCGCCGCTCCAACGAAGTCATTCCCGAGATATTGGGCGCGACGGAGCACACCGACGACAGCCGCGAGATTGAAAAGCCGACCGTATGCCCCGCGTGCGGCACGCCGCTCAACGAGGTGGGCGCGCACCTGTTTTGTCCCAACCGCGACTGCCGTCCGCGGATTGCGGCCAAGCTCGACCATTATGCGGGCAAAAACGCGATGGACATCGAGGGATTTTCCGAAAGCACGGCCTATCTTTTGATCGACAAAAAAAACGTCAGGGCCTTTTCCGATCTCTACCGCCTGAAAGCGGAGGACCTGAAAGACCTCGAAGGCTTCAAGGCAAAAAAGATAAACAATCTCCTTTCCGCGATAGAAAAGAGTAAGACGCCCGAGCTCGACGCCTTTATCTATGCGATCGGGATAGACGGCATCGGCCGCGTGGCCGCGCGCGATCTCGCCAAGCGTTTCAAGGGAATGCAAGAGCTGAAAAAGGCGGCTTACGACGATTTGATCGCCCTGGAAAATATCGGCGATATCACGGCGAACAACGTCGTCGCCTATTTTGCGGACGGGGAGAACCTGCGCGAGCTGGACGCTCTGGCGGAGGTCGGCGTTACCCCCCGCGCGGAGGAGGCGCCGAAGGGCGGCGTTTTCGAGGGCGAAGCGGTGGTGTTGACGGGTTCGCTGTCTCATTATAAGCGGAGTGAAGCGCAAAAGATCGTCGAGTCGCTCGGCGGCGTATGCCAAAGCGCCGTCACCGCCAAAACCACGTTGGTGCTGGCGGGTGAGGACGCGGGAAGCAAGCTGGAAAAGGCGCAAAAATTGGGTGTGAAAATCATCGACGAAGCGGAATTTGAAAGGCTGATCGGAAAGAATTGAAAAAAACTCGGAAAACGGCCGACAAATCGCATAATACCGCTTGAAATTTTCGGAAAAGTCTGCTATAATGATAGGAACTTGAAAGGACGGAAAAACGCTATGTTGAGCATGACGGGATACGGAAAGGGAGAATATAAGGACGGCGGCATCGAGCTGACGTGCGAGATCAAGACGGTGAACAATCGTTATCTGGACGTGTCCGTCAAGGCCCCGCGCATTTTCGCGGCCTATGAGGACATGGTGCGTTCCCTCGTCAGGGAAAAGCTGACGCGCGGCCATGCCGACGTGTTTGTTTCCTGCAAGGACAAACGGGAAAAGCCCGCCGCGTTGACGGCGGACGTCGGGCTGGCGGCCTCCTACGTGGCGGCGGCGCAGGCCTTGAAGGAAGCTTTCCCCTCCCTCGCGGACGACGTTACGCTTTCGTCGGTGCTCCGCTATCCCGACGTTTTGAAACAGGACGACGCCGCGGCGGCGGACGAGGCGCTGACAGGCGCGTTGAAAGCCGCCTTAAACGCCGCGCTCGACAACCTCAACCGCATGAGGCTTGCGGAGGGGGAGAAGCTGAAGGCGGATATGCTCGCCCGCATGGACACGATCGAGGGCCTCGTGAAGGAGATTGCTTCCCGCGCGCCGCTGGTGGCGGAGGAATACCGCGAAAAGCTGAAGGCGCGGATTGCGGAATATCTCGGCGGCGCAGGCATCGACGAGGGCAGAATCCTCACGGAAGCGGCGGTGTTCGCCGACAAGAGCAACATCGACGAGGAGCTGACGCGGCTGTTTTCGCACATCGCGCAATTCCGTTCCATCGCCGAGGAGGGAATCGTCGGCAGAAAGCTCGACTTTCTGGTGCAGGAATTTAACCGCGAGGCGAACACGACCTGCTCCAAGAGCAACGATATCGCCCTGACCCGAACGGGGCTCGCGCTGAAAAACGAAATCGAAAAGGTGCGCGAACAGGTGCAGAACCTCGAATAATCGGCAAAGGATTTGACGGTACATATGAAAAATATTCTGATGGCAATATCCGGTCCTTCGGGCGTCGGCAAGGGGACGCTGGTGAAAGCTCTGCTGGCCGAAAGAGAGGACGTGACGGTGTCGGTGTCGTGCACCACCCGCCCGCCGAGAGCGGGAGAGCGGGACGGAAAGGAGTATTTCTTTCTGACGCGCACGGAATTTGAGCGGCGTATCGCCGAGGACGATTTTCTCGAATACGACGAGCATTTCGGGAACTATTACGGCACGCCGAAATCTTTCGTTCGGGAGACCTTAAAGAAGAAATCGGTTATTTTGGAGATCGACGTGGTGGGCGCGCTCAACGCGAAGAAGGTGTTTCCCGAGTGCGTCCTCATCATGATCGTTCCCCCTTCGGAGGAGGAGCTGAAAAAGCGGCTCAAAGCGAGAAATTCCGAGACGGAGGAGCAGATCGCAAACCGACTCGAGCGCATGGAATACGAGTTTTCCAAAAAGGCGCTCTACGACTATATCGTGGTGAACGATACGCTGGAAAATGCGGAAAAGAAGCTGGAAGAGATCATCGACGGCGAAAAAAAGAAAATGACACAAGGAGTGTGAAAGATATGATTAACGAACCTGCGGTAGATGTATTGATCAGGGATCTGGGGGCGGAGGAGGACCCCGTCAGCCGCTATGCGCTGTGCGTAGTGGCGTCCAAGCGCGCCCGTCAGATCATCGAGGCGGAAAAAAGCCGCGGCATTCACGATTTTACGGGAAGGGACAAGGAGCTTTTATTGGCGTGCAGGGATATTGCGGAAGGCAAGGTCGTCATCGCCAAGGACTGACGGACTGTAAAATTTTGCATTTTTTTGCGCGTTGCCTCGAGTTTTTCGGGGCAATCCGTTTTTTAGGGCGGGTACGGCGGGACAAAGAGGATTGACGAGGCTATGATAGCGGAAGTGATTGTGGATATCGCCGCGGGCGAGACGGACAGAATATACGATTATCTCTGCGACGACGATATAAAGGCGGGCAGCCGCGTGCGCGCGCCCTTCGGCGGGAAAATTGTCTCGGGGTTTGTCATGCGGCTGAAAGAGACGTCGGACGTCCCGCCCGGGCGGCTGAAGCGCGTCTTTCCCTGTTCCGACGGCCTGCCCGCGCTCAATCCCGAATGTCTGGCCCTCGCGGGCAAGCTCACGGCGCGTTACCGCGTGCCCATGGCCCTTTCCCTGCGGCTGTTTCTGCCGTCGGAAATGCGGGCGGGCAAGGTGCGCGAGCTGAAAAAAAATTACGCGTCTCTCCTCGTGCCGCTTTCCCAAATGACCCTTTCGAAAACGGCGAAAAATCAGCTGGGGGCGGCGGAATACCTCGAAAAGAACGGCAAGACGGAGTGCGGTTTTTTGAACGGCCTGTTTCCGGGCGGCGTCGCCGCCCTCGAAAAGAAGGGCTACGCGCTCGTCAAAAAGGAGCAGCTTCTCCGCGATCCGTACAAGGGGCTGGAGGTCGAGCGCTTCGACCGCGAGCTGACCGAGGATCAGTTGCGCGCCGTCGAGCGTATCGAAAAAGACGAAAGAACGGTGCAGCTCCTGCACGGGGTGACGGGTAGCGGCAAGACGGAGATTTATCTGACGCTGATCGCAAGGTGTCTGAAAGAGGGCAAAAGCTCGATTTTTCTCGTGCCCGAGATTTCGCTGACGCCGCAGATGCTCTCGCAGCTGCGCGCGCGGTTCGGCCGCAACGCCGCGATCATGCACAGCGGGCTTTCGGCGGGCGAAAAATTCGACGAGTGGTGGCGCCTGCGCACGGGGGAAGCGAAAATCGCCATCGGAGCGCGGAGCGCGGTATTTACGCCGCTCGAAAACCTCGGCGTCATCATCATCGACGAGGAACACGACTCCAGCTACTCCAGCGAAACCGCGCCCCGCTACAACACCTTCGACGTGGCGTACCTGCGCGCGAAATACAACGGCTGCAAGCTGGTTTTGGGCAGCGCGACGCCCGCAGTGGATACCTATAAACGGGCGATAGACGGCGAATTCGGGCTGATACGGCTGGAGAAGCGCATCAACCGAAAGCCTTTGCCTGAAATCGTCATCGCGGATATGCGGCGCGAGGTGCGGCGGGGAAATAACTCCGCTTTTTCGGCGGCTCTCAGAGAGGAGCTGGACAAATGCTTAAAAGAGGGCAATCAGGCGATCCTCTTTCTCAACCGCCGCGGCTATTCGCAGACGGTCATCTGCAAGGAGTGCGGCTACGTGGCCAAGTGCGAGGCGTGCGACGTGTCCCTCACCTATCACCGCGACGAGGACTGTCTCAAATGTCATTACTGCGGCGCGAGATACCGCGTGCCCACCGTCTGTCCCGACTGCGGCGGCCGCAAGCTGTCGTATGCGGGTACGGGCACCCAGCGCATCGCGGCGGAGCTGGAAAAGCTGTACCCTTCCGCGCGCGTTTTGAGAATGGACAACGACACGACGAGCGGCAAAGAGGGACACTATAAAATTTTGAAGACGTTCGGCGAGAAGCGGGCGGATATCCTCGTGGGCACGCAGATGATCGCCAAGGGACACGATTTTCCGTCGGTGACGCTGGTGGGTATCCTCGACGCGGACATGAGCCTGCATTTTTCCGATTACCGAAGCGGCGAACGCACCTTTCAGCTGATTACGCAGGTGGCGGGGCGGAGCGGCCGCGCGGAGGAAAAGGGCAAGGTGGTCTTGCAGACGTTCAGCCCCGAAAACGACGTTTTGCGCTATGCGGTGGCGTACGATTACGAGGGCTTTTATCAAAACGAAATTTCTCTCCGCGCCGCGACGATGTTTCCGCCCTTTTCCAAAATCGTGCGCGTCTTAGTGACGGGCGAGGACGAAAAAAAGGCTCTGGAGGCGCTGCGCGGCGTGTATTTTTCGCTGGAACGCCTATATACCGAGCACGCGGAAAAATTTTTGTTTTTCAATAAAATGCACGCGCCGATCAAGCGGATTCAAAATAAATTCCGCTATCAGGTGCTGATGCGTCTCTCGGACACTTCCGTGCTGCCGCTCGTTTACGACGCGTGCGCGGAGGCGCGGACGAGGGACGTGCTGGTGTCGGTGGAGGAAAATCCGACAAATTTATCTTAAAAAACGGAGTAAAAGGATATGGCAATCAGAAACGTGGTACAAGTGGGCGACGAGACGTTGAGAAAAAAGAGCTTCCCCGTCGAAAAATTTGACGAAGCGCTGGGGCTTTTGCTGGACGATATGAAAGAGACCCTTCGCAAGGAGGAGGGCGCGGGGCTGGCCGCGCCGCAGGTGGGGGTTTTGCGCCGCGCCGTGCTGGTGGACGTCGAGGAGGGATTTTTCGAGTTTATCAATCCCAAAATCGTCGCGCAAAAAGGGGAGCAGTGCGGCTGGGAGGGCTGTCTTTCCGTGCGCGGCAAGCGCGGCGTGGTCTCCCGCCCCATGAAAGTGAAGCTCGCCTATCAGGACAGGCGCGGCGAAGCGCACACGCTGGTGGCGAAGGGCTTTTTCGCCCGCGCCATCTGTCACGAGCTCGACCATCTGGACGGGGTACTCTATATCGACAAGGCGCTCCGCGTGGAAGCGGCCGAGTGAAAAACGGTAAAAAATCATGAAGATCGTATTTGCGGGCACTCCTCTGTTTGCGGTAAAGCCCCTTGAAAAAATCATAGAGTGCGGCTACGAGGTGGTCGGCGCCGTCGTTCAGCCGGATAAGCCGCAGGGTCGGAAGGGCGTATTGACGCCCCCGCCCGTCAAACGCTTCGCGGTAGAACGGGGGATTCCCGTCCTTCAGCCCGAAAAGCTGCGCGAGGATATTTCGGCGTTGCGGGCGCTGGGCGGAGACGTCATGATCACCTGCGCGTACGGCCAGATACTCACGCAGGCCGTGCTCGGGCTTTTTCCTTTGGGCGTATGGAATATCCACGCGAGTCTGCTGCCGAAATACCGCGGCGCGTCGCCCATTCAAAGCTGCGTGCTGGCGGGGGAGACGGAGACGGGCGTCACCGTCATGAAGACGGCGCTCGGGCTGGATACGGGGGATATGCTCCTTAAGCTGAAAACGGAGATCGGGGCGGCGGAGACGTACGGCGAGCTGTCGGAGCGGCTCTCCCTGCTCGGCGCGGAAGCGATCGTAAAGGCGCTGCCGCTGATCGAAAGCGGAAATTACATGCTGAAAAAGCAGGACGAGGCGCGGGCGTCTGTCGTGAGAAAAATCACCAAGGAACAGGCGAAAATAGATTTTTCGAGGTCTGCGGACGAAATTGTAAATCTGGTGCGCGGCATGAATCCCGAACCCGCGGCGTTTTCCTTTCTGGGCGAGCTGCGCTTAAACGTCTATCGCGCGGAAGCCGCTTCCCGCCCCGAGGGAGCGGAGAACGCAAGGGAGGGGGAAATTCTCTCCGACGGCCCGAAACAGGGCTTTTTGGTGGCCTGTAAAGGCGGAGCGGTAAAGCTGACGGAGGTGCAGGCGGCGGGCGGCAAGCGCATGCGGGGCGCCGATTTCCTCAACGGGCGGAAGGCGGAAAAGGGACAGGTATTTTCATGCTGACAAATCCCGTTTACGACCCCTTTCAAATCCTCGCGAAAATCTATTCGGACGGGGCGCATTTGAAGCAGGCGATCGCCGATACCTACATCGAGGAACTCAACCGCGCCCGAACGGTAAAGATCGTTTACGGCGTTTTGGAAAACGATGGGTATCTGAGCTTCTGTATCAGGCATTACGCGTCCAAGGCGCCAAAGCTGGCCGTGCGCACGATTTTGAAGATTTCCCTCTATATGCTTTTGTTTATGGACAAGCCGAGATACATGGTGACGGATTCGGCCGTCGAGCTTTGCAAGAAGCTGGGCAAGCAGGGCGTCGCGGGCTTCGTCAACGCTTTTTTGCGCCGCTTTTCGCGCGAGGAAACGGATGCGGCGATCCCCGCGGGAGACGAGGGGCTGTGTATCCGCCTGTCCTATCCCCCGTACGCATGGAAAATGCTGAAGGCGGAATACGGGCCGCGCGCGAAAAAAATCGCCGAAGCAAGGAGCGGCGGCGTCTGCGTGCGTTTCGAGAGAAACGAGGAAAAATATCTTTCGAAAAAGCATATAAATGCTCCCTTCCCGCATATGTTTCTATTTGAAAATTTCGCGCGGGACGAGAGCTTTTTCGAGGGGGACTACACCTTTCAGTCGGTGGGCAGCGCCGCGATCTGCGACGTCGTGGAGCCTTGCGGAGACCTGCTCGACGCCTGCGCCGCGCCCGGCGGAAAATCCGTGCTTTTGTCAAAAAAGTGCGGCCGCATCACTTCTTTCGAGCTGCACGCGCATCGCGTGGAGCTGATTAGACAGTACAGGGAAAGAATGGACGTAAAAAACGTATTCGAGGAGCAGAAGGACAGCTCGGCGTTCCATCCCGAATACGCGGGGAAATTCGACGCGGTACTCTGCGACGTGCCCTGCTCGGGCTTCGGCACGGTCAGCGAAAACCCCGATATCAAGCTCTTCCGCAAAGAGGAGGACTTCCGTTCGCTGAAGGAGACGCAGGCGAAAATCCTTTCCGCCTGCTCGAAGTACGTCAAAGAGGGCGGGACGGTATATTACTCCACCTGTTCGCTGTTCGAGCGGGAAAACGACGGTATCGTGGGGGAATTTTTGGCGGAAAATCCCGATTTTTTGGCGGCGGAGATAAAAAGCCCGCTCTCGCACGAGCGGAAAAAGTTCGGCTTGCAGTTTTTGCCCGACGCGGCGTTCGGCGCGGGGTTTTACGTGGCAAAACTGAAGAAAAAACAGGACGGAAACGGATAATATGAAAAAGATTTTACAGGATCTGTCCTATGCGGAGGTTCAGGCCTTGGCGGAGAGTATGGGCGAGAAGAAATTTCGCGCCAAGCAGCTTTACGAGGGGTTGACGCAGGGCAAAAAGATCTCCGGGATCACTTCGCTTCCCAAGTCCTTTAAGGAAAAGCTTTTAAGCGAATACGAGGACGAATGCGTCGCCGTACAAAGCACCTTTGTTTCCTCGGACGGCACGGAAAAATATCTTTTCCGCCTGGCGGACGGCAATCTCGTCGAAGGCGTGCTGATGAAATACAAATACGGTTATACCCAATGCGTTTCGACGCAGGTGGGCTGCCGCATGGGCTGTAAATTCTGCGCTTCGACGCTGGGCGGGCTCGTTCGCAACCTCACGGCGGGAGAGATACTCTCGCAGATCCTTGCGGTCAACGCCCTGCATAAAGAAGAAGCAGGGACGGGAAAACGGGCCGTGACCAACGTGGTGCTGATGGGCAGCGGCGAACCGCTGGACAATTACGACGAGACGGTAAAATTTTTGCGCAACGTCACGTCGGAGGAGGGCCTGAACGTCAGCGCGCGGAATATTTCCCTATCTACCTGCGGGCTGGTGCCGAAAATGTACGCTCTGGCAAACGAAGGGCTTCCCGTCAACCTGACGGTTTCCCTGCACGCCACCGACGACGGGGAGAGAAGGCGCGTAATGCCCGTCGCAAAAGCGTATCCGATCTCGGAAATTCTGAAGGCCTGCGCCTATTATTTCGAGCGGACGGGCAGAAGATACTATTTCGAATATACCCTCATCGAAGGGGAGAACTGCGACGAGGAGCATGCCCGCGCGCTGGTGTCCCTCCTCAAGGGAAAGCCCTGTCACGTCAATCTCATCCGCCTCAACGAAGTGAAGGAGCGGGAGCTGCGCGCCACGGGCGATAAGGAAGCCTACCGCTTTTTGGGGCTGCTGGAAAAGGGCGGTCTGAGCGCGACGCTGCGGCGGCAGATCGGTTCGGATATCGGCGGCGCGTGCGGTCAGCTTCGGGCGAGCTGGCTCGAAGGAAAAGAAAATCATGAACGGTAAAACAGAGACGGAAAGGCTTTTGCTTCGGCCGTTGTCCCCCTCGGACGCGGAAGCGGTGTTTGCCTACAGCCGCGAGGTCAACGTAGGCATAAACGCGGGCTGGAAGCCGCACGAAAGCCTGGAGGAAAGCGAGGACGCACTGGAAAAGGTCTTTTGCGGCAAAAAGGGGATTTTCGGAATCGTCCATAAAATAGACGGGAAGCTGATCGGCACCATCGGCGTCATAGACGACCCCAAACGGTCAAACCCGAAGGCGGGAATGCTCGGGTACGCCATGTCGGAAAGCTATTGGGGAAAGGGACTGATGACGGAAGCGGCGCAGACCGTTTTACGGTTTGCGTTCGGGCACATGGCGCTCGATTTGGTTTCGGCCTATTGCTATCCGCACAATCTGCGCTCCAAACGAGTGCTGGAAAAGTGCGGCTTTGCCTATGAGGGGTGGCTGGCGCAGAGCGAGCTTCGTTTCGACGGCGCGCTCATGGACGAGGAGTGCTACGTCCTGCTTAAAAATAAAAGTTTTAAGGAGTAACCTATGAGGAAAATCAAAATCGCTCCGTCCATTCTTTCGGCGGACTTTTCGAAGATGGGCGAGGAAGTGAAAAATTTGGAGGAGAGCGGCGCGGATCTCGTGCACTGCGACGTCATGGACGGCGTTTTTGTCAACAATATCACCTTCGGCATAAAAATGGTGGAGGACATCCGCAAGCGCACCTCGCTGCCGCTCGATTGTCACCTGATGATCGTGCGGCCCGAAAAGTATGTCGAACGTTTCGTAAAGGCGGGCGCGGATATCGTCACCGTGCACGCGGAGGCCTGCAAAGACAATTTGAAGGAAACGCTTCTGCTCATCAAAAGCGCGGGCGCAAAATGCGGCGCGGTGATCAATCCCGATACGCCCGTGTCGGCGGTGGAAAGCGTGATTCCGCTTTGCGACATGATTCTCGTCATGAGCGTTTTTCCCGGCTTCGGCGGCCAGAAATTTATGGGCGAGGTATTGGAAAAGGTGCGCGCGCTCCGCTCGATTGCCGAGGCAAGCGGGCAGGCCCTGGACATTGAAATCGACGGCGGCATCACGCCCGAAAACGTCGGGTCGGTAAAGGCGGCGGGGGCGAACGTCATCGTGGCGGGAAGCTCCGTATTCAAAGCCGCAGACCGCCGCGCGGCGATCGCGGCCCTGCGCGGCGCGTGAAGATGAAGGGCGTTATTCTGTTAAACGGCGAGCCGTACAAAGGGGAAATAGACGATACAAACGCGCTGGTCTTTTGCGCGGACGGGGCCTATAACTGGGCAAAGGGCAGGGTGCGTATCGACGAAAATCTGGGCGATTTCGACTCCGCGGCGGAAATTCCTTTCCCCCGCCCTGCGGAAATTTTCCCCTCCGAAAAAAACGAGACGGACGGGGAAATCGCGCTGGAAAAAATGCTCGCTCTCGCCAAGGAAAAGGGAATAACCCGCATCGAGCTTTACGGCGGCGGGGGCGGGCGCGAGGATCATTTTCTCGGCAATCTGCACCTGCTTTACCGCGCCTGCCGTGCGGGGATGCCCTGCGAAATGATTACGGATTCCGCGCGCCTGTCCGTGCATACGGGCAAATTTTCGTTGAAAAACATCCTCGGCAAAACGGTCTCCCTGTTACCCTTCGGCGGCGCCGCGCATATAATAAATAACAGAGGGCTGTTCTATCCCACGGACGATCTGACGCTCTGCTACGGCAGCTGCCGCGGCATCTCCAACGTGGGCGTGAACGAAAACGCCGAAATCGATTGCGACAGGGGATATCTCCTCGCCGCGATCAACAAGGAGAAGGATGTCAAAAATCATTTGTTTGAAGCCGCCGAAGGTGATTCGGCTGATTCTGCGCCTGTTTAAGGGCCGCTCCAAAGCGTAACGCGGGGGAGAGAGGAATTCTTTGCGTTACGGAGATCTGCACTCGGACACGCTCACGGCGGCACGGGGCGCGGAACAATTTCTACATATGAAAAACGCGCAGATCTCCCTCGAAAAGCTCATCGGGGGAGATTGCGTTTTACAATGTTTTGCCCTGTTTTCCCGCTCCGCCTCGTCGGACCCGTGGGGGCGCGCTCTGCCCTTTCTTTCCGCCTTTCGCGCGGCGGAGGGGGAACTGAAAAGCGCGGGGATACGCGGCGTTTTGACGATAGAGGGCGGGGGACTGCTGGAAAATGACCTCTCGCGGCTGGAGACGCTTCTTGCCGCGGGCGTAAAGATGTTCGGGTTTACCTGGAACGACGAAAACTGTCTCGGCTTTCCCTGCGGCATGCGGGGCGGGCTGAAGCCTTTCGGCCGCCGCGTGGCGGAGGAGCTGTTTTCCCGCGGGATTTACGCCGACGTGTCCCACCTTTCCGACGACGGATTTTTCGAGCTGGCGGACGTGGCGAAAGGCTTCGGCGTGCCGCTCGTCGCCAGCCACTCGCTCGCGCGCGGCATTTGCCCCCACAGGCGCAATTTAACCGACGCCCAGATAAAGACCCTGGCGCGGCTCGGCGGCGTCGTAGGCGTCAATTTCGTGCGTCGATTTGCGGGCGCGGCGGGGCTTGCGGCGCACGTAAAACACATCGTCGCGGTCGGCGGAGAGGACGTGGTTGCGATCGGGACGGATTTCGACGGAAGCGAGGACCCGCTGTATGCGGGCGCGGAAGAGATGCCGCGCTTTTTCGAGGACATGAAAAGGGCGGGGCTTTCCCCCCGCCTGCTCGAAAAGCTTGCGCTTACAAACGTATTGAGAATATTTCCGCCGCCGCTCGCATAGCATAGAAGCCAAGGGACGAAAAAAAGGCTGCCTTTTTATAAGGCAGCCTCAATTTCCGTGATTTAGGCACGTTCCGCTTTCTTCAAGCATCTTGCGCAGACGTAGCCGTTTTGTTCCTTGCCGTCCTGAACATAGGAGACCTTCTGGACGTTGACCTTAAACGTTCTTCTCGTCTTACGATTGGAGTGGCTGACGTTATTGCCGCTTGCCTGACCCTTACCGCAGATACTGCATACTCTTGACATATTTGACACCTCCGATCGGGATAAAATTACCGTATGAATTTGCCTTCCCGCCCGTAGGGCGCAAAGCAAGTATTAATAATATAGCATGATCGCGCCGAAAAAGCAATTAAAAACGCACCCCGAAAAACAAAAAAATAAAAAAATATTTACAAAAGGAAAATTTTTGCTTGCCAAACGCGCGGAAATGATGTACAATAGGAAAGAACTTGGAGAATGATTATGTCTGTCAATACAAGCAACGCTTACGGTAAAATTTCCATATCGGATCTCGCCATCGCCAAAATTGCCTCGCATACCGCCATGGAATGCTACGGCATTGTGGAGATGGTTTCGCGCCGTTTTACCGACAGCCTGTCCGAGCTTCTGAAAAAAGATATCGGCGGACGGGGCACAAAAGTGACGACCTCCGGGAACAGAATTTATATCGACGTTTATGTGATGATGAAGTACGGCGTTTCGTTGAACGCCGTCGCCGAATCCTTGAAGGAAGCGATCAAATACAAGGTGGAAAAGTTCACGGGGATGATCGTGGACACGGTAAACGTAAACGTCATCGGGGTAAAACTGTAAAAGCGATGCGGGCCGTTTTCGGCTACGCATTTTTCCCATGTAATTTTTTCCATGGGTTTTTACTTAAAATTACGACCGTTTTTTAAGCCGCGTTTTTATCCTTCACTCTATCGCAGGCGGCTGCAGAATACCCCTTTATTTTTTATCAAGACCAAAGGAGCATGTATAATGCAAAAAACGATAAACAGCACCGAATTCCGCAAGATGATCCTGTGCGGTGCTCGGCTTCTCGAAAATAACAGAAGCAAGGTGGACGCGCTCAACGTGTTTCCCGTTCCCGACGGGGATACGGGCACGAACATGTCTCTCACCATGCAGTCGGCGGTAAAGGAGCTTTCCGCCTGTCCTTCCAATGCCTTTATGGAGGTATGCGACAGCGTCTCCAAGGGCGCGCTCAAGGGCGCGCGGGGCAACTCGGGCGTTATTCTGTCCCAGATTTTGAGGGGGATCTGTTCGGTATTGCGCGAATGCGGCAAGGAATTCGACACCCGCACCTTTGCAAAGGCCATGGAGGCGGGCACAAAGGTCGCTTACGGGGCCGTATCCGTCCCCAAGGAAGGCACGATTCTGACGGTTGTGCGCATGATGAGCGAACATTCGGGCAAGGCCGCTTCGAGAAAGAAAAATTTTGAGGAGTTTTTCGCGGACGTCATCGCGGAGGGCGACAAGGCGCTGGCCCTGACCCCCGAACTGCTTCCCGTTTTGAAAAAAGCGGGCGTGGTGGACAGCGGCGGCGTCGGGCTGATGACCATTTTCCGGGGCTTTCTGGCGGCGCTGACGGGCGAGGAGATCGCCGGCGAGATACAGACGCAGGCCGAAACGCAGCCGCAGGAGGATTTCGGGGATAACTCGGATATCGTAAACCTCGATCTGGGCGAAATACAGTTTGCCTACTGCACCGAATTTTTTATCATTAACCTGAAAAAGAGCACGACGCTGGCGGATATCGACAGACTGCGCGAGCGGCTGATGAATTTGGGCGACAGCGTCATCTGCATCGGCGACCTCGAAATGGTGAAGGTGCACGTGCATACCAATACGCCCGGCGTGGCGCTCACTTACGCGCTGGAGCTGGGCGAGCTCGACCGTCCGAAGATCGAAAACATGCTGGAGCAGAACCGTCAGCTGAAGGCCAAGCGCGAAGCGGAAAAGAAGGAGATGGGCATGCTGGCCATCTGCGCGGGGCAGGGGCTGGCGGAGATATTCAAGGATCTGTTTGTCGATCGCGTCATAGAAGGCGGACAAACCATGAACCCTTCGGCGAGCGACATCGCGACGGCGGCGCAGAAAATCAACGCGGAGCACGTATTTGTGTTCCCCAACAATAAAAATATCATTCTGGCGGCGGAGCAGGCAAAGGCGTTGACGGAAAACCGCACGATCCACGTCATTCCGACGAAAAATGTTCCGCAGGGGTTCGCGGCCGCGCTCGAGTTCAATCCCGAGTCCAGCGCCGAGGAAAACAAGACCAACATGATCCACGCGATGGACAACGTGAAGGCGGGGCAGGTCACCTATGCGGTGCGCAACACCAGCATGAACGGGTTCTCCATCAAGCAGGGCGACATTATCGGCCTGGACGACAAAAAGATTTTGGCGAAGTCGTCGTCGGTGGAAGAGACGGTGATGAAGCTTTTGGCGCACATGAAGGAGGAGTCGCATCAGGTCATTACGCTGTATTACGGCGAGGACGTGAAAGAGGACGAGGCGGAAGCGCTCTGCGGCGTGATCGCGGAAAAGTATCCCGACTGCGACGTGGATTACCACAGCGGCGGCCAGCCCGTATATTATTACATTATTTCCTTGGAATAAAAGTATAATTATTCGGCAATTTCCGCAAATTAAAATGAGAGAAGAGGAGGAAACTCCTTAAAACGGAGACGGAAGTCTCTTGCATATATAGAAGTTACGGAAGCGGGAGGAGCGGCGGAGTCGGTTCTTCCGCTTTATCGTTTGAAAAATCGAAAGGAGGCGTGCCGTGAAATTGTCCTTGCTCCGCGCTGTCGGCGAAAAACGGGAAAAGGATTTCAATAAGCTGGGAATATTCGAGGCGGAGGATCTCGTCCGCTTTTATCCGCGCGCCTATCTCGACCTCACCGAGCGTTCCTCCCTGCGCGGCGCGTATCACAACGATATGGCCCTCGTGGCCTGCGAGGTGGTGCAGGTCGCGCCCGTCAATTACATGAGCCGCTTAAAGACGGTGAAGGCGTACTGCAATCAGGACGGCCTGCCGTTTACCGTCGTCTGGTTCAACCAGCCCTATGTGCGGGACAAGCTCAAGGCGGGGGAATACCTCTTTTACGGGCGGGTGCAGAACAAGTACGGCCAGATTTCCCTCGTCAATCCCACCTTCGAGCCGCTGGATAAAAATTACCGCTTAAAGGGAATCGTGCCCGTGTATTCGCTCAAGGGTTCCCTGTCGCAGAAGATCGTGCGGGACGCCGTAAAGGAGGCCCTTCAAAAGGCGAAGATAGACAGCGTCATTCCGCCGCAGATTATAGAAAAATACGGTCTGGTGCCCCTCGAAAAATGCTATTTCGACATACACAATCCGCCCGATATGGCGGCGAAGGACTCCGCCGCTGAGCGCATCGCCACGGAGGAATATTTCGTCCTCATTTCCGCGTTCAAGCTTATCAAAGGGGACAAGGAGGACGTGCGCATTCATAAATATTCGGTGACGGCCGCTCAGGTGAAGGAGTTTGCCCTGCGTTTCGGCTTCGAATTTACCGACGGACAGAAACGCGCGGTCAACGAGATTTTCGAAAATCTGCACTCGCCCTCCCGCATGAACCGCCTTTTGCAGGGGGACGTGGGCAGCGGCAAGACGGCCGTGGCGCTTTGCGGGATCTATATGGCGGTGAAAAGCGGCCTCAGGGCGGCGTATTTATCCCCGACGGAGGTGCTGGCGGCGCAAAATTTCGCGCTGCTGGAAAAGTATTTTCCCGAGTGCAGAGTGGGCTATCTCGCGGGCGGCATGACGGCCAGGGAGAAGCGGGAGCTGAAAGCAAGGCTCAGGGGCGGGGAAATCGATATCGTATGCGGTACGCACGCCATGCTTCAGGGGGACGTCGAGATCCCCGACCTCGGCTTTATCGTCTGCGACGAGCAGCATCGTTTCGGCGTGGCGCAGAGAAACGCTTTGGCGGAAAAAGGAGAGGGCGCGGACATGCTGGTGATGAGTGCGACGCCCATTCCCAGAACGCTGTCGCTGATTTTTTACGGCGACCTCGACATCACCACCATTTCCGATAAGCCCAGGGCGCGGCAGGAGGTGGCGACGAGCATTATTTCCGAAAACCGTTACGACGATATGCTGGATTATATCGGCAGGGAAGCGCGCGCGGGGAAACAGGCGTATTTCGTCTGCGCGAAAATCGACGAGGATGACGAGGAGGGGACGCTTATCAGCGTAAAGGAGCTGTTCGAGGAGCTGAAAAACCGTCTGCCCTTCGTCAGGTTCGCTCTGCTGCACGGCCGCATGAAGGATAAGGAAAAAGCGGAGATCATGCAGGCGTTTAAGGATAAGGCGTACGACTGTCTCGTTTCGACGACGGTGATCGAGGTCGGCGTCGATGTGCCCAACGCCACAATTATGGTGATTTACAACGCCGAACGCTTCGGCCTGTCCCAGCTACACCAGCTTCGGGGGCGCGTCGGCCGCGGGCGGGACAAGAGCTACTGCTTCCTTTTGATGGGGTCGGAGGGGGAAACGGCGCGGGAGCGGCTTCTGACCTTAAAAAACAATACCGACGGTTTCAAAATCGCGGAAAAGGACTTGGAAATGCGCGGGAGCGGCGACTTTTTCGGTACGCGGCAGTCGGGAAAAATGCTTAACGAGATACGAAATCTGCAATATTCGACGAGCGTCATTTTTGCGGCGAAAAAGATGTCGGACGAGGCCTTCGAGGGGCACTTCGATACGGCGGCTCTGCGCGAAGCGGCGATTAAAAAATATAACAGCTTAAAAGACGTGGTGCTCAATTAAAGAAAGCGGGGGAGTTCTTCCCGCTTTCTTTTTTGGCTATTGACAAAAGAGCCTTTGCGCGGTATAATATAAATCGGGGGAGGAAAAAACGATAATGAAGAAAATATTTATTACAATGCTTACGGCCGCCGTATTTTGTATGACGGCGGCATGCGGTAACGTACGATATAATGCCGTAATCTACGACAACGCGCAATCGGAAATGAAGGAAGAATTTTTGGAAGCCAACCTGACGCAGAACGCGTATTACGGAGACGGCGGCTATGCGGGTGAAGCCTGCCCCAAATCCATAAAGCATATCGTCAAAGAACAAGAAACATTTGACGGTATATTTGCAGAAGCTTGGATAGACATAGATTTTGAAAAGGAAATGCTGGTGCTTTGCTTTTTTACCTGTTATTATATGGGCAGACCTTATGAGATTAATAAAATTTCCGTGGATAACCAAGCTTTGGAGATAAAAGTAAAAAGTGTGCGTCCGAAAGGCTGCTTTGTCGGAGACGCTTCGACGCCTATGCAGAGATGCTTTGCGGTGAAAATGGATAAACTCGATATCGAGGAGGCGGAGTTTTCCATATCGGATTAAACGATCGGGCAGAAACGCTTAAACAGGAAATACGGTTTGTCGAGACAGCTATACGCGGAATGGGGAAAAAATAAATATTTGCCGCAAGCCGCATATGCGGGCTCCTTCAAACGGAGCCCGTTTTATTTTTCAAGAGAAAATCGAAATTTGTGAAAAAAATATTACACTGAATTTTTTATTTATACATATTGACGGAACGCGGATTTTGTAGTATAATAAAAGAGAAGTTCAGACGGCGGAAAAAATATCCCGCCGCGGAGGTTACGATATGTTTGAGATGAAAACGAAAAAAGTGAATACGGACGAGCTGAAATTCGGCGAAAGCGGTCTGGTCTGCGTGATCGCGCAGGATTACGAAAGCGGAGAGGTGCTTCTTCAGTCCTATATGAACCGCGAATGCGTCGATAAGACCTTCGCTTCGGGGTACGTTTATTATTACGACCCCGCGAGCGGCCTGCCCCGCAAAAAGGGCGAGGCGAGCGGCAACACGCAGAAAGTGGTTACGGCGTTCCTCGACGACGATAAGGACTGTCTGTTGCTGAAGGTGCGCCAAAAGGGCTTCGCCTGCCATACGGGGACATATACGTGCTTTGCGGAGCAGATCAAAGGCGAGGACAACGAGATCGGCGGCGAAATGTTCGGCAAGCTTCAGCGCATTGTGGAAGAAAGAAAAAAGAACCCCGAAGAAGGGTCCTATACAAGCTTTTTGTTTGCCCGCGGCATCGACAAGATCGCCAAGAAGGCGGGGGAGGAGGCGGTGGAGCTTGTCATCGCGTCCAAAAACGACGACAACTCCAAAGTGGTCGCGGAAGCGGCGGATTTCCTCTATCATATGATGGTGCTTCTGGCGGAAAAGGGCGTGAAACTGTCCGAGGTGTGCTCGGAGCTTTATAAACGCAACAAATAAAGCAAAAAAAGATACAAAAAACCGCGGGTACGAAAACTCCGTATCCGTCGGAAAGAAAAGCTTTGTCCGATTATTTTTCGATAACGGTGCGGTAACCCCCGTTGCCGTGTTTGATGCACACCGAAACGCGGCTTAAGGTGGCGGAGGAGATCTGCGTCTCCTCGATTACCTGCGAATACGTCTTTCCCTCCAGCATCAGCTTTGCGGAGTACAGCCGCTGGGCCATATTGTCCACCTCCGCAAAGGTGCACAGGTCCCGAAGAAATATCTCGCATTCCTCGGGGGTGTCCAGCTTCGTCAGCCGATCCAAAAGGTAATCGTGCATGGTTTGTTTGTCGGTCATATTTCGCCTCTTGCGTTTCCGTCGGCGTAATTTTTGAGAAAGGCCCTTGTCTTTTCGCCGACGGGATTTTCAAAGATCTGTTTGGGAGTGCCTTCCTCTTCGATTACTCCGTCCGACATGAAGATCACTTTGTCGGAAATTTCTTTGGCAAACTGCATTTCGTGCGTGACGATGATCATCGAGCGTTCTGCGCTTCTCAGGCCTTTGATCACCCGCAATACCTCGCCCGTCAGTTCGGGATCGAGGGCGCTGGTCGGCTCGTCGAAGCAGAGAATTTCGGGCTTCAAGGCGAGGGCGCGCGCGATCGCCACTCGTTGGCATTGCCCGCCCGACAATTCGCAGGGGTAATTTTTCAGCTTGTCTTTCAGTCCCACGTCCGTCAATATTTGTTCCGCCGCCGAAGCGTTTTCCGAAAGGGCGCGCTTTAATTCCGCGGCGGATTTTTTTTGCTTTTTGAAGCGTTCTTTCGCTTGCAGATCGAGCGCCAGCTGCACGTTTTTCAACGCCGAATATTGCGGAAAAAGATTGAAGTTTTGAAACACCAGCCCGAAACGCAGGCGGTTTTGCCGAAGCACGGCGTCGGTATATTTTTTTTGCGCGTCGAATATTTCCTCGCCGCCTACGGAAATGCTTCCGCTTTCGGGCATTTCGAGAAAATTGAGACAGCGCAGCAGGGTGGTTTTGCCGTTGCCCGAGGAGCCGATTACGGAAATAACCTCACCCTTTTCGAGGGTGAAGCCGATTCCTTTCAACACCTCGGTATCCCCGAAGCGTTTGCGCAGATTTTTAACTTCCAGAAAGGCCATGTCTTTTCTCCGTGTTTGCCGTCAAATGCGGTAATAGCTCATTTTCTTTTCGAGGTAATTGAACAGCAACGTCAAAATCCCTACAAAGAGCAGGTAAAAAACGCCCGTATAGAACAGCGGCCAAATGATGCCCTTGGATACGTAACGGCTGAAGGCGATCTGCAGGATTTCCTGTACGGTGATGATCCGCGCGAGGGACGTATCCTTGACCAGCGTGATAATCTCGTTGCCCATGGGGGGAAGGATACGGCGAACCACCTGCATGAGGATTACCTTCGAAAAAATTTGCGTTTTTGTCATGCCCAGCACCTGCCCCGCCTCATACTGCCCTTTGGCTACGGATTGGAAACCGCTTCGGTAAATTTCCGCAAAATAGCAGGCGTAATTGAGCGAAAACGCGATGACGACCGAGGGCATGCGTTCCAGGCCGTGCCATCCCCAAAGCAACCCGGGCCCGTAGAAAATAATGAGGATCTGAAGCATCAGCGGGGTTCCGCGGACGACCCAGATGATCGCCTTGATGGGCCAGGAGACGACTTTTAATTTTGACATGCTGCCGAAGGCGACCAGCAGGCCGAGGGGCAGGGCGAACACCAGAGTGAGAAAAAAGATCAGGCAAGTGGTGCCGAAGCCCTGCAACAGGGTTAAGGTAACTTCCCACATAGGTTTAAGCTCTCAATTGATTTTCGATTTTGTATTTTTCCGCGAGCGTTCTTACGAAGCCTTCTTCGGTCAGCTGTTTGATTTTCGCATTGACGTCGGCGCAAAGCTGAGTGTCTATTTTACGGAAGCCTATCGCAAATTCTTCCACTGCAAAGCCGAGATCTACAGCGACGAGTTTTCCGAAATAGTCCGAGCCTTCGCTTGTCAGCGTGACGGCCAAAAGATAATCGACGACGGCGACATCGCTCGTTCCCGCGCTCACTTCCATGACGGCGGCGTTTTGGGTTGCGATCCCGTTTTTTGTACATTCGATATCTTTCACCAAGCCTTCGGCGGCGGAACCCGATTCGTAGGCTACCTTTTTCCCGGCAAGGTCGGCGGCGGAGGTGTAGCTTTCCGCCTCGCTCGCCTTTACGACGCCGTATTGCCTGTTTTCGAGATAGACGTCGGAAAGCAAAATATTTTCTTTCAGTTCGTCCGTGACGGTCATACCGTTCCAGATGACGTCGATCGTGCCCGCGTTCAACGTAACGATTTTCGTATCCCAATCCATTTCGTAAAATTCTACCGTATAGCCGAGATCGGAAAATACTTTTCTCGCCAGATCGGCGTCGAAGCCCACCCATTCGTCTTTTTCGAGATAATCCATCGGTTTGTAATTTGTGACGCCTACCACGATGTTTTTATCCTCCCTCTCCACAATCGGTTTTAAGTTGTCCTTGCAGCCTGCCATTCCCGCAGCACCCATGCCGATCGTCGCCGCCGCCAATACAATCGCTAAAAATTTTTTCATTGTTTTTCACTCCTTTCGTTTTATGACACTATTATACACTATCGCTTTAGCGAAGTAAAGTATTTTTAGGGGGTAAATCAAAAAAAGTTAAAAAAATTTTTTAACGGTCAAAAGAGCCGGAGTCAAACCCTTTCCGTAACGCTTTTATAGGGGAAGAAAACAAGGGCTTCGACAAAAATCTTTCTATATAGAGAAAATCAAACAAAAAAAACGCTCTCCCGTGTGGTATGATTTTCCTTGCAGAAAAAAGCAAAAAGGAAAAACGGCAGGGAGAGAAGTACATATGGCAAGGAAAATCGTCGTAACGTCGGGAAAGGGCGGAGTGGGAAAAACCACGGTGGCCGCCAATCTCGGCGCGCAGCTTTCTAAACGCGGACAGCGGGTGATTCTCTGCGACACCGATTTCGGATTGAACAATATGGACGTGGTGACGGGGGTGGAAAACCTCGTCGTTTACGATATTGTAGATGTCATCGAGGGGCGCTGTCGGGCGAAGCAGGCGTTGGTGAGACATCCCGATTTCGGAAATCTCTATATCCTCGCCAGCAACCACTCCGCGCCCGAACGATATATTTCTCCGCAGGCGGTCAAATTGGTGCTGGACACCCTCTCTCCGCAGTTTGACTTTATTTTTATCGACTGCCCCGCGGGCATCGACGAGGGCTTTCACCGCGCCGTAGCGACGGCCGACGAAGCAATCGTGGTCACCACTCCGCATATTTCTGCCCTGCGGGACGCGGATAAGGTAATCACCGTCCTCAAAAGCTATCAGCCCGCCGCCGTTTCCCTCGTCATCAACATGGTACGCGGCGATATGCTGCTCTCGGGGGAGATTCTCTCGCCCAAGGAGATAGAGGAAATCCTGAAGACGCCTATTCTCGGGATTCTTCCCGAAGAGGACGACGTGTTCCTCAACAACCTTTCGGACAAGACGCGGGCGTTTAAGCTTCTGGCGGGCAATCTGCTCTCGGACAGACAAAAGCTTTACGACGTTACCAGGAGATATTCGGGCGTCATCGGCAATATTCGCCGCATTTTAAGAAAAGGGCTTTGAAAATATGAGAAAACTCAAAGATAATTTCGAGCGTACCAACAGCGTGATACAATCTGACAAATCGGTGATGAGCGACGGCTGCAAGTCCCTTGTGCTTCAGGATTTTGCCAAAACCTTCGGGGAATATTTCGAGCTGAACGGTCTGCCCGATATGGATATCGTGTGCGATAAGGGCGTCTATAAGGTGACCGTCGCCTTTGAGGCCGATCGGGTGAAAAAATTCAACGTCCTCAAGTAAGCCCCGTTCTCCGCGTGACAAAATCCTCCTTTTTGTACGCAGAACGGCGACAACGGTTGACAACGGCCGTAAAAGTATTGTATAATATATATACTTATGGAAAAGAGACTTTTTGAAATTATAACCGATTCTTCGAGCGACCTTCCCGAGGAATATTTTCACGAACATAACCTCGAATGTATCAAGCTGGGCTTTCTGATGGAGGGCGTCAGCTACGAGGGCGAGGACGGCGCTTCGATGGAAGCGAAGGCGTTTTACGCGAAGCTGCGTTCGGGCGCGATGCCCTCTACCTATCAGGTGACGGCGGAGGCCGCGAAAGCGCATTTCGAAAAATATCTCGCCGCGGGAAAGGATATCCTCGTAATCGCGTTTTCTTCGGGGCTTTCGGGTACGGAGGGAAGCTACCGCGTGGCCGCCAAGGAGCTTAAAGAGGCTTATCCCGACAGAAGCGTCGCGGTGGTGGATTCCCTCTGCGCGTCCATGGGCGAAGGGCTTTTTGTCGATTACGTCGTCAAAAAAGCGGATTCGGGCGCCACGCTGCAGGACACTGCGGCCTATGCCGAGGCCCTGAAGCCTTATATGTGTCATTATTTCACGGTGGATAACCTGTTTCATCTGAAGCGGGGCGGCCGCGTTTCCGCGGCGACCGCCGTCGTGGGGTCCGTGCTCAATATCAAGCCCGTGCTTCACGTGGACGACGTGGGACATCTTGTGCCCGTCTCCAAGACGATGGGCAGAAAAAAATCGGTGCTGGCGCTGATGAAATATATGGAACAGCTGCAAACGCTCGAGGAAGGCGACCCCGTATTCATCAGCCACGGGGATTGTATCGAGGACGCGGAATATCTCGCGGAATTGGTAAAGGAGCGTTTCCCCGGCCACGAGATCAGGATCAATTATATCGGCCCCGTCATCGGCACCCACTCGGGCGCGGGTACGCTTGCGCTTTTCTTTAAGGGAAAGCACAGATAAAGCAGAAAGCATTTTCGGATAAACATACGAGGAAAACCATGGAAAACGATAATAAACGACCGATGAGATATTACGCCGCAATCGGCGGCACCGTCATCGGCGGAATTTTGACCGTTGCGGGCGGCTTTTACGGCTTTTCGTCCTTTGCGGGTAGCTGGCTTCCTGCTCTGGTCGGCTTGGGCGTCGCATTGCTCGGCGCGGTGATTTCCTTTTTCAGTTCGCTGGAACGGGATAAGCTTTCCGACGGGGAAGGAGAGTCGGAAGGGCGGCGTTTCAAATCTGTCGTCCGGGCGGCGCGCAATGTGCTTCTTATGCTGGGCGGCGCGGGCGTAGCGGGCTCGCTGATCGTTATCGTTTATTTATGCGCCTATTTTTCCTTGGGCGGGCTGGTTCGGGCGGCGGTATGCCTGGCGGCCACCGCGGTTATCCTTACGGCGGGCATCGTCTTTAAGGAACGATATACAAAGCTTTGACCATTTTTCCTTTGATTTTAGAAAACCCCGCCCGAGGCTTATGTCCCGGGCGGGGTTTTCAATTGTTTCGATTATTTCTTGCGCTTGTTGGTAAACGCAAGTATCTTTTCCGTATTTCCGAATACCACCATGTGGTCGCCGTCCTCAAATACGTATTCCGCATTGGGAGAGGAAACGATTTTGTGGCCTTTTTTGATCGTAAGAATATTGATGTCGTATTTTCTGCGGGGGTTAACGTCCACGATCTTTTTCCTGTACCATTCGCTCGGCACCGCAAGCTCGAAGATAGAATATTCGGCGTCCAGCTCGATATAATCATATACCTTTGCGGAATTCAACTTAACGGCCAGCTTTTCGGCGATATCGCGGTCGGGATAGATGACTTCGTCTGCGCCGTTGCGGAGCAGGAACTTCCGCTGGATCTCCGTGGTCGCCTTGGAAACCACGTATTTCGCGCCGAGGTCTTTCAAAAGAGAGGTGATCTCGAGGGAGGATTGGAAGTCGTCCCCGATCGCCACCACGCAGACGTCGAAAGAGGGGATATCCATCGTGGAAAGATTGTCCGCGTTCATACAGTTTGCGATTAGTGCGTTGGTGTATTTGGGCGCCAAAGCGTTGATGATATCCTCGTTTTTATCGACGATCATAACCTCGTCGCCCATATTCAGCAGTCTCGTCCCGAGCGTCTGCCCGAATTTTCCCATACCGATCAATAAAATGGATTTCATAAAAACTCCTTATAGCTGCGTGCGTCAGCCGATGAGCAGCGCGTCGAGCGGCTTTTTTACTTCCGAAGATTTACGGCTTTCGCCGAAAGCGAGCGCCAGGGTGAGGATTCCCACTCTGCCCGCGTACATGAGAAAAATAATGATACATTTTGAAGCGGTGGAAAGGATAGGGGTCAGCGAAAGGCTCAGCCCCACGGTTCCCAAAGCCGACACTGTTTCAAATAATACCTGTCTGAATGAAGCCGAGGCGTCGGGCTCTATGGCGCAGATGAGCAGCGTCGCCGTCATTACGATGATGAGGCAGGAAACAAAGATAGCAAGCGCCTGATTGACCAGCGAGTATTCCACCCGTTTTTTTCCGATATTGATATCCTTGCGGCCGCGGAATACGGCGACCATTCCCATAAGAATGACGGCGAGCGTGCTGATCTTGATTCCGCCTGCGGTCGAGCCCGAGCTTCCGCCGATAAACATCAGCATGATGGTGAGCAGATAACCGCTGTCCGAAAGGGAATTGAGATCGATGGTATTAAATCCTGCCGTTCGCGGCGTCGTGGCGTTGAAAAAAGCAACCAGCCATTTTTCGCCCGTGGAAAATCTTCCGTAGGTGGGGTTGTTGCGTTCGAAAAGTAAAAAGAGGAGGGTGGAGGCGACGAGCATCAACGTATTTACCAGCAACACGACTTTGGTGTGCAGCCTGAATTTTTTGACGTTGCCCTTGTTATCGACGATATCTCCCCATACGCAGAAACCGAGTCCGCCGATGATAATGAGAAAGGCGATAGTGAGAGAGACGACGGGATCGGCGGCGTAATGGGTAAAAGAGACAAACGTTTCTTCGCCGAACACCCCGCCCATCAGGTCGAATCCGGCGTTGCAGAATGCGGAAATCGAGTGCCAGACGGAATAATAGATGCCTTTTCCCACTCCGAAATCGGGAATGAAGCGGATAGAGAGGAAAATAGCGCCCAAGCCTTCAAAAATAGCGGTTCCGATAAAGATGCGCCGTACCAGGCGGCGAATACCGCTCAACCGTCCCTCTCCCGCGGACTGCATGAGAGCCTTGCGTTCGTAAAGCCCCATATGTCGGCCCAACAAATTAAACAGGACGGATACGAAGGTCATAAATCCCAGTCCGCCGGTCTGGATAAGTATAATAATGACGATCTGCCCGAAAAGGCTCCAGTGCGTGTTGGTGTCGTAGGGGACAAGCCCCGTCACGCACGTCGCGGATGTGGAGGTGAACAGAGCGTTGATGTAAGTGGTGGATTGTCCGTCTTTCGTCGCAAACGGCAGAAATAAGAGCAGACTGCCGGCAATGATGACGATAAGATATCCCAGCGACAGAAATTGCCACACGGTCATTTTTGATTTTGGTTTTAATTTCATATTTTGTTTTCTCGAAAATGTACGCCTTTGACGGGCGTTCCCGAATCGTTAGAGGTATTGTAGCACATTCCCCCGGCTTTGTCAAACGGGTTTAAGCAAGTCGAAAGCAGAAAGAGAAAAAATCGTTCGAACGCTTAAAATCATTGACAATTTCGTTGAAACGGGATATAATAAAAAGGCTTTGAAAATACCGACGGGAATATAAGAGGACGAAGAGGGTACGACGAAGGCGGTCTTGAAAAGTAAGCCTTTGCGTTGCGGCGGAGTTTTCCGATGTCGCTGTTTTAGCGGATTGTACGGGGAGTTTCGTGCAGTTTGGGGAGAGGGCGATTCGCAGTTTTCCCGCGATTGTATATTAGCGTAATAATTTATGCAGAGATGGTAGAGAGGTCGATTACGGCAGTCTTGAAAACTGTTGATGGCAACATCCGGGGGTTCGAATCCCTCTCTCTGCGCCAAAGCCCCGATTTTCGGGGCTTTTTTCGCGCCGTTTTCAATCGTCGAACGCAAGCGCCGCTTCCATGGCTTCCGCGCTCGCAAGCTTGCTTGTACTGTCGATGTGGCTGTAAATGTCCGCCGTCGTGCTCATATCGGAATGCCCGAGCCAATCCTGAATCATTTTCATCGGCACGTTGTGGGCGAGCAGAATGGACGCGCAGGAATGCCGCAGATCGTGAAAACGGATATTTTTCAAACCGTTGTGTCTAAGAATAAACTTGAAGTGCCGCGTGACGTACTGCGGCGTCAGGATCTCGCCCAAGGCGTCCACGCAGACATAGTCGAGATACTTTTTGCCGTACGCTTTCCTCATCGCCTGCCGCATCTTTTCCTGCTGTGCTTTCTCGGCGAGCAGCACTTCCTGAATGTAGGGAATCAGCGGCATGGTGCGGTAGGACGATTTCGTTTTCATCACGTCGTAGCCCTCGACGTGGGTGCCGCCCGCTTTATTTTCGATGATCTTGTGGCGGATATAAATTTTTTTCTCCTCCCAATCGATCGCCGACCATTTCAAGCCGAGAATCTCGCTCCTCCTCAATCCGTAATAAGCGGCGAGGATAATTACGACCCGCAGAGGATCGCCGTCCAGACAGTCGATCAGCTTTTTGATTTCTTCGGTGTTATAGTAGCTGCCGATATACTGCTTGGCTTTCGGTCGGTCAGCCTGGTCGCAGGGATTGGACGGAATGAGCCGCCTTTTTACGGCGTTCTTGAACGCAAGATGCAGAAGGGAGTGATACCTCTGCGCGGTGGAGCCCGACAATCCGTCGCCTCGTAAATAGGCGTAGAAATCATTGATTTCGTCGCCCGTGATCTCCCTTAAAGACAAGCCGAGCTCTTTGAAATAGGGGGCGATTCTCGATTCGACCATTGCCATGTAGCCGTTGAAGGTGAGCACGGAAAGATTGTATTTGTAACCCTCCAGCCATTCCGTCAAGTAAGCGTCCACCGTCTGCGCGGCAAGCCTGCGCTTTTCGCGTTCTGCGGGGGAGAGGCAGTCGAGCAGGTACAAATCGCTTTGATTGTATCTGGAGAGAATCTCCATCAGCCTGTGATTGGCTTCCGTTTTGCTCCCTCTTTTGGATTCCAAATCGAGATTGCACCATTTTTCTTTGCGCTTTCTTTCCGCTGTGTATAAATTGATTACGGCGTACCATTTGCCATTCCGTTCGGCCAGGCGGCCTGTGATTCGTTTCATGTTTTCCTCCTGTTGTATTTTTTGTTGTGCGAATGTCCTGGTATCACCATCGGCAACACAAGAGTATCACACCTTTTCCCGTAAGTCCAGCGATTGAGGGAGATTATTCGGGAGAAAGAGAATAATTTTTCGTTTCCAAAAGAAAGGCGATCAAATGCATTTTTGGCACGATGATTTTTCCTCCCACCTTGATCGAGGACAGGCTTTTGTTCTTCACAAGGGCGTAGGCTTTGTTTTTGCCGATACGAAGAATTTTGGCGACTTCGCTTACGGTCAGCACTTCGGGCTGATCTTTCAGCATGGATAAATAGACTCTTGCGTTCATGGTAGTACCTCCGAAATTTGATTTTTGAAAAACTTATATAAAATAATTTTCACTTATACAAAGGAAAAAATAGAGTGGCTATGCGCTATAAAATTATAGTTTTTTTATTGTTTCGAAAAGTCCCTCTACTTTCTATGGCAAAAAATCGACCCCTTAACAACCATAAAAAATTGATTTTCGTCAAAATTTCACATAGTGGGGTAAAATTATAAAAATCCCACTCACTTATACAAAGGAAAAAATGACCAGCTAACAACTATAAAAAAGTAAGTTTCGTGAAAGTTTCACATAAGAAAATAGTATCATAAAAAAATACCCCTCACTTTTCATGCCGAAAAAACGACCTATCTATCACTCTAAAAATGAAAATTTCATCAAAATTTCACATAGTAAGACAAAATTATAACAAGCCTCCCGCTTTTTTTATAAAAAAGCGGGAGGCTTGTCTATGTTAATTCGTTTTTAAGAGGGCCTTTTCGGAAAAGCAAAAGATCACTCGTTAAAGGTCTATTTTTCATTCTCAGACAAGATCGAAAGGTATTCCTGCCATCGGTGCTCACGAATGGGCATAGGCTTTTCATTATCGAAAAAGAGCACCAGCGCGGGACGAATCGTGCCCCAAGAGTCCATAAACGCATAGCGGATCAAATGACCTTCCGCAATCAATCGTTTGGCTTTGGCGTGATAGTTGAAGTACATAAACTCAGTATGCGTCAAAGCGCACTTTTATAATCTGAGTTCCTTTACGCTGCTGTTTTCAATTAGGCGTTTGGAGATATGGCATATTCAATGAAGGTAACGAATAGAAAATTCGATCTGAAAATCAGTTAATTTCTATCGTCGGTTCTGCCCAGCAAGTAATCGGGGGAAACTTTAAAATATTCGGCAAGAGCCTGTAAGTATTCAAGGGAAGGAATAGTCCCTACGCGTTCCCACTCATAGAAAAAGTTTTTAGAAAAAGGCATTTTATGCGCAATTTGAGAATATTTCGTGTGGTTTTCTTCGATTAGCGATTGCAGTCTTTCCTGAAAGGTTTTGGAATTTTCCGACTTATAGAAGTATGTATCGTCGCTTTCCGCCAATAAATACAAAAGAGAAACGTCGAAATAGTCCGCTAATTTTATCAACGTTCTTACGGTAGGGATAATTCCATAAATCGTAATTCTTGCCACAACTTCTTTACTGATTCCTGCGGCATTCGCAAATTCGTTTTTAGTGCATTCTTTATCGTCAAGCAGTTCGAGCAAGCGTTTTTGAAATTCGGGAGAGATACGCTTTTGTGTGTCTGCTGGTATTTTTGACATAAAGCTCCTTAATTTTATCTATCGTCTGTTCTGCCTAAAAGATAATCCATAGTAACGTTAAAATATTGAGCTAACATATAAATAAGTTCTAAAGAGGGGATATAGTTATACATATTCCACGAATTAAATAAACTTCTTGCAAATCCTAATATATTGGCAATTTCACAATAAGATACGCCTTTTTCCTTTTTGAGTTCGCTGACTCGTTGTTGAAACGTTTTGGATTCTTCAGATTTAATATAGCGCTCATTATCGGTAATTCCAATTAAAAAGTCGAGGGACACGGAAAAGTAATCAGCAATTTTACAAAGTGATTTTGTACTGGGAAACATTCCTATATTCAATGCGCGGATCAGAATATCTTTGCTGATTCCTATTAGAGAAGGTAGCTCGGATTTATTGCATTCGCAATCGGCTACTAGTTCTGTAAGACTTTCCTGAAACACTGAAGATATTTTAAAGTCGCTGTCTACATATAAGTTCATAGTTTTCTCTCATGGATTCGCTTCTTTGTAGGTTTCTCTATTCGTCCGTGCAAGCAAATAATCAAGGGAAACCGTTAATCGATTCTGCCGAGAAGGTAATCCAAAGAAACATTAAAGTGATCGGTAAGTATTTCTAAAATATATAAAGAAGGGATAGATTTTTTTCTAATCCAGCGTGAAGTATAACTTTTACCAAAATGACATTGGTTATCTAGTTGGTGATAAGAAATATTATTCTTTTTACATAAAAAAGCTAAACGGGAAGAAAAATCGCTCGGAGTAGAAGATTTTTTAAATTCTTCATCCGATTTTCCAAGCAAGTTATTCATAGACACATCAAAATAGTCCGCCATTCTAATTAAAATCTTGGAAGTAGGAATGATTCCATAATTTAAAGCGTTAGAAAGCGAACGTTCATCAACACGCATTTTTGCTAATAAATCCTTACGCTTTAAATCGGCGCTATTTACTAAAAAATTGATTTGATTTTGAAATTCGACAGAAATAGACATAATTTCCTCCAATTAGACAAGCCGTAGTTGCATTAAAGCTAGACGATAACCTGTAAATATGATATAATATGTTTAAGCTCAAAACGGAACACAAAAGCCGATTTGCCTCATTCGGGGGAGGATTAATTTTTGTCGTCGGTTCGTCCTAATAAATAATCAATGGAAACCTCAAAATAGTCACAAAGAATATCTAAAAGATCTAAAGAAGGTAAATATTTTTTGTTGAGCCAGCGAGAAATATAGCTTTTGTCAAAGTGGCACATTTGACTGACTTTATAATAAGTAACCTTTTTTTCTTTGCACAAGAAAACAAAGCGGATATTAAAATCGCTGGGTGTTTTACCTTTATTGAAATAAATATCGTCACTTCTTCCCAATAAATAATTAATAGGGATATCAAAGTAATCTGCAATTCTGATTAGAATGCGCGGTTTTGGAATAATACCATAATTCAAAGAATTAGATAGGGACCGATAATCTACGCCCATTGTTTTAGGTAAATCTGATTTTTTTATTTCAGATTCCTCTACTAACTCGCTTATTCTTTTTTGAAATTCAATAGAAGTAGACATAATTCACCTAAAAAATAAGATTGGTGGCATTAAAGCTAAACGCCATCTTTGAGAAGTATATAATTTTTTTTAATAAAAATAGGGACATAAAAGCGTTACTGCGAATAGTTGTCGCTCTTTCAAAATTGTGAAAAAGGAAAATTTTAAATATGAATAGTATGTACCTTATCCGCGCTCCCGATGTATAGGAAAAATTCATTTTTAGAAATCTATAACTGCAAAATTAATTAAATATAAATCAAAACAGGAGCATAAAAATCATGACATTTGAAGTAAACGAACAAGAAGCAAAGAAACTTATTCACTTGATCGGCTTGGGAAACGACGTTATTAATGAATATCGTGACAGCAAAGATCAAAAACCCGAATATGCCGAGCTTACCCATCGTCTAATGGAACAATATCTTCAACAAAAAACGTCCGAATTTACTATGTGTCATTACATAGGATTTAAAGAAGATATAGAGTCGGTGGAAGACAGCGTTCGGACGGATTGCAGCGAGTATATCAAGGCGTATGAGAAAAGCGTTCTGCCGTATGCGGCGGCGCAACTGTTTGCGGACAGAGCGTGTCTCGTGGAGGCTGAAAAGGAAGAGGATAGCAACGATTTGGCGTACGAAGTATTTTTAGATAAGATTTTGGAATCGGGAACGTCGATTATTCATATCGCCTATCCCGATTTTAGGGCGGAAATGGAAAGGCGATATAAAGAGGGCGCAGAGATTGAAAAACTGGCGGGGAGAAACTTTTAAATTTCAGTAAATGAAAAATGCCCCTGAAAGGTTGCGGTTTCAGGGGCATGGTACAGAGGAAACGTTATGAAATACTATTTGACGAAGGAATGGTTTTATGACATTCTTTATCCGTTAACCCTCGGACGCGGGATAAAGGTGTGCGAGGAGGCAGACAGAGCCGAAGAAGAACGTTACCGCCGATTTTATCAAAAAGAGTTGGAGAGCTTTATGATAAAGGAAAAAGCGCGTTTGTCACCGCTCGATGCGAACGACCTTCCGTGGCTGGATAGAACGTTGACCCGTTCCGGATTGGCAAAAGAAAATCGGCAAGCCTTGAAAAGTTTGCTTTGGAAAGAAATCGAAGCGAAAAATAAAGAAGGATTTGAGATAGACGAGGAGGCGATTAGGCGGAAATTTGACAATTATTTGGACAATAAGCTGAAAATCTGCAAGCAGTTGCCGCAAGAAATTTTGAAGGAAATCGCGGATATTCGGGTGTTTTGTTTGGGGTATATGACGCAAAAAGTCAAAGATGTGCTGTCAACATATTTAGAGGAAAAGGACAAAGAAAACTTGCATTTGGTGGAATTGTCCTATCGGGAAGTGGAAAGAGCGGAGGCGGCTTTGAAAAAAGGAATCCGCTTTATCAACTATGTCGGGCAAACATTATCTGGGATCGTGAAAGCGGGGAGCGGTGTGGAAATAAAGTTTATAGGCTTGCCGACGTTGGTCGTGAGGAACGCGAACGTCATCGAATGGGAAGGGATTGTGCATAAGCCGAAAAATTATTTGGAGCTTCCCGTCAAAAGAAAGCCTCCCGCCATGACAAAAGCGGAAGGCGTGGAGGTGGCGAAAAACGGCGCTCTATACGAGCTGCATATTCTGATGTGCAACGAAAACAGCGAGGGGAAGCGGCTGGCATGGAATTTTACGGTTTCAGGGACGGATATTGACAGCGAGGGCGAATATTTGATTCCGTCCAAATTTTGAGAAAAGGCACCGCCGAACAGGTAAAGTTCGGCGGTGTTTGATTTAAAAAGGAGGGGGGATGGGCGTGCTTTATAAAGTGAATAATCTCTTTTTGAAGGAGTTTAAAAGAGCGGGGGGATTAAATTGCTTTTCCTGGGAAAATTTCACAGAAGAAGTTGGCGAAAAAATAGTTCTGCCGTCGAAATTTAGCCTATTTAAACTAAAAAATTATAAAATTTTGTGAATATTTTTCTCGAAAAATGTTTGAAAATTGAATAATTTCGCAGGTTTATTCAGTATATGCACACTTGACCTATCCGAGTGAATTAATTGACAAGGTGAAAGTCTTGTGATATAATATCTATCGGTAAGTTTTATAAGTTTATTCTGCCGTTTTATAAATAAACAACAATTAGAGTATCCTAATATTAACGTAAGATACACGACCAGAAAAAATAGAGAAAAAAGAATTCTTCTTTCTTCTTCTATCATACTATTTTCATTGAAAAATCTATGGAATGAAGATTGTAAAGGGAAATGGAGAGAAAAATGGCTTATATAAGGACTATAAAACCCGAAAAATAGGTTGTTTTCGTGAATTATAACCAAATTTGTAGAAGGAGTCTTTATTGATATACCAGTTGAAAAGCTCCACAGATAAACAGATTTACTAACCAAAATGCGGCACATATCTATTAAGAGGAGTCTGTGGTTTCAAATTTTAGAGAAACACCAGAGAGAAACAGATAATGATCACAAGACAGTTTACAGCATTTAAAAACAGAATATGGCTCAGCTCTCCTACCATGCATGGTGACGAACTAAAATATATGACCGAAGCTTTTGAGACCAACTGGATGTCTACAGTTAGTAGGAATATCAACGAAGTGGAGTATCTGGTAGCGGAAAAGGTTGGTCGGAAATATGCTGTAGCTCTCTCCAATGGAACGGCTGCGTTGCACCTTGCCATGAAACTCGCGGGTATTAGGCACGGAAAGAAGGTGTTTTGTTCCGATATGACATTTGATGCAACTGTCAACCCAGTCGTGTATGAGGGCGGCGTGCCTGTGTTTATCGACACGGAATACGACACGTGGAATATGGGTCCAGCGGCTTTGGAAAAGGCATTTGACATCTATCCCGATGTAAAGGTTGTGGTCGTGGCACATCTCTATGGGACACCTGGTAAGATTGATGAAATCAAATCTATCTGTGACAAACACGGTGCTGTCATTATTGAGGATGCTGCGGAATCCTTTGGGGCTACCTATAAAGGAAAGCAAACCGGTACGTTCGGAGATTTTTCAATTATTTCGTAAGTCGGAGTGAAGAGTATAATCGATAAAATATGCGGAAAAGCGGCATGAAATCAAGGTGTATTGGTGTATATCTGCATAATAGTACCTCACTTATTCATTCGCAAATTGGCTTTTTTATTAGCTGTCAATAAGTAACTCTATTAACTTTTAAGCACAGAAGCATCGGATGCGGCGCTTTTCGATATAGAAAGGAAGATAAGAAAATGAGCAATGTAATAGATCGAGAAAATAAAATGAACATTCCTTTTTCTCCGCCGGATATTTCTGAGGCGGAAATCAATGAGGTATGCGATGCACTTCGTTCCGGCTGGATTACCACAGGTCCTAAGACGAAGCTGCTGGAAAAGAAAGTGGCTAAATGGGTTGGGACACCGAAATGTGTATGCTTGAACTCTCAGACAGCCTGTGCTGAAACTACATTGCGTATTCTTGGTATTGGTGAAGGCGATGAGGTTATTACGACCGCTTATACATATACGGCATCGGCTTCAGTAGTCTGTCATGTGGGTGCGAAACTTGTTCTCGTTGATTGCCAGAAGGATTCCCTTGAGATGGACTACGATGCTTTGGAGAAAGCGATCACAGAAAAAACAAAGGTGATTATTCCTGTAGATCTCGGTGGTATTCCGTGTGATTATGACCGAATTTTCTCTATTGTGGAAGGTAAGAAGAACATCTTCAAACCCAATAATGAAATCCAGGCAAAACTTGGACGAATCGCTATCGTTTCCGATTCTGCACACGCTTTTGGTGCTTCCTGGCATGGGAAAATGATCGGGTCTGTGGCAGATTTTTCCAATTTTTCGTACCACGCCGTGAAAAATTTTACAACTGCCGAAGGCGGTGCTATGACGTGGAAGCATATCGAAGGCGTGGATGATGATGAAATTTATCACCAGACACAGCTCTTATCCCTTCATGGTCAGTCCAAGGACGCTCTTGCAAAGACACAGCTCGGTGCATGGGAATATGACATTGTCGGTACTTGGTATAAGTGCAACATGACTGATATGGCCGCCGCGATGGGCTTGGCACAGTTTGAGCGCTATCCGGCTATGCTGGAAAGAAGAAAAGAAATCATCGGCAAGTACGATACTGCATTCAAGGCAATCGGTGTGGAAACGCTTGAGCATTACACTGACGAGTACACATCTAGCGGACATCTTTACATCACGAGAGTGCCAGGCGTAAGCGATCAGCAGCGCCGTGAAATCATCATCAAGATGGCAGAAGCCGGTGTAGCTTGCAATGTTCATTATAAGCCGCTTCCGATGCATACTGCATACAAGAACCTTAAGTTCGATATCAACGATTATCCGAATGCGTATGCACACTATGAGAACGAGGTCACACTGCCGCTTCACACGAGGCTGACGGATGAAGAAGTACAGTATGTGATTGATACCTACTGCAAAATTCTGAAGGAATACATTTAAGGTTAGGTGGGCGATGAAGAAATGGGATGACCTGCCGGCTGAAATGCGGACGGAAGAGGTTCGGTATTATTACGATATCCTCTGCAAGAAAAAGTTTAGCTTAGCCATGAAGCGTCTGTTTGACATTGTTGTCTCCGTTATCATGCTGGTTGTACTTCTGCCTGTGTTTCTGATCCTGGCGATTGCAATAAAAATTGATTCTCCCGGTCCTGTATTCTACAGACAGGAGAGAGTGACTATATACGGTAGGCGGTATCGCATTCACAAGTTCCGCACAATGGTCAACAATGCGGATAAAAAGGGCAGTTTGGTCACGGTGAAGAACGACAGCCGTGTTACGCGAGTGGGCAGCCTGATTCGCAAATGTCGACTTGATGAGATTAGCCAGTTGATTGATGTTTTTCTGGGCAACATGACGTTTGTGGGCACAAGGCCAGAAGTTGTCAAATATGTTGTTCGATATGCGCCGGTGATGATGGCAACACTGCTCCTCCCGGCAGGAGTTACGAGTCTTGCAAGCATTCTGTACAAGGATGAGGATAAGCTGCTGGATGGAGTTGAGAATGTAGACGATGTCTATGTAGAAAAGGTGCTTCCCGGAAAGATGTATTACAACTTGAGAAGCATCGAGAAGTTCAGTTTCTGGGGCGATATCGGCACTATGTTCAAGACCGTGTTTGCAGTATTAGGGAAAGACTACAAGGCAGATGCGGCTGGGGAAGCGGAATTTGCTGCTTCCATTGAAAGAGAAAAAGTAGAAACTATGTAAAGGAGCTAACTATAAAAAAGTCAAGCGAAAAAGCGAAGGAAGCATAAAAATTTTTTCGGATAAAAAAGGGTAAGAGAAAAAAGCGGTGTAAGCCGCTTGCGGTATTGAGATGTCGGAAATTAAGCGGGTTCGGAGAAAGGGAGGTTCTTTGTAAGGACAGCGAAAATAATGCGCACGAGTTTCTTCATACCGTGAGACATGGCAACATAAAAATGTTTTCCTTGCGCGCGTTTACGGTCAATGTAAGCATGGAAAGAAGGAGAGTGCACATAGGCCATATCAGAAGCGCAGTAAAGGGCGCGGCGAAGGTAACGAGAACCGTGTTTCATCATCGGGGTGTTGGTAGCGGTGTATTTGCTGGATTGGTAGGTGGATGGTTCGCAACAGGCAAAGGCAAGAAGTTTGTCGGGATTGTCGAAGTTCTTAATATCGCCTAATGCCCGGTAGCTTCAATCCCTACTTTTATTTTTCCCCAAGCAGAAACCTGTTCCAAGAGCGATGCAAAACCGGAAGAAGAATTAGCGAAGGTAAAGTTATCGCAGAGAACAACGCCGTCCGAATCAACGGCATAAAGATCATGCTTGTCCTTTGCGACGTCGATACCGACAAAGACCATAAAGAAAACCTCCAAAGTAAAAAGTAATTCGTGGTGAACCATAAGCGAAAAGCCATGTAAACTCGTGCGAGATAAAAAGACGGAGCGTTATCTAACTAATCAACAAAAAGGCATAGACGCTATAGTCGGACTCTCCATTCAACCGACGAGCGGTAAACGAAACTGAACCGAACCACGGAATCTATGCCATTATATCACCCGGAAAGATACAGGGCAACCTTTGAAAAGTTTTCTCCACACCCTTTCCAAACAACATAATCAAAGTAATGTCGCTGATCCGTAGTTACGGTTCAAATCTAACCAACATTATTATACGAGACTATGTGATGCAGATCAGAAAAATTGAGAATACAGAAAAAGACACGATCAATGATATAGTCTCCATCCATTTGGATACATTCACAGGCTTCTTCCTCACTTTTATGGGACGAGGATTTCTGAATCTAATGTATCGCTCCTATGCAGAATACAAAGATTCTGGGATTCTTGTTGCATTTGAAGAGGAGAAACCTGTTGGCTTTCTTGCATATTCCGGCGATCTCAGTGGTCTGTATAAATACATGATCAAGGAAAGATTGATTCCATTTGGCTGGTACAGTCTCGGAGCTTTCTTTAGAAAGCCTACTGTTTTCATGCGTTTGGTGAGAGCTTTTCTGAAGCCCGGTGAAACCAAGCGTGAGGAAAAATATGTTGAGCTTGCTTCCATCGGTGTTGACCCGAATGTGAAGTCTAAGGGCGTGGGTTCACAGTTGATTGATGCGCTTAAGGCACAGGTGGATTTTCGTGAGTATGCTTATATCACACTTGAAACCGATGCTGTAAATAATGAGGGCGCAAACCACTTTTATAAAAAGAATGGATTTGTTCTTGAGCGTGAGTTTGAAACCAACGAAGGCAGAAAGATGTTTGAGTATAGGTGGTCGTTATGAAGTTGTTATATATTGCAGCAATAGATTTTTATACTAAACCCAATCCGTCTTATCACCTTATGACAACTATGCTCGAGGATTTACTTGATGCAGGAATAGAAGTTCAATTTGTAGGCTGTGAAGAAGCTGGCTTGGATAAGCATATCCCAGATTTTCTTGAAAGTAGATCTGGCTTTTCTTACTACTTAATTCCGTGTCCAAAGGTGGAAAAATCCAACTTTGTTCGTAGATACTTAGATGGAATTCGATATGCAAAAGTAGTAGGTAAATACGTCAAAAACAGTATTCGTGATTGTGATGTTGTTTTTGTTCAATCTTCTCCTACCGCCCTCTATACATTGTATTATGCTCGAAAATATGCTGGTAAAAAACAAATCATCTATAATGTACAAGATATGTTTCCCGGAAGTAGTATCGCTAGTGGAGTTATGCAGCAGAAGTGGATGCAGCGAGTCTTCTATTCACTGCAAAAAATCGCATATAAAAAGGCAGATATTATTACTGCGATTTCAGAGGACATGAAATCCAAATTGATGGAGCAAGGCGTATCTGAAGACAAGATACGAGTTATCGTCAACTGGTTCGATGATTCATCCGTTCATGAAGTAGCGTGGGCAGATAATCGATTTGTCCAAAAATACAAATTAGATCCTAACGTTTTTTATGTGCAGTATGCAGGTACAATGGGTTATGTTTTTGACTATAAAATGGTTTTACAAGTAGCAGAGCGATTGAAGAATCATCAAGATATTGTATTCCAAATGATTGGTGAAGGCAGTCAAAAAAATGCTTTCATCCAAGCTACTGAAGAAAAACAGTTGGATAATATTGTTTTTTTACCTTTAGAGCCTCAGGAAATGGTATCTGATGTATACAGTGCTGGCTCGGTATGCTTTATCCCATTGAAAAAAGGAATAATCGGAAATTCTGTCCCAAGCAAGGCTGGACTGTTGATGGCTTGTAAACGGGCAATTATCACTTCTGTTGATAAGGATTCAGACTACTACAATATGATCGATCATTATGCAGGCATCGCCGCTGGAAACGATGATCCGGAGAAAATCGTGCAGGCAATCTTGCAGTTTAAAAATGATCGGGAACATTGCGCCGCATTCGGAATTTCCGGATACGAATACGGTCACAAATTATATTCGCGCTCCAACAATATGAAAACATACATCGAATTGATCAAGAAATGTACAACTGATCAGCACTGAAGTCTATGGTGCAATAAAGTACTTGCGGATATATGGCAATAAATTATGATAAGGATGGAAAACGGATGAAGATTTTACTGATGGGATTCACAAAAATGAAATATATGCCGTATATCAACTTCTACTTGGACAATATCAACGGGGAAGAGAATGAAGTTCACATTTTATACTGGAATCGAGATTTGAAGGACGAAGAGCTTGCAAGCTATCAAGATTGTGTGCTTCATGAGTTTCAATGCTATCAGGAGGATGATGTTGCCAAGTTTTCTAAAATTAAGAGCTTTGGAAAATACAGAAGTTTTGCCAAAAAGCTTTTGAAGCACGAAAACTTCGATTTTGTTTTTGTGTTACATTCGATTACAGGTGTATTGGTCATTGATGTTTTGAAAAAGTATTATACCAATAAATATATATTGGATTACCGTGATTCCACCTATGAAGCTTTTTCCCCCTTCATGAAATGTGTGGCAACTCTCACCAGACATTCGTACGCAACATTTGTCAGCAGCGATGCGTTCCGTCGGTTTTTGCCGGAGGATTGCAAAGAGAAAATCTACACCGCTCACAATTTATTGACAGATTCGTTATCGCATCGAGATGAAAAAATTGTTCATGAGATTCCATCGGATAAAATTCGTATTGCCTTTTGGGGATTTATTCGAAATGAGGAGCTTAATCGAAATGTGATCAAAAGATTGTGTAATGATGAGCGTTTTGAACTTCATTATTATGGACGAGAGCAGCAGGTCGCATTAAATTTGAAGGCGTATTCAGCAGAGCTTAAGGCCACAAATGTTTTTTTTCACGGTGAGTACCGTCCCGCTGAGCGATATGAATTTGTCAGACAAACTGATATTATACACAACATCTTCAACGACAATAATATGATGCTTGCGATGGGAAATAAGTATTATGATGGTGTCATTTTCCGCATTCCGCAGATTTGCATGAAAGGTTCTTTTATGGGTGACTGTGCTGCACGCGCGAGGGTTGGCTTTTTGCTTGATCCCATAAGTGATTCCTTTGCAAATGATATTTATGTAGCATATCGAAACATGGATGTTATTACGTTCCGAGAACATTGCGACAAGGAATTACAACGCGTCCTCGAAGAGGTTGCAATCGGCAACGCTATCATTCAACAGGCACAACAGGTATAACGGAAAAGAGCTATGAAGAAAAAAATTTTATTTGTGTACTATGAAATGACAATCGGTGGAAGCACAACAAGCCTGCTTTCTTTACTCAATGAATTGGATTTTGAAAAATATGATGTGGATCTTCTGCTATATCAGAATGAGGGCGAGCTTTTGCCCTTGATTCCGGAAAAGGTTAATTTGCTTGAACAAGCAAGTGTCCCGCAATCCAAAATAAAAAAAATGATCAAATCCGTGTGTAATGGTACGCTTTTGCGAGCTTATATTAATCGTGTGCGTTTTGCGGGGAATGCGGGCAACTGGACGCAAAGTATGGCATATTGCCAAGCAGGTTATTCACGTAAGATTGAAGAAGAATATGATGTAGTAATCGGGTATATGGAGTTGTGGGCAGACGTTTTCGCAAATCTGAAAATAAAAGCCAAAAGAAAAATTTCTTGGATACATACTGATTATCAAAAAGCGGATTTGGTCCCTCAGATTGATCGGTGTATGTTATCGAAGTCTACTTATATTGCGAATGTTTCACAGGAATGTTGCCGCAGCTTCAAGAATTTGTTTCCTGAGTTGGCGGAACGTGTTGTGTTCGTCCCTAATATTTTGTCCGCGTCTATTTTGAGGAAACGGTCAAAAGAGGACTTTCCGTCGCTTGAACTGAATCCTTCCATGTTAAATCTACTCACGGTTTGCCGATTGGATAATGCAAGCAAGGCAATCGACCGTGGAATCAATATCATGAAAAAGCTAACCGATGAAGGATATGCCTTGAGATGGTACATCATCGGAGACGGTGTTGATCGGTTGCAAATTGAAGAACAGATTAAGCAATTGCAGTTGATGGAGCAAGTGGTTTTACTGGGTGCAAAAACAAATCCGTATCCATATTATCAATTGTTTGATGCTTTTATGCTGATTTCACGCTTTGAAGGAAAGCCTATGTCGGTGACTGAGGCGCAGATTCTCGGCTTGCCGGTGCTTGTTACGAACTATAATTCAGCAAAAGAGCAGGTGGAGTCGGGGGTAGACGGAATCATTTGCGAAAACAATGAGGAAGCAATCGAGGGTATGCTTCGCAGCTTGCTGAATAATCCAATCCTTTTGGAAAAAATGCGGACGAATGTCAAAGAAAAAAAATACAGCAATGAAAAGGACATCGAAATTATTCATGGCTTGATTGATAATTAAGAGCTCTTATTATAGCATAGGTGGTAATGAATATGGATATTGTTGAAAATAAATACCATAAGAAGTCACATCAAATCTATATATTGATGTGTTGTGTTTTTTGTGGATTTTACTTCGTTCGCGACATTATAGGTATCGGTGTAAACTGGTACATTATTTATGCGGTTGGAGCATTCACCGTTTTGATCGTTTCAAAAGAAGAAATTATTGCCTTTTTGGTTTCAATTGCTGCTTTTTCAAATGCAGGCTTCAACGGTGTTTTTGCTATGATGATTTTGGCATGTGTTTTATTGCGGTTCTTTTATGACTTGAAGGTCGTAAAGTTATATTCTTTTCTGCCGCTTATTATGATCGTATTTGAAACTCTACATTATTTTATGACGCAAGGAATAGACCGAGGTGTGTGGTTAACCTATGTCTGTTTTATTTTAGTTTTGATTATTATTCAACAGTATGATACAAATAAAATTGACAAAGTATTTGTTATGAAATCTTTCATCTCCTTTTCCCTATTCTTTGTGTTAATGACCATTATTCAGATGCTAAAGATTTATGGCTCATTTGAGAATATGATCAACATAGGCTTTCGTTCAGAAGAATATAAGGAGCTGTTGGGCGAGTATGCTCATTTAATTGGTAATAGTAACTTTTTGACCTCGTTATCATCTTTGAACTTGTGTGTGTGCGCGGTATTGATTCCCAAAGTTAAGCAAAAATGGTCAATCATAGCTGCTGTTTGCATTTTCTTGTTTGCCGGACTTTTAACGGTATCGAAGTTGTTCATCGTTGTCCTTGTGGCATTTGCCGGATATGTTGTTTTCTATGCCTATAAGAAAAACATAAAATACGGTATCGGTGTTTCGATTGTGTTGCTCGTCGCTGTGGGCGTGATTTTTAACTTGTTTGGCGATAACCTGATTCAAATGGTAGTGGATAGACTTACTGAAAGTGATTGGTCAACGGGAAGAACCGGCATTGTTGAATCATTGCTCGCGTATATGAATGCACATCCGTATACATATGTCACTGGCTTGGGCATTTTGCAAACTTCCAATTATATTGGACATGCAGTACACAGCTCATTTTTTGAGGTGCTTGGCGGATGGGGTGTTCTCGGTGTTCTTTTGGCAATAACTTATATCGTGGTGCAAATCAGAGAGGCAAAGATGAAGGCGGAGCAAAGAGGCTCAAGTCCCACACCTTTGAACTATCTGCCCATTTTAATGTTTCTCGGCTATTCACTCGCGGGAATGCTCTTCAGTTCTTCTTTGGCGTTAATCAGAATGACGGTTGCATTTTATGCGATCGAGATTGGTGGCAAAAGTGAAATTTAGTATCATTATGCCGGTTTATAACGGCGAAAAATATATTGCCCAAAGCATTCAATGCGTAAAGGCACAAACTTATGCCAATTGGGAATTGATGATCATTGATGATGGATCGACAGACGGTAGCGGTGTTATCGTGCAAAAGTATGCTCAAGAGGATGAACGCATTAGATATCATAAGCAAGAAAACACCGGTGTTTCTGGTGCGAGGAACAAGGCACTAGAGCTGATAGAGGGCGATTATGTTATTTTTCTCGATGCAGATGACGAGTTACAAAAAAACATTTTGGATATCTTGGTGCAAACTCTACAAGCGAACAATGTTGATATCGCTGTTTACAATGCATCAAGAAGTCCTTTTGATGCAACTCGATTGATTCCGTTCACCGTTCCTTTTTCCGATTCCCCGCTTTTGATCGATTCTGAAGAGAAAAAAGTAAAATATATATATTCCACGTTATTGTCGGATATTAATTTCGGTATTATCGGAAATTATGCAGTTCGCGCTTCGCTTATAAAAGATCTTCGATTCAGGAAAGATATCATTATTTGTGAAGATTTATTATTTGATATTGAAATGTATACAAGAGCAGCTTCGATTCTTTGCCTTCCTGATTATTTGTATTATTATCGTGACAATCCAGGTGGATGTGTGAATAATTTTAATTATAAAAAAATTGAGGATTTAAAAAAGGTTTTTAACATTAGAAAATCTTTAATTGAAAAATATGAATTAAAAGGCAATTATGAACTTATTTTAAAAAGCTTTTGTGCATATGTGATTTATTCCTATTTAAGTTTTATCCAAAATCGGAAATTGTGCAAAGAATACATTTCTTATGTGAGAAATGATGACTTCATTCAAGAACGATTTCAAGAATTGTCCTCGGGGCAGTTGCCGAATTCCTTTCCGCCTGTGAAATTTGTTTTTGGAAACAGTTTGGAAAGAGCTGTTTTGCGAAACTTTATTCTTTTGAAAAAGTTTATAAAAAGAATACTAAAAAGATATTTTTAAACATGGAGAATAGGATATGAATGCAGAAATTAAGTGGAGAATGCTACATGTTTTTCACCGCATTTTCAGAAAATCAAAGTTGAAAATTATTCGACAGATGATTGAAGTGTGTGGAACAGATGTATATATTCCGCATGATCTTCGCTTGTATGGCAAGCAATTAAGAATAGGTAATCATGTAAGCCTTGGAGACGATAGTGTGTTTATGTGCTTGAAGGCTCCGATTATCATTGGAGACCATGTCATGTTTGGTCCAAGAACTACAATCATCACAGGCGATCATCGCACAGATTGTATCGGACAATATATGATTGATGTCGGTGAAAATCAAAAACTTCCCGAAAACGACCTGCCCGTTGTATTTAACGGAGATAATTGGATTGGTGCAAATGTCACCATCTTGAAAGGTGTGACAGTTGGAGAAGGAGCGATCATTGCTTCGGGAGCTTTGGTAAATTCAGATGTTTCTCCATTCACCATTGTGGGAGGCGTCCCCGCAAAAACGCTTAAATATCGTTTTACGGAAGACCAAATAAAAGAACATAAAAGATTACTTTTAGAGAGGGAGAAACAAAATGAATAAAATTGGTCTGATAACGTTTCATCGTCCTGTTAATTTCGGTGCGGCATTACAATCGGTAGCGCTGTTTAAGGCAATTGAGATGCAGGGTGCTTCTTGTGAGATCATTGATTATATCAGTCCTTCATTTGAGAAAGCATATCGTGCTTTCAAAACTGCGCAAATTCATTCGGTAAAAATGTTGTTTTGGTCGCTTGCACAGTTTCCGCGGGAAAGCAAGAAAAACAGAAAATTCAAAAAATTTGTTCGAAATAACACGTCTTTGACCAAACCGCTTCATACTGCCGAGGAATTGAAAGCGGTGGGTACGACATATGATAGCTATATCACGGGAAGTGATCAAGTTTGGAATTTGAAATGCTCAGGAAACGAAACCGCCTATTTTCTTGATTTTGTTTCAGGCAAGCCCAAAAACTCCTACGCAGCAAGCTTCGGCGATATTAACGTTGACGATGATTTGAAAGCACAATACAATCAATTGTTAGGTGATTTTTCGGCAATTTCGGTCAGAGAAACCGTTGGAATCGACATTGTAAAAAACATCACCGGTAAAGATTGTGTTCAAACGCTTGATCCGACATTGCTTTTAAACCATGAACAATGGATGGACATTGTCAAATCTCGCAAGCCATTGGTGAACGAGCCATATTTGCTAGTATATTTCATGGCGCAAAGCGATGAGATCAAGTACGAAATGTTGACTCTTGCGCGTCGTATTGCAGATGAAAAGAATTGCCGCGTGGTTGTGATTGGCGGCAGTCTTCGCAAACAAAAGAACGGTATCTATTATGTAAATGCAGAGTCGCCCGAGGATTTTATAACGTTATTCAGAGATGCATCCTTTGTGGTGACGAATTCTTTCCACGGAACAGCTTTTTCCGTGAATTTCGGAAAGGATTTTTACTCGTATGTAAAGCCGGATTTGAAGGTGAAAGGCAGAGTGGAAAGCTTGCTTGATAAGCTTGGAATTGGTGAACGTGTCTTTTCCTACGAGAATCAAGTTTCGGAGATTAAATCCGTTGATTATCAAAAAGCTTACGCTGCATTGGAATTAGAACGAGTAAGTAGCATAGCATATTTGAGGGGCATTATTCATGGCGAATGAGGGACGAACAACAAAATTCCTAAAAAATGCAGGCGGTTCTGCTGTCTATCAAATCGCGAATGCGGTGTGTGGTATGATCACACCACACATCATGCTCACGGCTTACGGGTCTGCGGTCAATGGATTGGTATCTTCTATCACACAGTTTTTGACTTTCCTTGCTGTTGTAGAATCAGGCTTGGCATTGGCGGCACAGCAGTCGCTTTATAAACCGCTTGCGGAAAAAGACAATGATCGCATCAGCGCTATTGTAACTGCGGCAAAAAATGCATACAATCAAGTCGGCGTCATTTTTACTCTTGCTACGATTGCTCTTGCTTTTCTCTATCCGGTTTTTGCCGGGCTTGAGGAAATGAGTTATATGACTGTTGTGGCACTTGTGTTCGTTTTAGCGATGAATTATGTCTTATCATTTTTTGTCGTTTCAAAATATCAAGTACTCTTCCAGGCGGATCAAAAGGTTTATGTGATCTCACTGTCAAAAACGGTTGCACGTATTATCAATACACTTTGTATCGTGCTCTTAGCATCGCCCGAGGTTCCGATCTTGCTTTTGAGAATCATTGTCTCAAGCTCTGTGATCATTCAAGCGCTGATTATCGGGGTTTATGCGAAAAAGAATTATAAAGAAATCAATTACAGTCATCCCTCTCCCGACAAGAGTGCGTTAGGACAAAGATGGGATGCATTGTATTTGCAGATCTTGGGGTCTGTCACAACAAGTGCACCGATTCTGATCTTAACGGTCGTGGCATCGCTGGAAGACGTCAGTATCTATTCGATTTACAACATGGTCTTTGCGGCATTGATGAGCGTTTTTGGGATTTTTATCAATGGAATCAATGCTTCCTTCGGTACCATGCTCTATTCGAAGGAGCGCGACCGTATCAAAACCGTTTATGCGGAGTTTGAAAACATCTATTACTTGATGATTTCGATTATCTATACGGTTGCGATGATCATGATTGCCCCCTTTATTCGTATTTACACAGATGGAATTACCGATACGAATTATCTGTTACCCGGCTTGGGTATTCTGTTCACGGTAAATTCATATCTTTATAATTTGAAAACACCACAGGGGATGATGGTACAAGCTGCGGGGCTTTTCCGGCAAACACGACTTCAAAACACCATACAGGCAGTGATCCTGCTGATCTGCGGACTTGTATTCGGATATTTTTGGGGAATCTATGGTGTTTTGCTTGCCTCCATTCTTTCCAATGGCTATCGTTGCATAGATCTGTTTATTTTTATACCAAAAAAGGTTACACACGATTCCTTTTGGCATTCGTTCCGACTCGCGGGAATCATGATTTTAACCGGTGCCGGATTGTTTGTGGGGGCGGATCTGATTTTGAAAAAAATCGAGATCAACAATGTATTTGCGTGGATTCTTTGTGCGAGCGTTTCCTTTGTGTGTGTAGCCATAGTTTATATGCTTGTAAACTTCATTTTTGAACGCAGGAATTTTTATGCGATTTTGGCGAGATTCAAAGGGTTATTAAGGAGAAAATAAAATGTATGTAAAGAATGAACTGAAAAGCTGCAGTGGCTGCGGATTGTGCGCACAGGTATGTACGCGAAAGGCTATTATAATGAAAGCGGGAGAGGATGGATTTGTATATCCTCACATTGATGAGACGCTTTGTACCGATTGCGGTGCTTGCAGAAAGATCTGTCCTTTTGACAGTTCCTATGTTTCAGAAAAGCGGATTTTGGCGAGTTACGCTGTAAAACACGAGGATGATGTTCGCAGGCAATCCTCCAGCGGTGGCTTTTTCAGCATTCTTTCAGACTATATTTTGGAGAACGGCGGTGTTGTTTACGGCGCAGTTTGGACTGAAAAATTTGCCGTAAAGCATATTCGTGCAGATCAAGTCGCACAAAGAGATCAAATGCGGTCGTCCAAATATCTTCAAAGTCAAATATATGAGATCTATGAGCCGCTGAAGAAGGATGTTGTTGCCGGAAAATTGGTTTTGTTTACAGGGACGCCCTGTCAATGTGCCGCAATCAGCCGCTTGTTTGGAAAGACAAAACCGGAAAATCTTTGGATTATGGATCTGATCTGCCATGGGGTGCTTCCGCAATCATTCTTTGACGCATACTTAAAGGATATTCAAGATAAGTATCCGAGCAAAACCATTAAAAAGGTCAATCTGCGTGATAAGCGTTATGGATTGCAAGCGGTAGGAATCGAGATGAGCGATGGAACGGTCTATCACAGCGAGGATGATTATTTTTATAAAGCCTATGCATTTCGAGCATTACAAAGAGAATCCTGTTTTTCCTGCACGTGTACAAAAGAAACACGGTTCGGAGATTTTACGGTTGGCGATTTTTGGGGCAGCAAGCAAAATGCATCTGAGTTTCATGACGAATTGGGAATATCGCTTGTCTTGGTAAATACGGAAAAAGCAAAAGCCTTGTATCAAATACTTTGCGAACATATGAATCATATCCCCGTACCCTCTGATGCATATGTTCCATATCAGCCGAATCTCAGAGCACCCACAGTCAGAGTGGGGCGTGCGGATAGTTTCTTGATGTATTACAGGAAGCACGGTTACAAAAAAACAATGCATCGCTTCTTTGATGTCACATTAATCAGAAGGATCAACTCATTCGGTTATAAGACACTGAGAAAAATCTTTAGGAAGTGGCGGTGTGGAAATGGTTAGTATAATTGTACCTGTTTACAATGCTTCAGCTACAGTGGAACGCTGTGTGGAGAGTATTTTGACGCAAACCGTTTCTTGTAAAGAGATCATATTGGTCAATGACGGATCAAAGGACAATAGCCTGGAGGTAATTGAACGGTATGCTCGGCAATATGAAAATGTCGTAGTGGTTGATAAGCCCAACGGTGGTGTTTCATCTGCGAGGAATATAGGCTTGACGCATGCAAAAGGAGAGTACATTGCTTTTATCGATTCCGATGATTATTACACAGATGAAACCTATATTGAACAGATGAGAAGTTGTTTGCAATCACATAGCGAATGTGATCTTGCAGTATCAGGATATACCTTCATTGGAAATACCGGCGAGCATACAATCAGTCCGCCTGACGGAATTGAGACGATAAAAGCCGTTGTAGAAAAATTTCAAGGCTTCAGAGATAAAGGATTTCTGAATTCACCGTGGAACAAGCTTTTCAAGAGAGCGCTCATAAAAGAGGCCTTTAGCACTGCGATGACCTTCGGGGAGGATGCGGTGTTTGTCTATCATTATTTGAAAAATTGTCGTTCCATTGCTTTTTGTCAAGGTGGCGGATACGGGTATGAAAACAGGATACCGTCTTCAACTGCAGTCTATCGGAAAGAACTGATGTATGACAAAAAACAAACCAACCAATATTATGCAGCCATTGCGGAGCTTTTATTTGTGGTTTTGGAAAAAGAAGCGGCATTAAAACAATATGTTTCCATGCGAGCTCAGTCAATTATAACTATTGCAAAAAGAATTTTGAGTGTTTCCAATTTTGTAGGATTTTTGCGATTCGATTTGCGGGATGTGCTTTTGGATGATGTTTTTCAACAGTATTCCAATGACATTGCCGTTTTGAAAAAAGAATCCTCGGAATATGAAATTGCTTTTTCGGCACTTAGAAAAAAACAATTTAAGATTAAATGTATGGTCATCAAAAGCATGATCAAGGACAAGATCAAAAATGTTCGAAAGTGCAAAATAGAGGAGGCAACATGATACTTTATATAAGTAATGCCACCGATTACGGCATCTATAATGACTTGTTTTCCAAAGATCAAATTCATCCCGGATATCAGGTGCAAAAATTTAACAACAATATCATCAGAGGGCTTTCACAATTCGATTCGGTTGTAGCATTGTCAGCGCTTCACTTTAAAGTCGGGCATGAACGGATTGATGAAACGATTGATAATGTTCGGTATGTTTGCATTCAAAATCGTCAGGGGACTTTGCATAAGTTTTGGAATATTTTCGGCTTGTATTCAGAGGGCGTGAAGATCGTTCGAGCAAATCGTCCACGCTATGTTTTATGCGATGCTATCTCGTCGTCTCCTTGCTTTGTTTCGCAGCTTCTTGCAAAACGGTTTGGGATTCCTCAAATTGGGATTATCACCGATCTTCCGGGGATGTTGGGAAGCAACAAGGACCCGAATCTCGGGATCGGGAGATTGCAAAAGTTTGACGGATATATTCTGCTGACTGAGCAAATGAACGAATATGTCAATCCTCGTCAAAAGCCGTATATGATTATGGAGGGCTTGTGCGCACCGAACATTCAGCATGAAAAAACAAAAAAGGCGGAACCGCGCATTATCATGTATACAGGCTCTCTTTGGAAAAATAATGCCGGCATTGAATATTTCACAGAGGGCTTTATCAAAGCCAATCTGCCAAACTGTGAATTGCATTTTTACGGAACTGGGGAGCAAGTGGAATGGTTGGAACAAATCAGCAAAATGCATTCCCAAGTAAAATATAAGGGTTGTGTTTCCAATGAGGAGATAGTTCGCCTGCAAAAGGAGGCAACTCTGCTTGTAAATCCAAGACCTTCCAAAGAGGAATTTTGTAAGTTTTCTTTTCCTTCTAAAACGATCGAATATATGGCGAGTGGAACTCCCGTATTGATGACTCGATTACCGGGTGTTCCGTCTACGTATTTTGATTATGTGTATACTATTGACAACGAAAATGATAACGGTGTATGTGATATCTTGCAATCAATCTTTTCACAGAAAATGGATTCGTTGGTAGAAAAAGGAAATAACGCAGCAAAGTTTGTTATAAATAATAAAAGCTGTATTGCACAGACTCAAGCAATGAATAATTTCTGTCTTCAAATTTGTAATATGATTAAGGAGAATAAATGATATGAGCCTTTTTACAAACAAAACACTTCTCATCACTGGCGGTACCGGTAGTTTTGGTAACGCCGTGCTTAACCGCTTCCTCAAAACCGACATCGGCGAAATACGCATTTTCTCCCGCGACGAGAAGAAACAAGATGATATGCGCCATGAGTTTCAAGCAAAGATGCCCGAAGTAGCTGACAAAATCAGCTTCTACATTGGCGATGTACGTGATCTCGCATCCGTAAAGAATGCTATGCATGGTGTTGATTACATATTCCATGCCGCAGCTCTCAAGCAGGTTCCGTCTTGTGAGTTTTTTCCGATCGAAGCAGTAAAGACTAACGTGCTTGGTACCGAGAACGTTCTTACCGCAGCTATTGAGGCAGGAGTTAAGAATGTTGTATGTCTTTCCACCGATAAGGCTGCATATCCCGTCAATGCAATGGGAACTTCCAAAGCTATGATGGAAAAGGTTATTGTTGCTAAAGCGAGAACGACCAATACCACTAAGATTTGTTGTACCCGTTACGGCAATGTTATGTGTAGTCGTGGTTCGGTCATTCCGCTCTGGATCGATCAGATCAGAGCTGGTAACCCCATCACGCTCACAGAACCGACAATGACTCGTTTCATTATGTCGCTTGACGAAGCTGTTGACCTCGTACTCTTTGCCTTTGAACATGGTGAGGCTGGCGATATACTCGTCCAGAAAGCTCCTGCTTGTACCATTCAAACTCAGGCAGAAGCCGTCTGCGAACTGTTCGGTGGTAGAAAAGAGGATATTAAAGTTATTGGTATTCGTCATGGTGAGAAGATGTACGAGACTCTCCTGACCAATGAAGAGTGTGCTCACGCAATTGATATGGGCAACTTCTACCGCGTGCCTTGTGACAAGCGTGGCTTAAACTACGACAAGTATTTTAATAAGGGCGATACTGAACGTAATCCTTTGAAAGAATTCAACTCCAATAATACACAGCATTTTACCGTTGAGGAGACTAAGGCAAAGATTGCATCGCTTACTTATATTCAGGAGCGCCTTGCAGAGAAGTAATCCACTATGTAGAGAGGTACTATAATGAAGCTGATGATCTTAGGAGCAGGTGGCTATGGTCGGACTGTGGCTGATATTGCCCGACAAAGCAAGCATTATTCTGATATATCGTTTTTGGATGACAAGTCAACTGCTGAAGATGTCGTTGGAAAATGCTCGGAATACAAAAATTTCATAGTGCTTGATACCGAGATTTATCCGGCTTTCGGTAACAACGAAGCACGTCTTCAGTGGATTACAAAGATCGAAGCTGCTGGCGGTGTGGTTCCTGCGCTCATCCACGAGACAGCCTATGTGAGCCCAGAAGCCACTGTGGGAAACGGTACGGTCGTTTTACCCAAAGCCATTATTAATACAGGAGTATCCGTGAAGCTGGGTTGCATCGTCAACTGTGGTGCTATTATTGACCACGGATGTGTGATTGAGGAAGGTGCCCACATCTGCCTCGGAGCGATTATCAAGTCGGAAAACCGGATACCGCAATGTATGAAGGTTGAAGCCGGAACTGTTATAGAGAATAGAACCTATCTACTGAAGGAGGATTAAATAACAATGGACTATACAAACATCCAATGGAAAGACAACGGCAAGCTGAAGCTTTTGATCATCGTGGGGACGCGCCCGGAGATCATTCGTTTGGCAGCCGTTATCAATAAGACCCGTACATATTTTGACACGATTCTTGTCCACACGGGACAGAACCACGATTATAACCTCAACGGCGTGTTCTTTAAGGATCTCAAGCTCGCTGATCCCGATGTATATCTGAACGCCGTCGGTGCAGATCTTGGCGAGACTTGTGGAAACATCATCGCACAGAGCTATAAGCTGATGGCAGCGATCAAGCCAGATGCTGTGCTTGTGCTTGGCGATACCAATTCCTGCCTGTCCGTCATCGGTGCAAAGCGTCTCCACATTCCGATCTTCCATATGGAAGCAGGAAACCGCTGCAAGGACGAGTGTTTGCCAGAGGAAGCAAATCGCCGTATCGTTGACATCATCTCCGATGTGAATATAGCATACTCCGAGCACGCACGTCGTTATCTTGCTGACTGTGGACTTCCCAAGGAGCGAACTTATGTGACTGGTTCTCCGATGGCAGAGGTTTTGCACAACAACCTCGCTGAGATCGAAGCATCGGATATCCACGCTCGTCTGGGGTTGGAGAAAGGAAAGTATATCCTTCTTTCCGCACATCGCGAGGAAAACATCGACACGGAAACGAACTTTACCAGTCTCTTTACCGCGATAAACAAGATGGCAGAAAAGTACGACTTGCCGATTCTCTATTCCTGTCATCCGCGCAGCAGAAAGAGAATTGAATCCACAGGCTTCAAACTTGATCCTCGCGTGATTCAGCATGAGCCGCTCGGCTTCCACGACTATAACTGCCTGCAGATGAACGCATTTGCGGTAGTATCCGACAGCGGTACGCTGCCCGAGGAGAGCTGTTTCTTCACTAGCATTGGTCATCCGTTCCCGGCAGTCTGTATCCGTACCTCTACCGAGCGTCCCGAAGCTCTGGACAAGGCTTGCTTTATCCTTTCTGGTATTGACGAAAAAGGACTTCTGCAGTCTGTTGACACCGCTGTTGAGATGAACCGGGCAGGGGATTATGGCATTCCGGTACCGGATTATATTGAGGAGAATGTGTCCACGAAGGTGGTCAAGATTATCCAGAGCTATACCGGTGTGGTCAACAAGATGGTTTGGAGAAAAGACCAGTAAAAACACGATTATAAAAAGCAAGGCGGAGAAACCAGATGAATATTTTAGTAACCGGAGCCAAGGGAATGGTGGGAACCGCCCTTGTGAACAATCTGAAGAATATTAGAGATAATAACAACAGAACAAGATCAAATATCAAGATTGATGAAATCTACGAGTACGACATCGATTCCACAGCAGAGGAGCTGGACGCATATTGCCAGAAGGCGGATTTTGTGTTCAACCTTGCCGGTGTAAATCGCCCGGATAATCCCGAAGATTTTATGAAGGGCAACTTTGGATTTGCTTCCGATCTTTTGAATAATCTAAAAAAATACGAAAATAAAGCGCCCATCATGCTTTCTTCTTCGATTCAGGCTACTTTGGCGGGACGATTCGGCAATTCCGAATATGGTCGTTCCAAGAAGGCAGGAGAAGAACTGTTCTTCGACTATGCCAGAGAAACAGGCGCAAAGGTGGCAGTCTATCGCTTTCCGAATCTGATGGGGCATTCCAGGCCCAAGTACAACTCTGCTGTATCTACGTTCTGCTGGGCAGCGGCGAATGATGAGGAGTTTACCGTCAACGATAGAAATGTCGAATTGGAGCTTCTCTACATCGATGACCTGGTGGAAGGTATGTATGACCTTCTGGAATGCAAGGAAGCACACTGTGAATTCGATGGCGTGGAAACCGTGGCGGATGAAAACGGTCGTTATTGCTATGTTCCCGTGACCCACAAGGTAACACTTGGTGAGATCGTGGATCTGCTTGCTGAGTTCAAAAAACAGCCGACTACGCTCATGATGCCGAAGATGCCCGAAGGCTCATTTGCAAAGAAACTGTACAGTCTTTACCTTACGTATCTGCCACCCGATAAGTTCAAGTATGCACTGAAGATGAATGTGGATGACCGTGGCAACTTCACCGAACTTGTTCACACGGAAGATTGCGGCCAGGTGAGCATCAACATCAGCCGTCCCGGTATTACTAAGGGGCAGCACTGGCATAACTCGAAGTGGGAGCTGTTTATCGTGGTTGCCGGACATGGACTAATTCAGGAGCGTAATATCAACACAGGCGAAATCGTAGAGTTTGAGGTGAGCGGCGATAAGATCGAAGCCATTCACATGATTCCCGGCTGGACGCATAACATTATCAATTTAAGCGAAACGGAAAATTTAGTGACGATGATGTGGGCAAACGAGCTGTTTGATTCTGCGCATCCCGATACTTTTTACGAAGAGGTGGAGAAAAAATAATGCAAATCAAACTTGATTATTCGGATGTCAAATTTGCGGACAACGGAAAACTCAAACTTCTCATCATTGTCGGAACTCGTCCTGAAATTATCCGTTTGGCTGCGGTGATAAATAAATGCCGTACCTATTTTGATTGTATTCTTGCTCATACGGGACAGAATTACGATTATAATCTCAACGGCGTATTTTTTCATGATTTGAAGCTGAAAGAGCCCGAGGTTTATATGGATGCAGTAGGCGACGATCTCGGTGCAACGGTGGGGAATATCATCAACTGTTCTTATAAATTGATGTCGCAGGCACGACCCGATGCGCTTTTGATCTTGGGGGATACCAACTCCTGTCTTTCGGCGATTGCGGCCAAAAGGCTGCATATGCCTATTTTTCATATGGAGGCGGGGAACCGCTGCAAGGACGAGTGCTTGCCCGAGGAAACTAATCGACGTATAGTCGATATCATTTCCGACGTCAATATGGCGTATTCGGAGCACGCGAGAAGATATCTTGCCGAATGCGGACTGCCGAAAGAAAGAACGTATGTCACGGGTTCGCCCATGGCCGAGGTTTTGCATAACAATTTGAAAGAAATAGAAGCGAGTGACATTCTTAAAAAGCTCGATTTACAACCGAAAAAATATATATTGCTTTCGGCGCATCGGGAAGAAAATATTGATACGGAGAAGAATTTCCTGTCGCTGTTCAACGCAATCAATAAATTGGCGGAGAAATACGATATGCCGATATTGTATTCCTGTCATCCGAGAAGCAAAAAGCGTTTGGAACAAAGCGGATTTAAGCTCGATAAACGAGTGATACAGCACGAGCCTTTGGGCTTCCACGATTATAATCATTTGCAGATGAACGCATATGCGGTGGTGTCGGACAGCGGAACGTTACCCGAAGAGAGCAGTTATTTCACGAGTATCGGAAAACCTTTTCCCGCAGTGTGTATTCGCACCAGTACGGAGCGTCCGGAAGCGTTGGATAAGGGTTGCTTTATTCTTGCGGGGATCGACGAGCAATCGCTTTTGCAAGCTGTGGATACGGCGGTAGAGATGAACGACAGCGAGGACTATGGAATTCCCGTACCCGATTATACGGACGAAAATGTTTCGACAAAGGTAGTGAAAATTATTCAATCTTACACGGGCGTCGTCAACAAAATGGTTTGGAGAAAGTTTTGAACAGCTGCTAAAAATAAATAAGAAAATTAATCAGATAAATATTTTGAAAAAACGGTGTAAATAATATAAAAAATATTGACAATAAAATACATTAGTGCTAAAATTTAAACATAGAGATTAGGTCAAGCCCATGGGCTTGTGTGTTCCCTCTGAGGGAACACACAAAAATATTTAATTAGCCAAAGAAAAAATAGCGTAGGAGCTAAAAAGTACTAATGGATGAAAGACGAATGAAAGAAAAAGAAACGTTGTGTTACATAAAAACCATGCTGTTCGAACGCTTGAAAGAATTGCAAGAGATAAAATCGGATGATGAAAATCAATTTGCGTACGGAGAGAAAACCGTGTATGCGGAATGTCTGGAGTGGATACAGGCGGTATGGGACGAAGCAAAGAAAAACGGATTGAATTTCGATATAGAAAAAGTATTTCCGTTATAAAACTGACCATGACAATCCCTAGATAGTACAAAGGCATCGGCAAAGAAATAAAAGATAACAGTTTAATAGCTTTCGAGTACTTTTAATATGTTGGCAACAGAATAAATTTCCAAAGGGAACTACGGTAAACATACCGACGCTATAAAAGAAAATATCGTTTCGGCACTTATCGACGAATGGACAAATTTAAGTTGTTGCATTGTTCAATAGAAATGAAAGATATTATAAAGGGCAGTCCATGCAGTCGTTGTCAACAAAACGGTTTAGGGAAAATTTTAATGACAAACAGAAAAATAAGGAATGAAGCGGGGAGTTATTTTCTTCGACTGCGATTCATTAAGAAACGTAAAAGAAACCTCGCGCGCGTGTGTTGCGCGTATACGCGTAGTTAATATATCTTTCTTTTCTGTTGTAGTTACTTTTCTATTGGTTAATTCACATTGACCTGTCACCGTGACAGGTGCCACCTATCACCTCTGAAAAACGTCCCTTCCTGGTGATAGGGCTTTTTTATTTTTCATCCGATATTCCTTTCTATTTTTTGCATAACGCCTGTGGCAACCCACGCTTTTTGCCCGCAAACAGGGCGTTTTTTCTTTTTGCGACCCACACGGTGACGCCATAGCGGCAAAACCGACCCCTAAACGGAAGAAGGTGGAAAGTGCCCTCAATCCCGTGTGCGGTCGGCGTTGCAGACCGCTGTGAGCCGCGTTCGGGGCAGTTTACAACCCCGACGCTTTCTCCTGCTTTTTTTCGACCCTGCCGATAACCCGACCGAACCGACCGTTTGCTTCTTCGAAAAGCCTTTTCAAAAACGTCGGAGATTGACCGTTTAAGCCTTTCCGTAAAGCTTCTCCGTCCGTCCTGTATTCCTTCGCGTTTTAAGGTCGAAAATCATTGAGTTTCCTCACGGTTTTACGGCGGCTTTTCCCTCGGCAGAGGGATTGCCCTGTCCGCGCCGTATTCGCGCTCCTGCGTTGAATTTTCGCGGCGATATTGCGACGGCTTTACGTTGCGGCAATTCGCCTTGCAACGTTCCCTGTCGGTATCGCTGATCGGCTCCCGAAACATCACCGTCAGATATTTCTTGGGGAACGCGTAAGAAACGCCGCCGTCGGAATTCTGATACTTCAAAACATACGTTTGAGGATGTTTGTTTGCGGCGCGCGCAAGGCGGTTTTTCAGCTTGGTGTTGTGCGTATAGACTTCCGCGCTGGCGTCGGCTTCGTCGAAAAGAATGATGGTTTCCTTTTCTTCTTTTGTGATGGACATTTGTTTTCCTCCTTAAAAATTTTATGTATCTTCGATAACAAAAGTAGGAGCGCAAAAAGTTTTATTTATTTTTTGGCAACCGCTTATGACAGTATTTTGACAGCAGCGCGATATGGCGTTCGCTCTTGCGTTGGATTTGATAAGCCGACGTGGAGAAGAACTCGATCAGCCATTCCTTGGCGACGACGAGCGTATGCTGCGTCCATACGGAACGCAGAATCTTTTTCAGCGTCCATCTTTGTATCGTACCTTGCGCGTAACCCGTCAACGCCGAAACCTCTTTCACGGTTAGCGCGTCGGGAACTTCCGTCCATTCTTTTTCGAGCCACTCTCTAAAATCTTTGCGCGGCGGCTCGGAAAAGGTTGTAGGTACAGGTTGCCTATGTCCTTTTGTCGGGTGACCGTTGAAAATCCCGGCGGGGAGTTGCGCCTCGGGCAAACCTTTTTCCGCCTTTTTTATATACCCAAAGAGGTCTTCGACGCGTACACGGTACTGCCGTGTCCGTTTTCCCGTGTTCTCGCAGGGGATATATCCATAGCGTAAAAGCCAGGATGCTTTGCGTTTGCTGATCCGTAAAATTTTCCGCACGCTGTCGAGTGTAAGCGGGGCGGGATACGCCTTGCGGATTTCCTTTTCCCACTGCTTCGTCATCGCTTGTCCCCGTCCTTTTTTATCATGTAATTGCGGCGGCTTTTCTCGTCGCTGTGGTCGGCGAGGTATTCGATCAGATCGATTTTGGCGATGAGGTAAGAGCCTTTATAGACGAACGCGCGGAGCTCGCCGCTTTTGATGAGTTCGTAAATGTGGTTTTTGCCGAGCGGGGAACATCGACTCGCTTTCATGGGGCTTAAAGCGTCGGGGACTTTGCGGAGCATTTTTTCGAGTTGTATAATTTTTTCTTCACGTGTCATTTTATTATCTTCCTTTTCATTTTTTGCCGATGGTGAACGGGAAGACGTTTGCGTTTTGGTATAAAAAATCCCATTTGTTTCTCGTAAGTTTCTCGCAGTTTTCTCGCAATTTTCCCGAAAAAAGGCGAAAAACCTTCGATAAAGCGCGTTTTTGGCGGGAAAATCGGCGTCAAGGAAAGACGATCGGGGACGGACGGGGAAACCCTGCCAACTACTTGAAAACTGTTGATGTCAACATCCGAGGGTTCGACTCCCTCTCTCTGCGCCAAAGCCCCGATTTTCGGGGCTTTTTTCGTAAGTTTTGGGAAGAACAGCCGAAGTATTGATAGGACAATCGAACTTTTTTGTTGTATGCTGAAAGAAGAATATTACCGCCGCGGTTTCGGCCGCTTTTTTTGCGGGTAGCTTGAAGGAGCAACATGAAAAAATCAGTTCTCGTCTTTGCGTTTTTCCTTTCCTTTTGCTGGCTGGGGGCAGGATGCGGTCCGACCCGCCCGGCCGATTCCGCTTCGGACGGTTCCTCGTTTGGACAGTCCTCCTTTTCGTCGGCATCTTCGCCTTCCTCCGACTCTTCCTCCGCAAGTTCTTCTTCCTCCGACCCGACTTCCGATCCCGACTCCTCAGCTTCTTCGGATTCCGATTCATCTTCTCAGTCTTCCTCGGGTTCCTCGGAGCCCGCGTCGAAGCCCGAACATGCGAAAGTCGTTCTGATGGCGGGACAGTCGAATATGCTGGGTTGTACGTTTGCGGAATATCTCACGCCGCAGAGCATCGGCGGGGAGCGATACGCAAAGGTATCGGGCAAGTTCGAGGGGGTCAGGATTCTCTTAGAAACGGGAAATTCCTTGGACGATTTCGTACCCGTAGAGCTGGGTCAGGGCAACAAAGCCGTGATGGACGGCGTATATCATAAATGTTTCGGCCCCGAAGTGGGCATGGCGGAGTATCTTTCCGAGGCCTTTCCCGACGAAACGATTTATCTCATCAAGTTTGCCGTCGGCGGCAGTTCCCTGAAGGAGGGCTGGACCAGCGAATCCCGTCCTCCCGTCAATTACAATTATCAGTATTTCAAAAACGTCGCAAACAGCGGCCTGAAAATCCTTTCCGACGCGGGTCTCGACCCTAGGATCGTCGGCCTGTGCTGGATGCAGGGGGAAGCGGACGCGGAATCGACGCGGGAGGCCTGGAGCCTCGAATACGGCGAAAACCTTGCCGCGCTGGTCTCCGACCTCCGTATGAACTTTAACGCATATGCGTGGACGGAGCATACGTTAAATTTTATCGACGCCTATATCAGCAACAGCCCCGATTGGACCTTTTATAAAAACGTCAACGCGGCGAAGCTGAGCTTTTCGAAAAAGAGCGCGCACAATTATCTGCTGGATACGCTTGCGCCCGATCTTGTGGAAAAGGGCAGAAACGGCCTGATTTTCGACCGCGAAGCCACTACGCTGACGCCCGTCGATGTCAAACATTACGATTCGTCGAGTATGCTCAAGCTCGGCAATATGTTCGGCGAGGCGGTCGCCGAACTCTGTCGCACCCCGTGAAACGCTTTTTTTACGGCGCCGAAAAGTCCCTTTTCGAAGGGGCTTTTTTGTTTGCGGAAAAAATAGAAAAATTTTCCGAAACCGCTTGACAAACTGTATTATCTGTATTATATTTAATACAGATAATACAGGCGGGCAGCTGTCGGTAAAAAATCGGGAGGAGGGCATGGAGATACGATTGCAGGGAAAACAGAACGTCTATCAGAGCATCGTCGAAGAATATAAGCGGTTGATCGGTTTCGGCGCGATGAAATACGGTGAGAGGCTTCCGTCCGTGCGTGCGTTGGCGTTGGAGCTCGGGGTCAACCCCAACACGGTGGAGCGCGCGTATTCGGCCCTGGAGGAACAGGGGTATATCCGTATTTTGCCGAAGAAGGGCGCGTACGTCGATTTTGCGGACGACGGGCGGCGCTGTCGGCTGGAGGAGCTGAAACGTCAGCTTCAGCTTTTGAAACAGGCAGGCTTTACCGAGGCGGAATTTTTGATGCTCCTCGGCGAGATATTTTCGGGGAGAGAGGAGGAGAAAGGGTAATGATAGAAATCAAACGACTGACGAAGGCATACGACAAAGCTCCCGTTTTGCGGGACGTAAATCTGGCCGTTCCCGATAAATCGGTGTTCGGTCTGGTAGGCATCAACGGCGCGGGAAAATCCACTCTTTTGCGGCTGATTTCGGGCGTATTGAAAGCGGAAAACGGAATTATTCTGATCGACGGCGCGCCCGTCTATGAAAATGAAGCCGCCAAACGGCAGATATTTTTTCTGCCCGACGATCCCTATTATACGTCGAATATCAACGGCAACGGGCTGGCAGAGCTTTACAAAACCTTTTACGATTTCGACGCGGAGGTTTACGGAAGATATCTCGATCAGTTTAAGTTAAGCCCTAAGGCGCCTATCCGCAACTTTTCCAAGGGCATGAAGCGTCAGGTGTTCGTATCGCTGGCCTTAGCGGTGCGTCCGAAATATCTCTTGCTGGACGAAGCGTTCGACGGGCTGGACCCGCTCGCCCGCATGGTGTTCAAGCGCGGCGTCATCGACCTGGTGGAGGAAAAGGGCAGCACGGTGATCATCTCCTCCCACTCCCTGCGCGAGCTCGAGGATATCTGCGACAGCTACGGGCTTTTGGATCATCAGACGATCACCTGCTCGGGCGAAATCGAAACGGACGTGGAAAAGCTGCATAAATTTCAGGCGGCGTTCGAAAACGGCTTCGATCCCAATGCTCTCGGTTTGCCCTATATGTCCTTCAGCCGCACGGGCAGAGTGGTGAAAATCGTGGCGAAGGGGGACGCGGAGGAGATCGTCGCCCGCCTGAACGCCTTCCATCCGCTGTTTATCGAGGAAATCCCCGTCGATTTCGAGGAATTATTTACGTATGAGGTGGAAAGCAGGGGGTATTTGAAATGATGAAATTTTTTGTTTACGAGCTGAAAAAGAACGTCTGGACGCTGGTCGTGCTCACGGCGCTGGCGACGATTTTATACGTGGTGGTGCAGTCCGCGAGCGACGTGATCTGGAAATCCCCCATGGGGCAGATTTCCGTCGAAACGCCTCAGATCGGCGTCGTTTACGGCGAGCTCGGCGTGCTTTGTATTTTGGTTCCCGTGCTGATGTATTCCTTCAAAATGAACAAGCGGAGCGTTGACGAATTTTATTCCCTGCCGATCAAGCGGGAAAAAATTTATCTCGCCAAAACCCTGGCGGGGTTGATTTTGGTAATGGTGCCGTATGCTGTCGCTTATTGGGCGGGATTTTTGAGCGTCGCTTTGAGAGAAAATTATTATCATTTGGGCTATTACGCGGCGGGATATTTCGGCGGCGTGCTGTTCGGGCTTTGCCTTTACGGGATCAATTCCTTTGCGTTTGCCCGCGCCAACCGCATCACGGACGGAATTATTTTCATCGTCGCCTATACGTTTATCGGCTGGCTCCTTGCAAGCGTTTTGTCCGAAATTTTCCCCAAAGCGCAGATTGCTGCCGACGAGTTTATTGCCTATAGCTGTCTGTGGGATTTCGGCACAAATATCGCCGTGTTGATCAAAAACGGCTCGTTGCCCGACCTTTCTTGGGGATACAGCCGCGGATATGATTGGAGCGTGGAAATGTTTCTCTATCCGATTTTGTTCGCCTTCGCCGCGTACTTTTTACTCTTCTTTTTGGTGCGTTTCGATAAGGGAGAGGACGCGGAACAAAATTCCGATTCCTGGTTCGGTTATCGGCTGATGATCCCCGCCTATACGGTGCTTTGTCTTTTTATGTGCGGCAACGAGTTTCCGTATATTTGCATGGTGGTCATCGCCGCGATTATTCTGACGATTATTCATACGCGGAAATTTTTGTTCGGCTGGCGCTGGTGGGCGGTGATTGCCGCTTCGGCGGTTATCGGAATAGCAGGCTGTTACTTGATAGAGGAATTTATCGTCGCCCCTCGTTTGTATTATTATAAATAAAGCAAAAAACGCCACCCGAATCTTTCGTTCGGGCGGTGTTTTTATATCAGAGCTTCGTATTCCTCGTATAATTTATCCAGGATGTTTTTCACTTCCTCCAGCCGTTTGCAGCGTTCGCTTAAACGGGCGTAGTCGGCGGCGATTTCGGGTAGCGCGAGCTGGGCGTTGATGTCGCTTTCTTCGCTTTCGAGCGCGGAAATCTCCTCCTCGAGCTGTTTGATCCGCAGCCGCTTTTTCGTCTCGGCGGCGCGTTCTTCCTTCGTTCGGTAGCCTCCGTCCTTCGGCTTCGGGGCGGCGGGGAGCGCGGCCTTTTCTTCCGCCTCCTTCGCCTCCTTTGCGGCGGCCTTACAGGCGTTGTATTCCTCGTACGTGCCCTTGAACTCGGCAATTTTTCCGTCCGCAAGCTCTACGATTTTTCCCGCTAAGGCCTGAATAAAATATCTGTCGTGGGAGACGAACAGCACCGTCCCGTCAAACGCTTTCAGCGCGTCCTCGAGGCTCTCGCGCGCGGGCAGATCGAGGTGATTGGTCGGCTCGTCGAGGATAAGAAAATTTCCGTTTTCGCATTCGAATACGGCCAAAGCCAGCTTTGCGCGTTCGCCGCCCGACAGCATTTTCACCTTTTTGTCCATGTCGCCCGCGTCCAGCTTCACCTGCGCGAGGATATTTCTCACCTTCGTCTGCTCCCATAAAACGTGCCGTTCCCACAGCTCGCCCAGCACGGTGTTTTCGGGGTTGAGATTGGCGTTTTCCTGGTCGTAACAGGCGATTTTGACAAACCTCCCCGCCTTTACGGCGGGATTTTTTCCGCGTACGATTTCGCGGACGAGCGTGGATTTTCCCGTGCCGTTGTCCCCGACGACGGCGCATTTTTCCCCGCGCATAACGGTGAAAGAGGCGTCTTTGAGCAGCGTCTTTTCTCCCGCCTTCAGCTCCAGAGCGGCCACCTCCAGCACCCTTTCGTACGGCCGCTCGGCGTAGGAGAAAGAAAAGCGGGGCGGGGAGGGCGGCAGCTTCGGCTTTTCCAAAACCTCCATTTTTTCCAGCTTTTTCACGCGGCTGAGCGCCGACTTCGCGGTGGTGGCCCGCACGAGATTTCTATCTACATAATCCTGCAAATGCGCGATTTCTTCCTGCTGTTTTTCGTATTCCTTTAAGAGTCGCGCGTTTTTTTCCGCCTTTAACAGCTTATATTTCGTATAATTGCCCTTAAAGACGCAAAGCCTGCCGTTTTCCAGCTCGTAAATCTCTTTGACGATCTTGTCGAGAAAATAGCGGTCGTGCGATACGGTGAGGATCGCGCCCCTGAAGGCGGCGAGGTATTCCTCCAGCCAGAACAGCGTTTTGATGTCGAGGTGGTTGGTCGGCTCGTCGAGAATAAGCAGCTCGGGCTCTTCGAGGAGGAGACGGCAGAGCTTCAGCCTCGTCTTTTCGCCGCCCGACATGGTGGAAATGCGCTGATTGTAAAATTCGGAAAAGCCCATGCCGTTCAGCACGGTGCGGATGCGGATTTCGTAACGATAGCTGTCGCGCGCGGCAATCAGCTTGTTGAGCGCCTCGTATTTGCCCGAAAGGGCGCGGTATTCGTCGCTGCCTTCCTCCGCGGCGGCGATTTTTTTCTCCGTTTCACGCAGCGAGTCCAGCGCGCGGATATCCTCGGCGAAGATCTCCTTCATTTCCTCGAAAACGGTGTTTTCGGAATCATAACCGCCGTTTTGGGCGAGATAGCCGATCCGAATCCCGTTTTTGACGAAAATGCGTCCGTCCTCCGGCTCCAGTTCGGAGAGGATGAGGCGGATCAGGGTGGTTTTTCCCTCGCCGTTAGGGCCGATCAACCCGACCCTGTCCCCCTCGGACAGCGTAAAATCAATTTTTTCCAGCAGGGGACTTCCCGCAAAGCCGAACGCCATGTTTTCGGCGGAAACCAACATTTTTTAATTCCTCCGGTAGTGAAATGCGCGTTTTTAACGCAAGATAGGGCTATGAGATATAATGAAATGCGCGTTTTTTGCGCAAGATAAAGCTATGAGATATAAAGATACAGCTTACGCCCTCGAACGGATACGTGCGCTGGAAGCGGAGCTTTCCGCCGCCGACCCCACGCGCGCCGCGAAGCTGACGAAAGAGCTCGTCCGCCTCAAGGCCTCGGCCTTCCGCGCCGAAAAAAATCAGTGATCCCGGCTCGGGATGTACTTTTCCCCCGCCTCAATAATCCCAGCTCGGGATATACTGTTCTCCCGACGACGACCGCTTCTGCACGAAAATATTTTTTATCCCCAGCGCAAACGCCTCGTCCAGCACCCGTTCGTATTCCCGCGCGGTGACGGCGCGTTTAAGCTCGGGAAATTTTTCGATGTCCCCGAACGGGGTATATTGGCTCATGAGGCTTAAATAGGCGGTTTCGGACAGCTCGCGGCGGAACCATTTCAGCACCGCGATCGAATCGTTTACGCCCAGCGGCATGACGAGGTGACGGACGATCAGCCCAGACAGCATTTTGCCCTCCGCCGTCATTTTCAGGGGCTTTCGCGCCATAAACTTAATCGCCTCGCTCGCCCGTTCGAAATAATCCTCCCGCCCCGTGTAGCGTTTGGACAAAGCGGGGGAGACAAATTTCATGTCGGGCAGCCAGATGTCGATATACGGCTCTATCATGCGCAAGGTTTCCGTCTTTTCGTATCCGCCGCAGTTATAGACGACGGGGATTTTCGGCCTGTAAAGCTCAAAAGCGGGCAGCAGGTAAGCGACGACGTGAGACGGAGTGACGAGGGAGATATTTTCCGCGCCCATGTCCTCCAATTCGCGGAAGATCTCCGCGAGTCGTTCGCTCGTCACGTCCATGCCCCGTTGCGCGCGCGAAACCTCGTAATTTTGGCAGAAAACGCACCGCAGATTGCAGCCGCAGAAAAAAATCGTGCCGCTTCCCTTTTTGAAGGAAATGCACGGTTCCTCGAAAGGGTGCAGGTAATATTTGGCGATTTTTAACCCCGATACGCCGCAGGCGCCGACGCCCGCCGCGCGGTTTGCGCCGCACTCCACGGGGCACATGCGGCAGTGTTTCAACGGTTCCATACCGTTTATTATAACACGCGCGAAAAAAATATGCAAGCGCGTGAAGGCGCGTGCGAATAAGTTGACAAAACGAGGGGAAAGGACTATAATGAAATAATCCCGAGAAAGGGAAAATCCGCCGCAAAATCCCAGGGTGCGGCGGACAACTATGTTAAAAAGAGGATTTTTTACATGAAAAAGTTTTTTACCAGCGAAAGCGTGACGGAGGGTCACCCCGACAAGGTGTGCGACCAAATCTCCGACGGCATTCTCGACGCGATACTCGCCGAGGACCCCATGGCCCGCACCGCCATCGAGTGCTGCGCGGCGTACGATCTCCTGCTCATCATGGGCGAGGTGACGACGACGGCGAAAGTGGATTACGAGCGGACCGCGCGCGGAATTATCAAAAAAATCGGCTACGATTTCGGCAGCTTTTCCTATGACAAATGCAAAATCGTCGTCGCCATACACGAGCAGTCGCCCGACATTGCGATGGGGGTGGACAGAAAGGACGCGGGCGCGGCGGAGGATACGCTCGGCGCAGGCGATCAGGGCATGATGTTCGGCTATGCCTGCCGCGAGACGGAGGAGCTGATGCCCCTACCCGTCACCCTGTCCCATAAGCTTGCCATGCGCTTGACGGAGGTGCGCAAAAGCGGGCTTTTGTCCTATCTCCGCCCCGACGGAAAGACGCAGGTGACCGTGGAATACGACGACAAGCGTCCCGTGCGCGTCGATGCGGTGGTCGTTTCCTCCCAGCACGACAGGGAGGTGTCGCAGAAAAAGCTGCGCGAGGATATCAAAAAATACGTGGTGGATGAAGTGATCCCCGCGGAATTTCTCGACGAAAACACAAAAATTTACATTAACCCGACGGGCCGTTTCGAAATCGGCGGACCGCAGGGGGATTCGGGCCTGACGGGCCGAAAAATAATCGTGGATACTTACGGCGGCAGGTGCGCGCACGGCGGCGGCGCGTTTTCGGGCAAGGACTGCACAAAAGTCGATCGTTCGGCCGCGTATTTCTGCCGCTATATCGCCAAAAACATGGTGGCGGCGGGGCTTGCCGACGAGGTGGAAATTCAGGTTGCGTACGCGATCGGCGTCACAAACCCGCTGTCCGTTTTCGTCGATAGCTTCGGCACGGGTAAATTCACCGACGACAAGCTGGCGGAAATCATCAAAAAAGAATTCGACCTCCGCCCTTACGCCATTATCCGCGCGTTGGGCTTAAGACGGCCGCTCTATTCGGAAACTTCCGCTTACGGCCATTTCGGGCGCCCGCACCTTCCCTGGGAACAGACCGACCGCGCCGCCGCGCTTAAAAAATATCTTTGAGACGCCTTTGAGACGTTTTAATCGATGACCGCTTCCAATAATGTAGAGACGCCTTTAAGGCGTTTTGACAAACGGCTTTTAGGATACTTAGCTCTCCCGAAATCAAAGAACGGCGGAAACGCCGTTTTTTTAGTTGACATATGTAAACCTTTGTGATAGAATTAGGTTTACATATAATTTACGGGAGACGGAAGAAATGGAAAAGAGAATGGTTCGTTCGGCGGCGCGGGAAATCAGCTATACGGCGATGTTTGTGGCGATTATCGCGGTGTGCGCGTGGATAGCGATTCCCTTGCCGAGCAACATTTCCATTACGTTGCAGACGATGGGGGTTTGCCTCGCGGCAGGTTTTCTCGGCTGGAAACGGGGACTGATCGCGGTGGCGGTGTATATTTTGCTGGGGCTTTGCGGCGTGCCCGTGTTTCAGGGCTTTACCGCGGGCGCGGCAAAGCTCGGTTCGGTGACGGGGGGATATATCGTGGGCTTTTTGTTTACGGCGGCGGCCGTGGGGCTTGCGGCCGATTATATAAAAGTAAAAAGCGGCTGGTTGCGCGCGGCGGTGCTCGTTGCGGCAATGGCCGTCGGGGTGGCGCTGTGCTATCTGTTCGGGACGATTTGGTTTATGTACGTGTATAACGCGGGCGCGGATACGACGGTGACGTTTGCGGCGGCGCTGATGACCTGCGTCGTGCCGTATATCCTGCCCGACCTCATAAAGATTGTCTGCGCGGCTGCGCTGGTGACAAAATTGAAAAAGTATATGAAGCTTTAAGAGTATGAAGCTCTAAAAGGCGGAAGAATTTAAGCAACGGAAAACTTTAAGAAACGGGTTCCGTTTCCTCCTCGAGCAGTTCCAGCATGAGAAACAGCCCGAACCGCGCGCCCATGCGAAAGGCGCTCTTTCTTTCCACATAGCAAACGCCGCCCTCGGCCAAAAAGTAATCGTCCCACAGTTTGTTGTGTTCGGGGGAAAGCAAAGCGTAAATTTTCTCGTTGTATTTGCGATATTCGGCGTAAACTTCGTTGGCTTCGGGGGATTTGTCCGTAGCTTCCCAGCGCGTTTGCAATTCGCCGTTTAACAGTTCTTCGATAATTGAAATTTTCATAAAAGTTTCTCCTTTCATTAGTAGTAATTATATGGTAGCATAAAGATACCTGATTTATCAAATGATTTTTTGAAAAAATTCTTTTTGGTATTTAATTGCTACATTTTAACTTTTTTTGGTAATTTTTTGCTACAATAGAAATATGAGAGAACAGTTTTGTAAGCGCGTAAAGGAACTACGGTTAGAAAATAAATTGACGCAGCGCCAAATAGCGGAAAAATTACATATTGCCCATGTGTCCTATTTACATTGGGAGCAGGGGAAGACGGAGCCGAGCATCAACAGCATTTGCGAGTTGTGTAAAATTTTCGAGGTTTCGGCAGATTATCTGTTGGGATTAGAGGACGAGGACGGAAGAAAACTTTACTGATTAAGCGATATAAATGGGTCGATTTCTTTATGGGTTCAAAAGATAAACAATGATAATACTTGACAAAATTCGTGAAAGATTAATTGAAGCAATCAAGCAAAGCGGTTTATCACAAACTGAAATCGCAAAACGTTTGGGGATAAAACAGCCGACGGTGGGACAATATTTATCGGGCAGAGCCATGCCTGCGTTAGATACTTTTGCAAATCTTTGCGAAATTTTGGATTTAGACCCTGCGTATATTCTTTGCTTGACAAATTAAAATTACGCATAGAAAAAATTTCGACGACAAAAAATAAAACGGCCGCGGATCAGCGGCCGTTTTTGCATGTGTCCAGCACTTCTTTACAGATCGCCGCGCAGAGCTTGCTCCGCGTGGGATACTTCTTTTTTACTTCCTCGGGGAGGAGCGACGGATACACGCCGATCCCCGCGATACAGCTTTTTATTTCGTCGGGGTCGCATACGCATTCCGTCAAAATCCCGCACGCCTTTTTTCCGCCGACGAAAATTTCGTTTTCTTTCCGATCCCCGTGCAGAACCCGTTTCACCGCTGTGTAAATTTTCGCCGTCAGCTCGGGCTGTTTTGCGGGGGGCAGACAGGGAAACGCAATCACCGACATATACAGTCCGCCCGAAACGGAGGGGAAGCTTCCGCCGCGGCGCGCGCGGCCCCGCGTCTGCCTGTCCGCCGCGACCACCGCGGGCGAGGAAGCGCCCACGCCGACCAGCTTTTCCGCGTAGGCGTTTGTCGAGGGCAAGGCCTCGAATACGTAAAGCTTTATCCCGTTTATCCCCGCTTCTTCGAGCGCGGCGGAAAGCTCCTCCTCGCGCAGAACGTCGGACGGCGACAAAACGTAACCCGCCTTGGGCGTACCCGAAAGCGCATAGCCCTCCTTCCGCAGGGCGTCGATCGCCTTCCACACGGCGGCGCGGCTGACCCCGAATGTCTCCGCCAGCGCCTGGCCCGAAACGTATTCGCCCTCGCGCTCCTTTAATTGTTTGAAAATCTCGTTTTTTAAGCTCATAATACGGGTATATTATAAGCCAATCGGCCGCAATTGTCAAGAAAGGAATTAAAAAGACAGAAAATTTCCTGAAAAGGGGCTGAAAACGCTTTGAATTTCCGCGCAAATATTGTAAAATAGAACATGAGAAAGTACGGGCCGTTTTCGGACGGCCAAAATAACGAAATCGGAGTTTATCTAAATGGGATTAATCAGCTATTTGATGGGCAGCGACGGCAGAAAGAGCCTGAGAAAGTTAAACAAGATCGCGGATAAGGTGGAAGAGCTCGACGGCAAATACGCCGCCATGGACGACGATCAGCTCAAGGGGCAGACGGAACTCCTCAAGGGGCGTCTGGCGGCGGGCGAAACGTTGGACGATATTCTGCCCGACGCTTTTGCGGCGTTGCGCGAAGCGGCCTGGCGCGTGCTGGGCATGAAGCACTTCCACGTGCAGGTAATCGGCGGTATCTGTCTGCACCAGGGCAGAATCGCGGAAATGCGCACGGGTGAAGGCAAGACGCTGGTCGCCACCCTTCCCGCCTATCTCAACGCCCTTTCGGGCAAGAGCGTGCACATCGTCACCGTCAACGACTATCTCGCCAAGCGCGACGCAGAGTGGATGGGCAAGGTGCACAAGTTTATGGGGCTTACCGTGGGCGTTATCGCCCCCGGCATGGAAGACGACGAAAAGCGCGAAGCCTATAAATGCGATATCGTCTATGGCACCAATAACGAATTCGGTTTCGATTACCTCCGCGACAATCTCAAGACCGACCTCAAAAAGATGGTTCAGCGCGATCTGACCTATGCGATCGTGGACGAGGTGGACTCCATTTTGATCGACGAAGCGCGCACCCCGCTGATTATTTCGGGCAAGGGCGAAAAGTCGTCCGACCTCTACGTGCAGGTGGATCGCTTCGTGCGCACCCTTTCGGGCGGGTTCGACGACGAGCTTAAGGAAGAAGAGGACGCGCAGTTTATGCGCAAGAGAGAGGAAAAGAAAAACAAGAAGAAAAAATCCGACCTTAAGGCCGCGGAGGAAGAGGACGACGAGGAGGAAGTAAAGGACTTCACCAAAATGACCCTCGAGGAGCAGGCCAACTACGAGGCGGAGCTGGAGGAAAAGCGCGCCGCCGCGCCCGAGGGCAAAAAGGCGCTGGCCATGTCCAGGGATTGGGACTATATCATCAACCGCAAGGACAAGACGGTGGAGCTGACGGACAGCGGCGCGAGAAAGGCGGAAAAGTTTTTCCGTATCGACAGCATTGCGGAAATCGAGCACGCCGACCTCAACCACCATATTCAGCAGGCGTTGAAGGCGCATAAGCTGTTTAAGCTGGACGAGGATTATATCGTCAACGACGGCGAAGTGATTATCGTTGACGAGTTTACGGGCCGTCTCATGATCGGCCGCCGCTATTCCGACGGCCTGCACCAGGCAATCGAGGCGAAAGAGGGCGTCGAGGTAAGAAGCGAAAACAAGACCTATGCGACCATTACCTTCCAAAATTATTTCCGTCTCTATACCAAGCTTTCGGGCATGACGGGTACGGCCAAGACCGAGGAAGCGGAGTTCCGCACCATCTATTCCCTCGACGTCATCGAAATCCCCACCAACAAGCCCATCAAGCGTATCGACCTGCCCGACATGGTGTATTCGACGGTGGACGGCAAGAAGCGCGCGATCGTCAACGAAATCGTGGAGCGGCACGAAAGCGGCCAGCCCCTGCTGGTGGGTACCGCGTCCGTCGATAAATCGGAGGAAATCTCCCGCCTTTTGAAGCGCAACGGCGTCAAGCACAATATCCTCAACGCGAAAAACCACGAGCGCGAAGCGGAGATCGTCGCGCAGGCGGGGCGGTTCGGCGCGGTGACCATCGCCACCAACATGGCGGGGCGCGGAACGGATATTCTGCTGGGCGGCAACCCCGAGTATCTCGCCAAAAAGCGGCTGCGCGAGGAGGGGATCGAGCACGAGACCATCGAGCTGGCCACCAGTATGTATATTCAGGACATCGACGACAAGACGAAAGAGGTCCGCGAGAGATACAAGAAGCTGTACGAGCATTACAAGGCGGAGACGGACAAGGAAAAGGAGCAGGTGATCGCCGCGGGGGGCCTGTGCATCGTCGGCACCGAGCGCCACGAATCGCGGCGTATCGACAACCAGCTCCGCGGCCGTGCGGGACGTCAGGGCGACATCGGTATGTCGGTGTTCTTCCTTTCCCTCGAGGACGACCTCGTCAAGCGGTTCGGCGGCGAGAGAATGAAAGCCCTTTACAATACCTTCAAAATCGACGAGGACACCTGCCTGCAATCCAGGCTCCTTTCCCACGGGATAGAGAACGCGCAGAAGAACATCGAGGGCAGAAACTTCGGTATCCGTAAAAACGTCCTCCAATACGACGACGTCATGAACACCCAGCGCAAGGTGATGTACGAGGAGCGGCTGAAGGTGCTGAAGGGCGAAAACGTCCACGAGCAGATTTTGAAATATATCCCCGACTACGTCGAGGAAACGGTGCGCGCCGCGGTCAACGTCGAAGACATGCCCGAGCTGTGGAACGAAACGGAGCTGAACGCCGCGCTCGAAACCAAGCTTTTGCCCGAGGGGACGAATTACGTCACGCGCGAGAGGCTGGAAAAATGGGATTACGAGCTGGCGATTAAGAAAATCACCAACAAGACGGTGAAGGAATACGAAAAGAAAATCGAGGACATCAAGGCCGCGGGCATCGATTTCTACGACGTGGAACGCCGCGTTCTGCTGATGAACGTCGATCGCAACTGGATCGACCATATCGACGCCATGGACCAGCTGAGAAAGGGCATAGGTCTGCGCGCTTACGGCCAGGTAGATCCCGTCATTTCCTATAAAAAGGAAGGCTTCGAGATGTTCGACGAGATGATCGAGCGTATTCAGCGCACCTCGATTGCGGTGCTTCTGAAGGTGAAGGTGGAATTCCGCCAGGCGCCTCCCCAGCCGCTCCGCCGTCAGATGCCCGAGCAGGGCGCCGCTTCTCCCGCGCCCGCGAGAAAGCCCTTCCGCCGCCAGATGCCCGAGCCCTTGAGCAACATGTCGTCGTTTAAGGAGGCTTCGTCCAAACAGGCCGAGCTTCTGCGCGCGGCAAACGGCAATTCCGCGCCCGCAGACGGCGCTTCGGACGACAAGACGGAAAACAAGTAAGGAATTTATGTTTAAAGCAGACGATTACAGATTAAAAATTCAGGGCATGCGCGGCGTGCTGGGCGAGGCGGGCTATGCGCTCGACCTCGAAAACCAGCGCGTTCGGCTCGAGGAGCTGAAAAGGGAACAGGAACAGCCCGAGGTGTGGCAGGATCTCGAAAAATCGACCAAAATCGGCCGCGAGGTCTCCCATATCGAAAACAAAATCGACGCCTATCAAAAGAGCGACGCCGCCTTAAAGGACGCGGAGGAGATTATCGACCTGATCGAGGAAACGGGCGACGAAAGCCTGATTGCCGAGCTGGACGGCATGCTCTCGGCCGCAGACAAGGACATCGAGGACATGCGTATCCGCGCCATTCTGAAAGGCCCGTACGACACCCACAACGCGCTTTTGGCGCTGCACGCGGGCGCGGGCGGCACGGAGGCCTGCGATTGGTGCTCCATGCTGTACAGAATGTACAGCCGCTACTGCGAAAAAATGGGCTTCAAGGTGTTTGAGCTCGACCGCGAGGCGGGCGACGAAGCGGGGATTAAAAGCGTCGATTTCCGCGTCGAGGGCGAAAACGCCTACGGCTATCTGAAAGCGGAAATGGGGGTGCACCGCCTGGTGCGTATTTCCCCGTTCGACGCCAACAAACGCCGTCACACTTCCTTCTGTTCGCTGGAGGTCATGCCCGAGGTCGAGGACGACAACGAAGTGGAAATAAAGGACGACGATATCCGTATCGATATTTACCATTCGGGCGGGGCGGGCGGACAAAACGTCAACAAGGTCGCTTCCGCCGTGCGTATCACCCATTACCCGACGGGTATCGTCGTGCAGTGCCAAAACGAGCGCTCCCAGCTTCAGAATAAGGAAATGTGCTTCAAAATGCTCCGTTCCAAGCTCCTCGAAAAGAAGATAGAGGAACGCCAGGCCGCGGCCGACGCCATGAAGGGCGACGTCAAAAAAATCGAATGGGGCTCGCAGATCCGCTCGTATGTGTTCTGTCCCTACACGATGGCCAAGGACCACCGCACGGGGTACGAAAAGGGCGATATCCAGGCGGTGATGGACGGCGAAATTCAGGGCTTCATCATCGACTATCTGAAAAAGACGTAAGTGTGTTTATCGGCGGCATGGGCTGCCGATAATTATTTAACGGCGGCGCCGTACAATGGTATCGCAAAGCGCGTCATTTGTGCGGCGTCGCCTTAACGGGGTTTTCCCGACGAGGTTTTTTATGGAGCTTTATTCTTCCGACATCGTAAAGGAGCCGCTGATTCTCGGCATCGAATCCTCCTGCGACGAAACGGCCGCGGCGGTGATTTGCGGCAGAAGGGTTTTGTCCGACGAGATCGCCTCCTCGGCGAACATTCAATCCCTCTACGGCGGCGTCGTGCCCGAAATCGCTTCCCGCGCGCATACCGACGCGATTGAAGCGGTGGTTCAACGCGCCGTAAAAAACGCGGGCGCGTCCTATGCCGACCTCGACGGGGTGGCGGTGACCTACGGCGCAGGGCTTTTGGGCGCGCTGCTCGTGGGGGTGTCCTTTGCCAAGGCGTTCGCTTACGCCTTAGGAAAGCCGCTGATCGCCGTCAATCATATCCGCGGACATATGGCGGCCGCCTATCTCGACGAGCCCGGGCTTCGTCCCCCCTTCGTCACGCTTTTGGCCAGCGGCGGGCACACCGCGATTTTATACGCAAAATCTGAAGCGGAGTTCGAGATTCTCGGCTCGACGCTCGACGACGCGGCGGGAGAGGCGTTTGACAAGGTGGCCCGCGTGCTGGGGCTGCGTTATCCCGGGGGGCCGAATATCGAAGCCTGCGCGAGGGGCGGAAGGCCGATCGTGCCCATGCCGAAAATGCTGAAGGGGGGCGGCGGGTTCGACTTTTCGTACAGCGGGCTTAAAACGGCGGTCATCAATTATTGTCATACCAAGGAGCAGAAGGGGGAGGAATATTCTAAAGCGGACGTGGCGGCCTCCTTCCAATGCGCGGCGATAGACGTACTGGTGGAGAAAACCGTCCTCGCCGCGAAGGCGAAGGGCGTGACGACGGTGACGGCGGGCGGCGGCGTCGCGGCGAATACCTATTTGCGGGAAAGCCTGAAATCCGCCTGCGCGGAGAACGGCTTCCGCCTGGTTCTGCCCGAAAAGCGCCGCTGCACGGACAATGCGGCCATGATCGCGTCCGAGGGGCTGATTCAGTACCGCCTCGGCAATTTTGCGGGGCTCGATCTCAACGCCAAGGCTTCCATTCCCTTGCGAAGCTGCCTGTAAGGACGATTAGGAAATTATGACAGAAGTATTGCTCGATGCCCTTTTGGACACCTTAAAACTTTTTCCGTGGCTACTGCTCATCTATATCGTGATAGAACTCATCGAGCATAAAACAAAGCTCACGGGCTCGCACAACCGCTTGAGCGGCAGGCTCGGCCCTTTGATCGGGTCGGCGACGGGTCTCGTTCCGCAGTGCGGCTTTTCCGTTATGGCGGCCAAGCTGTTTGAACAGAAATACATCACGGTAGGGACGCTGCTCGCTATTTTCGTCTCCACCAGCGACGAGGCGTTTATTCTCCTCCTCTCGTCGGGCAGGGGCGCGGTGTGGCTGCTGCCGCTCATCGCCCTCAAGATCGCGGTGGGCATCGCGGTGGGCTATGCCGTGGACGGCGTTTTGAAGCTGGTCGGAAGCAAACGGGTGCGCGTCCGTTCGTCCGCGGGAGAGGCGCTCGACGCGGCGCGCGCGGAACAGCGGCGAGGACACGAACACGGGAAAGGCGCGGAAAACGAATGCGGACACGGACACGGGAAAAATGCGGAAAAGCAATACGGCCATGGACACGGCGAAAATTTGGAGAAGCAATGCGGACGCGACGGCGCGCCTGAGGAAAGCGAGACGGAGGAGCGGCCCGGCGAGGCCGCGCGGGAGCTTTTTCTCAAAAAGGCGGGCGAAAAGGAATTTGAATGTACCTCCTGCGGCCGCGAGCACGACGAAAACAAGCCCTGGAAAACCTATTTTCTGTCGCCGTTTTTGCATTCCTTAAAGATAGCGGCCTTTATCCTCGCCGTCAATATCGTATTGGGCGTCATCATTTATTATGTGACGGAAGAACGGTTTATGGCGTTTATGAAGGGCAATCTGGCCGTTCAGCCGCTGATCGCCTCTCTCGTGGGGCTGATTCCCAACTGCGCCTCCAGCGTGGTGATTACGGAAAGCTTTTTGCAGGGCGGCATTTCTTTCGGCTCCTGCGCGGCGGGGTTATGCGCAAATGCGGGGCTGGGATTTGTCGTATTGCTGAAAAACACAAAGGAATGGAAACGCAATCTGGCGCTGATCGCTGCCGCTTACGTCGTCGCCGTTTTGGTGGGGTTTGCCGTCAACGCCGTTTTTCCCGCCTACGCTTAAAAAATAAAAAGATAAAAAACCATGACGAAAATCGCGGATATTCTTTTCGGTTGCGAACTGCGGGAGGGGGAGCTTGCGGAATTTCCCGCCCTTCTCATTTCCCGCTTTCCCTTCGGAAAGTTTCTCGTACTCACGGATGAGGAAAGCGCGCTCGCGCTTGGAAACGCCTTAAAGAAGATACCGAAAAAGATATTGCTCGTTTTGGCGCGGGGGGACGACCTGCTGCCTTTGTTCGGCCTGCCCGACGGGATTACCTGCGTCGTGGGCGCGGGCGGGGCGGCGGCCGCGGCGAGATATTTCGCGGCGGCGCGCTCGCTGCCGTTTGTCGGGGCGTGTCTTTCCTGCGCGCCGCAGGGGCTGCTGCGCGGCAGGGTTACGGTGCGCGTTGGGAAAAGCGAAACGACGTATCCCGTACCTCCGCCCGATTTCGTTTTTGCCGCTCTGTCCGCCATGCAGACGGACGAGCGGGGTATGGCGCGGGCGGCCTGCTTTTTGTCGGCGTGCGCGCTTTCGGGATTTTCTTTCCGCGCTTCGCGCAGGCTTTCCCTGCCCTGTGCGGCCGCGCAAAACGATTTGGAAGGCTATTTTTCCGCCGCGCCGGAACTCGCCTTTTCCGTCGATTCCTCCGATCGGAGAAGGGCGGCGGAAACGATTTTTCGAGCCGTATCGGCGGCGGAATATTGCTTTCGCTCGGGCTTTCCCGAAGGGGAAAGCTTTCGGCTGATCGAGGTCGCAAAGGAGCTAGTCGGAGAGATAAAGGGCGAAAGAGAGGAAAACGAGCTTGCGTTTTCCTGTGTGCTTTCCCTTTTGAAGCTGTACACGCTGTTTTTCGAAAGCGGTTTTTACCGCGGCGGAAAGGTAGATTACAATGCCCGTTTTGGGGAAGCGACGGCGCTCGCCGAGGGGACGCGGCTGTCGGTGAAGGAAATTTTTGTGCCGCCCGTAGAGCAATTGACGAAATGCGCGGAAAAATTTGCCGATTTGCAGGCGGAGCTCTGCCGCGAAGCGTGCGCGCTGGGGGAAAAAATAAAGGCTTTCTGCGCCGATTTCGGCCTGCTCCCTTCCGACGAGGGGCGGGATAAGCTTTCGAGGAGCCTTTTCCTGCTGCCCGAATTTTCCGTCGATACATACGGGATCGTTTCGCTGATGCGGGATTTTTCCCTGCTTTGAATTTTGGGCGCGAAAAGAAAATTGCAGCGCGGGCGCCTCGGTTACGCTAAGGCGGCGATATTCGGAAAAAGGCGAAAAGGGATACTTATGACGATTAAAGCGCCGTTGAAAGGGAATGTCTATGACGGCTCGGTATGGCAGGGCGCCGCGCCGGATGATTGAAACGCTTTCGAAAAGGGATATTTATGACGAGTGAAATGTTGTTGAAAAAGGAATACTTATGACGATTAAAGCGCCGTTGAAAGGGAATGTCTATGACGGCTCGGTATGGTAGGGCGCCGCGCCGGATGATTGAAACGCTTTCGAAAAGGGATATTTATGACGATTGAAACGTTGTTGAAAAAGGAATACTTATGAAGATTGAAACGCTGTTGAAAAAGACGAACCTGTTTCTCCTCGACATGGACGGTACGCTGTATATCGACGATATCCCGATCGGGGCCGTCAGAGAGACGCTGGCGCGCCTGCGCGTGGCGGGAAAAAGGTTGGTTTACTGCACCAACAATTCGTCCAAAACCCCTGAAGAATACCGTGCAAAGCTGAAGCGCATCGGGCTTTGGGGAGAAGGAGATTTCGTATATACCTCGGGGATCGCCGCCGCGGAATATCTTAAAAAACATCACGCGGGAAAATCCGTTTATCTCGTGGGGCGGGACGCGTTGAAGGAGGATTTCGCCGCGCGGGGGATACGTTTGACCGAGGAAAAACCCGACGTCTGCGTCCTCGCCTACGACACCGCGCTGACGTTTGAAAAGCTGGTCAAATTAAACGAATTCCTCGTCGGGGGCAGCTTTTACGTGGCCACTCACCCCGACGTCGTCTGTCCTGCTCTGCCATGCCCCAAACCCGACGTGGGCTCTTTTATCAAATTGCTGGAGGCTTCGTCGGGACGGCTTCCCGACGCGATATGCGGCAAGCCGCATACGATTATGGGAGAGGCGTTGAGCGACCTGCTCGGCGCGGAAAAGGAGGAGATCGCCATGGTGGGCGACCGCCTGCATACGGATATCCGCTTTGCCAACAACAGCGGCTTTTCCGCCGTTTTGGTGCTTTCGGGGGAGACGACGGCGGAGACGCTTGCCCGTTCGCCCGACCGTCCCGACGTCGTTTTGAATTCCATCAACGATTTGTCGGCGTATCTTTGAGGAAAAAGAGCGAAAAACCGTTTGAAATACTACGGACGCACCGCGGAGAACGGAAATAAAAAACGGAAAAAATCCGAAAGCTGTTTGAAAGGCCGCAAAGCTGCGGTACATATATATTGTAAGAGTATCAGGGAGGGTTTTACCATGAAGGAAGTGGAAGTAAAGGGCACGGAGGGCGGCAAGCTGACGATCGCGCTCCGCGGGGACATCGATTCGGGCAACGCGGACGCTTTTTATGCCGAGGTGATCGAGGCGTACAGGGCAAATCCCGCCGACGTCGCGTTCGAGTGCGGGGAACTCAATTTCATCGATTCCACGACGCTGGGGACGTTTGTCAAGATTTTGAAAAACGTCAAGACGGACGGATATAAAATGACGCTGAAAAATTTGCAGCAGAAGATCAGAAAGCTGTTTCTCATCTGCTCGCTGAACACGATAATGGAGATCGAATGAAGATGGAAAAGTTTTCCGTTTCTATGCCTTTGTCAAACGAATATCTCACGACGGTGCGGCTCGCTACGGGCGGGCTGTGCGCGCTCTGCGGGTTCGACGTGGACTCCGCGGAGGATTTTAAGGTGTGCGTCACCGAAAGCCTGCTGATTTTAAAGCGCAACGGCTTTCAGGCGGCGGAGGTCTCTTTCGGGGTGGGAGAAAAGCTCTCCTGCACCGTATCGGGGCAAGACGGGGGAAAGCCCGGGGAAAAGGGCGCGGACGACGAGATTTCCTACGCGCTGTTAAACGCGCTGATCGGCAATGCGGAGTTCAAAAAGAACGCCGCGGGGCTGGTGCAGACCATCGCTTTCGAAGCGTAAGCGGAAAGCGGAGCGGGATTTCCATTATGGCAGAAGAAAACATCAACGAATTATTTAAGAGGTACCGCGAAACGGGCGACACGGCGGTGCGGAACAAGATCGCGGAAAAGTATCTCTACATAGCCGAGATCCTCGCCAAAAAGTTTGTGGGGCGGGGCGTGGAATACGACGATCTCAGGCAGGTGGCTTCTCTCGCCCTGCTCAAGGGCATCGACCGTTTCGATCCGGCTATGGGCATGCAGTTTACCACCTTTATCACCCCTACGGTGACGGGAGAAATCAAAAACTATTTCCGCGATAAATCGAGGATTGTCAAGCTCCCCCGCCGGCTGAGCGAAATCAGCGCGGCCGTGCGCGCGTTTACCGCGGAGTACGAGGGGGAAAACGGCGTGAAGCCGAGCATCAGGGAAATCGCGGAACGGCTGAAGCTGTCCGAGGAGGACGTGGTGCGCGCGCTGGAGGTGGGAGGGACCGTTTCCCTCGACGGCGTGGCGAGTTCGGGCGAGGACGACGGCGAGCATTCCCTTTACGCGCTACTGCCCGACAACGACGACCGTTACGAACGGCTGGAAATACAGGACGCCCTGCGTTCGGCAATGAAGGATTTGTCGGAGACGGAACGGGCGGTTTTGAGGTTCCGCTATGTTGACGAGCTCTCTCAAAGCGAGACGGCGCGGCGGCTGGGCGTCTCGCAGATGTTTGTGTCGAGAATGGAGCGGAAGCTGCTGGCCAGGCTGAAGGAAAACCTTAAAGATTCCGTGTGAAGCTGCGAAAAAGAAGACGGACGATTCGGAGGGCGAAGCATGTTCATGGAAGTGAAAAATTTCGAAGCGTTGAAGGAGGCGATGAAGGAGCTTTGCGATTTCCTCGCCGAAAGCGACGTGCCCGAAGACAGCGTGTTCGACAGCAAGCTGGTCGTCAGCGAGCTGGTCAGCAACGTATTGCAACATTCCGACGGGGTAGCTTCGCTGGAAAGCGAAATCCGCGGCGAGTTTATCGAGCTGAAGGTACGTTCTTCGGTGCGGTTCTGCCCGCCCGAGGAAAGCCGCTGTTCGGAGGTCTATGCGGAAAGCGGCCGCGGGCTGTTTATTGTGGATAACGTATGCACGGAGCGTTCGTTTACGGAGGACGGCGGGATCAAAGTGTTGATAAAAATTTCGGGCAGGGCCTCTCTGCCCGACGAGGACTGAAGGCGCCGTTTCGGGGAAACGCGCGCTTTTTTGCTCTTTCGGCGGGAAAAGAGGTAAAAAATAATTTCGGGAGGCGGTGGTTATGGACGTTTTGAAGGCGATCGAAAAAAGACACTCGGTGAGAAGTTATGTGGATAAGGAGCTGGCAACGGCCGTTGTCGAGGCGCTCAACGAGGAAATTGAGGCGTGCAGCCGCGAGAGCGGCATCAATGTCCGGCTTGTGACGAACGAAAAAAGGACTTTCGGCGGGCTGATGGCAAGGCTCGGAAAATTCCGCGGCGTGAGGAACTATCTCGTTCTGACGGGTGACGGAAGCGAGGAGACGGAGGAAAAGCTGGGATATTACGGGGAACGGATCGTGTTGAAAGCCCAGGTTTTGGGACTCAACAGCTGCTGGGTGGCCGCGACCTACTCCAAAGGGGCGTGCAGGAAAGCGTGCGGGCTGGAAAAGGACGAAAAGCTGGCGTGCGCAATCGCCCTCGGCTACGGCGAAACGCAGGGCGTGCCGCACGAGGGTAAACCTTTGACGGAGCTGTTTGAGCTGTGCGCCGCGGCGGGAAAAGCGCCCGAATGGTTTGTTAAAGGGGTGGAAGCCGCCGCGCTGGCGCCCACCGCGCTCAATCGGCAGAATTTTAACATCGTGCTTTTGGAGGACGGCCGCGTGCGGTTGGAAAAGCAGGGCGTCTGTGCCGCGTTAGATCTGGGGATCGTCAGATACCACTTCGAGCAGGGCGCGGGGAAAGAAAATTTTGAATGGGCTTAAACGGAGAATAAAGTAAATTGTCAAACCGAGCTGTAACGCTCGGCAATAAAAAAGTTAAATAAAAACGGCCGACCTTTTCAAAAGGTCGGCCGTCCGCTTTCAATGAGTTATTTTCTGATTGCAAACTGGTACATCTTTGCCAGCAGAGAATCGGGAATTCTGTCTCTGTACTGTCCGAGATAGATAAACACTTTGCGGAAGAATTCGGTGTTGTCTCCGCCCACCTGATAATCGGGCAGATTACTCGTTGCACCCTTGTATTTGAGAATAAAGATTTCCGTAAACTGTTCTCTTTCGTCCCCGTTGAGCGAAGCGATAAACGGATCGAAGCTTCTGCTGTTGTAGAAATCGTAGTCCGCCGTATTTCCTGCACCGGACTGAGGAGCCGCGGGCGCCGCGAAGTTATAGTTATAGACGGGCGCGGGCTGAGGCGCGGGTTCCGCTTCGGGCTGTGCGTTTTCTTCGGCGGGCTGGGTAAGCTCTTCCGCTTCGGGCGCGGCAGTTTCTGCCGTAGGGCCTTCGTAGCGCACCGCTTCCGCATAGACGCCCGCTTCTTCCGTTTCTTCCTCCTGCGTTTCGGCGGGCGTTTCTTCGACGACCGTCGTTTCAACCGCAGTCGTTTCTTCGGCCGCTTCTTCCGTTATTTCGGCGGGAGCTGCCGTCTCTTCGGCGGGTTCTTCTTTCGTTTCCTGCGCGGCAAGCTTCTTTGCCTTCTTCCTGACGCAGAGCACGACGATTACGAGGAATACCTGTACGGCGGCGATCGCCAGCGCGATGAACGCATAGAGGTAGAACTTGGTTTCGTCGAACGCCTTTTCCGTAAACGCCAGATAGACGAGCGCGACGGCGAGAAGGACGTGGAAGAGATAGCGGATGAGGTCGAAGGTGTAGCCCTTCTTCGTCGTCATGCGGATCGAGGAGATCACGGAAGCGAGTCCTGCGATGCCCGCGAGGGCGACGACCGCATATTTATAAAATTCACCTTTTGTAAGGCTGTTGATGAAGCTGTTGTCCTTGGACGCGAACAGCGTCTTGAAGGCCTGTGCGGATTGCGTGATCCCATAGACGCAGACGCCCGCAAATGCGGCGGTGAGAAGGAAGAGCACAAAGGTCATCCAGGTGCCTTTTCCCGCCTTGATAAACGAGAAGATCAGATAGAACAGGAAGCTTGCGCCCGCAATCGCCAGCATGACGATATCAAACGTCCTTTCGATGTTTCCGTAATACAGGGAAACGGCCAGCATCGCAACCGCATACGCCGCATACACCCAGAAATTGATAAAGACGATTGCGCGGGTCATGGCGGGAGCCGCCTTGCCGGAGCAGAGGGCGACGATCATCAAAACCACCGTAACGACCATCGCGGCAGGAATGGCGTAGAGGAAAAGGCTCATGAGCTTGCCGACCGTGCCCGAAGCGAGGACGGTGAGACCCATAAATTTATACGCTCCGAAATCGGCGGGAGCGCCCGCGATCGCCTTATAGAAATCGGCGAGCCCGTCTTTTTTGAAGAGCGCGAGGAAGGCGTCGAGGAAGGTCTTTTCGCCATAGACCGCATATCCCGCAGAGGTACTGACAAGCAGCTTTACCTTCAGCAGGCAGAGGCAGACGATGGGAGCCACCGCGAGAAGGAGCGCGAGGATGCGATAGAGCGCATTCCTCTTCTTTTTGGGAGCGGCTTCCGCCGCGACGGGTTCCTGCGGGCCCTCGGCGAGCACTTCTTTCATGTCGTCGTTGGTCACGTTGAGCTCGGCATAATTGGTGCTGGTTTTGCTCATAAAATATCTCCTGAAAGTTTATTTTCTTGGTTTCGTCGCGTATTTCCCCGAAAGGTGTTCAAGGCGAAAATATATAAATTTTGACTTACCTTTATTATATCACTTCCCGTCCGATATGTCAATACTAAAAAAACATTTTTTTGTAAATTTTTCCGTATTTGTTGTAATAAACTTAAAAAAGAAAGCGGGAAAGTCGGGCGGAAAAACCCTTGAATTTTTTATTGGTTTCGGCTATAATAGAGGAGTGGAAAAATCCGGCCGCGGGCCGGGGGAGGGTGACATGACCGAGATAGAAAAAATATTTGCGGAAATAAAGGAAAAGACGCGTCTCGAGGTGAGCTATTACAGGGAGGGAAGCGGCGGGGAGGGGCTGCCCGTGTGCGACAGGCCCTTCGACGGCGTGGCGGACGACGGGAACAATACCTTTTTTCGCTTTCTGTATAAAAACACGGGCTATATCGGCGTGCTGAAGGGCGCGGGAAAGGCGGAAAGCACGTATGCGGCCATGCTGCCCGCCTATATCGAGAGCTTTTCGGACAAGGAAGCCGACCTGTCCAAAACGGAATATCTCAAGCGCATTCTTCTGGGCGAATGCTCCTCGGCGGGCGTGTATAAATACATGACGAAATTTTCCGTGGGCAAATCCGCCTGTTTCGCGTTGGCGCTGTACGTGCCCAAGCTGATGAAGGAGACGGTGGCGCTCGTCGCGCAGTACGGCGGCAACAGCCTCGACACCGTGGTGACTACCGACCGCCACAACTGCGTTCTCGTGAAATACCTGGGGGAAGAGGAGAGCGAATATTCCTCGCCCGCCGATTACGCGGATTTTCTCGCGCAGTCGCTGAAGGAAGAATTGGGCATAGACGTGACGGTGGGCGTGGGCTCGACCGTGAAAGGGCTGAAGGACGTCGCCGTTTCCTATGCGCAGGCGGCGGGCGCGCTGCGTTACGCGGGCGTGTTTTCCAGCAAGGGAAACGTACATTCGTACAAGGAATACATGCTGGTGAAGATGCTGGAGGACGTGCCCGAAAGCAAGCTGGCGGAGTATCTCGCGGAGATGACCGACGAGAGCGCGAAAGAGATTTTCGAGGACGAGGAAATGGTGAACACCGCCGAGGAATTTTTGAGGAACAGCCTCAACGTCAGCGAAACTTCGAGAAACTTATATATGCACAGGAATACTCTCCTATACAGATTGGACAAAATAGAAAAGGCGACGGGGCTGAACATACGCCAGTTTCCCGACGCCGTGTCCTTTCGGGTGCTCACCGTGCTCTATAAATTGCTGGAGCGGTGAGGCGGGACAGGCGGGGACATATAATAGTATGCGGCCGGGTGGGGGAATTATCCCTTCGGGCGAAAAAAGCCGGCCAAAATAAAGAGCTATGCGCGCACAAACAGCGCAGTGAGTTTTATAAGGAGTTTAACATGGACGAAAACAAAAAAGACGAACGGGAAGAATTTTTCGGCAACGGCCCCGAACGGGAGCCTCGGGAGCCGTCGGTGGGCGTACCTCCCGCGCCGAAACGAGCAAAGAGGGCGAACGGCTGGAGGATCGCGGGCTATTGTCTGGGGGCCTTGCTCGTCGCGGGCATGGGCTTTCTCGGCGGCTATTATACCTACGCGGGAGCGCTCGACAAAGAGATGCGCTCGCTGATCTGGGCAAAAAAACAGATTCAGGAGCACTATTACCAAGAGATAACGGACGAGGATTTTTACAATGCCGTTTTCGACGGCGTCAACGGCTTGCTCGATCCCTACTCGGGATATCTGACGCCCGACGAGTACGCGGATATGATAGAGGAAGCGACGGGGAAATGGAGCGGCCTGGGCGTCACCTTCTCCGTAAAGGACGGCGAGGGAAATCCGCAGCTGCTCGTTACCCGCGTGTCGGGAAATTCGCCCGCCGAGGCGGCGGGGATTTTGCCCGGCATGGCCGTCGTCGGGTTCGGCGTCACGGAAAGCGAAATTGCGGAAAGCGTTTCCTATGAGGAGCTTTCCGTATTCTTAAAAGAGCGGGCCGAGGGCGAAAAATTTATCCTGAAGATGACGGGACAAAAGGGCGGGGAAGCTTTTTATAAAGAGGTGGCCAAGGAAGCCTTTATCGAAAACTATGTGTTTTACCGTTCCCGCGCCTCCGCTTATATCTTTACGGGCGAAAACGCCACGGTATTGACGGAAAGCGAAAACGTTTTGTCCGCGCTCGACGAGGAGACGGCGTATATCCGTCTCACGCAGTTCAACGGACAGGCCGCGCAGGAATTCGCTGCCGTGATGGATATTTTCAAGGAGGAGAAGAAGAAAAATCTCATTCTCGACCTGCGCTCCAACGGCGGGGGATATCTGAACATTTTACAGGATATCGCAGGTTATTTCTGCAAGGGCGCGACGGACGGGACTCCGTTGGTGGCGATCGCCGATTATCCCGGCAACCAAAGGTCGGAATTTGAGGCGACGGCGAATAAGTATGCGCAATACTTCGCGCCCGACAGCCGCATTTCCGTGCTTGCGGACAACGGCACCGCCTCCGCCTCCGAGTGCCTGATCGGCTGTATGATGGACTACGGCGCGATAAGTTATTCCGATATCTATCTCTCCGCGCGAAGCGGCGAAACCAAGACCTACGGCAAGGGAATCATGCAGCGCACGTTCGCCTCCTCGCTGTTCGGCAAGCCCGACGCCATCAAGCTGACCACCGCGCGCATTTTGTGGCCGCTGACGGAAAACTGTATCCACGGCCGCGGCGTACTTCCCGAGGACGGCGCGCATACCGTCGCGGAAAATTACGACGGCGACGCGGAAATTTTGGAGGCATGGAGCTCTATTTCTGCCGCGAAATAAAATAACTTTATCGACGGAGCGGATTGCCGAACGGCCCGCTCCGTTAAATTTTTTGAAAATTTAATTAAAACCTCTTGACAAACTTAAATCAATATGATATCATTTTAATATCAAATAAAAATAGAAGGAGAGGTTTATGGAAGAAATTGTTTTGAAGAACAAGAAGCACGGCATGTCGGTTTTGCTGATCACGATCGCTGTATATATACTTGCGATTGCGGGCGTGATCGCGGGCGCGGCGAGCGGCTATGCGGCGGTGACGATCGTTTCCGTTGCGGCGTTGGTTATATTTATGTGGGTTCCCATGGGATTGAAGGTGCTTAAGCCCCAGGAGGCCTTGGTGCTGACGCTGTTCGGGAAATACGTGGGCACGCTGAAGGGAGAGGGGTTTTATTTCGTCAATCCCTTCTGCACCGCCGTCAACCCCGCGGCAAAGACGAAGCTCAACCAGAGCGGGGACGTTGACAGCCATTCGGGGCCGCTGACGTTAAAGTCGGCCACGGGCAGCTCGGAGGGACTCAGCAACAAAATTTCCCTCAAGATCATGACGCTGAACAACAACCGCCAGAAGATCAACGATTGTCTGGGCAATCCCGTGGAAATCGGCATAGCGGTGATGTGGAGGGTGGTAGATACGGCGAAGGCCGCGTTTAATGTGGATAACTATAAGGAATATTTGTCCCTGCAATGCGACAGCGCGCTGCGGAACATCGTCCGCGTATATCCCTACGACGTCGCGCCCAACGTGGATACGACGGGGGACGGCGTCGCCGACGAGGGAAGCCTGCGCGGTTCGAGCGAGGTGGTCGCGGCGCGCATCCGCGACGAGATTCAATCGCGCGTAAACGAAGCGGGGATCGAAGTTATCGAAGCGCGCATCACCTATCTGGCCTACGCGCCCGAAATCGCCGCCGTCATGCTTCAGCGGCAGCAGGCCTCCGCCATCATCGACGCGCGGAAAATGATCGTGGACGGCGCGGTCGGCATGGTGGAAATGGCTCTGGAGCGGCTGAGCGAAAACGACGTGGTGGAATTGGACAACGAAAGGAAAGCGGCCATGGTGTCCAATCTCCTCGTGGTGCTCTGCGGCAACCACGACGCCCAGCCCGTAGTAAACTCGGGAAGTCTCTATTAACGTGAACGAAAACCAAAAAAAGCAGGTGCCGCTCCGTCTTTCCCCGAAGCTGTACGACGCCCTCGCCGCCTGGGCGGAAGACGATTTCCGCTCCGTCAACGGACAGATAGAATACCTGTTGTCCGAATGCGTGAGACAGCGCAAAAAGAACGGAAAATACGTCTCGGAGGAGCTGGACGTCCCGCCCGATCTCGATATCGAATAACGCGGGGCTATGCGGCCGCCGTTTGAAAAAGAGCTTTGGATATTTCCAAAGCTCTTTTTGCGTCGGTTGATGAAAAAAATTCAGTCGATAAATTCGAGTATCTCCTCGAGAGGTTTACGCTTTTTGGGGCGGGTTTCGTAACCGTCCGCCGCATAGCCCAACGCCACGACGTAGGGAACGGAAAGCTTTTCGGGCAAAGAGAGAACCTCCTTTAACGTTGCGCCGTCCCGCCAGCCCAAAATACAGGAGGCTAAACCCGCGGCCGCGGCGGCGAGCACCAGATGCGAAGTAAATTCGCCCACGTCGTAAGGCGCGAAATAGGACAGGGGCGGATTTGAGCCCTCCGAGCTGCTCGTATCCTCCGCGACGACGAGCATGGCGGGCACGTTGTCGATAAAGGGGGCTTTGCCGCGCTTTTTCAGGCAATCGATAACTTCGGACAATTTTTTGCCCGTCACCGCCAAAACCTTCCACGGCTGGAGATTGCACGCGGAGGGCGCCAGGCCCGCAAGGGCGCAGATCTCTTCGAGCTGTTCCTTTGCAACGGGCTTCGCAGAAAATTCCCGACAGCTCTGTCGGGCGAGATAGAGCTCCTTGAGTTGAGAAACCGTCATTTTGTTTATCTCCCGAAAAATAAATGGTGTGGAATGGTGTGGATAACTTCGCGCGTCAGACGCGCAAAGGGATTGTTTGCTGAATAAAAACGGCGGAACGCGGGAAGCGCTCCGCCGTGTCTGTGTGCGGAAAAATTATTTTCCCGCTTTCGCAATGGACGAAAGCGCCTTTTCGACGACGTTTTCCGCGGTGAAGCCGAACTTTTCGAACAGCTGCGCGGCGGGGGCGGAAGCGCCGAACGTCGTCATGCCGACGATTTCTCCGTCCGTGCCCGCGTATTTATACCAGCTGTAAGGGGAGCCAGCCTCCACGCAGACGCGCGCCTTGACCGCCGCAGGAAGAACGCTTTCCTTGTACGTCTCCGTCTGGTTTTCAAATTCCTCGATGCAGGGCATGGAGACGACGCGGGCGTTGATATTCCTTTCGGCGAGCGCGGCCTTCGCCTTTACGCACAGCTCCACCTCGGAGCCCGAGCCGATGAGAAGAACGTCGGGCGTTCCTTCGCAGTCCTCGAGAACGTAGCCGCCCTTGAGCGCGGCAAGGCCGCTGGCTTCGTATTGGGGCAGGTTCTGACGGGTAAGCACCAGCGCGGTGGGCCGTGTGCCGTTGAGCGCGGAAATCCACGCCGCCGCCGTTTCCTTGCCGTCCGCGGGACGGTAAACCTTCATGCCGGGGATCGAACGCAGGGAGATCAGCTGTTCGACGGGCTCGTGCGTGGGGCCGTCCTCGCCGACGCCGATGGAATCGTGCGTCATGATGTACGTGACGGGAATATTCATGAGCGCCGCCAGCCGCATGGCGGGCTTGCAGTAATCGGAGAAGACGAAGAAGGTGGCGCAGTAGGCCTGAATACCGCCGTGGAGCTGCATGCCGTTGGCAATCGCCGCCATCGCGTGCTCGCGGATGCCGAAGTGAATATTTCTGCCCTCGTAGGAATCGGGCGCGAACGTGCCGTATTTGATCTCGTCCGTATCCTTCATATCCGAAAGGTTGGAGGGGGCGAGGTCGGCGCTGCCGCCCATCAGCTGGGGCATGACCGCCGCGAGCTTGTTTAAGACGACCGCGGAGGTCTGGCGGGTAGCCATGGGCTTATCGAACGCAAACAATTCCTCCATCGACTCCAGCTCGGGCTTTTTGCCCGCCATGGCCGCCTTATATTCCTCGGCGAGCTCGGGATACGCATATTCGTATTCCGCGAACATCTTTTTCCACTGCATTTCCTTTTCCGCGCCCGCACCCGCGGCGATCTGGCAGTGCTCGAACACTTCCTTCGGGCAGTCGAAGGCCTCTTCGCAGGGCCAGCCGAGTTTTTCTTTGGTCTTTTGCAGGTTTTCCTCGCCGAGGGGCGCGCCGTGGCATTTTTCGCTGCCTTCGAGGGGGGAGCCGTAGCCGATCTTGGTATGGCAGATGATGATCGAGGGCTTATCGGCGCGGGCTTTCGCCTTTTCTATCGCGTCGGACACCGCTTCGACGTTGTCGGGATCGGTGACGAGATCGACGTGGAGCACCTGCCAATTCTGCGCCGCGAACCGCGCGCCCACGTTTTCCTTGAAGGTGACGTCCGTGTCGCCCTCGATGGTGATGTCGTTGTCGTCGTAGATGAGAATGAGCTTGCCCAGCGCGTGCGTGCCCGCAAAGGAGCAGGCCTCGTAGGAAATCCCTTCCTCGAGACAGCCGTCGCCGCACAGCACGTACGTATAGTGATCCACCACGGGGAAGCCGGGCTTATTGTATTTTGCGGCCAGATGCGCCTCTGCGAGCGCCATGCCCACGCCGTTGGCGATGCCTTGGCCGAGAGGGCCCGTCGTCGTTTCCACGCCTGCGGTATGGCCGTATTCGGGGTGACCGGGGGTCCTGGAGCCGAGCTGGCGGAAGTTCATCAGATCTTCCTTTTTCAGGTCGTAGCCGTAGAGGTACAAAAGAGAATAATCGAGCATGGAGCCATGGCCCGCGGAGAGAATAAATCTGTCGCGGTCGTCCCATTTGGGATCTCTCGGATTGAATTTCAGGAAATTCTGGAAAAGCGTGTAGCCGATCGGCGCACTGCCCATAGGAAGCCCGGGATGCCCCGATTTCGCCTTTTGAATTGCTTCCGCGGATAAAATCCGTACCGCGTTGATAGTGGTCTGTTGTACGTCCATCTTAATATCTCCTAATTTTTTATTTTTTGTTTTTTACGAAAGAAGGGCGTCGAACGCCGACAGCTCGAGAAAGGGGTAAGCCTGCAAAAATTTATATAACTGCGCGGCGATTTTTTTGACGCCGCCCTCCGTATCGCTTTCTATATTGACGGGCAGAATCGGCTCGTGCAGGCTCATGCGGACCAGCGCCCAGCCGTCGCCGTGCTCTTTGTCGAAGTTGACGCGGACGCCTTCGCGGTTATCGGGCGCGGGCGAAGCATAGGAAAGACCAGAAACAAATTTTTCGAGATCGGCGAGCACTCCTTTTCCGAGCGCCGCAAAATCGCAGCCCCGCGCGAAGGTGGGGCGGAGCTCCGCCGCTTCTTTCGGCATGGGCAGGTCTTTGATGATATCCGTGATTTCCTCGCCCGATTTGGCCGCTTTCGCAAGCGCGATCAAAAGCCGCGTCACGAGGTACGCGCCGTCGTCGAGAAAGTAGTTTTCCTTTAAGGCCGCGTGTCCGCTCGTCTCGATGGCGAGGGGCGCGTATTCGCCCGCCTCGTTGAGGCGTATCGCTTCGTTGATGACGTTTTTATAGCCCCGCTTAAAGCGGCAGTGCTTTCCGCCGCGCGCCGCGATAAACGCCGCCAGCCCGTCCGAAGTGACCGAGTCGGTGACGATCGTCCCCGCCCGTTCGGAGAGAAGAACGGCGGAAATGAGGGCGATGAGGCGGTTGCGGTTGATTTCCTCGCCGTTTTTATCTACGGCGCCCGCCCTGTCCACGTCCGTATCGAAAATAATCCCGAAATCGGCGCCGTATTTCTTCACCGCCTCGCAGACGGAGGCCATGGCCGTTTCGTTTTCGGGGTTGGGGATATGGTTGGGAAAACGGCCGTCGGGATCGAGAAACTGCGAGCCCGTCGTGTCCGCGCCCAAAGGCTTCAGCACCTTATCGACGTAAAATCCGCCGGCGCCGTTACCCGCATCGACGAGGATACGTTTGCCTTGTAAGGGCTGCGTTTCGCCCGTCGCGCTTCTTACCTTTTCCACGAGGCCGGCGGCGTAGGCGTCGAGGTAGGGTTTGCTTTCCCTAACGCCGCGCGTCGGAGAAAGGGGAGTGCCCTCCGCGGCCAAAGTGAGAATTTCCTTGACGTCCTCCGATTCCAGCCCGCCCTGCCCGGTAAAGAATTTCAGCCCGTTGCGGTTGAAAGGGAGATGGCTGGCCGTGATCATCACGGAGCCGTCGCACGCCCAGCGTTCGTCCTTTAACAGCATGAACATGGAGGGGGTGGAGGAAAGGCCCGTAAACACCGCCGTGTTGCCCGTCTTTTCGATTCCGCCGAGCACGCTTTCCGAAAGCGCGGGCGCAGAAATCCGGGAATCGTGCCCCACCGCTATGCGCAGGGCCGTTTTGCCCGTACGGCGGGAAAGCCAGGCGCAAAAGGCCTCGGCGATCCGTTCCGCGGCTTCGGGGGTGAGGTTCACCTCTTCGCCCGCGACGCCCTCCGCCGCGATCCCGCGCACGTCCGTACCGTTTTTCAGTTTCAGATAGTCCTGTAAAGTCATTGTGTTTTTATGTAAACTCCCGTGGAAAAAATGTAAACCCCGTCCGTTTTAAGCGTTAAATCCGCACGATTTTATATTTGTTTCTATTATAACGGTTTTCGGCGTATTTTTCAAGTCTTTTCGGGAAAATTCTTGTAAAAATTTTGATTTCCGTATATTTATCGTTTTTTCACAAAAGTATTGACAAATCCCCGACGCGCGCTTATAATGAAAGCGTATAAAGGGAGCGAAAATGAAAGATTGTAAAATCGAGGGACGAGACAAAATTTTGTATGAGGAATTTTACGGCGCCGAACTCTTAAAAATGAAGTTCCCTGAATTTTGGGAAAAAGCAGTTTTGGAAAAAAATCGTTTTTTTCGTTATGTTTTTTCGGAGGCGAAACAGCTGGTGGAAAAAACAGGCGTGAGCGAAGAATATCTGCAAGGGGCGCGCGCGGCGGAACTATGGGAAAGAAAATGCGGGTTTTGTTTTGAGGAAATCACGACGGACAGAAAAGGAGAATTTTATTGCACGAAAGATTGTTTTTCTTGGATATGCGCCCGTTGTTTCAAGGATTTTTACGAACGGTTTCGATGGCGTGCGGAAGAAATCGGGGATATTCCCAAAAAAGGAGTGACGGCGGTCGGGGTGGCGGTTGTCGATGGAAATTGAAAATTTAATCTCCTTCGTTTTTTGTTTTGTGAGGAAGGAAAGAAGAGAACGGTTGTTATATGAGATTGACGCGCCTAAAAAGAGAGACAAGTTTTTTGGCAGATTTGCGCACGATACTCAACGATTTTTCAATCGGGATATGATCGTTTTGCAAGGAAATCGCCTGAAAAGCGACAAAATTCTTAAGGCGATTTGCGGAAACGAAAAATTCCCCGATAAATTCATTTTAATCGTCGATAATCAAGCCTATGAAAGTGAAAACGGAAAAGAACTGCTGGAAAGATCGTTCGATAATTTGGGACAGTCGATTTTGCTTTGCGATCATTTTGCTTTTATAAAGGAAGAAACGGAGTACGGCGCGCCTGAGAAAATTCTTTTGAAAAATTCGAGGTTTTTGGTGAGATAAAAAAGGCGAAATTTTACAGGAGAAAGAAAAAATGAAAATTGCAGGAGAGCGTATCAATCCCGACGAATGTTTTTTGTGCACCAAAAAAGAGGTCGCCGAACTCTTTGCGGGGTTTGATATAAACATTCGTTTCCGCAAGAGAGAGTTATCGGAAACGGGAAAATACAAAAACGCGGATTATTTTTATAAACGAAGAAGCGAATATAAAAAATATCGGGGCGAACATCTGGCGGCAGCTTTATATAGATTTGAATATGCATACGATAAAGTAACCTGCCTTTCTCTTTATCCGATCGATAAAGAAGAATACAGCGAGACGCTTCAGGAGACATTTACGCGGCGCATTTTGCCTGAATTATTGCGTATTTATTTATCGTGGGGAAGTTTTGAAAGGGCCGAAAAGGATGAGCCTTATGTTCGGGTAAGACTGCTTGAGGGGAAATTCGTGTTCGAGCAATAGAACTTTACCTTTGCGGCCGCGCAAAGACGGCTGATGACTTTATCATAAAAATAAATATCAGGAGAAAAGAAAATGATAAGCAAAGAAAGGATTTTTGAGTTTATTTCAAAACAAAAGACGTCGTTTATCGCCTCGGTGGACGAGGAGGGGTTTCCCAACATGAAGGCCATGCTCGCCCCGAGAAAAATCGACGGGAACAGGATTTATTTCACGACAAACACCTCTTCCCTGCGCGTCGCGCAATATCGCGCAAATCCCAAAGCGAGCGTCTATTTTTACAACAAGGGCCGCTTCCGTTACGAGGGCGTTATGCTGATCGGCACAATGGAGGTGCTGGAGGACGCGGAGACAAAGGAGGAAATCTGGCGGGCGGGGGACACTCTGTATTATAAAGAGGGCGTCGCCGACCCCGATTATTGCGTTTTGCGTTTTACCGCGGAAAAGGGCAGGCATTACTGCGCCTTCAAATCGCAAAGCTTCACGCTCTCCTGAAGCTTACGAAACCGTAAGGAAGAAAAAAGACTGCGTTAGACGTCGGAGCCTCCGAAAGTGTTATTATAGTAAGCATAGGAAGGCCGAAAATGCGATATGACAAAGGACTGTGAAATTAACTTAAATATATTTTTCCCCATATCGTTGACAGACGGCCTTTTATATGTTATAATAATTTTGTCATAAATTATTATGACGATTAATACTTTTGGAGAAATAAACATGATTAATTTTGACGTGTCCAGCGATTCGACCTGCGATTTATATAAAGATTATATCGAAAAACGTCATATCTGGTTTGCGCCGCTCACCTTTACCCTCGATAAGGACGGGAAGCAGGAGGAGGGCGTGGACGAGTTTTCCTGTTATCAGGATTACCTCGACTTTTATAAGAAAGTGGAGGGAGGGGCGTTTCCCCGCACGTCGATGCTCAATTATCAGGCGCACGTGGAGCATTTCAGAAAAATGGCTTCCGCGGGCGTAAAGGACGTTTTGCATTTCAGCATCTCCTCGGGATTGGCGCGTACCGTCACGGTGGCAAAGCAGGCTGCGGACGAAGTGAAAAAGGAGTTCCCCGACTTTAATCTCCTTTCGGTGGACCCCCTCACCGCCACGATCGGGCAGGGCTTGCTGGTATCCCTCGCCTGCGATATGAGGGACGAGGGAAAGACCGCGCAGGAGACCTACGATTATCTCATGGACGCGAGATTGAGGATTCAGCACTGCATCGTCCCCAACGATTTGTTTTATCTCAAAAAGGGCGGCCGCGTGTCCGCCGTGTCCGCCGTGTTCGGCACCGCGCTTAATATCAAGCCTATGCTCATTTTCGACACCGAGGGAAAGCTGAAGGTGGTGGATAAATGCCGCGGCATGAAAAAAGCCTTTAATTACGTGCTGGAATCGCAGGAAAAGGCGCCCATGGACGAGAAAAAGCTGGCCGTAGTGGTGCACACGGACAACGAAGCGGGCGCAAACGAGCTGGCCGATATGGTTGAAGCAAAATGGGGCGTACGGCCGAAGATCATCATCATGGGGCCCGTCATCGGCGCCCACGTCGGCCCCGGGTCGGTATCCTGCGGCTGGCTGAGCGTCAAGACGAGAAAGGAGCTGACGGGCTTTTAAGCCCTGCGCGGCGCTTTTGGCGACGACTTACCGTCCTGAGGCTCTTTTGAGAAATTTTCCGTTGTTTCAATTTGATAAAAAGAAAAAAACGCGCGCAAAACGATTGAAAATTGCGCGCGTTTGCTGTATAATGATTAAAGTATAGACAAAAATCGGGCACGGCCCGACGCAAAGAGGTTATAAAGTATGGCTAAAGAGACTCAATTCGTCGAACAGATCGCGGATATCGAACAGGATTTTCCCCAATGGTACACCGATGTGGTATTAAAGACCAAGCTGGTCGATTACGGCCCCGTCAAGGGCACGATGATCATCCGTCCCTACGGGTATGCGATCTGGGAAAATATTCAGAGGGAGCTCGACAGGCGGTTTAAGGCGCAGGGCGTGGAAAACGCCTATTTTCCCCTGCTGATCCCCATGAGCTTTTTCACCAAGGAGGCGGAACACGTCGAAGGGTTTGCCCCCGAGATCGCCGTGGTGACCGTCGCGGGCGGAGAAAAGCTTGCCGAGCCTTTGGCGATCCGTCCCACTTCCGAGACGATTTTCGGGACGATGTATTCCAAATGGATACAATCCTACCGCGATCTGCCGCTTAAAATCAATCAGTGGTGCAACGTTATGCGCTGGGAAAAGACGACGCGGCCGTTTCTTCGCACCAGCGAATTTCTCTGGCAGGAGGGGCATACCGCCCATTCGAGCGCCGAAGAGGCGGAGGAAGAGACGCAGCGCATGCTGGAGGTCTATAAAGAATTTGCCGAAAACTGCCTGGCGATCCCCGTGATTACGGGCAAAAAGACGGAAAAGGAAAAGTTTGCGGGCGCGGTGGCCACCTACGGCATGGAGGCGATGATGCACGACGGCAAAAGCCTGCAGGCGGGTACCTCCCATTATCTCGGACAGAATTTTGCGTCGGCGTTCGATATCCAGTACCTCGACAAGGACGGCGCGCGCAAAGTGGCCTATACGACGTCGTGGGGCGTTTCCACCCGTTTGATCGGCGCCATTATCATGACGCACGGAGACAAGCGCGGGCTGGTATTTCCGCCCGTCGTCGCGCCCGTGCAGTGCGTCATCGTGCCCATCGCCGCCAAAAAGGGAGGCGTTTTGGAAGCGTGCGCGAAGCTGAAAGCGGAACTCGAAGCCGCGAATCTTCGCGTCGTATTCGACGACCGCGAAAACAGCCCCGGCTGGAAGTTTAACGAATGGGAGATGAAAGGGGTGCCCGTACGGATCGAGATCGGCCCGCGCGATCTGGAAGCGGGCAAGATCCTCTGCGCCCGCCGCGACACGCTGGAAAAGACGGAGCTGCCTTTGGACGGCGCCGTGAAGGGCGTGGAGGCGCTTTTGAAAACGGTGCAGAAAGAGATGCTGGAAAACGCCAGGGCACGCCGCGATCAGCGGATCGTCTATGCGAAGGATACGGACGAAATTCTCGCGGGCGTGGAAGGCGGAAACTTCGTCAAAGCGGGCTGGTGCGGCTGCCGTGCGTGCGAGGATAAGATTAAGGAACGGACCGCGGCCAGCGCCCGCGTTTATGCCGAGGGAGAGACTGCGGAGACCTGCGCAGTGTGCGGTAAAAAAGCGGAGCACGTCGTCATTTTTGCCCGCGCTTATTGACAGGTAAGGCTATTGCGCAAACGGCTGCAAGACAGCGTAAGGAAAAATTGTCGGATGAAAGGCAACGATTATAAAGAAAAAACCGAGAAGACAGCTTCTCGGTTTTTCCTTTTAGGATTATGGTGAAGTGTGGGCATAGTAAAAGCGCCGCGCAAAACGTCGCCGTCTTTTGCGGCAGGCTCGTATCAAAAGCGCGTCAGATGCGCTGCTCGCGGGAAAGACCCTCTGCGTAAGCGTAGGTGTCCAAAAGCCCCGCGCCCGATTCCGCCTTGGCGAGGACCTTTTCCAAAATAGAGGTGGAGACGCGGCTGGTGACGAAAATTTTCCGCTCGGGATATTTTTTCATCAGACCGATGGCGTTTTGCGCCGCATAGCCTTCGAAATATTCGGAAGGGGAACTGACGATCACGAGATCGCTGCCCGATTTTAACGCGCTTTCCAGCTCGCCAGCCGAGGTGCTGTCGTTCAGAATTTTGAATGTTTTTTCCATAATTTCTTGCTCCTTATCGTCTTATTGACAGAAAATTTTATTTTTGTAGGGGGCAGGGTTGCGGCGAACGTCACTCGCGCACCTTACATTTCAAAAATACCGCCAAGACGCCCGGCCCTCCGTGCGCGCCCATGACGGGATCGACGAAGTTGATCATCGTCGGGTGTTCGCCCAGACGCTCTTTCATCAGGGCGGCCAATTTTACGGCGTCTTCTTCGCAGTCGCCGTGACTGATATAGATGGGATCTTCGGGCGAGAGGTCGGAGCGTTTCGCCGCTTCGTCCGCCAGCGCCTCCAACGAGCGCTTTCTGCCGACGATCTTGGCGATAGGCATCAAAAGGCCTTTCGGGTTGGCGTGGAGCAGAGGCTTGATTTTGAGGAGCTTCCCCACGACCGCCACCGCGCCCGAAATTCTGCCGCCGCGCCGCAGACAGTCGAGATCGTCCACCGTAAAGAGGTAGGCGATGCGGTGCCTCAGCCAATCTCCGTAGGCATAAACTTCTTCGATGGAGGCGCCCGCATCGGCTTTTTTGACGAGATATTCCAAAAGCATGCCTTCGCCAAGCGAGCCGCCGAGGGAATCGACGATAAACGCTTTGCGCGAGGGATACTTTTCCATCAGTTCGTTGGCCGCAATCGTAAACGAGGAGGCGGTCCCCGAAAGCGCGGAGGAAAAGGTGACGATCACCACGTCCCGCCCCGCCTTGAAAGAGGCTTCGACGGACGGTTTTGCCTGTTCCGCCGTCACCTGAAAGGTGTGACAGACGTTTCCTTCGCGCAGAAGGCCGTAGAACTCCTTGGGCGGCAGCTGTTTGCCCTCGATCCCCCCGTAGGTTTCCCCCGCGATGGTGTAGCCCAAAGGCAAAACGGTGACGCCGTGCGCTTCGATGTATTCCTGCGGCATGCCGCAGCAAGTATCGGTGATAAAATCAAACGTTCTTTCCATAAATCCTTTTGAAACTCCTTAAAAATAATCCTTAATTATATTGTGAGGGAAACCGCCCTTTTGGTTCTTCGTTTCCCGCCCGTATCCTTCCGTACTGTATATGATATATTTATTGTATATGTATTATTGACCGATTTCAACCTATTCAAAACATAAAACGCTCTACTCGCCGCCGCGCTTCTCTCTATCCTTTCCGATACTTAATTCTACTTAAAAACCGCCGCGCCTCTATCGCGGCTTTTTGCGTTCTATTTCCACGTTTTGGAAAATAGAGAGGACAAAAATCACTCTACCGAGGGTAGAAATGAATAAAAAAGCGCGCTTTTCGTTAAATACGGGCCGCACCTGCTTGACGAAAGCAAAAAAAAATGCTATCATAGCGGTATGGAAAACTTGGAAACGACCAATCAGCGGATTGCCAAAAATTTAATCTATTATAGAAAGGCGGCAAATCTGACTCAGGCAGAGCTTGCACAGAAGATAAACTATTCCGACAAGTCCGTTTCGAAGTGGGAATCGGGAAACGGCGTCCCCGATATCTATATCCTTCTCAAATTGGCGGAATTATATGGGATTACCGTCAACGACCTCGTCAGCGAACGTTCGTCCGCGGCGCCGCCGAAAAGAATGTCGAAGTGGAGACACGTCCTCATTATGCTGCTTTCCAGCGGCATCGTGTGGCTGGTCGCCACCGTCGTGTTTGTGTTTCTCAATATCGTGTTTCCGAAAAAAGGGGAATGGTGGCTGGCGTTTCTTTACGCCGTGCCCATCAACGCGATCGTCATTACCTCGCTGGCTGCGGCGTGGAAATATAAAATCACCAATTTCGTGGCCGTATCCCTGCTCATCTGGACGGCGCTCGTCGCCGTATATGTCACCTCGAGAGTGGTGATGGTCCGTCTCGGACACGAGGATTACAGCAGGCTGTGGCTGCTGTTTTTGCTGGGCGTGCCGCTTCAGGCGCTGGAGACGCTGTGGTGCTTCTTCCGTTGGTCGCTGTTCAAGAGCCGAGGCGGGGAAAAGAAAGATAAAAAGGAGAAAAAGACTCCGGAGGCATAAAAAAGGAAACGTCGGACATGCTGTGCTGTCATTGCAAAAAAAATCAGGCGACGAAAACGTACGAGAAGTTTACAGACGGGAAAAAGCAGACGGAGTATTATTGTCTGGACTGTTATCACCGTCTGTTTATTTCTATCGACGTCGAGCCGTCCCCGCCCAAGGCGCGGGGGCGGCAGATTGCCATGTGTCCGTATTGCGGCACGTCGGAGGAGGACTTCCGCTCGCGCGGGCTGGTGGGCTGCGCGCAGTGTTATCAGTCGCTGGCGCCCACGGTGATCCCCGTGGTGATACGCTTGCAGGGAAACGAAATCCACTGCGGCAAGAAACCGAAAAATTCGGGGGACCGCGAGGAGACGGTGCGGCGCCGCAATCTCCTGAAAAACCGCGTGGAGGAATTTATCAAGGACAAAAATTTTGAGGCGGCGAAAATCTGTTCGGAGGAGCTCAAGCGGCTGAATAATTTTTTGTACAGGGAGGAAAGCGATGATTGAAGCGGATTCCGCCGCGTTTATCGAAACGACGGTGACTTCGACGCGCGTCCGTCTGGCGCGGAATTTATTCGGCTTTCCCTTTCCCGACAAGCTGAACCCGGCGCAGGCAAAGGAAGTGGTCCGCATGGTGGGGTACGAGCTTAACCACCTCGACGAGTTTACCGAATACGACATCGGAAAAATCGGCGTGGAGGAAGCGACCCTTTTGCAGGAAAAGCATCTCATCAGCCCCGATTTGATCAGGCGTAAGGAGGTGTCCGCGGCGTTTATTTCCTCGGACAAGGACGTTTCCGTGATGGTCAACGAGGAGGATCACCTGCGCGAGCAATATATTCTCAAGGGGTACGACCTGTATAAGGCGTACGAGAGAATCAGCGGGATCGACGACGGAATCGCGCGTTCCGTCAGTTTCGCTTACGACGAAAAGCTGGGGTATCTCACGGCCTGTCCGAGCAATCTCGGCACGGGCATGCGCGCGTCCGTCATGATGTTCCTCCCCGGGCTTGCGAAGTATAAAAAGCTGGAGGAGCTTCTGCCTTCCCTGAAGGTAAACGGCCTCACCGTGCGCGGCGTGTTCGGCGAGGGCACGGCGGCGGAGGGGTATTCCTACCAGATCAGCAACGAACGCACGCTGGGATATTCCGAGGCGGATATTCTTTCGCACATGGACGAGGTGACGCTCAATCTTGCGGAGCTGGAGATCCGCGCGCGGGAGCGGATGCTGGAGGAGGACGAAACGGGCTACCGCGACATGTGTCTGCGCGCGTACGGCGCGCTGACCAACTGCGCGCTTTTGCCCGTCAAGGAACTCACCGCGGGTATGGTGAAGGTGAAGCTGGGCGTGGCGCTGGGGTTTTTCCGCGCGCCCGATATGGTGCGATTAAACGATTTTATCGCCAACATGCGCCCCGTTTCCTTCAAAATGGGGAACTGCCCCGACGCCAAGGACGAGCGGACGTGCGATTTGTTGCGCGCCAAAATCGTGCGCAAAATTCTGCCCGACCTGGTGCGGCGTGCGGACGAGGCGGGAGAATAATTTTACGGGCCGGTGCGCGGCTTCCGCCGCGAAAAAAGGGACGGCGCGCGGGCTTTGGAGCATATAATATATAATGTTATCGCGCGGAGAAAGGCAGAGAAAAGGCGAGGAGCGGCCGTATGGACTATTTATCTAAATTTTCCGAAAATCTGAAGGAGGCTTTGAAGATCGCCAATCAGGCGACGATCGAGCACGGCGCCGTATATGTGGGCAGCGAACACGTCATCTACGGCTTTTTAAGCCTGCCCGCCTGTTCGGCTTACGGCATACTCGCGAGCGAGGGGATTGCCAAAAGCGAGTACCAGGACGTATTTTTCCGCTGTATCGACACGAATATCACCACCCCCGGGTTTACCGCGCGCACGACGCAGATGTTCGACCGCGCAATCAAGTTTGCCGTGCAGACGGGCACGCTCGCGGGGACGGCGCACCTTTTACTGTCCGTGCTGGAGAGCGACAGCTGTTACGCGGTGAAGATTCTTAAAAGGCTGGGCGCGGACGTCGAGAGCATGAAGGAAAAGACGGAGCAGGTACTGCGCGCACAGAAGCACCGCAAGGAGCTTGGATACGACGATTTCGACAACGAGGGCGCGGCGGACGACGAGACGGACGAAGAGGACGGGGACGAGGCTTCTTCGTGGGAAGCGGAGTCCGATAAGGAGCGGGAGAAGGAGGCGGAAAAGCCGAGGACGCAGACGAAGAATTACGGGTTTGCCGAAAAGAAAAAGTCTGCGGCGAAAAAAGCGGACGGAGCGAGAGAAAAATTGCTTCAGTACGGCATAGACATGACCGAACGCGCGAAAAAGGGAAGGATCGACCCCGTTATCGGACGGAAAAAGGAGATTGAAAAGGTAATTCAGGTGCTGTCGCGGCGCACGAAGAACAATCCCGTCCTCATCGGCGAGCCGGGCGTGGGAAAAAGCGCGATCGCCGAAGGGCTTTCGCAGTTGATCATAGACGAAAACGTTCCCGAGCAGCTCTACAATAAGACGGTGTTTTCGGTGGATATCCCCGGCATGCTGGCGGGGGCGCGCTATCGCGGGGATTTCGAGGAGCGTCTCAAGGATCTCATCGACGCGGTGATGAAAGACGGAGACATTATTTTATTTATCGACGAGATTCACACGATCGTGGGCGCGGGAAGCTCGGCCGACAATACAATGGACGCGGCGAATATCTTAAAGCCCATGCTGGCGCGCGGGGATTTGCAGGTGATCGGCGCGACGACGATCGAGGAATACAGAAAGTATATCGAAAAGGACAGCGCGTTGGAGCGGCGGTTTACGCCCGTTTACGTGGAGGAGCCCTCCGAAACGGACACGGTGGAAATTTTGAAAGGCCTGCGTTCCAAATACGAGGAACACCACGGCATAGCGATCACCGACGCCGCGATCGAAGCGGCGGTGAAGCTTTCCGCCCGCTATATCACCGACCGTTTTTTGCCCGATAAGGCGATAGACCTCATCGACGAGGCCGCCGCGCGGGCGCGGATCATGGCCGAGGACGACGACGAGATTAAAAGCCTTTTGGCGGACGCGGAAGCCCTCGACGAGGAGGAACGGCTCCGCCGCGCGCGGGGGGAATATACCGAGGCGATGGCCGCCCTCAACGAAAGAAAGAAGCTGGAGGGAAGGATCGAGGCGGTGCGCCGCGCGCACTGCATGGAGCGGCTGGCGGACGGGCGGTATGCGCTCGGCAAGGAACAGGTTGCCGCGATCGTCAGTTCCCGCACGAAAATCCCCCTGCTGAAGATTACGCAGGAGGAGGGCGAAAAGCTGATGCACCTCGAGGAGGAGCTGCACAGGCGGATCGTGGGGCAGAACGAGGCCGTATCCGCCGTAGCCAAGGCGATCCGCCGCGCCCGCGCGGGCTTGAAAGACCCTTCCCGCCCCATCGGTTCGTTTATTTTCGTCGGCCCCACGGGCGTGGGAAAAACCGACCTCACCAAGGCGCTGGCGGAAGCTTTATTCGGCTCCGAGGATCAGATGATCCGCCTCGATATGAGCGAGTACATGGAAAAACAGTCGGTTTCCAAGCTGATCGGCGCGCCCCCGGGCTATGTGGGCTACGACGACATGCAGACGGGGCAGCTTACCGACAAGGTGCGCACCAAGCCGTACTGCGTCATTCTTTTCGACGAGATAGAAAAGGCGCACCCCGACGTGTTTAATCTGCTTTTGCAACTTATAGACGACGGGCGGCTGACGGACAACAAGGGACGGACGATCAGTTTCAAAAACGCGGTGGTCATCCTCACCTCCAACGTGGGCGCGGCGGAAGCGGAGCGAGCCGTTTCCTACGGGTTCGGCGGCGAGCTTTCGGCCGATAAACAGGCGGACGCCGACGGCGAACGGCAGTACGAACAAATGAAAGAGAATATCACCAAGGCGTTGAAGGAGAGATTCCGCCCCGAATTTCTCAACCGATTGGACGATATCATCGTTTTTCACCGCCTTTCCCAAAGCGATACCGCGAAGATCGGCGTCAAGATCGTCGATGCGCTTTCGAAACGGCTGTTCGAACAACGGGGAATCGTGCTTTCGGTGACGAACGCCGCCCTCGAGCAGCTGGTAAAGGAGGGGTACGACAATCAATACGGCGCGCGTCCGCTCAAGCGCACCATTCAAAGGCGGATAGAGGACAGATTGTCCGAGGAGATTTTGCTGGGAAACGTGAAAAACGGTCAGCGCGTAACGGTGGATTTTATCGGCGGCGCGTTTGCGTTTGCCGCGAGATGAGACCGAAAAACAAACATGCCCGCCGCGGCTTACGTCTTCAGGGACGGAGCGCGGCGGCGTTTTTTTGCGCCGACGGGGCCGAAAACGAGCTTTTTTTCGCGCTTTACGTGATTTTTTCCCGCTAAACGATTTACTTTCTCGATTGTTTGCGGTAAAATAGATAGCATAAAGAAGTATATCGACGGAAAAAGAGGAGGCGGGTATGAAATTGACGACGGCGGGCGAATCGCACGGAAAGGCGCTGATTGCGGTGATCGAGGGACTGCCCGCGCATCTCGAAATCGATGTCGGGCAAATCGACCGCGAGCTTGCGTTTCGTCAGAGCGGCTTCGGCAGGGGCGCGCGGCAGAAGATAGAAGCCGATCGGGCGGAGATTTTGACGGGGGTGAGAAACGGCGAAACGCTGGGCAGTCCCGTCACGCTGTGCATTTACAATAAGGATTACGAAAATTGGCGGCCGTATATGTCGGACGGAGCGTGCGACGTCTCCGCGCGCACGGTGACGAGGGTGCGGCCCGGCCATGCCGACCTTTCGGGAATGCTGAAATTCGGCCAAAGCGACGCGAGAAACATTCTCGAACGGGCTTCCGCGCGCGAAACCGCCATCCGCGTGGCTGCGGGCGGCGTATTTAAAAGCTATCTTTCCGCGCTGGGCGTGGAGATCGGCGGCTTCGTCAGAGAGGTATGCGGCGTAAAGGACGAGGGCGAATATGCGTTCGACGATCTGAAGCGCGCGAAATCGACCCCTTTGGGCATGTTGGACGAAGGGGCGGAACACAGAGCCGAGGAAAAAATCGCCGCGTTGAAAAAGGCGGGCGATACGGCGGGCGGCGTCGCGGAAATCAGGGTGCGCGGGCTGAAAAGCGGCTTCGGAAGCCCCATGACCTATGCGGGGAAGCTGGACGCGCGGCTGGCGCGCGCTTTGATGAGCATTCAGGCGGTAAAGGGCGTAGAGATTGGCCTGGGGTTTGCTTCGGCGTCTTTGAGCGGGAAGGACGTGCACGACGAAATTTTTTACGACGGCGGCTTCGCTCGCCGCACCAACCGCGCGGGCGGGATCGAGGGCGGCATGTCCAACGGAGAAGAAATCGTTCTCCGCGTCGCCATGAAGCCTATTCCCACTTTAATGAAGGGGTTGAAAACGGTGGACTTTGCGACGCGCGAGGAAGCGGTTGCCGCGTCCGAGCGCAGCGACGTATGCGCGATTTTCGCCCTGGAGATCATCGCGGAAGCGGCCGTGGCCGAAGTGCTGGCGGAGGCGGTGGCCGAGCGGCTGGGCGGGGATACGATGGCGGAGGTCGCGGACAGATATGCCCGCCTGCCTTGAGCTTAACGGGAGAAAAAATGGAAGAGGTTATTTTGAAAACGCCCTCTCTCGAGGGCCGTATCACGATCGGCGAGGGCGCCGCGGCGCTCCGTCTGCCATCCTTGGTGAAAGAACGGAAAAATTTCGTCGTCACCGATTCCAACGTATTTGCGTTGTATGGGGAATTTTTAAGAGAATACTTCGGGGACGGCGAGATTTTCGTGCTGCCCGCGGGAGAAGAAAATAAAAATTTTCAGCGGCTTTTCGAGATTCTGAAGCGCATGACGGAGGGGGGATTGCACCGCACTTCCCGGCTGTTCGCCGTGGGCGGCGGCGTCGTGGGGGACATCGGCGGCCTGGCGGCGGCGCTGTATATGCGGGGCATTTCCTGCGTTCAGGTACCCACCACCCTTCTCGCGCAGGCGGACAGCGGCGTGGGCGGGAAAACCGCCGTGGATCTCGGCGGCGTGAAAAACGTGGTCGGGGCCTTTTATCAGCCCTGCGAAGTGATCGTCGATCCGATGTTTCTCTCCACCCTCCCGCCGCGGGAAATCAAATGCGGGCTGGGCGAATTGGTGAAATATGCCGCTCTGGACGGCGGTATTTTCGAGCTTTTGAAGGCGAACGCGGACAAGCTTTCCGAGCGGGAATTTCTGTTTTCTTTGATTTTGCCGAGCGTAAAGCATAAGGCGAAGGTGGTGGAAGAGGACGAAAAGGAAACGGGGGAGCGGAAGTCCCTCAACGTCGGGCACACGACGGGGCACGCCTTAGAGCTGGCGTCGGGCCTTTCGCACGGGGAAAGCGTGCTTTGGGGTATGCTGCTCGAGACGAAGCTCGCGATGAAGTACGGCGTCTGCGAAAGGAAATACGGCGAGGAACTGACTGCACTGGTGAATAAGGCGCTCGACGTTCCGCCCGTCGGTAAGATCGACTTTTCGAATATCCGTTCGGACGCGGAAAAGGCGCGGGCGGACAAGAAGAACGCGGAGGGCGGCGGGATCTGCATGTCGGTCGCGGCCGCAAAGGGAAAATGGGCGCTGTTTTCCCTGCCGTTTGAAAAGTACAGCGAGGAGCTTGCGGAAGCGGCGCGGGAAGCGGAACGGGAACGAGGAGGATACGCAAATGAAAAAAATTGAGCCGGCGGGCGTTTTCGAGGGGGAATTTGAGCTGCCCGGGGATAAATCGGTGACCCACCGCGCGATTATGTTCAACGGCGGCGCGGAGGGGGAAGCGGTGATCACCAATGCCCTGATGGGCGGGGATTGCCTTTCCACATGTCAGTGCATGCGCGCTTTGGGCGCCGAAATCGAAATCGACGGAACGACCTTGCGCGTGCGCGGCACCCCGCATTTTCGGACGGGCGTGCGGCTGAACTGCGGCAACTCGGGTACGACGATGAGGCTTCTGACGGGATTTTCGGCGGGAAAAAACATTGCCGCGGAGCTGTTGGGAGACGAATCTCTTTCCTCCCGTCCCATGGCGCGGGTGGCCGCTCCCCTGTCCCTGCTGGGCGCCGATATCCGCACGACGGACGGACACGCGCCCGTATATGTATCGCCCGCCCCGCTGCGGGGGACGGAGGTGGTTTTAAGCATTGCTTCCGCGCAGGTAAAGAGCGCGGTTTTACTGGCGGGCCTGTCCGCGGATGGAGAGACCTGCGTGAGGGAGCCGCAAAAGACGCGCGACCATACCGAACGGATGCTGGCCGCGATGGGCGCGGATATCTCGACGGACGGCAACGCCGTGCGGGTGAAAAAAAGCCGTCTCAAAGCGGCGGACGTGTGCGTGCCCGCGGACATCTCCTCGGCGGCGTATTTTATGGCGCTGGGCGCGCTGAAAGGGCGGACGCTTTCCAAAAATGTGGGAATCAATCCCACGCGGACGGGAATATTGACCGCGTTCGACCGTTTGGGCGTGACCTATTCCCTGTTGAACAGGCGCGTTTCGGGCGGCGAGGAAACGGCGGACATTCTCGTGGAAAAATCGCCCATGCGGGGGATTACGCTCGCCGCGGAGGACGTGCCCTCCATGATAGACGAGCTTCCCCTCGTGGCTCTGCTCTGCGCGTTTGCGGACGGGGAAAGCCGAATTTCGGGCGCAAGGGAGCTGCGCGTCAAGGAGAGCGACCGTATCCGTTCGACGACGGAGATGATCGCGGCGCTCGGCGGAATTTGCGTCGAGACGGAGGACGGGTTTTTTATCAGGGGACGGTCGTCGCTCGCGGGCGGGGACGTGCGCAGTTATCTAGATCACCGCATCGCCATGACGGCTGCCGTCGGGCTTTTGGCGTCCGAACGCGGCGGCAGTATCGATCGGCCCGACTGCTGCGCCATTTCCTTCCCCGATTTTTTCAAAAAACTCGGGATATGAGGAATATGAGGAAAGCGCGATGAAAAAATTAAAACTCGGACTCATCGGCAGGGACGTGTCGGGCTCGGAAAGCGAACGTATGCACCGTTTTATCCTGTCCGCGCAGGGCGCAGCCTGCGATTACGAAAACGTTTCCGCGGGCGCGGAGGAGTTTGTCCCCGCGGTGAAACGCCTGCTTCGGGAGACGGACGGCTTCAACGTCACCATTCCCTACAAGCGGGAGATATTTCAGTATTTGAAAAGCATCGAGGGGGACGCGGCGGAATTCGGCTCGGTGAATACGGTGATTTCCGCGACGCGGACGGGCTTCAATACCGACGGGGCGGGGTTTATGATGATGCTTTCGGGCGCGGGGCTGGCCGCAGAGGGGCGCACGGCGCTGGTGCTCGGCGCGGGCGGCGCGGGACGGAGCACGGCCGCCGTGTTGAAGAGAGCGGGCGCGAAGGTCTTTCTCTATCGGAAGCGAAAGGAGCTTTTGGAAGACGTCTGCCGCGAGCTGGGCGTGGAGCCCGCCCCCGAGGTTTTTCCCTGCGAGCTGTTTATCAACTGCACGGGGGTGGGCATGCACGAGAGCGCGGGCGTTTCGCCGCTTAAAAGAGAGCAGATAGAACAATGCGCCGCGGCGGTCGATCTCATCTATCGGCCCGCGGAGTCGGAATTTCTGCGCCTGGCGCGAAGCTGCGGAAAGAAAACGCTGAACGGCCGCGCCATGCTCTTTTATCAGGCCTACCTGTCCGACTGTCTCTATCTGGGCAGACAGCCTGACGCGGGCGAGGCGGAAAAGATGTACCGCGCGTATGCGGACGAAAAATAGGCGCGAAAAAAGGAGGATACCATGAAATTTTTGATCGTCAACGGAGTCAATCTCAACCTGACGGGGCTGAGGGAACGAAGCGTTTACGGAAGAGCGTCCCTCGCGGAAATCAATGACGCAATCGCCGCGCACTGCGCTAAAAACGGAGACGAGGCGGAGTTTTATCAAAGCAACGAGGAGGGCGCGCTCTGCGGAAAGCTGCACGAGGCGTTTTTGAAGCGGTCGTGCGACGCGATCCTTCTCAATGCGGGCGCGTATTCCCATTACAGCTACGCGCTGCGCGACGCGATCGCCTCTATCGATATCCCCGTGGCGGAGGTGCACATGTCGAATATCTGCGCGCGCGAAGGGTTCAGAAGCCGCAGCGTTTTGTCGGAGGTATGCCGCGGAGTGGTGTTCGGCTTCGGCGCCGCAAGCTATCTGGCGGCGATGGAAGGGCTCAAACGGGCGGCGGAGCAGGGAGAAATAAAATGAATATCATTCTTTGCGGCATGATGGGCGCGGGCAAAACGACCATCGGCGTAAAAATCGCCGAACTGACGGGGCGGCGCTGGTACGACACCGATCAAATGATCGTCGATCGCTACGGCAATATTTCCGATATTTTCGAGTATTACGGGGAGGAGTATTTCCGCAGGCTGGAGTCGGATATCGTCAAAGAGCTTGCGAAAGAGGACAACCTTATTATTTCCACGGGCGGCGGCTTGGTGCTCAAGCGGGAAAACAACGAGCTTCTCCAGGCAAACGGAAAAATCGTATTTTTGCGCGCCGCTCTGGAGACGCTGATCAAACGGCTGAAGGTGAGCGACGACCGACCCCTGTTGCAGGCGGATTCGGGCGTGATCGCCGATCGTCTGGCGGTGCTTTTGAAGGAGCGGATGCCCGTTTACGAACACGTGGCCGATTTTATCGTCGATGTGGATGGCCGCACGGCGGAGGAATCGGCGGCGGCCGTGATCGAAACGCTAAAGGAGGCGTATTTGTCGGCAGCGGAAAAAACGGACGGGGCAGGGGTGCGATGAAAAAGGTTTTGGTGACGGGCGGAACGCGCGGAATCGGATTGGCGACGGCGCTGAAGTTTGTCGAAAAGGGATACCGCACGGCGGCGGCGTATTTCTCGGACGAGGAGAGCGCGGCGGCGGCGAAGGCGGCGGGCATAGAGGTGTTTCGCGCGGACGTGGCGAAGGAGGAGGATGTAAAGGCCCTTTTTCGTCGGTTCGGAAACGTGGACGTGCTGGTGAACAACGCGGGGATTTCCCTCGTCAAGCAGCTTCAGGACGTGACCGCGGAGGAATGGGACCGACTGTTTGCGGTAAACGTGCGCGGCGCGTTTTTATGCGCGCGGGAAGCGGCGAAGGGCATGATCGCCGAAAAGAGCGGGCTGATCGTCAATATTTCTTCCGTATGGGGAGAGGTGGGCGGCAGCTGCGAAAGCGCATATTCCGCGTCCAAGGCCGCGCTTTTGGGGTTTACCAAGGCGTTGGCGAAGGAGCTGGGTCCGTCGGGTATCCGCGTAAACAGCGTTTCGCCCGGCGTCATCGATACGCGCATGAACGCATGCTTTTCGCCCGGGGAGATAGAGGCGCTGCGCGAAGAAATCCCGCTGGAAAGGCTTGGCAGCGGGGAGGACGTGGCGAAAGCGGTTTTGTTTTTAGTGGAAAACGACTACGTTACGGGCGTCGATCTGCCCGTCAACGGCGGCTTTTCCGTCGTTTAAGGCCGTCTGCGCTCACTTCTTTTTGAAATATCGTTCGAGGCACTGCTCGATAAATTCGTCCGCAATTCCGCTGGTCGGGGATTGCGGCTTTTCTTTTTCTTCTGGCGGCGGCGGTGCGGCAGTCTCCGCCTTTTCGCCTTTGGGAGGGGGCGGGGGAGGCGGCGTCTTGTCCTTTTCCTTCCCTTGCTTTTGGAAGAGGGAAAACATCTCGGAAAAGCGGGAAAGATCGTTCAAAAATTTAAGCATTTCCTCGGAATTTTTCAGCTTGCCCATCAGCGGCTTGACGCTTTCGGGAAAGTCGGGATTCTGCGCAAGGAAGTATAACAACATCAGCATCATGATTTCCATACTAACAATATATGAGCCGCGGTTGCGAAAAATTTCCTCCCCGCATAGGATAATGTAAAAGTTATCCCGCAAGGAGGAATCCCAAATGAAAAGTTTCAAGGACTATCAACCCTCGCCCGCGCCCGACGAAAGAGAGACCCTCGCCCGCGCCGTGACAGAGCCCGATCCCGCGCTGGAGAGCTCGGCGGCAGAGCTGACGAAAAAGATCGCCGCGGCGTACAACGGCAAGAGCAGCGCCGACATGTTCCGAAATATTTTGAGCGAGGCGGAAAAAAGCAAGCGCGCAGGCACCCTTTCAAACGAGGAGATCGACGGCTTTTACGAGCAGTTTTCTCCGCTTCTCGACAACGCCAAGCGCCGCCAGCTCAAAAGCGTGGTCGAACGGCTGAAACGCATCTGAGCGCTCGTTCAAAGGCGCCGCTTACATAACGGAAAAACAGGCGGGATCGGGACGGCTTCCGATTCGCTTCAGCGCGCTTAAAAGCGCGTCGATTTCCTTTTTATGATTGAAGGCGGAAAGACTGACGCGAACCAGCCCGTTTTCCTGCGTGCCGAGCGCCGCGTGCATGAGCGGGGCGCAGTGAAGTCCGCCGCGGACGGCGATGGAATAGACTTCCGAAAGTTCCTGCGCGAGAAATTCCGATTGGATCGCCGCGTGTTCGAGGGCGACGATCCCGCAGGGATTGGGCCGCGAATAGACGCGGACGGCGGGAAATCTCTTCAAACCCGAAAGCAGATATTCCGTCATGGAGAGAATCTTCGAGCGGATCTCGCCGCCGTGCGCCGTCAGATAGACGACCCCTTCGAAGAGGGAGGACACGGCGGGAAAAGCCAGCGTGCCCGCCTCTAAAGCGTCGGGATAAAAATCGGGCATGTCGAGGGAGAAGCTTTCGCTTCCCGTTCCGCCGAACATTACGCTTTGCGGATTCATGCGTTCGGAAAAGAGCAGTGCGCCGCTGCCCTGTATCCCCATCATGCCCTTGTGTCCCGCTAAAGCCAGCGCGTCGATGCCCGTCTTTCGCATATCGAGGGGAAGGTGCCCGCCGCCCTGCGCCCCGTCGCATACCAGCAGCACGCTTTCGGGAATAGCGGCCCTGATTTCGTCCAAAGGGGGAATGGCGCCCGTGACGTTGGAGGCGGAGGTGACGATCGCCATTTTCGTATCGGGCTTTATCAGCGACGCAAACCTTTCGGGGGAAATATTACCGTCGGTCATCGGGCATACGTCGTACGTGATGACGCCCGATTTTTTTAAGCGTTCGAGGGGGCGGAGCACGGAATTGTGCTCCATGCAGGTAGTGACGACGTGATCCCCCTTTCGGAGAACGCCGAAAATGGCGATGTTGAGCGCCTCGGTGCAGTTTTTGGTGAAAATCACCCGTTCGAAGCCCCAGCCGTTGAAATAGTCGGAGAGCGCGCTTCGGCAGTTTTGGACGACGGCGGCGCAGGCAAGGGAGAGCTTATGACCGCTCCGCCCGGGATTTGCGCACAGCTTGACGGCGGAAGAAACGGCGGAAATCACGGCGTCGGGCTTGCGTCCCCCCGTCGCCGCGTTGTCGAAATAGATCATGAAAAGTCACCTCTTTTTTTATGAATTCATAAGATATACTATTCCGCCGAGGAGGTAGGTATGACATTATGACGATACTTGCGGTGTTCCGCTCCCGCGCGCAGTGTATGGATTACGCGGGGCGTTTATATAAATACGGCGTGGCGGCGCAGACCGTTTCCGCGCCCAAGGAGGCGCATATAGGCTGCGGCCTGTGCGTCAGGTTCGATTCTGCGGCGTTCGTGCGCGCGCAGGCGGTGCTGCGTTTGGGAAGATATTCCGCGTTTAAGGGCTTTTATAAAATGGAATACAGAAACGGCCGCCCCGTCGTCGCGCCCTATTCCGCCGTTTACGGCGGATAAAAAATCCGAAAAAAAACACTTTTTTTGCGAAAGGCTTGCGATTTTTCCGCCGATGTGCTATACTGATGTCGCTATGAAATCCAACGACAAAAAAGCGGCGCTTGCCGAACTGAAGAGATTATATCCCGACGCCCGTCCCGCCCTTGTATATTCGTCGGCGTACGAATTGCTTGTGGCTGTGATTTTGTCCGCCCAATGCACGGACATACGGGTCAATCAGGTGACGGAAAAATTGTTCGAAAATCATTCGACGCCCGCCGCCATGCTTGAGCTGACCCAAGAAGAGCTTGAAAAATACATCTTTTCCTGCGGCCTGTATAAGACGAAAGCGGAGCATATCCTGTCCGCCAGCAGGGATATTCTCGAGCGTTTCGAAGGGAACGTACCCGACAACATAAAGGACCTGATGAGCCTTGCGGGGGTGGGCAGAAAGACGGCCAACGTCGTCTATTCGGTGGCGTTCGGCGGGGACGCCATCGCCGTGGATACGCACGTTTTCCGCGTCAGCAACCGTCTGGGACTGGCAAAGGGGAAAACGCCTGCGGAAGTGGAGGAGGGACTGCATAAGGCGGTGCCGAAAGCCGATTGGTCGAAGGCGCATCACTGGCTGATCTGGCACGGCAGGCGGGTATGCCATTCGCAGCGGCCCGATTGCGGAAACTGCACGCTTGCGCCCTATTGCGATTACGCAAAGAAGAAGTCCGAGGAAAAATAAAGGGCGCCCGTTTATGAATAAACCTTCCCTGTTTTCCGCATACTGCGGGTAAAACGATAGGAGGTTTTTTGATAATGGACGCTTATAACGACGCTTTCGAATGTGAAAGCGAACTTCTTTCCATGCTCTCCGAAGCCGAGGAGCTGTCCGTCAAGAAGGCGAGAATCTATTCGAGGCTGCTCACCGACGCGGCGCTCGCCGAGGATATGGAGGCTTTGGCCCTGAGGCACGAACGGCGCAAGGGCGCGCTCGACAAGCTTGCGGGGGAAAAGAAATGAAGAACAGCAAACGCGAAATCACGCTGAACGAATACGATAGCCTCGAGGACATGCTCTTTATGGAAAAATCGCTGATGCGGGAATACTGCACCGCCATTTTTTCCGCCAGGAGAAAGGAGACGAGGGTCTATCTCGTCGAGGCGTTTTCCTCCGTGGCGGAGGACGTGTTTTTCCTCGAGGATTTGCTTGCCGCGCGCGCGGACCAAAAGGAAAAAGACTGAAAAAACGGTGTACTTTTTCCTCGCGTTGTGATATAATGGTGCCTGCGAAAAACGGTAGAGGTAAGCTATGATCAGGCGCAAGGGAAACGTATATAAACTGGATACCCCCGCGACGACGCTGCTGCTGGGCGCGGGGGGAGAGCAGCTCTATTACGGCGGGCGGCTTGCCGTCGGCGGCTGCGATTACGAATTTTTGAGGGACGAAAGCGAGGAGGCCGCGCTTCGCCCCTTTTCCGCGTTCGGCGGGGAGGGCCCTTTGGGGATTTCCTGCGTCTTGGAAGGCCGCGCCTTTTTTCCGCGCTTTGTGTTCCGCCGCGCGGGGCTTGCGGACAAGCCCGCGCTTTCGCCGCTGCCCTGTGCCTATTCGGATTCCGAAGAAAAAAACGCCTGTCAAACCCTGTGTTTCGAATTTACGGACGAGCCGTCCAAGCTTAAGCTTTTTGTTTATTACACGGTATTCGACGATTCCGACGCGATCGTGCTTTCGTCCCGCCTCGTCAACGGCGGAAAAAAGGAAATTTCGGTAAATCGGCCCGCTTCTCTTCAGCTGGACGTATTCGGAGACGGGTATGGCTTCGTTTCTTTTTCGGACGGATTTTTCGAGGGGAAAACCCAAACGCCCGTATCCGTCGGCGCAACGCTCGTCAAGGAGACGTCCGCGGGGTTCGGCGCGCCTTTTTGCGACTCCTTTGCGCTTCTGGAAAGACCCTCGCGCGTCTATGCGGCGGGATTGCTGTACTCCGGAAACGCCCGCCTGGCCGCGTCGGCGGACGTTTATCCCCGCACGCGCTTGCGGATAGGGGTAAACGGGGCCGCACGGGAAACCTTGGCGTCGGGGGAAGGCCTTTCCTCGCCCGAAGCCCTGATGACCTTCGCCGAGGACGAGGATAGCGTCCGCGCGACGGTCGGCGCTTTTTTTGCACGACATCTCCTCCGCGGAAAGTGGAAGGACAGGGAGCGCCCCGCGCTCTTTTTCGGGGAAAACGCCGCGGAGGGGGAGGCTCTTACGAAGAAAATAGAGCTTGCGGAGGGGGAGGCTCTCTCGGAGAAAATGAAGTTCGCGGCGCGGGAGGCTATCACGGAAAAAATAGAGCTTGCGGCGCGCTCGGGCGCGGAAATCTTCGTCCTCGACGCGGACGTTTTCGCGGAGCGGGAGGAAACGGAAGCGGAAATTGCCGCTCTCGTGCGCGAAAAGGGCATGAGGTTCGGCGTCCGCCTGCGGCCGCGTACGGCGCCCTCGTCGGGTGGAATTTTGGCAAAGCGACCCGAATTTGCCTTGAGGGGACGGAACAGGGAGCTTTTCGGCACCGACGGGCGCACGCTGCTCGACTTTGCCGACGAACGGGTGCAAAAATACGCCGTGCGCGCGTTATCCGCGCTGCTTTCGGAAACGAAGGCCGTCTATATGAAATGGGAAAACGAGCCGTCCGAGACGGAGCCGTCGGCGCAAGGCGCGATTGAGGGAGATCCTTTCCGATATGCGGAGGGGCTGTACGCCGTGGCGGAAAAGCTGGCGGAGCGTTTTCCCTCCCTGCGGACGGAGGGCGTCGCGGACTGCGGCGAAAACGGTTTTTTTGACTTTTTTCTTGTGTCGGGCGAAGGGGAACCCGAAAAGAAATTCGCCTTTTATAAAAAATACCGCAAGATGCTGGGCCGCGGCGCGAGATATCGGCTGAAGGATTTTTCCGGGCGGGAATGCGGCGATATTTTTGTGTCCGAAAACCGCTTTTCCGCCGCCGCGATTGTCCGAGGACGGGAAACGCCGCGGTTTACGGGCCGCGCGGGAATTTCACTTCGCGGGCTGGACGCGGGGACCGTGTATGCGGTGAGCGTGCGGAAAGAAGGACTTTTCGACGAGACGCGGCGGTTTACGGCGGCGGGCGAGCTGTTGATGAAGGGGCGTATCCCGTTGAAGGAAATCGCGGACGGGGAAACTTTTATATTGCTTCTCGAAAAGGCAAAACGGGGCAAAAACGTATAAAAAATTGCGGATAGGGGAAAAATTTTTGCGTTACCTATTGACAATTTACCCGTATGTGTAGTAGAATAATAAAGAACGATCGGAACGAAAAAGATCGGGAAAAGGTGAAAGAATATGTTTTGTACACATTGCGGCTCGAAAGTCAACGACAACGACACGGTATGTGGGCACTGCGGCGCCCTCACCGAACTTGGGGAAAAGGTATCCCGCCATGACGCTATGCCTCCCGCGGACGGACGCGCGGTCAATCCCGACGGCAGCCTGAATAAGGACGCCTATCGCCCCGCGGCTTCCTCGTCCAACGGAGGTAATTACTATTACGCGCCTCAAAACGCGGGCTATCAGCCGCCCGTCGAACGCAAGAGCAACACTATGGCTTTGGCCGGCTTTATCTGTGCGTTTGTAGCGCCGCTGATCGGATTGATTTTAAGCATTATCGGAAGCAAAAAAGCCGGGGAGCTCGGCGGCGAGGGAAAGGGAATGGCTACGGCGGGCATCGTCATTTCCATTGTGATGATGGTGTTGTCTTTTATCGCCATCGTCGCGTACATAGGCATTATTTTCGAAATCATAAACGATCCGTATTACTATAACGGAATATTTTTACGCTCCTTTTTCCTGTGAGCGGCGATTGAAAAAATAACGGAAGTCGGCTTCCGACGCAGAGGAAAAGTATCATATGGAAAAGAAAGAGAACGGTTTCAAGAGATTTTTCGGCGAATTCAAAAAGTTTATCACCCGCGGAAACGTGTTGGACATGGCGGTCGGCGTCATCGTCGGCGGCGCGTTTACCGCAATCATCAACGCGCTCAGCAACAACATTCTGAAGCCCTTGATCGATTGGCTGCTCGCTGCGATTATGGGCGGGGATTCCTTAAGCGATATCTATACTATTCTTAAACCTGTCAAAGATGCCGCGGGGCTTCTCGATCTCTCGCAGTCCATTTATATCGACTGGGGCGCGTTTATCAACGCCATTATCAATTTCCTGCTGATCGCGTTTGTGCTGTTTTGTATCGTCAGGACGATCAATAAGGTCTCCGAGGCGCAGGGCAAGCTGAAGGACGAATACCGCAAGGAAAAGGAAGCCATGAAAAAGTACCGCAGGGAAGGGCTGACGCGGGACGAGGCGGTGGAAAGATATCGTAAGGAGCTGGAGGAAGCCGAAAAAGCCAAAAAGGAAGAGGCGCGTCTCGCAGAAGAAAAGGCGGCCGCCGAGCGTGCGGAGGCCGAGGCCAAAGCGATGGCCAATACCAGGCTTTTGGAGGAGATACGCGATCTGTTGAAGCAGCGGTAAGCAAAAACGGACGGGCATCGGAAAAAACGACGGCGGAAAAGGACGAAAGGTTGCTTTTTCGCCGTTTTTCCGCATTTATTTAAGGAGCGATGTATTATGACGGAATCGGAAAAGGAAGATTTGATCGGCTTCAGGACGCGCAAGCTCGTGAAGCAGCATACGGGAAATCGGGTGTTGTATTGGGTGCTCCTCATCATGACGATCCTCGTGACGGCGTCGGCGGTATATTCCCTCGTGAAGTGTATTTTGGGCTCGGGCGAGATGCTCGAGACGTATATCAATCAGATACAGATGTGCGTGCTGGCGATCGTGTGTCTGAATATCCCCGTGTTCTTTCAGAAAAAGCTGAAGGTGCGGATTCCCGATTTTATCGCCGTCATCGTCTATTGCTTTATCTTTATTCATTTCATTTTGGGCGAGATATATCGCTTTTACGATCATTATATTCTTTTCGATAAGGTGCTGCATACGACGGGCGGCGCGATCATCGCCTTTATCGGCTTTTCCGTGGTGCTCTCCTTCACCAATCTCGAAAGCAAAAAAGTGAAGCTTTCACCCTTCTTTATCGTCCTGTTCAGCTTTTGCTTCGCGCTGTCCATCGAGTACATCTGGGAGCTTGTCGAGTATGCCGTAGATACCGTCACTTACCGCCTTTCGGGGTTTATCGGCGCCTCCAACATGCAGCGGTGGAAGGACGGAATCGTCACCGCGGGCGGGGCGCCCGTTTCGGCGGAAGGGAGATACGTCACGTCCTCCCTGCGCGGGACGGGGCTGAAGGACAGCATGATGGATATGCTGGTAAACATCATCGGCGCGGCGGTTGTCTGCGGCGTGGCGCTGATCGGGTTGAAGCTCCGACCCGACTGGTTTGAGGGAAAGCGGCTGATGTCGTATAAAAAAATTCCCGAATACGTGCGGGAGAACGTCGAGCGCATGAGCGAGGAGGAATTTTCCGCCGCGTACGCGCGCATGCTTGAGGAAAAGGAGAACGCGGAGAAAAAAGACCTGCGCCGAAAAAAACTTTTGGGCAAAGACGGGAAAGGGAAGAAGAAAAACGATTGACTTTTGTAAAAAGAAAGGGTATAATACTTTCAAGAAGCGATGAAAAAGCGGGATTGACGAAGCTCGGCCGTTACGACAGAGACCCTTGCCCTCGGGCTGAAAGGCGGGGAGCGGTTTTCGGCATTCCCTTTCCCTTTGGAGCTTCGTCGGGGAACGGGGCGCGCGCCTCAAGTAGTCGGCGACGCGGTCCGCGCGTTACGGCGGAATAAAATAAGGCGGGGCGTTTTTTAAGCGTCCGCGCGAATGCAGGTGGTACCGCGGAAGTTTTTCGCCCTGCGCGCCGAGAGGATCGGCGCGCAGGGCGTATATTTTTTTAACGGAGGAACGGTTATGCAGGAAAAGATACGGGAATTGAAGACAAAGATCGACGAGGCCGTCCAAAAGACGGAGACGGGCAGGGCGTTATACGAGCTGAAGCTTAAATTTCAGGCGGAGCTCAAGGACATCATGAGCGGCATGCGGGAGCTGCCCAAGGAGGAACGTCCTACCTTTGGAAAGGTCGTCAACGAGTTTAAGCAGAGCATGGAGGAAAAATTCGAGGCCCGCGCCGAGGTCGTGAAGAAAAAGGAGCTGGAAAGGAAATACGAGGCGGAGCGTATCGACATCACCATGCCCGGGAGAAAATATTCGGCAGGCACCCTGCACCCCGTCACGCTGGTGAAAAATCAATTGATCGACGTCTTTGCGGGCATGGGGTTCAAGATATTCGAGGGGCCGGAAATCGAGACGGATTATTATAACTTCACCGCGCTCAACACGCCGCACGATCACCCCGCGCGGGACATGCAGGATACCTTTTATCTCGCGGAAAATCTGCTGCTTCGCACGCAGACCTCCGCGGGACAGATCCGCGTCATGGAAAAGGAAAAGCCGCCCATCAAGATTTTGTCCCCCGGCAGGGTGTTCCGTTCGGATGACGACGCCACCCATTCGCCCATGTTCCACCAGATGGAAGGGCTGGTGGTGGACAAGGGAATCACCCTCTGCGATTTGCAGGGCATGCTGGCGGAATTTGCACGGAAAATGTTTACCGACTCGACAAAGGTGCGCCTGCGCCCCTCCTATTTCCCGTTTACCGAACCGAGCGTGGAGGTGGATTTAAGCTGCGCGGAATGCGGCGGCAAGGGCTGCCGCCTGTGCAAGGGCACGGGCTGGATCGAAGTGCTCGGCGCGGGCATGGTCAACCGCCGCGTGCTGGAAAACTGCAACATAGATCCCGACGAATACACGGGATTTGCGTTCGGCATGGGAATCGAGCGCATCGCCATGCTCAAATACGGCATCAACAACATCAAGGCGCTGTTCGAAAACGACGTGCGTTTTCTGGCGCAATTCGCGGAATAAGGAGGACGAAAACATGAAAGCACCTTTAAGCTGGCTGAAAGATTACGTGGATATCGATATTTCCGCGGAGGAACTCGCGGGGAAGCTGTTCTCCTGCGGGTTCGAAGTGGAGGAGCTTATTTATCTCGGGGAAAAGGTGAGCCGCGTCGTAGTGGGGCAGGTGAAGTCCGCGGTTCCTCATCCCGACAGCGATCATATGAAGGTCTGCGTCGTTGACTGCGGCGAGTACGGTCACGATGTGCAGATCGTCACGGGCGCGCCCAACGTGTTCGAGGGCATGAAGACCCCCGTCGCTCTGGACGGCTCCACCGTCTGCGAAACCAATCCCGCAATGCTGGAAAAGAACCCCGACGGCGTGAAGAAGATAAAAAAGGGCAAGCTGCGCGGCGTGGAATCCTGCGGCATGCTCTGTTCGGGCGAGGAACTCGGCATCAACGACGATTTCTATGCCGGGGCGGAAGTCGATGGGCTGCTCGTGCTGGACGAAAGCGCGCCCGTCGGCGAGGATATCCGCAAAATCGTCGGGCTGGACGACTGGATTTTCGATATCTCCGTTACGGCGAACCGACCCGACTGTCAATGTATCCTCGGCATGGCGCGCGAGGTCGCGGCGGCGCTGAAAAAGCCGCTGAAGGCACCCGATTGCTCCTATACGGAGCATAAGACGAAGGCCGCGCCCGTCGCCGTCGAGGTGAACGCACCCGACCTGTGCCCGCGCTATATGGGACATTATGTGGAAAACGTGACGGGCGGCGTTTCGCCCGCGTGGATGAGAAAACGGCTGGCGTTGTCGGGACTTCGTTCGATTTCGCCCGTGGTGGATATCACCAATTTCGTCCTGCTCGAGCTCGGCCAGCCCATGCACGCGTTTGACGCGGACGCGCTCGGCGGCGGAAAGATCGTCGTGCGCCGCGCGAAGCAGGGCGAAAAAATCGTCACGCTGGACAAAAAAGAGTTTACGCTTTCGCCCGAAAATCTCGTCATCTGCGACGGAGGCAAGCCCGTGGCTCTCGCGGGGATTATGGGCGGACTGAACAGCGAGATTAAGTCCGAGACGAAAAACGTCTTTTTCGAAGCGGCGAAATTTGCCCGCGACAACGTGAGAAAGACCTCCCGCGCCCTGGGGCAGAGCTCCGACTCCTCTTTCCGTTTCGAGAAGGGCGTGGATGCCTATACGACGGGACTGGGCATGGCGCGCGCGCTTCATCTCATCGAGGAGCTGGGGTGCGGCGTCGTGACGGATTTGAGCGAGGATTGCTGCGCCGCGTCCCTCGAAAACAGAAAAATGACGGCGAGCGTCGCCAAAATCGACGCTTTGCTCGGCATAGAGGTGCCGAAGCGGGAAATCGAGGAAATCCTCGCCCGTTTGAATTTCAAGCCCGTTTTATCGGGCGATACGCTGACGGTGGAAATCCCCGGCTACCGCGACGACGTGGACGACTATCCCGATCTGGCGGAGGAGATTATCCGCATGTACGGGTACGAGCATCTGACGCCGACCTTCCTCGAAAAGGCGAGCGTGACGGGCGGCGGGCTGACGGACGAACAGAAACGCGAACTGCGCTTAAAGAACGTTTTGCGCACCCAGGGCTTTAACGAAGCGTGCAATTATTCTTTCTATTCGCCGAAGGAGTTCGAACTTTTCCGCCTCCCCGAAGCCGCGGAAGAGCGAAACGCGGTGCGCATTCTCAACCCGATCAGCGAGGAGCTGTCCGTCATGCGCACCTTCCTCGCGCCGTCCATGCTGGGGAACGCGGTGCGGAATTTGCGCCGCGGCAACGACGAGGGCAGGGAGTTCGAGCTGGCGAACGTCTATCTTCCGAAAGCGCTTCCCTTGAGCGAGGAACCCGCGGAAAAGAAAAAACTGGCGCTGGGGCTTTGGGGAAACAAATACGATTTCTTCGATCTCAAGGGCGCGGTGGAGGCGATCGCGGAGGCCTTCCGCTTCGAGGTGAAGTACGAGCGCGCGGAAAAGCCCTATCTGCATCCCGGAATATCCGCTAAGCTCCTTGTCGGAAACGAGGAAGCGGGCTGTATCGGCGAGCTCGACCCCGCGATCGCGCTTTCCCTCGGCCTGGATAAAAAAGTGTATCTCGGCGAGCTGGATATGGAGGTTTTGGGCGGCGTCATGCGGGACGGAATCGAATTCGTCAATCTTCCCAAATTCCCCGCCGTCAAGCGCGATCTCGCGCTGATTGCGGACGAAAAGCTCACCTGCGCGGAGGTGGAGGAAGTGCTGCTCCATTCCTGCAAATACGTGACGGAGGCGAGGCTGTTCGACGTTTATCGCGGCGGACAGGTGCCCGAGGGGAAAAAGAGCATGGCCTTCACGCTTACCTTTACGCCCGACGCGCATTCGGAAAAGGCGTTTACGCCCGACGCGCTCGACGGGTTTGTGAAAAAGATACTCGGAAACCTCAAATTCAAGCTGGGCGTCGAGCTGCGCTGAAAGGAGGCTTTGTGAAAGCGGAAAGCAAAATCAAGACTCTCGGATTTATCAACGCAGATAAGCCGTCGGGACTCACCTCGTCGGCCGTGGTCAATAAAATCAAACGGCTGACGGGGCTTCCTTCGGGGCACATGGGCACGCTCGATCCTCTGGCGAGCGGGGTGCTGCCCGTGGGAATCGGCAACGCGACGCGGCTGTTCGAATATTTTTTGGATAAAAAAAAGGAATACGTCGCGGAATTTACCTTCGGCGTGACGTCGGATACGCTGGATTCGACGGGGGAGCTCGTCGTCTCGGGCCGCATACCGACGGAAGCGGAAATTTGCGGCGTTCTGCCCCTGTTCGAGGGGGAGATTTCCCAGCTTCCGCCCAAATACAGCGCGAAAAACGTCAACGGGCGGCGGGGCTACGAGCTTGCGCGGGCGGGCGTCGAGTTCGAACTGGCGCCCAAGCGCGTGACCATCGACGAGGTGGCCTTTCTGGAGCGGGTGAAAGAGGATGCCTTTCGGTTCCGTATCCGCTGCGGCGGCGGGACGTATATCCGCTCTCTCGCGCGCGATATTGCCGAAAAGCTGGGCACAAAGGCCGTCATGAGCGGTTTGAGACGCACGCAAAGCGGGTATTTCAAAGCGGAGGAAGCCGTTTCTCCCGACGAGCTGACGGAGGAGAACATCGAAAGCCTGATCGTTCCTACGGAAAACGTTCTGCCTTTCGAAAAGCTTGTATTAAAGGGCGCGGGATGGGAAAAAATTTTTAACGGGGTGCCCGCGGCGACGGACTATCCCGACGGACGGTATAAGATTTATCGAGGCGATACGTTTTACGGGATTGCCGAAGTGAAAAACGGGCGGGCGCGGATAAAGACAAAGCTCTGCTGAAGGGAAATCGCATATGCTGAAGACGGTGGATTTATCGGGAAAATTCGATAGGGCCGCGCCCTGCGTCATGCTGCTGGGCGGGTTTGACGGCGTCCACGCGGGGCACAGAAGGCTCGCGGAGCGGGCGAAGCGCTATTCCCTGCCCGTCGGGATTATGACGATCGGCGGCGGCAAGGGCGAAAGGAGTTTGTTTACCTTTTCGGAGCGCGAGGATATTTTTAAGGGGCTGGGGTTGGATTTTGCGTTCGAGCTGCCCTTCTCGGAAATCCGCGAGTTGCCGCCCGAAGCGTTTATCGACCTTTTGAAGAGCTCCTTTCAGCCCGAAGCTTTCGTCTGCGGAAGCGATTTTCGCTTCGGGTTCCGCGCTTCAGGCACGCCCGAGACGATAGCGGCGTCGGGCGTCCGCGTGGAGACGGAGGAGCTTCTTTGCATAGACGGGGAAAAGGTCGGCTCCTCCTCGATTAAGCGATTGTTGTCGGAGGGGGACGCCGCGGTCGCGGCAAAGCTCCTCGGCGAGCCGTTTTTTCTCAAGGGAGAAGTAATCAGGGACAGGCAGGTGGGGCGGCTGATGGGCTTTCCGACGGCGAACGTCCTCTATCCCGAGGAAAAATTCCCCTTGAAAGAGGGCGTATATGAGGCGCGCACGGAAGTGGAAGGCAGGGAATATAAGTGTATCGCCAATTTCGGCTCCCGCCCCACGTTCGGAGACGAAAGAGTGCTGACGGAGACCTATCTCGACGGGTTTTCGGGCGATCTGTACGGCAGGACGATCGAGGTGAGATTTATCCGATACCTTCGCGGCGTAAAAAAATTCGACGGCGCGGACGCATTGAAAAGACAGCTGGAATCAGATATAAGGAGAGTGAGACAGGGTGATTAAATTCGGACCGAGCGGCAATTCGGAAAGCTTTTACGAAGAGGGATTTTCCCATACGGAAGAAGCGGCGGCCTACGTAAAGCGGCGGGGGCTGGACTGCTTCGAATATTCCTTCGGGCGGGGCGTCCGCATGAGCGAGGAAAAGGCGATCGCAATCGGCGAGGCCTTTGCGGGGCAGGGGGTGGAATTGTCCGTCCACGCGCCCTACTTCATCAATTTTGCGAACCCCGACGACGAGATGGCGGCCAAATCCTATGCCTACGTATTGGACAGCGGAAAAATGGTGAAGCTGATGGGCGGGGAGCGCGTCGTGTTCCATCCCGCCGCGCAGGGCAAAGCGGGCCGCGAAGAGGCCGTCGGAAAGACGGAGGAGCGGCTGAAGATTTTGCGCGATTATATCTATCTCAACGATATGCAGGATATGAAGTTTTGCCCCGAGACGATGGGCAAGCTGGCGCAGATCGGCACGGTGGAGGAGATCGTCCGCTTTTGTAAAATCGATCCCGTCTATACCCCCTGCGTGGATTTCGGGCACATCAACGCGCGCGAACAGGGCTCGTTAAAGACGGTCGAGGACTATCTCTCCCGCCTGTCGTATATGGTGGACGAGCTGGGTTACGAGCGCATGAAACATTTTCACGCGCACTTTTCCAAGATCATGTACTCGGCAAAAGGGGAAGTGAAGCACCTCACTTTCGAGGACAAGATTTACGGCCCCGAGTTTTATCCGCTGGCCGTCGCGCTTAAGACGCTGAAGCTGGAGCCGTATATCGTCAGCGAATCCGCGGGCACGCAGGCGGAAGACGCGGCGGAGATGAAAAAAATTTATAATAATTTATAATCGCTTTCCGCGTACGGTTGACGAAACGGGATTTTTTTGCTACAATATAGAAAAAGAGGTTTGTTTATGATAGAAACGAACGGAAAAAAGATATTCGAGGCGGTGGGCGCGGACGCCGTGTTTACCACCTGCGATTATTTGAGGCGGTACGTCACCAGCTTCTTCACGGAGGGCGGCTTCGTCATTACGGACAAGGACGGCACCTCGATGTACACCGACGCCCGCTATACCGAGGCGGCGCGTAAGGCGCTTGCGGGCACGGAGGTGGCCGTAAAGGAAATCGACCGCTTTTCCCGTCCTGTCGAGCTTTTGAAAAAGTACAAGACGGTGGGTATCCCTTTCGAGCTTACCTTTTATCCCGAATATAAAAAGCTGGAAGAGCTGGGGCTGACCCTCGTGGACAGCATGCCCGCGTTTCAAAGCTGCATGGCGTTGAAAAACGCTTCGGAGCTGGCGGCGATCGGCAGGGCGTGCGATATCGCGGAGGAGGGCTTTTTGAAGCTCCTGCCCGAGATTAAGGAGGGAATGACGGAGGCGGAGGTCGCCGCGCTGCTGGAATACAATATGCGCACTTTGGGCGCGTACAGTACCTCGTTCGATACGATCGTCGCATTCGGGCCGCATGCGGCCGTGCCTCATCACGAGACGGGAAATACCAGGCTGAAATTCGGCGACGAAATTCTGATCGATTTCGGCTGCAAGGTGGACGGATATTGTTCCGACATCACGCGGACGGTTCTCTTCGGCGACGACAAAAAGCACGGGGAGTTCAAAAAAGCGTATGAAGCGGTGCTCGCCGCGCACAATCTCGTAAAAGAGAAGCTGACCGCGGGCATGACGGGCGGCGAAGCGGACGCGATCGCGCGGGACTACCTCGAGGAAAAGGGATACGGAAAGTATTTCACCCATTCGCTCGGGCACGGGATCGGGCTGAATATCCACGAATTTCCCTCTGTGAGAAAGGGCGGAACGGACGTCCTTAAAAACGGCATGGTGTTTTCGGACGAGCCGGGCGTATATCTCGCGGGCGAGTACGGCGTGCGTATCGAGGATACGGTTACGCTTAAGGACGGAAAAGTAAGCAGTTTTATGCACAAAACGGACAGAAATCTTGTGATCCTGTAAGCGAAAGCTTCCGGCGCAAGAGGAAAATAAAACAAAGAAAATCATAAGTTTAAGGCAAGGAGAAAATTTATATGGCACAGATGTTAGCAGGCGATATCAGAAAGGGCGTAACGTTCGAATATAAGAGCGGCGTTTATACGGTTACCGATTTCCAGCACGTGAAGCCCGGCAAGGGCGCGGCGTTCGTCAGGACGACCCTTAAAAACGTGGTGACGGGACAGGTGCTTTCCGATCAGACCTTCAACCCTACCGCCAAGCTCGAAACCGTGCAGGTGGAAACCAAAAAGATGACCTATTCCTATTTCGACGGCGAATTTTACGTATTCATGGACGAGGAATACAATCAGACGATGCTCACGCACGATCAGGTGGAGGACGCTCTCAAATATATCAAGGAAAACGACGTGGTCACCGTGAAATTCCTCTACGGCGCGGCGTTCTCCGTCGAACCCGAAAACTTTGTAGAGCTTAAAGTCATCGAGGCGGAACCCGGCGTCAAGGGCAACACTGCCACCAACGTCATGAAAAACGCCAAGGTGGAAACGGGCGCGGTCATTCAGGTACCCATGTTCGTAAACGAGGGCGAAACGATCCGTATCGATACGAGAACGGGCGAGTACATGAGCAGAGTGTAATTTCCCCGCTCGGAAGCTTGAAAATTAAACGTAAATTCAAAATGCAGGATCGGAATTTTCTTATCCTGCGTTTTGCTGTATTCTTTTGAAAGGAGCTTGGGTGATGAAAGCGGTGGTTCAGCGGGTAAAAGCCGCGTCTCTTAAAGTACAGGGGAGGCTTGTTTCGGAAATTCCCTTCGGGTTGGTCGTCTTTTTCGGCGTAAAGGTCGGAGACGACGAAGCGAAAGCGGACTATATCGTAAAAAAGATAGCCAATTTGCGGATATTCGAGGACGAGGACGGAAAGATGAATCTTTCGGTGAAAGACGTGGGCGGAGAGGTTTTGTTCGTGTCGCAGTTTACGCTGTACGGCGACGCTTCGCACGGCAACCGCCCCGGCTTCACTTTGGCCGAGCGGCCCGAGCGCGCCGAGCCTTTGTACCTCTATGCGGCGGAAAAGCTGGCGGGACAGGGCGTACCCGTAAAAACGGGGATATTCGGCGCGGATATGAAGATCGAACAGCTGAACGACGGCCCCGTCACTATTTTGCTGGAGGCCGAATAACGGCGGCGTTTAAGGCCGTTTATCGATAGAAAAAGGCAGGATAATCATAGGAGAAGCGCATGCAGGAAATATCGGAGGAAGAATTTCACCGCGCGATGGCGAGAATAAAGGAATTTCGGGAGACGATCGGCCGTTTCGAAAGCAGAGAGGAATGCTTGTCCTATCTTTCAAAGGCCACTAGGCTGTCCCGCGAGGAATGCGGAGCGGCCTACGATCTGTACATAAAAATGGATTTGTCGGCGTTCGCGGGCGAAACGGATAAAAATACGGGGGAAGAAAAATGAAGAGAGAACTTGGGATTGCCAGATGCGGACTCGCCTGCTGCCTCTGCACGGCGGACTGCCAGGGATGCCGCTCGGACGGATGCGCGGGCGCGGCCTGGTGTGAAAACCGGCGGTGTTCGGAGGAAAAGGGGTTTGGCGGCTGTTACGAATGCTCCGTTTCCTGCGAAAAAGGGCTGTTGAAAAAGATGAAGCCGCAGGCATTCAAAGCGTTCGTCGCGCGCTACGGCGCCGAGGAACTGATGGACTGCTTGGAAAGAAACGAGAAAGACGGAATCGTCTATCACAGGGACGGGATAACGGGCGATTATGACGGCTTCGACGATATGGAAACATTGATCCGTTTTATTCGGGAAGGAAAGAAGCCGTGAAAATTGCGGTGATCGGTTACAGCGGAAGCGGAAAATCTACTTTGGCGAACGCGCTGGGCGAATATTACGGCGCCGAGGTGCTCCATCTCGACTGCGTGCATTGGCTTGCGGGCTGGCGGGAGCGGCCGCGCGCGGAGGAGACGGAGATCGTCGCCCGCTTTCTGGACGAAAAAGAAAGCTGGGTGATCGACGGAAACTATTGGAGCTTGTCCTTCGAAAGACGTCTCGAGGAGGCGGATTTGGTCGTCGTGATGCAATTTAACCGCGTTTCCTGCCTGCTCCGCGCACTCCGCCGCTATCGCCGCAATCGCGGAAAGAGCCGCGATTCCATGACGGAAGGCTGCGACGAAAAGATCGATTTCGAGTTTGTGCGGTGGATACTTTGGGACGGAAGAAAAAAACGGCACAGAGCACGCTATCGGGAGGCGCCGGAAAAGTATCCCGAAAAAACGGTCGTCGTCAAAAATCAACGTCAGATAGACGCGTTGAAGAAAAAAATGAAAAAGTAAGGAAAGGCATTATGAAGTTTACATATCTGGGAACGGGCGCGGCGGAAGGCGTCCCCGCCATGTTTTGCGGCTGCGACATCTGTCGCGAGGTGCGGCGTCGCGGAGAAAGCGAATTTCACACCCGTTCGCAGCTTTTGATCGACGGGGAGCTGTGCATAGATTTTCCGCCCGACGCCTATGCCCATTCGCTGAAATTCGGCGTCGATCTTTCCGCGGTGAAATATCTTTTAATCACGCACAGCCATATGGATCATTTTTACGCCCACGATTTTGTGCTGCGCGGGTATAAGTATGCGGAAAAGCTCTCCGAGCCGCTGTTCATCTTCGGCAACGGGGAGGTGGCAAGGGTTTTCGCCGAATGTACGAGACGGGAAATGCGGGCGGACGTTCGGGAAAATATACAGCTGCGGGAGGTGCCCCCCTTCGTCCCCTTCTCCTTCGGCCGCTATACCGCGGTTGCGTTGAAGGCCCGCCACAGCAAGGCGGAAACCGCCTACGTATATCTGCTTGAAAAATCGGGAAGGTATTATCTTCATCTTACCGATACGGGACGGCTTCCCGCAGAGACGCTCGATTTTCTCGAAACCTACATGAAGGCGCGCGGCGCGGCCGTCGATCTCGTCACGTTCGACTGTACCTTCCTTTTTTACGAGGCGGGCAGTGAGTCCCGACATATGGGGCTTCCCGACGACGAGGCTATGAAAAAGGAATTCCTTCGCCGCGGGATCGCGGACGGAAATACCGGGTATGTGATCACGCATTATTCGCACAATAACGCCCCCTTGAGCGAAACGCTGGAGCGGGCGGAACGGGAATACGGCTTTACGGCGGCCCGCGACGGCCTCGAAATAGAAATTTAATTTAGACGGCGCTTCGGATATAGCTTTCGAGGCGCTTTTTTATCATATCGACATATGCGCAAGGGGACAGCGGAGCAAGTGCGCAGGCGGTCATGTAAAGGCAAGCTCATGAGGCAGAGGCGGCGCTTGACGAAAACAGTTTTTGCCGTTTTTTACGGGAAAAGCATAGTCTTTCCTGAAAAGCGACATTCTGTTATTGTGGAAAGGAGGAACTATGGAAAAGAAATTCAGGCTGCTGAAAGCGGAAGAAATAGAAGTGAAGGTAAAGCAAGCGACGGAAAAGGGCGCGGTGGCGCTCATCTATAAGACCTCGCGGGTGGATATGGATATTCTCGACGAGACGGTAGGCGCGGAAAATTGGGCGGACGACTATAAGGAGATCCACGGCAATCTCTATTGCGGGATCGGTCTCAAAAGCTCTCCCGAGCAGCCCTTCGTATGGAAATGGGACTGCGGCATCGAAAGCCGCGAGGACGCGGGCAACGAGAAGAAGGGCGAGGCGTCGGACGCGTTCAAGCGCGCGGGCGTCAAGTGGGGGATCGGGCGGGAGCTTTACACCGCGCCGTTTGTATTTCTGAACGTTCCCACCCAAAAGGACGGGGCCAGGTATAGGCTGACCAATCCGTTTGCAAAATACGACGTGGCCGAAGTGGATTACGATAAAGGCAGACGAATCCGCCGCCTCGTCATTGTAGATGAGCGCGGAAAGACGGTATTTTCCTATCCGCGGGCGGAAAGCATGGCGGGGGGCGCGCGAAAACGTGAAAAGGACTGCGTCGGCTGTTCGCTCGAGGAAGAGGATTGGGAAAAGATCGGTTACACGCGGGAACAGCTGGAGGAGGTCGTCGTCAAGATGACGGGCAAAAAAATCGAGGCGCTTGACGAAAAGGAATGCGGCAGGCTGCGCGATTGGATCGATAAGGTTTACGAGAAGCGCCTGTCGGAGCAGAAGCTTTCGGGACAGGCAGGCCAAAAGCCTTTTGAAACGCCCGAAAAAGGCGTTAAGGCAGGATTGAAGAAAAAATAAATCCTCAAGTATCGTAAAATTTTTTACGGAAGGGCAGTCCTTGCAATCCAAAGCACTGAATTTTTCTTGACAGGCCAAAAAAAATTTGCTACAATAATAAAGATAAAACTCGGAGGAATAAGGAGTGTATAACTTTTCTTGCTGAAAATTCAAACGCGCAAAGCGTATTTTTGCGGAGCTGACAGGCTTCGCGGGGATAGGCTTGCCGTAAAAGCAAGAAAGTGAATTGATTTTGTCAAAGCGACAGGCCGTAAGAAGCTTTCTTGCGGCTTTTTTTGCGCTTTTTTGAAAACGCGCATGGGAGGTGCTTATGACGATTCAATTTATAAACGTTTCTTTTTCTTATCCCCAAAGCGGGGAAAGCGTCTTTGAACATATTTCCTTTCAGCTCGATACGGAATGGAAAACGGGCATTATCGGGCGGAACGGCAGGGGAAAGACCACGCTGTTGAAATTATTGAAGGGGGAATTCGAGGGCGAATATCAAGGAGTGATTTCCCGCCCCGCGGGTATAGAATATTTTCCCTGCGCCGTACGGGACGGGGAAGAATACGTCCTCAATGTAATAGAGGAGATCAGCGGCGCGGAAGAATGGCGCGTATTGCGCGAATTGTCTCTTTTGGAGTTCCCCGACGAGGCGCTTTACCGTCCCTTCGATACCCTGTCGGGCGGCGAAAGGACGAAGGCCTTGCTTGCGGCGATGTTTTTGCGCGAAGGCCGTTTTCTTCTGCTCGACGAACCTACCGATCATTTGGATAACCAATCGAAAAAGACGATTTCCGCATATCTACGGAAAAAGGAGGGCTTCGTGCTCGTATCGCACGATCGGGAGCTGTTGGACGAATGCGTCGATCATATCCTTGCGCTGAATAAAACGGACGTGGAGGTGCAAAGCGGAAACTTTTCCTCCTGGCGGGAAAATACCGAACGCAGAGAAGCGTTTGAACGCGCGCGCGACGATAAACTGCGCAAGGATATCAAGCGGCTGAAGGAGGCGGCGCGCCGTACGGCGGACTGGTCGGACAAGACGGAGGCGGGAAAATTCGGCACGCGCAATTCGGGCTTGAAGGTGGATCGCGGCTACGTGGGGCATAAAGCGGCGAAAATGATGAAGACCTCCAAAGTCATCGACTCGCACAGGGAAAAGGCGTTGGAGGAAAAGTCCGCGCTTTTGCGCAACGTCGAGGAAGTCGGCTCGTTAAAGATCAGTCCTCTTCTCTTTCATGCGGAGCGGCTTCTGGAAGTCAAGGAGCTAAGCGTGGATTACGGCTGCGGCCCCGTATGCCGCGAAGTATCTTTTTCTGTATATCAAGGAGAAAGGGTTTGCCTGACGGGCAGAAACGGTTGCGGAAAATCCTCCGTCCTGAAAGCGGTTTTGGGAGAGGCGCCGTTCGGCGGAGCCCTTTTGAAAGCCTCAAGGCTTAAAATTTCTTATGTGGCGCAGGACGCCGCCGACTTATACGGCACTTTGGCGGAATACGCGGAAAGGTATGCGCTCGACGAGAGCCTGTTCAAAGCCGTGTTAAACAAATTCGGCTTTGACAAACGCGAATTTGATACGGAGCTTTCCCAAATGAGCGCGGGACAGCGAAAAAAGGCTGCGCTTGCCCGCAGCCTCTGCGAACGGGCGCACTTGTATATCTGGGACGAACCTCTTAACTATATCGACGTTCTTTCCCGCATCCAGATAGAAGAGCTCGTCCTGTCTTTCCGTCCTACGCTGTTGTTTGTCGAGCACGACGCCGCTTTTTCCCGAAATGTCGCTACCCGTGCGGTATGCTTGTAAATTTTTCTCCACGCAGGGTAGAATTCTTTCCTTTTTATAACTCTACTGTTTAATGCTGAAAAATATGATTGTCATTTTAAGAATTTTAATGTAATATTGTCGTATGACAAAAAACAAAATTCCTTTGAATGCATTGACAAATCTAAAAAAAATGTTTCCAATGGCTACACTGTGAGTAGAATGCGGGGAAAAACCTCTCTACTCACGGTAGAATCGGCTGTTTTTGCTCTACCGAAGAAGAAATGAAAGGGAACTTGGCCCGCCGCGCCCGCGCGGCGGGCTTTTTTGCGGAAAAAGTGCGGACAAATCGCTTCCGTGCATAGTTTCATTTTTGAAAGGGCATTTTTCATCGGGAAAAACGAAGTTGGAAAAAGTGGACGAAAAGCTTGATTTTTTGCCGATTCCGCCGCATTTTCAAACGGTTTTTCCCCTATTTTTTTGCGCGTCGGGAAACAGGAAAAAATGGTGCATAAAATAAATAAAATATAAATAATTATACCCGAAAAATATGCGCTGCAAAGATAGCTTCAGGGGCGATTTCGAAGATAGAGGCAAGGTGAATGGCGGTAGAATTAAGGAACGGGCAAGTAGAGGAGATAAACGCGGTAGTAGGTTGAAATTTCTCCCAAAAGCGGATAAAATAATATCAGTAGCAAAAAAGCGCTGCCGCCCGAGGGAACCGTCTGCGGGCGCTGCGGCGCGGCATCAAAAAAGTTAAGAATGAAAGAGGAGATTGATTTTATGAAAAATACGTCGGCTGCCGTTAATGAAACTGAAGGTCGGACGGCTTACCTGGGAAGAAGAGGCTGGTCGGAACCCGACGCCCATATTTATACGCCGCTCAAGACGGAAACGGGAAAATCGGTGCTCGCCAAGGGCGACCGCCGTACCTTTGCCGATACTGCTTCCAAAAAGGATAAACCCGTCGTTCCGCTGTTTTTTGCCACGGACGATAATTATCTGCCCTTTTTGGGCGTGACGCTTTGTTCCTTAAAGGAAAACTCGTCTAAAGACTATCTTTATAAAGTGTATGTCCTTCATTCGGGCGTCAGCGAAAACTATTACGAAAAGATCATGCGTTTTTCCGAAGAGGGCTTCGAGATCTCCTTTGTAGATGTCAGCCAAAGGCTGCAGGAGATATCTTCTCTCCTGCACATGCGCGACTATTACACCTGCACCACGTATTTCCGCATTTTTATCGCGGGGATGTTTCCGCAATACGACAAGGCGCTTTATCTCGACTGCGATACGGTGATTTTGGGGGATATCAGTGCGCTTTATTCGTACGATCTGGGCGACAACCTGATCGGCGGCGCGCCCTGCGAAGGCGTGAACAGCTTTGAGGTGTATAAAAAATACGTCTCCGAAGTGGACGGCCTCGATCCCTCCATGTTTTTCAATGCGGGCGTGATCCTCATGAACCTCAAGAGCTTCCGCGAGGAAAATTTTTACGAGCGGTTCGCGGACCTTCTCAAAAAATATAAATTCACCGTCATTCAGGACGAGGACTATCTCAACGTGCTCTGTCAGGATCGGGTGCTTCGTCTGCCGCGCGCCTGGAACAAATTTCCCGTAGCCAAGGATAAGCTTGCCCGCGAGGATTTGCGCATCGTGCATTACGGCATGACGTGGAAGCCCTGGCATTATTCGGACATTCCCTATCAGGAATATTTTTGGGAATACGCCGAAAAGACGGAGTTTTACGGCTTGCTGAAGGAGATTTTCGATAAGTTTTCCTTTGCCGACATGGAAAGGGATATGAAGTGCGAGGCGGGATTGCAGGCGTTGGCGCGCAGCGAAATCGAACGCCCCGACAACTATTTTACGGTGTATAAAAAACAGTACGGAAAGATGAAATAAATCCGAAAAAGGACCTGCCATGGATTTGAACAACGTAGCTCCCGACAGAAGGGAAGTTCTGGAAAAGATTGCGCTTTACGAGCGGCAGAGGCGTTTTGACGAGGACGTGGAAAACGACCCGCCCGCGCCCGTGCTTCTGCCCGATCGGGTGGATTATCTCAACAAAAAGCTGAAGAGCAGGATTGCCACGGGAATCTCTAACTTCATCGCGGATCATTACTTTACGCGGCTGATCAAAAAGGACGTACTTATAATCGACGGAGTGGAAGGCAGGGAAAATCTCGCGGCGCTGAAAGGCGGCGCGATGATTACCTGCAACCATTTTTCGCCGTTCGACAATTACGTCATTTATAAATCCATAGAAAAAGAGCTTCCCAAGGGCAAGCTCTATAAGGTTATACGCGAGGGGAATTACACCAATTTTCCCGGCCTGTACGGCTTTTTTTTCAAGCACTGCAACACCCTGCCTCTGTCGAGCAATCCGCGCACGATGATCAATTTTCTCTCCGCCGTCAACGTACTTCTGACCCGCGGGGAGACGGTGCTGCTTTATCCCGAACAGGCGATGTGGTGGAATTACCGCAAGCCGCGGCCTTTGAAGCTCGGCGCGTTCAAAATGGCCTGCCGTGCGGGCGTGCCCGTCGTGCCTATGTTTATCACAATGCGGGACGACGAACGGCTCGACGGCAGCGGTTATCCCGTTCAGCGGCATACGCTGCACGTCCTCGACCCCATCTATCCCGATAAGACGTTGAGCGAAAGGGCGGCGGCCGAACGCATGAAAGAGACAAATTATCATCTCTGGGTGGAAAAATACGAGGAAGTTTATAAGATCCCGCTCGATTACGGAGAACAGGAGGAAAGGAGCGAATGATTTTATACGGTTCGATTATATTCGTCTGCGTTTGCCTTCTGACGGGGGTAAATGCCGTTTTTGCCGCGCCCCGTTTCGGGGTGAGCTTTTGGTTTATTCTCGGCGCAGTGCTCATAAACGTCGTTGCGGTGATTGCCGTTGACGGCCTTTTTGCTTTTCTCATACGCCGTTTGCCCGAAAAGTGGTTTGGACACGAAAGAAGGTTTTTTCAGGTTTCGGCAAAGGAAAAAAAGTTTTACGAAAAACTAAAAATCCGCAAATGGAAGGACAAAGTGCCCGAGCTGGGACAGTTTACCAATTTTCACAAAAATAAAGTGGCGGAACCCCGCAACAACGTCTATTTGGAACGATATATGCTGGAGGCCGCTTACGGGGAAGTTATTCATCTCGCGGGCTGTTTTCTGGGCTTTGTGATTATTTTTTTCTATCCGCTGAAATATTGGCTTTGCTTCGGATTTCCCGTCGCCGTGATCAATCTGATTATGAATATATTGCCTTATTTTATCCTGCGCTACAATTTTTACAAGATGAAAGTGTTGTACCGAAGCAACGAGCGGAAACAAAGGCGGGCGGCGGAAAAAGAGACGCTCCCAACGGGCGAACCGATTGAAATAAGCGCTTGACAAAAAGGAATAAAATATATCGTTTGTCTTATATAAGAGACTTGAAAAGATGTTCAATGTCCTCTTTTTCTATTTCTCCGTAGCTTTTTTCATATTCTTTGATATATTTAATGATAAGCTGTTCGATTTCTTTGTTTGTCGAACGCCCGTTTTCATTGGCTATATATTTCATTTTATCTAAATAATCAGGATCAATTTTAAGCGGAAATTGAGGATATTTTTTTGCCATAAGATATACCTAATGCAGTTGTTTCTTAGTAAAAGTATTATATTCTAAAAATACAATAAAAGGTTTGATATTCCTAAAGTGGAATAGTATAATTAAATTATAAAAAATTTCTCCGCCCGCAAAAACGTAAAATTTAGGCTTGACAAAACGCGCGGGACATGATATAATTATTCGTGTGCCAAAAAGGCGTGAAAGAAACGGAGCTTCTCCGAAAACAGCATTGACAACCGCCGATTCGGTTGGCCATACGCGAAAGCGTGGGCGATATATCCGTCGGGCGGTTTTTTTATGCAATCGGACGCCGTCGGCACGTTACGATTTAAGGAGGTACGGGAAAGTATGAAAACAGACGTAGTCATCGTGGGCGCAGGCCCCGCGGGTATTTTTACGGCGATCGAAATGTTGAGAAAGGACAGCGCGAAAAAAATCGTCATCGTCGAAAAGGGAAAATCGGTGGAAAACCGTCACTGCCCCAAGGCCAAAACGCAGAAGTGTATGAACTGCAAGCCCTATTGTCACATCACGACGGGGTTTTCGGGCGCGGGCGCGTTTTCGGACGGCAAGCTGTCTTTAAGCAGTGAAGTGGGCGGGGACCTGCCCATGCTGATCGGCGAGACGCTGGCGCAGGATACGATCGATTATACGGATAAAATTTATCTCGAATTCGGCGCGGACGAGCACATCGAAGGCCTCAACGTCGGCGAAGAGGTTAAGGAAATCCGCAAGCGCGCCATTCAGGCGGGGTTGAAGCTTGTCGATTGTCCCATCCGCCACATGGGCACGGAAAAGGCGCAGAGCATCTATCTCTCCATTGAAAAATATTTGCAAAATCACGGCGTGGAAATTCTTTTCGATTACGAATGCAATACGCTGTTCATTGAAGACGGGATATGCAAGGGCGTTTCCGTCACCAAAGCGGACGGCAGTAAGAGCATGGATATCTTTGCGGAGGATACCGTCGTGGCAACGGGCCGCCGCGGCGCCGATTGGCTGGAAAAGCTCTGCGAAAAATACGGCGTGGAACACGTCGCCAGCACCGTCGATATCGGCGTTCGGGTGGAAGTGAGAAACGAAGTCATGGAAACGGTGAACAAGGTGCTGTACGAGTCCAAGCTTATCGGCTATCCGAAGCCCTTCAAAAACAAGGTGCGCACTTTCTGCCAGAACCCCGGCGGCTTCGTTTCGCAGGAAAATTACGACAACAATCTCGCCGTCGTCAACGGACACAGCTACAAGGAGCTTAAAACCAACAATACCAACGTATCCATTCTCTGTTCGCACAATTTCTCCTATCCGTTCAATCAGCCGATCGCTTACGCGCAGAAGATCGGCGAGCTGACCAATATGCTCGGCGCGGGACATATCCTCGTTCAGCGCTTCGGCGATATTCTCGACGGAAAGCGCACGTGGGATAAAGAACTCACCCGCTCCAATCTCCGCCCCACCTTAAAGGACGCGGTGGCGGGGGATATCACGGCCGCCATGCCCTACCGCACGATGATCAACATCATCAATTTTATTCAGTCGGTGGATTACGTGGTGCCCGGGTTTGCGGCGACGGAAACGCTGTTGTATTCGCCCGAACTCAAGTTTTACAGCAACCGCATCAAAATGGACACCGATTTTAATACAAATATTAAGGGGCTTCACTGCCTCGGCGATTCCAGCGGCTGGACGCGCGGGCTGATGATGGCCTCGGTGATGGGCGTGCTGATGGGGCGTAAATTGGCATAAAAAAATCCGTCCCATTCTCTCGGAGAAAAGATATGAAAATAAAATATTTCGGAACAGCGGCCTATGAGGGAGTGCCTTCCTTATACTGTCAATGCGAAACGTGCAAAAAGTCGCGCGCGGCGGGCGGCCGAAGCTTGCGTTCCCGTTCGCAGGCGCTGATAAACGATGACCTGCTTGTCGATTTTCCCGCGGATACGGTATGGCATGCCCAACGTTACGGATTGGACTTGAGCGCGGTAAATCACTGTCTCATTACCCACAGCCACAGCGACCATCTCTATCCCGAAGATATCGAAATTGCGCGGCGGGACTATTGCCAGGGATATACGAACACCCTGCATTTTCACGCCTGGGAAGACGGATATCGGAAGATTAAGGCAGTGACGGATTCGGAGCTGATGCGTTCGGCCGCGGATGTCGCTTTAATAACGCCTTTCCACGCCTTTACCGTGGGCGGCTATCGCATACTGCCTTTGGAGGCAAATCACGATCCCGCGTCCTCGCCCGTGTTTTATCGTGTGGAGGGAGACGGCAAAAGCCTTCTCTATGGAAACGATACGGGATATTTTTCCGAAAAAGTCTGGGCGGAGCTGAAAAAGGCGGGGAGGCTGGATCTCGTGTCTCTCGATTGCACGGGCGGGGTCAGGACGGGCTGGAGAGACGGGCACATGTGTCTGGAAACCGACCTCGAGGTATTTCGGCGCATGGAGAAGGAGGGAATCGCCGACGAACGGACGATTAAGGTAATCAATCATTTTTCGCACAACGGAGGGGCGACCTACGACGAGCTGGCCGCAGAGGCGGCAAAGTACGGCGTCGTGGTTTCGTTCGACGGCTTGGAAATAGAATTTTAAGTTGCAAAAAGAACGGAAGATTTTTCCGTTCTTTTTGCAACTTTGAACAAAAAAATACAATTATTTTCGCGGAAAAAAAGGAATTTCGCATAAGACGTCGAATATATATATAAATTAGGCACAAAGTAGGCTTAAAGAAAAAAGGAGGAGACAAAATGACGGATAAGACCACGCCGATCTCGGTCAAGCAAAAGACCTATGAGATAGAAGCGCGTTTTCTTTCGCCCTATGCCATGAAGTCGGACGAGACGAAAGGCCGCGCGAGACAGGAACCGCCGTGCGAATTCCGTACGGATTTTCAGCGCGACCGCGACCGTATCATCTACAGCAACTCCTTCAAACGCCTGAAAAACAAAACGCAGGTATTTTTTGCGCCCGAGGGGGATCACTACGTCACGCGGCTGACCCACACGCTGGACGTTGCGCAGATTTCCCGTTCCATCTCCCGCGCGCTTTCTCTCAACGAGGATCTCGCGGAAGCCATCGCGCTGGGGCACGATCTGGGGCATACGCCCTTCGGACACGTGGGCGAACGGGTGCTGGACATGCTCTCTCCCACGGGCTTCGAGCACAACGTTCAGTCTTTGAGGGTGGTGGACGTCATCGAAAAGGACGGACGGGGGCTAAATCTAACGGCGGAGGTGCGGGACGGCATTCTCCAGCATAAAAGCACGGGCCGCCCCGCAACGCTCGAGGGCATGGCGGTGTCGCTGGCCGACAGGATCGCCTATATCAATCACGACATCGAGGACGCGATCCGCGCGGGTATCTTAAAGGAAACCGATCTTCCGCCGCGGGCGGTGAAAACGCTCGGCCACGCCACGCGGGAACGGATCAACACCGCCATCACCGATATCTACGCCCATTCGCTGGGAAAGGCTGCCGTGTGCATGTCCGAGGAGGTGGCGGCGGCGACGTTCGAGCTGCGAAGCTTCATGTTCAAAAATATTTACTCCATCACCAACAAATCCATGCAGGACCGCGCGGAGCGCATGCTGAGCGCGATGTTCGAGTATTTCATGCGCCGTCCCGAATGTTTGCCCGAGGCCTATCTACGGCTTTCGGACGAGGCGCCCAGGGAACAGATCATTTGCGATTATCTGTCGGGCATGACGGACAGGTATGCGATCAACGTGTTCGAGGCGCTGTTTATCCCCGAAAACTTTTCTTTGGGAGGGGTGACGGTATGAGCGGCGGAGGCAGGGGGCTCGATCCCCGCTTCATGCAGGAGCTGAAGCAGAAAAACGATATTGCGGAAGTGATCGGCAGCTATGTCGCTTTAGATAAAAAGGGCGGCAACTATTGGGCCTGCTGTCCCTTTCATCACGAAAAAACCCCCTCCTTTGCGGTGAACGAGTCGGAACAGTTTTATCACTGCTTCGGCTGCGGCGCGTCGGGCGACGTGGTGAAATTTGTGCAGGAGATCGAATCCACCGATTTTATGGGCGCGGTGCGTATCCTCGCGGCGCGGGCGAAAATTCCCGTGCCCGAAAGCAATTTCGATTCGGAAAAGGCCGCGCTTCTCAAAAAGAAACGCGACGCGCTGGTGGAGATACTGCTCGCGAGCGCGAGATTTTATCTCTCTAACCTTTACGGCGGAAAGGCGGACGCCCATCTCGAATATATCTCACGGCGGAAGCTCGCGCCGACGACGGTCAAGAAATTCGGCCTCGGCGCGTCGCTCGATTTTTATTCCCTGCCCGAATATCTCTCGGGCAGGGGCTATTCGAAGGAGAACCTGCTCGACAGCGGCGTGCTGACGGAGTCGAAAAACGGCAGACTTATCGATTCGCAGGGCGGACGGTTGATCTTTCCCATCATCAACGCCTTTGACGAGGTGGTGGGGTTCGGCGGGAGACTGCTCGAAAAATCCGACTTTGCCAAGTATAAAAACACCAAGGAGACCATGGTGTTCAATAAGAGCAAAACGCTCTACAACGTCAATCTCCTGAAAAAGCTCAAACGGACGCAGACGATCAAAGAGGTGATTGTGGTCGAGGGCTACATGGACACGATTTCGCTTTATCAGGCGGGGTTCCATAACGTCGTCGCTTCCATGGGTACTTCGCTTACCAAGGATCAGGCCCGTCTCGTCAAGCGCTATACGGAAAACGTCCTCATCAGCTACGACGGGGATTTTGCGGGGCAGAAGGCCGATTTGCGGGGATTGGAGATATTAAAGGACGAAAATCTCAACGTGCGCGTCGTTCCCATGCCCGAGGGGCTCGATCCCGACGACGTGGCCAAGCAGGGCGCGGACGCCTATCAGGCCTGTTTGGACGCGGCCATGCCTCTCATCGACTATAAGATACATTCCCTCGAGAGAAAGTACGATCTGAAGCGCTCGGAGGACAAGCGCGCTTTTCTTGCGGAGGCGCTGAAGGTGGTGCGCACGGCGGAGAGCGAAAGCGAAAAGGAAGACCTTTTGAAAATGCTCCGCGCAAAGACGGGCATCAGCTATCAATCGCTGGAACGGGATCTTCAAAATCTCCCCGAGGAGAAACAGATGGAGATCGCGGTGCCCCCGCCGTCGGAGATCGGTACGGACAAGTATAAAAAGGCCGCGAGATTTATACTTGCCGCAAAGCTTTTTTCCGCTCCCTATGCGGGAAATTGCGATCTGGAAGGTATTAAATTTGAAGATGATGTGCATAAAATCATAGCCGAATACATCGTAAAATGCGAAAAGAATGCGGAGCGGGTGCGCCCGAGCGAGCTTTTCGAGATTTTAGACGAGGATTGTCCCGAATTCAACGAGATACTCGACCTCAATTACGGGGACAAGCTCTCGGGCAAGGTCGCGGAGAAATTTTTTTCGGACAGCCTCAAAACGATGGAAAGGGAACGCATCGGCGAACGTATCCGCGTCTATACCCGCCTTTTTGCGGAGGAACGGGATTCGGGAAAACGGAAAGAGATCGCCCGAAAGATCGACGAATATACCAAGCTTTTGAAATAAGAGAGAAAACAGGCGACTGTTTCGGTTATCAAACGGAGGATAAAAAGTGAGTAACATATCCGAACAAAAACTCAACGAAATTTTGAACGGTATCATCAACAACTACAAGATGAAAGGCAGCATTTCCACCAACGCGCTCTGCGATATTCTGGAAAAGTACGATACCAGCGCCAACCAGATCGATTTTGTGTATAAGTCGATCGGCGAGGCCGGTATCCAGATCGTGGACGAGGACGAGCGCGACAGGGAGCTGTTCGAGCAGGCGCTGTCGGACATCGGGCTGGACGATCCCGTCAAAATGTACCTGAAAGACATCGGCAGGGTGCCCCTGCTTTCCGCCGACGAGGAGATTCAGCTGGCGCAGCATATGCAGGACGGCGACGAAGCGGCGAAAAAGCGCCTTTCCGAAGCCAACCTCCGCCTGGTCGTCTCCATCGCCAAACGGTACGTGGGGCGCGGCATGCTCTTTCTCGACCTTATCCAGGAGGGCAATCTCGGCTTGATGAAGGCCGTGGAAAAGTTCGATTATCAGAAGGGCTTCAAATTTTCCACTTACGCCACCTGGTGGATACGTCAATCCATTACCCGCGCGATTGCCGACCAGGCTCGCACGATCCGTATTCCCGTGCACATGGTTGAAACGATCAACAAGCTGACGCGGGTGTCGCGTATTTTGTTGCAGGAGCTGGGCCGCGAACCCACCCCTCGGGAAATCGCGGAAAAGATGGGCGTTTCCGAGGACCGCGTGTGCGAGATACAGAAAATCGCGCAGGACCCCGTCTCCCTCGAAACCCCCATCGGCGAGGAGGAGGACAGCCATCTCGGCGATTTTATCGAGGACGACAAGGCCACGACGCCCAGCGATTCGGTCGCTTTCACCATGCTCAAGGAACAGCTTTTGAGCGTGCTCGACACCTTGACCCCGCGCGAGGAAAAAGTGCTTCGGCTCCGTTACGGAATCGACGACGGCAAGCCCCGCACGCTCGAGGAGGTCGGCAAGGAATTCAACGTCACGAGGGAGCGTATCCGCCAGATCGAGGCCAAGGCGTTGAGAAAGCTTCGTCATCCCTCGAGAAGTAAAAAGCTCAAGGATTTTCTCGACTGATGTACGGCAAGCGTATCGAAACGCTGTGCTCGCTTTTGACGGCGGCGGAGATTTTCGCGGACGTGGGGTGCGATCACGGGTACTGCACCGAATACATGCTGAAGAGCGGGCTCTGCAAAAAAGCGGTGTTTTCGGACATCAGCAGGGGCAGCCTTAAAAAGGCGGAAAACCTGCTCGCCCCGTACATAGCGGAAGGCAGGGCGCGGGCAGTGCTGGGGGACGGCCTTTGCGGCGTCCCCGATACGGCGGACGAAGTGTTGATCGCGGGCATGGGCGGCAGGGAAATTATCGGTATCCTTTCCGATAAACGGTACGGTTTTCTGCCCTCGGCTTTCGTGCTTCAGCCCATGCACGACGCGGAAAAGCTGCGGCGGTATCTCCTTTCCTCGGGGGCGTATCTCGAACGGGATTTTACCTTCCGCGACGGAAAATTTTACGACGTAATCCGCGGCCGCAGGCTTCGGGCGGGCGAAGAAGCGCAGCGATATACCGACGCGCAGTTCCGCTTCGGACGGGAAAATCTCTCCAAGCGGCCGCAGGCGTTTTTGGAGAGAACGGAAAAACAGCTGAAAGAAATAGACGCCTACCTTTCGGAAAGCGGGCTTCAGGAAGCGAGCCGCAGGGCGCTGGAGGAGAGAAAGGCTCGGCTGGAGGAGGTGTTGAGCGGTGAAGCTGAATGAAATTTACGCCCTGTTGGACGCACTCGCGCCGAAGGCGTTGAGCGACGAGTTTTGTAAAACCTACGGCGCCTACGACAACAGCGGCGTGCTGGTAGATGCGGGCGGGGAGATCGATAAGGCGCTGTTTTCGCTCGATCTGTCCCTCGCGGCGGTGGAAGAAGCGAAACGCGCGGGCGCGGGGCTGATCGTCACGCACCATCCCGCCGTCTATTCGAAGATAGGCGGTATCCGCGTTTCCGATTTCGATCCGCTGGGCAAAAAGCTGGCGGAGTGCTTAAAGCACGGGATATCCGTCGTATCCATGCACCTCAACCTCGACGCCGCGCCCTTTGGGATCGACGAAAGTCTCATGGAGGGGATTTTGTCATCGGCGCAAAGGGCGGGGGCAGGGCTGCGGCCGCCGAAAGACGTCGCGGCAATAGACGGTGAGACAATAGACAACGAGACGATAGCTTGCACGGCAATAAGCGTCGCGGCGATTTATCAGCCTTTGAGCGTCGGCGGTTACGGCAGGGCGTACGACGTGCCGCCCGTTTCTCTGAAGGCTTTGGCGGAGGGAATAACGGACGTTTTCGGCGCGAAGCGCGTCGCGGTGTACGGCGACGAACGGACGGTGAAGCGGGCCGCAAGCTTCTGCGGCGCGGGCGCGGACGAGGGTGCGCTGGAATTTTCGGCGAAAAACGGCGCGGACGTCGTGATATCCGCCGATTTCAAGCATCATATTTTGGCTCTTGCCCTGGAGACGGGGCTTACCGTAATCCAGCTTACGCATTACGCGTCGGAAAATTACGGCTTTGAAAATTATTATCGAAAAATCCGTAAGCAGGCGGGGATTCCGTGCGTATTTCACACGGACGAAGCGCTGCTTTGACGGGAGGAGAATATATGTCACAGTTACAGGAAATTTTGAAGTATCAGGAGATCGACAAAAGGCTTTACGCGCTGGAGCGCGAAATCGCGGGTTGCGAGGAGCGCAAGGAATACTTGAAAGCGAAAAAGTTTTTGGAGACTGCCGCAGACAAGCTGGATTCGTACGACGCGAAAGCGGCGCAGCTGAAAAACATGGCGGTGGAATTGACGAAAAAATACCTCAAGACGGAGGATACGCTGAAGGATTTCGCCCATCTCGACGAACTTGTGGAAGGGGGCGCGGACATCGCGTTTTATAAAAAGAACGCCGTTTCCATCGCCGACCAGCTGAAAAAAATCAAGGCGGAGCTTTCCGCCCTGACGGCGAGCATCAACTCTACGCACGACGAATATCAGAAGCTGAAAAAGCAGGTCATCGCCATGCAGAAGCAGTACAAGGACGCTTACGAAAAATACAACGCGGTGAAGGCCTCCCGGGAAGGGGACAGAAAGGCGATCGAAGCCGAGCTTTCCGCCGCTTCGACAGGCATTTCGGCCGAGGCGATGGAAAAGTATAAAACCAAACGCAAGGAGAGGGTATTCCCCGTGGTGGGCGCGCTGAAAGATAACCGCTGTCCGTTCTGCGGTATGGAGCCGCCCCTCGCGGCCCGAAGCAAGCTGACGGGCGGGGGAACGATCGAGTGCGACAATTGTCACCGCATTATTTACAGCGAATGACGATCGGGCGCGACAATCTCCTCATGATTTGCGGCGAATGGCGAACGGATACGGCAATACCCGACTCATGATTTACAGCAAATGGCGAACGGATACGACGATTGCCTCTCCGTGTTTGACAAATAATAACAATCGCGGCGATTTCCGCACCGCGTAGCGGCAGGGGCGCAGGCGGAAGAAATTTTCGTTTCCCTCACGGCGGAGCGGTATAAGTGCATATAATGGAATGTGCAAAAAGTAATCGCTAAAATCAATTTGAAAGCCGTAGAGGACAACGCGCGGGCGTTTAAGCGCCTGACGAATACGAAGCTGTGCGCGGTGGTGAAGGCGGACGCCTACGGACACGGCGCGGAAGCGGTGACGAGCGCGCTCTCCGCCGTCGCGGATACGTTTGCGGTGGCGTTGATAGACGAAGCCGTCTCCATACGCACGGCGGCGTGCGGAAAGGAGATCCTCGTGCTGACGCCCCCGACGGACGAGGTACAGGCGCTGTGCCTCGCGGCAAACGGCTTTACGGCCTCGGTGCCCGATCTTTGGACGGCGCGGCTGTTGTCCCGAACCTGCGAAAAATATTCTCTTGCGGTCAGGGTCCATTTGCAGGTAAATACGGGGATGAACCGCTACGGTATGAATGCGTCCATGCTCGGCAAGGTATGCAAATTTTTGTCGAAGGACGGGCGCGTGTCGGTGGAGGGGCTGTATTCCCATTTATACGACCATTCGCGCGCGGAGTGCGAAAAGCAGAGGGCTGTATTTATGAAAATGAAAGCCGTCTGCGAACGGTATTTCCCCGACGTCCTCTGTCACCTTTCCTCCACGTACGGCGCCTTGCTCGGCGACGATTTTGCTTTCGGCATGGTGCGCGTGGGGCTGGGGCTTTACGGGTATCTGCCCGAGGGCATAGAGAAAGAGCTCAAGGAAAAGCTCCGTCTCCGCAAAGCGATGAAGGTATATGCGCGGGCGGTGGAAAGCCGAAAGTATTCCTTCGGCGGGGCGGGGTACGGCGTCTTGAGCGAAGCGCAGAAAAAAGAGCTTACTTATCTCACCGTCTATCGGGCGGGCTATGCGGACGGATTTTCCCGACATAGGGACAACGGTATGCGGGGCGGCGAGAAAAACGCCAACAACCTCTGCATGGACGTGTGTATCCGAAAGGGCAGGGGCGTCCGCGGAAGCCTCGTTCCCGTCATGACGGACGCGGAGGAGACCGCAAAAAAAACGGGGACGATCTCCTACGAAATATTGTGCGCCGCCACCAAGCGCGCGGAGTTCGAATATGATTACAGATAAATTCAGCTTCGTCGAAAAACGCGAAAGCTCCGCCGCGGAAAGAAAGACGTCTTTGAGGACGTATATGAAACGGCGGCGGGGAGAAAACGAAAATCGGGACGTCAAGGAAAGCCTGCTCGTCGAAAATTTTTTCGCGGGCGGCTTTGCGGAAAAAGAGAGCTTTTTCGTCTATCTTTCCTTTTCTTCCGAAGCGCCGACGGACAAGCTGATCGCGCGGCTGACGGCGGCGGGAAAAAGAATATACGCCCCGCGCGTAGAGGGTAAGGAGATGGCGGCGGTGCCGCTCGGCCAAGATTTTTCCCTTTCCCCTTACGGCATACGCGAACCACTCGGAAGGCCGTGGACGGGAAGCATCGACGTGGCCGTCGTGCCCCTTTTGGCCGCGGACGAACAGGGAAACCGACTCGGCTACGGCGGCGGCTATTACGATAAGTTTCTGAAAGCTCGTCCCGAAACGCTGGCGGTCGGCTGGTGTTTCGATTTTCAGCTCGTAAAGGAAGTGCCCCGCGAGGCGTTTGACGAAAAAATCGACTATCTTGTGACGGACAAGCGTCTGATCATGATAAAAAAGGAAGTTTGACGAAAGAAGAAATCAAAATCGGAGGAAAACTATGTCGGATTTCAAGACCAAATGGAAGGTATTCTGGAGGATTGTCGGGGAGTGCGCCCTGCGCGCGCTGACGCCCGCCGCGATGTATTTTGTCGCAAGTATCCTGCTGATGCTGATCGGAACCAAGGTAAAGACCCCTTCCGCCACGATCACGTGGGCGGTGGTATGCGCGATCGGCGCGCTGGCCTACAACGGCTTTTTGATGTGGGTTTGCGGCGGTTCCCATTACGAAATGCTGGTTTCGGGAAACCTGAAGCGGCGTTCGGCCATGCAGCTGGGCAGCGAGCTCAAAATCACCAGCTATAAATTTCAAAAGGAATACCGTCCCTGGAAGGGATTTGTCATCGGCGCTTTCGCGGGGATTTTCGTGCTGATCGGCAGTATCATATTCGGTTGCAATCAGACGGAAATGATGCGCGCGGCGGCTTCGGAGGACGTTTCCTTAAGCGGCGGGCTGACCGCCGTCGTCCTCATTTTCAACTGTCTCGCAGGCTGGGCGCTGTTCCCGTTTGTGACGCTGAACAACGCGGGCACGTACGTCAGCTATTTCCTCGCCTCCCTGCTGATCCTGCTTCCCATCGCCGTTTCGGGCGGGCTGTATATCGCGGGCGCGTACGGGCGCAGAAACAAAACCCTCCGCCAGCAGGAGATTGCGGCGCGCGCGGCGGAGGCCGAACAGAGCAAGCCTAAAAAGATCAATTACGGCGGGCTGCCCGGCACAAAGCCCAAAAAACGGAAATAAGAGGCGAACGTGAGAATTATCGGCGGAAAATACAGAAGCAGGGTGCTGACGGAGTTTGAGGGCATGGACGTGCGTCCCACGGGGGACCGCGTGCGGGAGGCGCTTTTCAATATCCTTTCCCTGAAAATATACGGCGCGAGAGCGCTCGATTTATTCTGCGGCAGCGGCGCGCTGGGGCTGGAATGTCTCTCCCGCGGGGCGTCGGAAGCGACGTTTAACGACTTTTCCTGCGAGAGCGTAAAGATACTCGAAAAAAACCTGCGGACGCTGGGGATAGGAAAGGACGAGGCGAAGGTGTATTCGTTGGATTACTTGCTTTGTCTGAACGGATTGAAAGGGGAATTCGACCTTATCTTTCTCGACCCGCCCTATCGTTTGGATTACGGCGTTCCCGCGCTGACAAAGATTGCGGAAAAGGGATTGCTTTCCGAAAAGGGGATCGCGGTTTATGAGCGCGACAGGCCCTTCGAGGGCGAGATCGCGGGGCTGGAGAAGTGCGACGAGCGGAAATACGGCAGGACGGTGCTTTCCTTTTTCCGCCGCGCGTGAGGAGGCGGCTATGACGTACAGAAAATGCGTATTTGCGGGGACGTTCGATCCCCCCACGCTGGGGCATAAGGCCTTGATCGAGGACTGCCTCCGCCTGTTCGACGAGGTGGCCGTGGCGGTGATGGTCAATCCCGATAAACGTCCCTTTTTTACGGACGCGCAGCGGGAAGAAATGCTTCGGCTGATGTTTCCCCACGAAAAACGGATAAAAATCGTATTTTTTTCGGGCACGGCGGCGGAGCTGTTAAAGAGAGAAAACACCGAAATTTATGTGCGGGGGCTGAGAAACACGGTGGATTTCGAATATGAAAACGCCAACCGTTTCGCCTCGGAAAAGCTGGACAAGGAGATTCTTACCGTATATCTGCCCTGCCCGCAGGAGCTGTTGCACGTCAGCTCGACCATGGTGAAAAACAGCCTCAGATTCGCTGCGCCCATAGACGAATACGTGACGAAAGAGGTAGAGGCGTATATTTACGCGGCGGAAGCAGAAAAACGCAAAGGATGAAGAGTCAAGAAGGAGTTTTATAAAGATGTTGGAAAAACAATGCTATATTCCCGAACCGGAAGAATTTATCGCGGAGACCCCGCTTCCCGAAGTCTTGAAAAAGCTGAAACGGGAACGGGACGAGGAGGTGAAGGCGGTCGTTGCGGGCAAAAGTGACAAGATGCTGATGATCGTCGGCCCCTGCTCGGCGCACGAAAGCGCGCCCGTGCTGGAGTATATTTCCCGCCTCGGCAGGCTCAACGAACGGGTGAAGGACAAGCTGGTGCTCGTGCCGAGAATTTACACCAACAAGCCGCGCACGAAGGGCGTAGGGTATAAGGGCATGTTTATCCAGCCCAATCCCGACGGCGCGGAGGACATCGTGCGGGGGATCCGCAGTATCCGCGCCCTGCATATCGCGGCGATGGAGGAATCGGGCCTGACGGCGGCGGACGAGATGCTCTATCCCGAAAATACGCCCTATGTCGAGGACCTTTTGTCCTATCACGCCATCGGCGCCAGAAGCGTGGAGGATCAGCTCCACCGCCTCGTCGCGGGCGGGATCGACGCGCCCGTGGGGCTGAAAAACCCCATGAGCGGAAATTTGAGCGCGCTCATCAATTCTATTTTTGCCGCACAAAGCCCCCAGGTATTCAAGTACCGCAATTATCAGGTGCGTTCGACGGGCAATCCGTACGCGCACGCGGTGCTCCGCGGCGGGGTGGACGCCTCGGGCGGAGACGTGCCCAATTTCCATTACGAGACGGTGATGAAGGTGCTGGAATTATACCGCGGCACGCAGCTGAAAAACCCCGCGATCATCGTGGACTGCAACCATTCCAATTCGGGCAAGCAGTGCCGCCAGCAGATGCGCATCGCCGAGGAGGTGATGCAGAACCGCCGTTACAGCGCCGATTTCAAAGGCATTGTAAAAGGCTTTATGATCGAAAGCTTCCTCGTCGAGGGCAACCAGGCGCACGACGAGGTGTTCGGAAAATCGATTACCGATCCCTGCCTCGGCTGGGAAAATACCGAGCGGCTGATTCTCGATATCGCCGACGAAGTGTGAGGAAAAAATATGAAGATCGCTTATCTGGGCCCCGAGGGCAGCTATTCCCATCTGGCGGCGGAAATTTTTCTCAAGGAGACGAAAGGCGCGGACGATAAAGCGCCCTTCGAACGGGACGAATGTATTCCTTTTCGCAACTTTCCCGAGGTGTTTGCCGCGGTGGAGTCGGGCAGGGTGGCCGCGGCGGCGGTGCCCATCGAAAACAGCCTGCAGGGCGGCGTTTTGCAAAATCTCGACCTCCTGCAGTGCGCGGACGGGCTGTACGCCGTTCGCGAGCACGTGCTGAAAATCGACCACCGGCTGATTTACAGGACGGGGACGCCCTTTCGGGAGATCGGCAGGGTGTATTCCCACCGTCAGGCGCTCGATCAGTGCGCGGCGTTTTTAAGCCGCGAGACGCCCTTTGCAGCGTTGAAGGAAACGGAATCCACCGCGCTGGGGATCGGGAAGGCGGCCGACGACGAGTCGGGCAAAAGCGCGGCGATCGCGGGCGCGCATACGGCGTTTATCCCCGACGGCTTCACCATGTCGGAGGAATGTGTTTCCGACGAAAAAAATAACTTCACGCAGTTTTTGCTGATCGAAAAGGGACGGGAAAGGCTGCCCGAAGCGAGCGACAAATTTTTCTTTTCCACGGTTTGTCCGCACCGTCCCGGCAGCCTGATGTCCCTGTTGAGGATTATCGCGGCGCACGGCATCAATATGACCAAAATCGAGAGCCGTCCAGTCAAGGACCGCCCCGGCGAATACCGTTTCTTTGTGGAAGCGGAGGGCGACGCGGCGGGGGAACGGGTAAAGGACGCTCTCTCCGAAATCGAAAAGGGCGTCCTCGAATGCAAGCTTCTCGGCGCGTATAAAAGGGCAAAGTAAGGTTTGTCGCGAAGCGGCAAACAATGTCAACGTTCGTTGCAGAGCGGCAAGCAATGCAAACGTCTGTTACAGAACGACAGACCGCGTAAAAATCCGTTACAGGGCAGCGGAGAGCGTAAAATTCTGTTGCGGCGCGGCAAACGGCTTGAAATCCGTTACAGGGCGACGAACAGCAGACAGAGGAAAAACGCTCCTGCGGTCTGCAAAAGCTTTACGGACAGAAATACAAACAGGTTGATGTCTGCGGAACGCAGATAAGCGATTTGCTGAAAGAGAATGCTCGCGCCGCCCAGCGTGACGAGAAAGGCGCAGCAGGGTGCGGCGAGGGGCGTTTCCAGCCCCGCAAGCGCGAGACAGCCTCCCGTCATTTCCACGATTCCTTTGGAAAGCCCCTCCGCGCAGGGCGCGAGCTGCGGCAGTAAGCCGATCAGCCGTTCCAGCGGATAGAGCAATTTGAAATCGGAGGCCATGGCGGCCAGCACGTAAAAAACGGCGATACACCCGCCCACGCCGATCGCGGAAAGCGCGGAGTTCTGTACGCATTCCGCGAGGGAAAAATCTTTTGTCCGTGTCCTTGCGCTTTGCTTTTTCGGACAAGGGTTTCGTTTTCCGCCCCTTCGGCGCATATGATAGAAAAAGCGCAAAAGGACCCCCGACAAAAGCGCGGCAAGCAGGTGCGCGGCCAAAATGGCGAAGCCGATTTTTTTGTCGGAAAACATGCCTGCGCCCACGCTGCCGATGACGAACAGCGGACCCGAGGTGGAACAGGCGCACGCGAGGATCTGCGCTTCGTCGTCCGAAAACACTCCGTCCGCTTTGAAGGCGGAAACGAGACTCGCCCCGACGGGATATCCCGAGAGAATGCTCATGAAAAAGCAGAAACCGCCCTCCCCGCCCGTGCCGAAAAGCGCTTTCGCAAAGGGCGAAAAGACGCGCGAAACCCGCTGTGCCCCGCCGCTTGCGCGCAGCAGCGCGGTGACGAACAGGAAAGGGAATACCGCGGGCAGCACGTTCAGCGCCCAAAGCGCGATGCCGTCTAAGCAAACGGGGACATAGCGGTCGGGAAATACCGCGAAAAGCGCCGCAAACGCGAGTAAAAAGAGGGTGGGCAGAGCTTTTTTCAGTTTGGCTTTGAAATTTTTCGGTTTTGTTCGGGCCGCAGAGCGGGGCTTTCCCGCGGCGGCGGAAGAAGAATGCAGCATTTGTCTATTCCTATGAGGACAAGTCGGAAAATATGAAAGGAAATTTCGAAAAAGCGGAATATATAGAATAAGAGAGGCAATAAATGAAAAGGAAATTTGGGGATTTGATATTAAGCGGAGCGCTTTTGACGGCGGGGATACTGTTTGCGGGGTGTTCCGGCAAGGAAAAGCCGGGAGAAGCTTTCAGCAATTCCAATAGTAACTCTGATTATTCCTCCGAGTGGGAAAGCGATACAAATTCGACGGAATTAACTGAGACGGTCGTACATTTTAACAGTGACGGCGGAAGCGTCGTAGCGGATATGCTTTTGCTATACGGCAAGGCCGTGGGACCGCTCCCTGTGCCTACGAAAACGGAATATCAATTTATCGGTTGGAAATATGACGACGGCAGCGGGCTGAGATTTATCGATCTGTCGGAGAATTGGTTGAGTACCGAAAATACGGTAGAATTTATTGCAGAGTGGACGCCGGTCGAATATACGATCGTATTAAATACAAACGGAGGAACGGTAGAAAGCTTTGACGCAAAGTATAGCAACGAAGCGGGAAAGATATTGCCCGTGCCGACCTTTGAAGGCTATACGTTCAAAGGATGGTATAACGACGCTTCTTTTGCGGGAGCTCCCATAACGAAAATCGAGGCGGGCGAAACGGGAAACAAGACATATTATGCGAAATGGGAAGAATCGGAATATACGGTTACCTTACATTACGGCTATGAAAGCGGTCCCGCAAGTGAGGAAATGAAAGTAAAATACGGCAAAACGTTTAACGTACCCGTCCCCGCGGAGCGCGAAGGGTATATTTTCAACGGCTGGAAAACCGCCGACGGATTGTTTTATACAAACGAATCGGACGAGGCGACGCGGGAAGGCGGAGTGACCGAAGATACCGAATTGACAGCGGACTGGACGAAGCGGAAAGCCGAAGAGGAAGAGAGCGGCGACGGAACGTTTGTATATGAAACGGAGTGCAAGGCGGGAGATCGGGAGTTTCTCGACGAAATAAAAGTAAAAGAAGGATATAAATTTCAGTATTTTGCTTTGGAAGACGGGACGAAATTCAAGCTTTGGGAAGAACTTCCCAATCTAAAAGATCTGGAAGGCACCTATAAGATCTATGTGCATTTTATCAGAGAAATAAATTTTTCGATTTATTGTCTGGCGGACAGAGAAGCGAATACCTGGCGCGAAGCCATCATAAAGGACTTCGGGGAAAAGATAGAGCTTCCCGTCCCCAGCAAAGCGGGATATACGTTTGACGGCTGGTACGTGATGGACAATGAGTATAATCGTACTCATTTTACGGGAACGCCCTTTGAGATCGGGAGCAAGTTTGACTATCCTACAATGCCCGATTTATCGGTAGGCAAAGAGCAGGACGGGACGCAAATCTTCTTGGAGCCGCGTTTTACGCCCATACAAGAGACGGAAGAAAATGCGTCGGAGGGGAAGAACCCGATTTTGCCTGCATCGGCTGTCGCATATAATTCGACGGGCGGCGCCCGGCGATTGCCGACGGAAGAAGAAACTGTAAATTGCGTGGATTATAAAAGAGCAAATTTATGAAGGTGGGATTTAATGAAGGGTAAATTAACGGAAGCGAAATACGAAGAAAGAATATCATTTGTCGAAACGAAAGTATAGGTACGGATAAAAAATGAGAGGTGAAAAAAGATGGGTAAAAAGAAAAAGCTCGGCTTTGCGCTGGGCAGCGGCGGAAGCCGGGGCGTGGCGCATATCGGATTTTTGCAGGCGATGGACGAAGCCGGGATCAAACCCGATTTTTTGACGGGCTGTTCCATGGGCTCGGTGGTGGGCGCCGCTTACGCTTCGGGTATGACCCCGGGCGAAATGCGGGAAATAGTATGCAGGCTGAAGCCGATCGATCTTCTGGACGTGACGATCAAGCCCGGCGGCCTGTTCGATACCCGCAAGGTACGCAAGGTGCTGACGAAGGCGCTCGGGGATATCTCCTTTTCCGAGCTGAAGATCCCCTTCCGCTGTGTGGCGGTGGATATGTATTCCCAATCGGTGGTGACCTTTTCCGAGGGGAGCGTGGTGGACGCCGTTGTGGCTTCTTCGAGTATTCCCGCTATTTTCAAACCTATGGAAAAAGACAATATGCGACTCGTGGACGGCGGAATTCTCGAGCGGGTGCCCGCCGCTCAATTAAAGGAAATGGGCGCGGATAAGATCGTCGCGATAGACGTTTTGGGACAAAAGGAATGTAAGGAAAAATGCCCCAACGCCGTCGGCATGTTGCTGGAGATGATCGACCTCATGGACAATTACCGCACGGCGCGGCGCAGAGAGGAGAACGCCGGGATTATCGATCTCTGGCTGGAGCCCGAGCTTGGCGACATGAGCCAATATTCCTTTAAAAAGTTTCCTTATGCGTTCGATCAGGGATACAAGCTTGGGGTGGAATACGCTCCGAAAATAAAGGAATTGCTCGGATAAAACGAAAACGGAAGGGGCAGGGCTGCGACGAGAGCGCTTTTCCCGCTTCCCCACAGAGGAAAATATGGATTTATTCGATTTCAACAACAACGAAGAAACCGCCAAGCCTTTGGCCGAGCGGATGCGCGCCAACAATCTGGACGAATTTATCGGGCAAAAGCATATCGTATCCCAGCATTCGCTGCTTCGCCGCGCGATCGCCACGGACAAATTGGGAAGCTGTATTTTCTGGGGGCCTCCGGGCTGCGGAAAAACGACGCTGGCCAACATCATCGCGCTGACGACCAACGGCGAATTTATCAAGCTGAACGCGGTAAACTCGGGCGTGGCGGACGTGAAAAAGGCGGTGGATACCGCGCGCGACAATCTCAAATTATATAATAAGCGCACCTATTTGATGCTCGACGAATGTCACCGTTTCAATAAGACGCAGAGCGATTCCCTCCTGCCCGCAATAGAGCAGGGGACGATTATTTTTATCGGCTCGACGACGGAAAATCCCTATGCGTCCATGACCCCCGCCATCGTGTCGCGGTGCCGCGTGTTCGAGTTTAAGCGCCTGACGGAAGAAGATATTTCCCTCGCGCTGCGGGCCGCCCTCAAAAATCGGCATAAGGGGCTGGGAAAAATGAACGTCTCGGCGGACGACGAGGCGATCGCCCACATCGCCCGCATGGCGGGCGGGGATCTGCGCACCGCATACAACGCGCTGGAGCTGGCCGCCATGACCACCGACCCCGACGCGGAAGGAAAGGTGCGGATCACGCTGGCGGACGCGGAGCAGTCTATTCAGAGAAAGGCGCTGAGCTACAACGAGGACGCCTATTACGACTTTTTATCCGCATTCTGCAAGTCCCTGCGCGGCAGCGACGCAAACGCGGCGCTCTATTACGCCATGCGGCTGATCGAGGGCGGGTGCGATCCCATGCTCGTGGCCAGGCGGCTGGTCATCCATTCGGCGGAGGACGTCGGCATGGCCGACCCCCGCGCGTTGCAAATTGCGACTTCCGCGATGTATGCGTTTGAAAAAATCGGCTATCCCGAGGGGCTCATTCCCCTGTCGGAGGCGATCGTTTACGTCTGCGAGGCGGAAAAGAGCTATTCGGTAAAGACGGCCATGCTGGTAGCTAAGGACGACGCTTCGAGGGTACGCGACGACGCGGTGCCGCCTTATCTGAAGGACAATTCCTTCGGGAGCCGCGAGGATAAGGCGCAAAGCAGAAACTATAAATTTCCGCACGAGTACGGCGGCTATGTCGAACAGCAATATCTGCCCGATTCGCTCAAGGACAGGGTATATTACGTCCCGGGAAGCAACGGTTACGAAAAGACGGTGAAGGAGATACGGGAAAGGAAGGGAAAAAAGAGATAAAAGCTCGGAGGGCCTTTGAAATGCTGTTGAGAAGCTATTCCGAAAAGGATCTGAAGGAAATTTTGGCGCTGTTTTACGACGCGGTACATCTCGTCGCGGCAAAGGACTATTCCCCCGCGCAGCTCGACGCCTGGGTGCCCCGCCTGCCCGACGAGGAGCGCTGGAGAAATTCCCTTTCCGCGCATTACGCGCTGGTTGCGGAAGAGGGCGGGAAAATCGTCGGCTTCGGGGATATCGACGGGACGGGATATCTCGATCGGCTTTACGCCGCTGCCGATTTTCAGCGGCGGGGCGTGGGCGGCGCGCTGGCGGACGCTTTGGAGAAATACGCTTTTGAAAGGGGCGCGGAAAAGATATCGACGTATGCTTCCCTGACGGCAAAACCCTTTTTCGAAGAGAGGGGCTACGTCGCGGAGGCAAGAAGAAGCGTGGAACGCCGCGGCGAAAGGCTGACCAATTTTTCGATGACAAAATATTTTTGAGTTTTTATGAAAGCAAAGGGCGCTTGGAAACGCGGCGATAAAGCCGCGGGGAGAAGCGCACCCGCTGTGCGGTAAAAAAGTTACCGCTCCGACCGCTCGAGTGAAAAAATCATCCTCAGGAGGATAAAGCCTTATGAAATGTTTATATTGCGACTGCACCGAAAGCAAGGTGATCGATTCGCGTTCGGCGGACGACGACAAGACGATCCGCCGCCGCCGCGAGTGCGTGGGCTGCGGCAGGCGTTTCACCACCTACGAGACCATCGAGGTGACGCCCGTGTTGGTCGTCAAAAACAACGGGACCCGCCAATCCTATAACGCCGAAAAGATACGCAACGGCATCATCAAGGCCTGTGAAAAACGACCCGTGCCCATGGCCGTCATCGACGAGATCGTGGCGGATATTTCCAAGCAGATATACAACAGCATGGACAGCGAGGTCACTTCGAAAGAAATCGGCGAAATGGTGATGGAGCGCCTGAAAAAAGCGGACGAGGTGGCGTATGTGCGCTATGCATCGGTGTATCGTTCGTTTAAGGACATCTCCTCCTTTCTCGCCGAGCTTCAGGAGATGATGAAGGCGGGCGCGCAGGAGCGTCTCTCCGCCCGTCCAAGGCCCGACGCGGGGCAGCTTGCGCCGTCGGACGGCAAAAAGGAAGGCGGAAAATGAGCGGAAGCGCGAAACGGGTGCTTATCGGCGGGGTAGAGGTGGGCGGCGGCTCCCGCGTGAAGATCCAATCGATGACGACGACGAAGACGGCGGACGTCGAGGCTACCGTACGGCAGATCGACGCGCTGGAAAAGGCGGGCTGCGAAATCGTGCGCGCGGCGGTATCCGACGAAGCGGACGCGTCGGCGGTGCGGGCCGTAAAGGAGCGCATTTCTCTGCCGCTCGTGGCGGATATTCATTTTTCGCCCTCTCTGGCGGTGGCCGCCATCGAAAACGGCGCCGACAAGGTGCGCATAAATCCCGGCAATATCGGCGGGGAAAAGGAAATAAAATACGTGGCGGACTGCATCAGGGCGCATCGTATTCCCGTCCGCGTCGGTTCCAATACGGGCAGTATCGAACCGCATTTTTTCGAAAAATACGGCCGAAGCGAACATGCGCTTGTCGAAAGCGCGCTGTATAACGTCGGGCTTTTGGAAAAATTCGGCGTGGAAAATATCGTGATTTCCGTCAAGGCGTCCGACGTTCCGCTGACCGTGCGCGCCTATACCCTGCTGGCGGAAAGGACGGCGTATCCCCTGCACGTGGGGGTGACGGAGGCGGGGACGACGGAAGCGGGAATCGTCAAGAGCGCGGTGGGGATCGGGGCGCTGCTATTGCAAGGAATCGGGGACACGATCCGCGTCTCTTTGACGGACGATCCCGTGCAGGAGGTATATGCGGCGAAAAATATTTTGCGCGCGTGCGGGCTGGACGAGGCGTTTGTGGAGGTGGTCTCCTGTCCCACCTGCGGCAGATGCGCGTGGGAAAGCATGGGGCTGGCAAAAAAGGTGACGGAATTTGTGCGGCCGTTTAAGAAAAAAGCCAAAGTGGCCGTCATGGGCTGCGTGGTAAACGGCCCCGGCGAAGCGAGGGACGCAGACCTCGGGATCGCGGGCGGAAAGGGCTTCTGCCTGTTGTTCCGAAAAGGGGTGCCGTATAAAAAGATAAGCGCGGAAAATGCAGAAGAAGAATTTTTCGAGGAGTTAAAGACACTGTTACAAGATGGAAACGAATAAAACGGAAGAATACTTAAACGAGATCCGCGCGCTGGGCGGCCTGCAAAACGCTATACTGACGGGAATTTCCGTCTCCAAGCGGGATATGACGGCGGAATTTTCGCTGATTACGGACAAGACATATGCGCCTGCCGAGGAGGAAGCCGCGCGGCGGATTGCGGGAAAATATCTGCCCGCCGCCTTCTCCCCGCGCGTGAAAATCACCAAGCGGGTGCCCGACGCGGAAATATTGAAAAAGCGGATATACGAATTTATGAATTCGCGTTTTCCCGCGGCGGCGGCCTTTCTGAAGGAAGAGGATATCTCCATCGAGCTGCTCTCCAGCGGCGCCAGCTTTTGCTTCGACGTGGCCTCAGGGGAACAGTCTCTTTTCACCTCGGGGAAGATCCTCGACGAGGTCAGCGCGTACCTCCGTTCGGTTTTCTGCGGCGCATTTTACGGCAATGTGCGCATTGTGGAAAAGGAACGCGAGGAGATATCTTTAGACGAATTGCCCGCGGACGACGGCGAAGAATACGTACAGACGACCCGATTTTTTCCCGTCTGCAACTTCAGGCGTCTGGACGGCGCGGACGCCGTACCGAAATATGCCGCCTATATCGCGGACTGCGGCAGCGAGGAAAACGACGACCTCACCCTCTGCGGCGCGATTACCTATTTACAGGAAAGAGCTTATACCAAAAAGAACGAAAAGACGGGCGAGGAAGTGGAAAAAGTGCGTTTTTCGCTGACCGTTTCCGACGGAACGGGCAGCATGCGCGTCACCTATTTTCCCAAAAAGGCCACAGTGGAAAAAATCCGCGAGCTGAAGGTGGGCGACTGGGTGGTGCTCAGCGGCGCGAACGAGGCCTTCAACGGCAGTGTTTCCTATACGGCGAAAAAGATCAATTACGGTACCGCGCCCGAAAATTTTGTACCCGAACCCCGCAAGGGAAAGCCCGTCCCCGCCGTTTACCGCACCGTATTTCCCGAGCCTTACGTCGATTATACGCAGGCGGGATTTTTCGACCGTCTGGAAAAGCCCGACGACCTCAAAAATAATACCTTCGTCGTTTTCGACCTCGAAACCACGGGCCTGAACAATCAGCCCTCCATGGGAAAAATGGATCGGATCATCGAAATCGGCGCGGTGAAGCTCGTCAACGGAGACGTCGCGGAAAAGTTTTCCTCGTTTGTGGCGTGTCCAGATCGGCTTTCCCCCGAAATAATCAATCTGACGGGAATCCGCGACGAAGATCTCGTCGGCGCGCCGCCCATCGACAAGGTTCTGCCCGATTTTTATAAATTCTGCGACGGCTGTTTTCTCGTGGGGCACAACGTACAGTTCGACTATCGTTTCGTCCGTTATTACGGCGAGGAAAATCGTTATATGTTCGACCAGAAGCAGTACGACACGCTGACGCTGGCGCAGGAGCTGCTGCGGGGAGAGCTGAGCAATTACAAACTGAATACCATCGCGGATTATTACGGATTTGTATTCAATCATCACCGCGCCTTCGACGACGCGTTGACGACGGCGAAAATTTTTATCGAGCTAATTAAAAAAAGAAAAAAGCTTCCTTAATGCAAGAAAGACCGCTTTGACAAAATAAAAAGATGATTGTCGCATAGATATAAAAAAACGTCGGTAAATTGCCCGACGGGTACAAAAAACGGCCTCGGAAAATTTTTCCGGGGCCGTTTTTTACAAGCTTATCGATTGGCGTCGAAGCTGCAACGGTTTTTTCCCTGGCGCTTGGCTTCGTACATGGCGCGGTCGGCGGCGAGGAACAGCTCCTCAAACGTTGTGCCGTCGGCGGGGCACACCGCGATCCCGATGCTGACGAAGGGGAAGGCCGAGTCCTTTTCCGCTACCTTGGCGATACGTTTCAACAATTTGTCGCCCCTGGCTTTGGCGGCCGATCGGTCTTTACATTCGGGGGAAAATACGATCAGCTCGTCTCCGCCCACGCGGCCGAAAACGCCGTTTTCCCCGAAGGCGCTTCGTATTTCTTCGGCCAGCAGCCGCAGCGTCTTGTCGCCCGTAAAGTGCCCGTAGGTATCGTTTACTTTCTTGAAATCGTCGATGTCGATCATGAAAAGTGACCCCGCAGGGACGCTTTCGAGCTGCTCCCGTACCTGTTTTGCGACGGAGATTTTGTTGAAAAAGCCCGTCAGTCCGTCCGTTTCGGCGATCTCAAGCAGCTTGTCCTCCCGCTGCTTGAGGTTGTCGATATCGACTATTTTACCCACGACCGAAGTCGGGACCCCCTTTGTGCGGACGTAAAGAAACCTCACGAGACACCAGAAATATTGCCTGCTTTCGGGATTGAGCAGCCGTATCCGCGTTTCTCTCTGCGAAGAAGCGCCCAAAAGCATCTGCCGGAAGGCCGTGGCGTCCGCGGCATAAATATAGCTTTGGTCAAAGTTTTTGAGGAAGGAGGACTGAACGAGGTCATGAATTAAAAACAGCTTTTCCGCATTGGAGGTAAAGCGTATGGTATCCTTGGCGATATCGTAATCGAACAGCACGGTGTCGGAAAACTGTTCCAGAAGCAGGTAACGCCGTTCTTCCGAGGAAAGGTGTTTTTGCTGATGATTAAAAAGAAGGATAAAGGAAATGCACGCCACAGCCGTCGCGCCGAGCAAAATCCCCGTCGCCACGAAGGAATTCCGGACGATCGCGCGGGAGCGCGCGGCCGCCGCGTCCGCAGTCAGGAAGATGGCGAGATGCCAGTCGTTATAATCGAGCGAGGCGAGCGAAACGTAGATAGGAGAAGTGTTTTCCTGTTCGAGACGAATGCTGTTTACGTCGAAAATTCCGTCGCAGGCGCCTGAAATCGAATAGAGGCATTGTAGATTTTTCCGTTCGTAGTCCGTTTCGCAAAGCTCGAATACGCTGCCGCCCGGCATGCCGTCCGCGACGGAGACGAGCTCGCCCGTTCCCTTGGTCAGATAGCAGGCCGTCACCTTGCCCTGCGCGGGCGGATAGGGGGAAAGAGAAGTGAGGACGTCTGCGGGGATCAGCCCCCTGATCCCGCCCGTAAAGGCGTTTGAGCCGTTAAACACGGGCACGGCGATAGAGAAGACCCAAACCTTCCGCGAAGTGGAATAATACACGTCGGAAACGACAGTCTCTCCCTTCTTCAGCGCGGCGACGGGCTGCGCGTTTTCGGGATATTTGGAAACAAGAATTTCCAGCTCCGAAGCGGAGCTATATTGAAATACGTTGGAGGCAGAACTCGAATTCAACGCCTTGAGATAGGCGTCGATGTACGTCTTTTCGGGATTTTCTCCGATGATGACGGAAAGCGCCTTCAGCGTATCCACTTCGTTGACAATTCCGGCGAGAACGCTGCTTTTTTGTTCGGAGGCGTAGGCGTTGAGGGTTTCCGTCGTCATCTCCTGAAACTGCTGCTGCGTGGATTTTCTGTAAAAAGAAAACGTGACGGCCACGGAGGTGGAGACGAATATAGCGAGAAACAGAAACGTGAGGGCATAAACGAAAAAGCGGGGGCGGCGGGCGGACTTTTTATACGAGAGAAGATCGTGCTTTTGCTTACGCTCCTCGCCCGTCAGTTTTTTCTGTTCGGGAAAGTTTAAGGAATATCTCCCCTGCAATTTTTCGTAGGACTCGTAAAATTCTTCGGGCGGGACGGGCTTGGAAAAATAATACCCCTGCACCCGCCTGCAGCCCAACCGCAGCAGGTGGCGGCATTGCTCGGCCGTCTCCACGCCCTCGCAGAGCACGCCTATTTTCAGCCTTTGGGAGATATTGATGACGTTGGGCAGGATCGCCTCGTTTCTGAGCGCGCGTTCGGGATTTTCGTTGAGAAACCTTTTATCCAATTTAAGTACGTCGAAATCCAATTCCTGCCAGATATTGATCCCCGCATAGCCAGAGCCGAAATCGTCGATGGCGACGCTGTATCCGAAGAAGCGCAGCCTGTCGATCAATTTTTTTGCGCCCGAAAAGTCGTTGAGAAAGATCGTCTCCGTCAGCTCGAACTGAATGAGCTCGGGCGAAAGGGAATACTGCGAAACGATGCTGTGAAAGGCGTCCGCTACATCGGGGTTTTGGGTATGCAGGCGGGAGAGATTGACGGAGGTGCGCACGACGGGCAGCCCCTTGGCGATCCGTTCCGCCAAAAAGCGGCACACCTGGCGGCAGACGAGCAGGTCGAGCTCCGTGACGGCTCCGCTCGCTTCCATGGCGGGTAAAAAAGCGTCGGGCGGGATAATGGCGTCGTCCCTGCCTATCCTCCGTACCAGCGCCTCCGCGCCGCAGATTTCACCCGTGGTGAGATCGACTTTCGGTTGAAGAAAAAAACAAAATTGCTCGTCCCGCAGGGCGAGGTTCAGGCTTTCCTCCAGCTGCCGCTGCAAAGAAATATCTTTGATAAGCTCACTGTTGAAGGAGAGCGTCTTTCCCTCTCCCGTCCGCTTGGCCTCCTTGCGGGCAAAGTTCGCCTCCTCGATCGCCCGCTCTACGTCGGCGTTTTCGATACGGCTGAAGCCGCAGGGGAAATTGAGCCTGCACGCGGGATATTTCTGCTGTTGGGAGAGGAGAAAGCCCTTTACGCGGGATTGCCTGTCCGCGATGATTTCTTCGTCCGACGTCCCTTTTTCATAGCGGACGAAATAGAGAAAATGATCGGAATAAAACCGCGTATGCAACAGAATATCGTCGTTGCGTTCCATAAACGCGTCGATTGCGCTCAGGAGACGGTTTCCCGCTTCGTGGCCGTATAGGCGGTTGATATTGCGAAACCCGAAGATATCCACGCAAAAAATAAAATGCTCCCACCCTTCGGGCGAAGATTCTAAAACGGGTTTTATCCTGTCCGTAAACGTTTGCACGTATTTTATAAATTCGTTGTTTATGTTCATCGACTATCCTTAATCAGAAAGTTTGAGACAGCCGCAAAGCAAAAAAAATGCTCCGTGTCGTCCCCACGATAGGAAAAGGAAAATATTAAATAACAATAATGCCTTTAAGTATAATTATCCATTTTCATTATTATATCACGGGGGGGGGGTACTGTCAATACTTTTTGGAAAAAAATGTAAAGTTGTCACGAAAAGAAAAAATCAAAAAAACCGTAAACAGTATGTAAAAATAGTTGCAAATCGGGCAAAATAATGGTATAATGAGGTTACTTAATAATCAGATACTGAGTATTGAGAGTGGTTCGCCACTCTCAATATTGCTATGTAAGGGTATTTCTGCCCGAGGCGGGAAAGGAGAACGTCGCATGAAAGTGAAGCCTTTAGAGGAGATACGGGCCTTTTTGCAGCCCGTCGCCGACGAAATGAATATCGAGATCGTAGATGTGGAGTTTAAGCAGGGCCGTTCGCCCGCGCTCACCGTCTTTATCGACACAGACGGGGGCGTGGATCTGAATCTCTGCGAAAAGTTTCACCGCGCGATAGACGAGCTTCTGGACGAGCTCGACCCGACGTTCGGCGCGGCCTATACGCTCAACGTGTCCAGCCCCGGGCTGGATAGGCCGTTAAAGACGGCGCGGGATTTTGAAAAGTGCATGGGCGAAAAGGTGGAAGTCAAACTGTTTGCGCCCCTTAAGGGAAAGAAATTTTTCGAGGCGACGCTTGCGGGCTACGACGGCAACTGCGTCGTTTTGACGGACGGCGGCGAGGAAATGAAGCTCGAGCTCAATCGCATCGCGAAGATCAGCCGCGCGATCGATTTCGACGGGGAATGACGGACGGCGGGAATAAATCAAGAAATCAAACAGGAGAATTGAATAAAATGGTTAATAAGGAGTTTTTTGCGGCGCTTGCCGATCTGGTAAAAGAAAAGGGAATCAGCGAAGAAGCGTTTATAGAAACGCTGCAAAACGCGCTTGCGTCCGCGTATAAAAAACAGTACGACGGCGGCGCGGAGGTTTCCGTCGAGCTGGATCCCGAAAGCGGCACCATCGAATTCAAGGCGATTCAGCACGTCGTGGCGGAAGTGACGGACAGGGATAAGGAAATCTCGCTCGAGGAAGCGCAGGAGCTCGATCCCGCGTATAAGGAGGGGGACGAAATCGTCAGAAGCTTCGTGCCCAAGGATTTCGGCCGTATCGCCGCGCAGACCGCCAAGCAGGTAATCCTGCAAAAGCTGCACGAAACCGAGCGCGACAATACCTTCTCCGCGTTTTCCGATAAGGAGGGCGAGCTGATGGAAGGGTTTATCCGCAAGGTGGACGATAAAAACATCTCCGTCGAGCTGGGCGAGAAAAAAATCGAGGGGGTAATGCTTCCTCAGGATCAGACGCCTGCCGAACGGTACGTGATGGGCGATCGGCTCAAGGTATTTGTCAAGCGCGTCAAAAACAGCGGAAAAAATTCGCAGATCCTCGTTTCGCGCGCGGCTCCCGGCCTCGTCAAGAAACTGTTTGAGGAGCAGGTGCCCGAAATCGCGCAGGGGATCGTGGAGATCAAGGCCGTCTCCCGCGAACCCGGCCACCGTACGAAAATGGCGATCTGTTCCAACGATACGCGCGTCGATGCCGTGGGCGCCTGCGTGGGAAATAAAGGCTCGAGGGTCAACGCCGTCGTAGAAGAGCTCGGCGGGGAAAAGATAGACATTATCCTCTGGAGCGAAAACCCTCTGGAATTTATCGCAAAAGCGCTTTCGCCCGCTTCGGTCATTTCCGTGACGCAGACGGGGGAAAAGAGCGCCATCGCCGTGGTTCCCGACGACAAGCTTTCGCTGGCGATCGGCCGCGACGGCCAAAACGCCCGCCTTGCGGCGAGGCTGACGGGCTGGAAGATCGACGTCAAGAGCCTTTCCGCCGCCGAGAAAATGAACCTGAACACGACGGAAAACCGCGACGGAGACGACGAAGATTTTTCGGACGAGGGCTTCGGGGACGACTTTGCCGACGAAGCGGCCGACAGTCCCGCGGACGTCGAGGACGTCGGGGACATAAACGACGAGGCGCCCCTCGAGGGCGCGGAGACGGCCGAAAGCGGAGCGGAGGAGCCTGAAAAAGAATAATGGCAAAGACAAAATCCGTCCCTTTGAGAATGTGTATCGCCTGCCGCGAGATGATGCCGAAAAAGGATATGCTCCGCGCGGTGAAGAACGCCGAAGGGGAGATCAGGCTGGATTTTTCGGGCAAGGCGCCCGGCAGGGGCGCGTACATCTGCAACAAAGAGGAATGTATCTTAAGGCTGAAAAAGCAAAGGCTTCTCAACAAAGCGTTTTCCGCCGACGTCCCTATGGAGGTCTATGCGGGGATAGAGGAGGAATTTTTTGCAAAACGATAAAATTTCGGCATATCTGGGGTTTTGTATCCGTTCGGGCAGGATTGTCTTCGGCGTAGATCGCGCGGAGACCCTGAAAAAGGGCGTGCATCTTCTGATTGCGGATTCAACCCTGTCGGAAAACTCGATGAAGGTACTCGTCAAATTGAAAGAGAAATTTTCCTGTCCGCTCCTCGTGACGGAAGGCGTCTCCTTAAGCGAACTTTTACATCGGCCCGCCGTAAAAGCGGCGGCCGTCAAAGACAAAAATCTCGCTTCGGCGATTCTTACCGCCTCGGCAAGCGACGCGCAATATAAATTATATTCGGGAGGAAACAACTGAACCTATGGCAAAAAAATACGAAAATGTGGAAAAAGTAACGGAATTATTGGACGAAAAGCAGTTGGGGCAGCTGCAAAAACGTATCTATTCCACAGAAAAGAGCCTTGCGGAGATCCTGAGAAAGCTTTCCGCGCTGGAAGCCGACAAATCGGAAAGAGACGCCGAACTCGCAAGGGAGGAAGCCCTGCGGGACGAAACGCCGTCGGCTGAAGTTTCTGCGCCCGAAGCCGAAGCTTCCCGTCCCGCCGAAAAGGCGCCCGAAGCGCCCGCGCCTGCGGCCAAGGCGGAAAAGCCTGCCAAGCGGCAGACTGAGCCCGCGGCCAAGGCGGAAAAAACCGACGTTTCCTCAAACGAAGAAAAGAAGGAGCATTCCGAAAGCGCGCCTTCCGTTCCGCTTCCCGAAAAATCGGCCGCCGAAGCTCCCGAAAAGGCGTCTGCCGATGCCCCCGTGAAAGAGGAAAAGGCGGAAAAAACCGAAAGAACGGAAAAGACGGAAAAATTAGAGAAATCCGAAAAATCGGAAAAGCCCGAAGCGCCGAAAGCGACGCCTGCTCCCGTACAGAGCAGACCCGCACCCGCGGCTCCTGCGGCTGCCGCTCGTCCCGCCGCGCCCGGAGCGCCCCGCGCGCCGAGGTATTTCCGCAACGGACAGGAGCAGGGCGTCTATATCGCAAAACCCGGCGTGGACGCCAACGCGGGCACGGGTTCGACCTACCGTCCCCGCACGGACAGACCGTCCCGCCCCATGGGCGACCGTCCGCCCCGTCCCCAGGGAGACAGACCTTATCCGGGCAGACCGGGCGCTCCCGGACGTCCCGGCGTCGCGGGCGGAAAGCCCCGCGCTGGCGGAGCGGCCGCCGCGCCCGTCGTACCCAAGGAAAGCAAGACGTTTACCGCGCCTCCCAAGAAAAAGGTTTACGACAAAACCTACGTCGAAAAGAAGCCCGTCTCCAAGCGCACGCTCATCAAACAGCAGGGAATGACGGTGGAGGACTTCGACGAAAATAAGTCGGGTTACAGAAAGCTCCGTATCCCGAAAAAGCAGAAGCGCCAGGAGCTCCAGTCGGTCAAGATCGATCACGCGATTGTGACGACGCAGGAAATTCCCCTCAAAGTACTTTCCGATAAGCTCGGCATTTCCGCCGTCGAAATTTCCAAACGGCTGTTCAGGGAGGGGGTTATGAAGAGTATAAACGATTCTATCGATTACGACAACGCGGCTTTGATCGCCGCCGATCTGGGGATCGATCTCGAATACAAGCCCGAAAAGACGGCGGAGGAAGTGTTGCAGGACGCGGTGGTGACGGAGGAGGATACTTCGAAATTGGCTGCCCGCGCCCCTGTCGTCACGGTGATGGGGCACGTCGATCACGGCAAAACCTCCCTGCTCGACAAGATACGCGCCACGTCCGTCACCGCGGGCGAAGCCGGCGGCATTACGCAGAACATCGGCGCTTATACCGTAACGGCGAAGGGCAAACAGATTACCTTTATCGACACCCCGGGTCACGCGGCCTTTACGGCCATGCGTGCGCGCGGCGCCCAGGTCACGGATATCGTGGTGCTGGTGGTGGCGGCCGACGACGGCATCATGCCCCAGACCGTCGAGGCGATCAACCACGCCAAGGCGGCAGATGTACCCATCATCGTCGCCATGAACAAAATGGATAAATATGAAATCAACCCCGACCGCGTCAAGCAGGGATTGATCGAGCAGAACCTCGTTCCCGAGGAATGGGGCGGCGATACGATGATCGTTCCCGTTTCCGCAAAGACGGGGGAGGGGATCGACGAGCTTCTCGACGCGATCAGCCTTCAGGCGGAAATCCTCGAGCTTCGGGCCAATCCCGACCGTCAGGCCAAGGGTACGATTATCGAAGCCAAGCTGGATAAGGGCAAGGGACCCGTGGCGAGCATTATCGTACAGAACGGTACCCTGCGTACGGGCGACAACATTCTTTCGGGCACGACGATGGGCCGGGTCCGCGCCATGTTCGACGATAAAGGGCGCAACGTAAAATCCGCAGGGCCTTCCATGGCCGTTTCCATTCTCGGCCTCGAGGACGTACCCAACGCGGGCGACAGCATCATGGCCGTCGATCAGGCGCTCATGAAGCAGGTTCAGGAAGAAAGAAAGAACAAAGAACGCGAAAGCATGATCAAGCAGCAGAGCCGCGTCACGCTCGACGACGTGTTTGCGCAGGTGGAGGAAGGCAAGATCAAAAACCTCAACCTCGTTGTGAAGGCGGACGTGCAGGGCAGCGTGGAGGCCGCGCGGCAGTCGCTGGAAAAGCTCGGCAACGAGGAGGTTCGCGTGAAGGTTATTCATGCGGCCGCAGGCGCCATCAACGAGAGCGACGTCATGCTGGCGGACAGCGCCAACGCGATCATCATCGGCTTCAACGTCCGTCCCGACACCAAGGCGAAGAAGCTTGCGGAGTCCAGCAAAGTAGATGTGAGAAGCTACCGCATCATTTACGAGTTGATCGACGATATGGAAGCGGCGCTCAAGGGCATGCTCGCGCCGAAGATCAGGGAAAACCTCATGGGCAAATGCGAAGTGCGTCAGACGTTCAACATTACGGGCACGGGCACGGTCGCGGGCTGCTATGTCACGGAAGGCAAGATTGTCCGCGGCGGCAAGCTGAGAATTTACCGCGAGGACATCATGATCTGCGAAGGCGGCGTGAAACAGCTGAAGCGGTTTAAGGACGACGTCAAGGAGGTGGCCAAGGGCTACGAATGCGGCTGTGCCATCGACGGCTTCAACGAGATCCGCGTGGGCGATATCATCGAGTGTTATGTAACGGAGGAAATCAAGGCCGAATGAAGGTTTCGAGAAGTTCCCGCCTGAACGGGGAATATCAAAAGGAGATCAGCGAGATTATCCGCACCCGCCTCAAGGATAAGGAGCCCAAGCTTTCGGGCATCATTTCCGTGACGGAAGCGGACGTCGCGCCCGATCTCAAGACGGCGAAAGTTTATATCAGTATTTACGCGAAGGACGAGGCGGAAAAGCTCGCCTCCTTCGATATCATTTCCGCCAACGCGGGCTTTATCCGCCACGAGCTGGCGCAGGTTATGCGCATGCGCACGGTGCCCTCGCTCACCTTCCTTTGGGACGGGAGCATGGCCTACGGCGCGAAAATGGACGAGCTGTTCAAAAAGATTCAAGGCGGAGAAGAAACGGACAAAAAAGACGATTGAAAACGGAAAAGGAGTATCAGTGAGCTTTGTAAATTCGACCCTTGAAGAGATAGCGGCGAGGGTAAAGCGCGCGCGCAGCGCGGTGATTTTAACTCATATGCGCCCCGACGGCGACGCGATAGGCAGCGCCTTGGCGCTTTCCTGCGCCCTGGACGCGCTGGGCATAGAGCATTGCGTATGCGACGAATCCGAGCTTCCCTCCAATCTTGCCTTTTTAGAGGGGCTGGAAAAAATCGAAAAAAAGCCCGACCCGCAAGCGGAGCTTTATATCGCCGTAGATTCCAGCGACGAGCCGCGCCTCGGCGCGCTGGCGGACGATTTTCGTCTCGCAGTGAAAAAAAGAGATACGATCAACATCGATCACCACGTATCCAATACCCGCTACGCAAAATATAATTACGTGCGCGAATGTTCGGCAAACTGCATGAATATCGCCGCGCTCATCGAAGCCATGGGGGTGCCTTTTAATAAAATCATGGCGGAATATCTCCTCTTGGGGCTGCTGACGGATTCGGGGAATTTTTCCCACGACGACGTGACGGAGGAAACCTTTCTGACGGCGGCGAAGCTGGTGAAGGCGGGGGCGGATATTCGGTTTCTCAATTATAATTTGTTCAAAAAACAGCCGCGTGCGCGCGCGGAGCTCTACGCCGACACGATGAGCCGTATCCGTTATTTTTTAGACGATAAGTTTGCGGCGATCGTCATTACGCAGGCCGCCATGAAGAAATTCGGCGCGGACAACGGCATGACGGAAGGATTTGTGGATTTCCCCCTGGCGGTGGACACCGTGGAAGTGTGCGCGTCCGTCATGGAGGTAAAAAAAGGACAGTATAAAATTTCTCTGCGTTCGAAACGCTATGCGGACGTCAATAAAATCGCGGGCTTTTACGGCGGGGGCGGGCACGTCCGCGCCGCGGGCTGTATGCTGTTCGGCGACGTGGAGGAGATACTCGACAAGCTGGTTTATACCGTTTCCCAATATTTGTAAGTTTTCTTAAATAAATAACAGCTCTTTCCAAACGGGAAGGGCTGTTATATTTTTACAATACTTAAATTTTAAAAATATTAAAAGATATTTTTTATAATAATATTGACAATTCTAATTTTATATGGTAATATATGTGGTAAGAAAAGCTTAATTGATTAGCGAAGGCTGAATTTAAGAAGTAGGAGGATACGCAAATGACAAAAAACAAAAAGCTTTGGTTGATTAACGGTATTGCGTTTTTACTTGCCTTTCTTGTTGGTTTATATTATGCGGTTCCTTATTTTCAGAAACCGAACGTAAGCGTAAGAGCAATATCGGTCTTGGAAGAACCTGTTGATTATGAACATTTTTTCTATGAGAACGGACTGGAAAATGTTGATATGTATGTTGAGGAAGAGACTAATTCTATTTTTCTCAGCTTCAGAAAAATAATTGACGGCTCCATAGCTGAAGAAGATATTGGAATCGAATGCTCATTAGATGAAGATATAACATTACAATTTATGTTTGAGTATTCGGCCGATACCAATGATTTCTATTTTTTAGTTGATACCTATGCGTTTCCGTCTTACTATGAAGGACACGAGCGTTTATCTGGCGTTCCGTTTTTAACGGAGGAGGGAGAAATCGATATCGGATTTGCCACGGAAGACGGGCCTGTATTTTTAAGCGACTTTGACGAAAATATGCTTTTGCAAAATTGCGGCTGGTTTTCGAGGGCTCTTAAAAAGGTAGCACTTGCCGCTACAGTCGTTGCGGTGACTGCTGCGGTGGTCGCAGTGGCGGTTGTGGTGGCTCCCGCCGTAGTTGCGGCGGCAACTGCAATAGGATCGGCAGTAGTGGGAACATCTGCAGGAGCTACCGCAATTGCCGCCCTCGGCGCAGCTGCAACCGCTGGCGCGGCTGCAATTTCTACAACAACCTTTGCAATAGCCGCGGCTACGGCTACGATTGCCGCTTGTGTTGCCTTAGTTGCGGAGATCGCGGAAGAATATGTGGAATTGACAGATACGTTCGCCCAAAGTACCGAAGAAGAAGTTCGGTCAAATAAGGCTTGGGATGGGCCGATTTATTATCCATGTCTTCGCGTGGGTGATGGAATAAAACTGCAGGTATCACCTTTCCCCGTAAACGATGAAGTTGCCGTTGCTTGGATCAAACTCGGGGGAAATATGTACACTTATTTTTCGGACGATGCCGCCGGAATATTGGAATTAGCGGGATATGTTCCCCAATGTCATCCGGTGCACAAAGTTGGACAATATCCTCATTATCATCCGTTTTTAGACAATGTAGAAATAAAAATAGCAGGAGACGGAAGACAAGTATATGGCCCTAAACACAGTATTCATTCGTTTTACGGCAGAAGAAAATAAGAGGAGGGAGAAGCATGGATTACAGAGCGCCGTTTGAATTGGTGGATAGATTGCTGACAAAAAAATATTCGTTTAAACGTATTTCGTTTGAGGAAACGTGGATAGTAATGCCTGCGGCAGGGTGGGAAGACGGAAAAATAATTCCGTTGAAGCCTGAAGAAAAAACGGTACCGTTGAGGACAGAGGAAGAAGTGAACACCGATCCGGAGCATGTGGCGTGTTACTGGCTGGACGATCCTGAGGTTTTTAAGAAATATACGGATATGTCGCAACCGAATGCGCTTCTCTTATCACGTCTTTTGGTTGTAGTGGGTTTAAACGAAAAAGGAGACGAAACGGTGGAAATATATTCAGGTTGGGGGCGTGAATTTGAGTTGGCCAACGATTTAACTCGGATAGGGGAAAGTAGTTGTTTTGACGAATTTCATTCAAAAGAAAGAGTATCGGCGAAGTCGACTGGGAATAAATAGATATTTTTGAAAAATTATCACGGTGAACATGGAGGTAAATGCGATTACAAAAACAAAAGTTAAAAAGGTTACATGTGGAATAATTGTGTCGGTACTCATTATTTCTGTTATTCTTTGCATTGGTCTAACCATTCCCCTGTCGGCAAAACAAATTTTTTATAAGTCGCTTAAGAGTATAGTCGAATTAAAGGCTTCTGCAGAAAGTGTTGGAGATAATTATGGTACCGCGGTATTTATTGATAAAGACGGAACTCTTGTCACTAATGCGCATATAGTAACTTATAAGCATCAAGGTTCGATAAAAACTTTTGAGACATATTTTATCCGATTTGCTTCGGAGGAAGACTATAGAAACGTCGAGTTGCTTAAATATGATATTAAAAAAGATATCGCCCTGCTGAAGTTTAAAGATAATACCGCTCAATGCAAGCCTCTGAAACTCGGTGATTCGGATAAAGTGTTTTTCGGTGAGAGGGTATATGCAATTGGTAACGGATCTAATCTTGGATTGTCTATCACACAAGGCATAATCGGCATACCGGGAGTAAATATCAAGTATGACAACATAACAAGAGAAGCAATACAGTGTGATCTTACAATTTCCGAAGGAAACAGCGGAGGTGCTTTATTAGATAAAAAAGGCCGATTAATAGGAATAACGACGTTTCAGATAAAAGATTCTTCGGGAGATATTATATATGGATTAGCATACTGTATCCCGATTAATAGCGTAATAGATTTTTTAAACGGATAAAAATAAATTTTCGATAACGCCCGCGTCCTGACTCGCGCGGGCGTTTTTTGTCGGATATGCACGAAGATGCGCAAATTTGCAAAAAAGAGGCTCTCTTCGCGGAAAAATATGCCGTCGGAGTTGATTTTTTTATAAATTGAGAGTATAATAGAGGAGAAAAAATCTCGCGGATTACGGAATCGATTATGGCACAGAAAACGAAAAAAACAGAAGAATTTATCTCCCTGAGCGCGGAGGCCCTCGGCGTCGTCTCCTACGCCGATTATTTTACGCAGACGCCGCTGTTTACCTCGCTTCAGATCAAGAATGCGGGCGCGGACGCGGCTGCGGATCTGACGCTGACCGTCTCCAACGAAAACGGGCTTGTCGTTTCCTGCATAAAGCCGATCGCGGAAGTGCCTTTTGAAAGCTCGGTGGAGGTGGATCTCGGCAACGTGCTCTCCCCGCATTATTTCGTCGGGCTGGAGAGCGTGCGCGAAGAAAGGGTATGTATCGAGCTGAAGCGGGACAAGCAGACGATTGCGGCGGAGACGGTGACGGTCACCGCTCTGCCCTTCGATTATTGGCAGGGTACTTCGGGAAATGCGGAGCTGCTCGCCTCCTTTGTGCGCCCCAAGCTGGCCGACTGCGCCCGCCTGCAGGCGGAAATCGGCGTCCAGCTGAAAAAGTGGGGGGTACTCGGCGAGATAAACGGTTACGAGGGCTGCGATAAAAACGTCATACGACAGACGGCGGCGGCTCTGTATGCCTGTATCCGCCGCTATGCTTTCGAACGCGAGGAATGCGATATCTCCGCGCCCGTGGAGGCGGGGGGCGGCGTAAAGTTGTTGAACGAGCGCAGGGCCACGCCTCTCGAAATGGCGCTTCTGGTCAGCGCGTGTCTCGAAAGCCTCGGCCTGCACCCCGTGCTGATCTTAGGCGAAAAGGAAATTACCTGCGGCGTGTGGCTGTACGACAGCTGTTTCATGGACACCGTTTCCGACGATCTCCAAAGATTGGGAAAATACGTTGCCGACGGCATCAACAATTTAAGCTGTTTCGACGTCAACGATCTGTTTTCGGATAAAAACGTGGCGTATTCCACTTCGGAAGCGCACTTTGTTCAGAAACTCAACGCGGGCGACCGCTATGACAAATATGTGGATATCCGCCGCTGCCGCATCGCGCATTTGCTGCCTTTGCCCCTGCGCGCGCGCAATCTTAAGGGCTACGAGATACTCTCCGAGGAGGATATGTCCCCCGACGCCGCGCCCCGCAGCCTCACCGCGGTCAAAAAACTTTCGCTCGACGGAAAACAGAGCAAGGACAAGCAGTGGGAACGCCGTCTGCTCGATCTGTCCTTAAAAAATACGCTGCTCCATTTCCAGCCCGAAAAAATGGTGCTGCACGTTTTGTCCGCCGACCCCGATTCCATCCTGAAGGCGCTTGCCGAAAAAGGAGAGATGACCCTGGCGGGCGGAACGCTCGCCGTAAACGAGGTGGCGAGAAGGAAGGTGTTTTTCGGCGTTTCGGCCGAGGTGGCAAGCATGCGCGAGCTGATTGCGCTGGAGGTATCGGGCGGCATCATGCGCACGTTTTCCGAAAACGTGGTGCTGGACGAAACGGTGTCCCGCCTGATCAAGCGCAGCAAGGAGGCGGACGAGGAATCGGGCACGAAAATCCTCTATCTCGCGCTGGGCTTTCTGCGCTGGTATTCCCGCGAGGACGGCAAGGAAAATTACGCGCCGCTCGTCCTCCAGCCCGTTACGCTCAAAAAGGGCAAGGGGGGCGTCGGCTACGCAATCGCGCCCACCGACGAGGATTTTTCCGTCAACTCCACGCTGCTGGAGTTTTTGAAACAGGAATTTAATATCGATATCCGCGGCCTGGACGGCGCGCTCCAGGGGCTGAAGATTTCCGAGATTCTCGCCATGGTGCGCATGGAGATCGTCAACATGAAGGACTGGGAGGTGTTCGACGACGTATATGTCGCGGCGTTCTCCTTCGCCCGTTATCAGATGTGGCAGGATCTTCGCAGGAATATGGACGAGTTTTCGAAAAACGAGCTCATTTCCTCCCTGCTTCATAACCGCTGCGAAATCAAGGATACCAAGGACGTCGAGTTCAGAGAGGACGACTGTCCGCCCACGCAGACGCTGATGCCCCTGCCCGCGGACTCGTCGCAGTGGGAGGCGGTGGCCTTGTCCCAGACGGGCAAAACCTTCGTCCTGCACGGCCCTCCCGGGACGGGTAAAAGCCAGACGATCACCAACATCATCGCCAACGCCTTAAACGACGGCAAGCGGGTGCTTTTCGTCGCGGAAAAACAGGCGGCGCTGTCCGTCGTCAAAAAACGTCTCGATTGGCTCGGCCTGGGCGATTTCTGTCTCGAGCTTCATTCCAACAAAACGAACAAGGCGGACGTATTGCAGAAGCTGGCGGCGACGCTGGCGCTTGCGGGAACGCAGGAAAACGTCAGCCTTTCGGAAAAATCGGGCTCCATTACCCAGCTGAAAACCGATCTTGCGGAACCGCTTTCCGCTCTGCATAAAAAACGCCGTCTCGGGGTTTCGGTATATGAGGCGCTCCTCATCTGCCTGAAAAACAAAAACGCGCCCGATATCATGAACATCGAGAGCACGTTTTACGACAGCCTCACCAAGGAAAAGATAGAGAATTACGAAAATATGATGGTGCAGGCGGCCGCGGCGGCGAAGGAATGCGGCGGCGTCTATAATTCGCCCTTTTCCAACGTCAACCTCACCGAATACAGCCGCGACAAACGGGACGCCATTTACTGCTCGTCCGAAGTCGTCATCGCGGAGATCAAGCACCTGAAAAACTACGTCGCGCTCTTTTTGGAGCTCTACCGCCAGCGGATCAGTACGCTGACGCGCAAGAAGCTGGACGCCCTGACGTCGGTGGCGGGGCTGCTGGACGGCGGCACGCTGAATAAATATTTCAAGGAAAACGAGGACGAGTTTTATGCTTTTTTCAACGCGAACAAGCGCCTCGACGTCTGCCTCGACTATTATTTCAAGCGCTTCAAAAAGCTGGTGGATATCGGCAAGGAATACAAGGAACTCGGCGCCTGGCTGGATGCGGGCGGCGCGGATTACGCGCGCGACAAAACCGCCTCAGCCGTCGTCAAAAAACTGACCAAGGCCGCTTCCTCGCCGCTTAGCGAAGAAGATATCCTCAAGCATCTTCAAAACGTATGCGAAATTTACGAGGCGATGGAGCGTATCCGCGCCAATACCAAGCTTTCGCAAAATTTCACCTCCGCGTTCGGCAGAGTGGACTTTTTCGACGCGAGAAAAAATTTCCTCGCCGACCTCTATACCCTGCACGAGCTGTGCGCGACGCTGTTTATGGACTACAACGCGGACAGCTTCAACAGCATGTGCGTCCGCGCGGCCAACGATTACACCAAGCCCGTTCTGAAGGGCCTGCTCCGTTCGGTGGACAGCTTCCGCGCGGCGGAGGAGAGCTTTTTGGCGATCACCAACGCCGACCGCGGGCAAATCCCCGAGGAGGACGTCCTCGAGTATTACACCGCCAAAGCGGGCGCGCTGATCGACAATATCGACATGCTGGCCAATTGGTGCATGTACCGCGCCACCGCGGAAAAGCTGAACGACGCGGGGCTTACGTTTATGACCGACGCGCTGGAGAGCGGCGCTCTGACGGGCGAAAATATCGTAGATAGCTTCGAAAAGAATATTTATAAAAACTTTTTGCAGACGAATATTCCGCTCGATCCCGTGCTGTCCCGCTTCTCCGCCGCCCTTCAGGAGGAGGAGACCGAGTCCCTGCGGCTGACCATGGACGAGTTTGCCAAGCTCTCCCGCGAGGAAATCCGTTCGAAACTCATTTCCCGCCTGCCCACCCCTTCCACGGAGGGCAGCCTCAGCCTCGAACTGCTCAATTTCCAGCGATTGGCGAAAAACAATCTCCGAGGCATGGGCTTGAGAAAGCTGTTCGAGGAGCTTCCCGAGCTGATGAAAGTCCTCGCGCCCTGTATGCTGATGAGCCCGATCACCGTTTCGCAGTATCTTCAGGCGGAAAACGGAATGTTCGACATGGTGATTTTCGACGAGGCCTCGCAGATGCCCACGTCGGAAGCGATCGGCTCGCTGGCGCGCGCGAAGAGCGCGATCGTCGTCGGCGATCCCAAACAGCTGCCGCCCACCGCCTTCTTCAGCGCCAATTACGTGGACGAGGACAATCTCGAAAACGAGGACATGGAAAGCGTGCTGGACGACTGTCTCGCTCTGGGGATTCCCCAGCGGCACCTGACGTGGCATTACCGCAGTAAACACGAAAGCCTTATCGCTTTCTCCAATATCATGTATTACGGCAACAAGCTGTGTACTTTCCCGTCGCCCGACGCGCCCGACAGCAAGGTGAAATTCGTGCGGGTGGAGGACGGCGTATATGACCGCGGCTTCACCAAGCGCAATAAGCCCGAAGGGGACGCGCTGGTCGCCGAGGTAATCAGGCGTCTCTCCGATCCGTCGGCGCGCAAGTCCAGCCTCGGCATCGTCACGTTCAGCAACGTCCAGAAGGACTATATCGAACGCAGGCTGACGGCCGCGATCGCGGAAAAGCGGCTGGACGGCCCCGCGTACGACCGCGAGGAACCCATTTTCGTCAAAAACCTCGAAAACGTACAGGGCGACGAGCGCGACGTAATTCTCTTTTCTGTCTGCTACGGTCCCGATAAGCAGGGCAGGGTTTCGCTGAACTTCGGCCCGCTCAATCAGGCGGGGGGCTGGCGGCGGCTGAACGTCGCGGTGTCCCGCGCGCGGGAGGAAATGGTAATTTTCTCCTCCATGACGGGCGCGATGATCGATCTGTCCAAAACGGGCTCCAAGGGCGTGGCGGGGCTGAAGGCCTTTCTCGAGTTTGCGGAAAAGGGCAGGACGACCCTGGCGATCCCTTCGGGCAACCTCGTCGCCAAAAAATCGGGGATAGGGAAATATATCGCCGAGGAGCTTTCCTCGTACGGCTACGACTGCCGCTACGACGTGGGCGTGTCCGATTTCAAAATCGACGTCGCCGTCACCGATCCCAAAAATAAGCATAAATTTATCCTTGCGGTGATGTGCGACGGGCCAAACCGTTTCTCCGTCAAGGACAGAAACGTGCTTCAGATTCAGACCCTCAAGCGCAACAACTGGAACGTCACGCGCGTGTATTCGGTCAACTATTACAACAACCCCAAGCGGGAGATCAAAAAGATCAAGGATCTCCTCGACAAGCTGACGGGTGCGGACAAACGCGGCGGTACGGGGCTTAACCGCGGCAAAAGGCCGTATAAGGCGGCGTCGCTCGACCAGCGTTTTGAAAACGCCACGTTTATCGCCTCGGGCGAAAACGACGCGGAGATCATGTCCCGTCTCAAGGCGATCGTTTCGGCGGAGGAACCGATTTCTTACGATTTCCTCGTGCGCAGGTGTCTTTCCTCGCTCGGCGTAAGCAAATACGGCGCCAAGGTAGATGCGCGCATGCAGGCGTTGGTCGCGCTCTGCGGGTTTAAGTACGAGCGTATTTTCGGCGCCGCCTATTACCGCAAAACGGACAAAAACACAGGCTTCGACCGCTATCGCGTGGAGACGGGGGAAACCTTGCGCAAAAACGAAACGGATTTCACGCCTTACGAGATTATCGCGCTCATACGCGGCGCGCTGGAGGACAAAGTGGCGCTGTATATGGACGAGATCATGGTGATCGTATGCAATCTTCTGCGCGTCACGAGGCCCACCGACAAATTTGCCGTCTATGTCAACAACTGCGTGACGCTGGGCGAGGAAAAGGGCTTGTTCGTGCGTTCCGTGTCCGACAGAATCTCGCTGGCCTAACCCTCAACGCTTTTACGGAAAACACTCTTACGCTTTTTTACGGAAGATGCTCTTAAGTTCTTCTACGGAAGATACCTCTAAACGCTGCTACAGAACATACTTTTAAGCTTTTTTTACGGAAGATGCTCTCAAGTTCTTCTACGGAAGATACCCCTAAACCTGCTACAGAACATACTCTTAAGTGTTTTTACTAAAGAATCTCATGAAAAAATTTTTCAGCGTCGCCGAAAACAGATCGGACGGGAAGCTTTTCAATTTCCGTCCCGCTTTGTTTGCGGCGGCGTTTTTTGCGCTCGGAATCCTGTTCGCGTACGGGAAAAAGTACGGGGCTGTTTCGTCCCTGTGTCTTCTTGCGGGAGTTTCGATCTTCGCTCTCTCCGTAGGGTTTGCCGCGGACAGGCGCAGGGCGTTTTTCGCTTCGGGCGTTCTCGTCCTCTGTTTTTGTTTCGGCGGGCTGTCTTTTACGCGGGCGGTGCAAAGGTTCAAAGACTGCGGCGTTTATGCGGGCGGGCATACCGTCGTGGGGACGATCGCCGAAAAGAAGGAATACGGCCGCTTTTCCATGCTGTATCTCACCGATCTGTATATCGACGGAACGCGGGAGCAGGGGCAGCTCGTCGCAGCCGTGGGCACTTCGCTTGCGGAGAAAGCCGCGCTTTCCGACGAGGTGGTGCTCAGGGGCACAGTAACGACGGATACCGACGAGTTCGGTCCGTATGGGTTTCGCGCGGGAGATATCGCTGACAACGTACGCTTCAAGGCGGAGGCCGTATCTTTAGCTGTGACGGGAAGAGACGGAAATCTTTTCCGCGCGGTACGTTCCCGTATAAAAAGCGCCCTGTACGCGGGCATGGACGACGATACGGCGGCGGTCGCGTACGCGCTTTTGACAGGCGACGTATCGGGGATCGAAAGCGGCCTGCTCGAAAACGTACGAAGGGGCGGAATCGCGCATATTTTTGCCGTTTCAGGCCTGCATGTGGGCGCGCTTTACTCTTTTTGCCTGCTGCTTTTCAATAAAACCCGGCTCAAGCGGCTTCCGAAGCTTTTCCGTTTTTTCTTTGTGTTCGCGATCCTCGTCTTTTACGGCGGCGTGTGCGGCTTTTCCGCTTCCGTGACGCGCGCGGCGGTGATGTGTTTGACCCTGTATGCCTCCTCTCTGATCGGCACAAAGCCCGATCTTCCCGAAAGCGCGGGGCTTGCGGCGCTGTTTCTTTTGATTGTCCGTCCCGTCCTTTTGTTCGATGTGGGCTTTCAGCTCTCCTTTGCCGCCTGCCTCGGTATCGGAACGCTCTCCCATACCTTCCGCGCCGCTTTTTCCGCTCCCTTCGCGCGCGCTGCGTCCGTTTCGCAAAATACGGCGGAAAGTTTTTCCTTAAAGCTCCAAAGGGGGCTCGTTTCCCTTCTGTCCGTCTCTTTGGCCGCGCAGATTGCCACCGCGCCCATCTTGCTTCACTCTTTCGGGTATGTCTCGCTCTGGGGACTTGCGCTCAACCTTCTCTTTGTGCCTCTCGTGGGCGCGGCGTTTTCCTTTCTCCTCGTTCTTGCGTTCGTCGCAGCCCTGCTGCCCCTTGCCGCGGCTCCTATCCTGCTGTATGTTCCTTCCATGCTCTGGTCGGCGCTTCTGCTGGCCTTCTATGCGGTCGATTTTTCTTCGTTTGCCGTCGAAGGAATACGCCTCGGCTCGGCCGCGCTTCTCTTTTATGCGTTTTTTATTTTTCTGTCGGACAAGCTCAATCTTCCCGGGCGTTTGAGAAAGGTTCTTTTGGGGATAATCTGCCTTTCGTTTGCGGCCGCCGTGTGCGCGCTCAACCTGTGAAAGGCGCGTCTGCCGAAAGGAAAAAAACGGTAAAACGTTTTTCTTGCATTTTCGGGACAAATATGGTATAATTAAAAGGAAAGCAAGCGCCCCTTACGGGCGGATGGGATATAAAAGGACACGAAGGCCGCTTACAGGCAGATAGGGCATAGCGGGAAAGGAGACGCCGCTCAAAGGCGGGCGTATAGAATAAAAACTTTAGAAGGCGGAGCCGTTAAAAGAAAATTCGCGGGGAGGCGGAGGGTATGAAATATGTGGACTTCAAAAAATTTACGGACGAGCACGGCGCGCTTCCCGTCTATCTGTTCGAGGGGGAGGAAACGTATTTCCGCGAACGGGGCTGCGAGCTTCTCACCAAGCGGTTTCTGAAGGAGCCTACGCTCGATTTTACCGCGTTCGAGGGCGCCGCGCTGAAGGGCGATAAGCTCAAGTCGCTGGCGGACGCCGTCAACTGTTTTCCCTTTTTAAGCGAAAAACGCTTCGTCAAGGTGACGGAATTTTATCCCGCCGAAAAGGAATACGACTTCTATCTGAAACCCATTTTCGAAAACCCGCCGAAGGACAGTATATTGATGATTGTCAATTCGGGGAAAGGAAAGACGGGGAGCGCGCCGCTTGCGAAAAAGCCGGGCGTCACCTATGTGGACTGCGGCAGGGCGGACGAAGAAACGATAAAAAAGTGGATCTACGTCACGTGCAAGCGCGCGGGCGTGTATGCGGACGGTGTCACCTGCGGCAAGATAGCGGCGTACTGCGTCTGCGATATGTCCAGAATCGCCATGGAGACGGAAAAACTGCTGATCTATTGCCGCGCGCGGCAGAGCGACCGCTTAAGCGACGAAATGGTGGACGAGGTGGTCTATCCCGATTCCGAATATAAAATCTACGAATTGGCAAACGCGCTGTCGCGTAAAAATTATTCGGCCTATACCCGAATTTTAAGCGAGCTTTCGTCCAAAGGCTTCGACGAAATTTCCCTGCTCAATTCCCTGTGTTATTATTTCAAGGGGCTTTACGAAGCTTCGCTGACCCGCGGCGGCGACCGTGAGGTGGCGGCGGCGCTGGGGATCAAGGAATACGCGGCGCGCAAAAACCGCGAGCAGGCGGCGAAGTTTCCCAAAGGGGAGCTGCTGCGTTGTTACAGAAGCATATATGAAGCGATCGGCGGGATCAAATGCGGCGAGCTTACCGCCTCCTCCGCGCTGAAAACGGTTACCGCGCGGCTGTTTTTCGGGGAAAAAAGGGCGGAATAACCCTTCGAACGCAGCTTATAAAAGAAAATGCTGTGAAAAACGCGCAAAGCTATGAAAAAACACTTTATTTTTAGGCGCGTATCTTATATAATATATTCTGTAATCGTATAGCATAGGAAACCGTTTGCGGGAAACGACGGCGGGAGGAAAAATTATGAACACAAACGCTTTGGCGGCGGGTTTCACCGACGCGCTGACCAAACTCGGCGAAAATATCATAGGCTTTTTTACGGGCTTTACCGTGGCCTACGGCGTGGAGATAGTGCTTTTTTATCTGCTGATCTATTATGTCTCGAAGGTGCTCCGCGACAACGACGCCACGCGGCTGATGCTTCTGTATTGGGGGCTCATCGTGGTCATGGGCGCGATGAAATACGCGGTGGAGCTGTTCGATACGCAGTTCTATTTCTATTTCGTGCTCATTTTGTCCATGTTCATGCTGGTCATGTTCAACGTGGAGGTCAAAAAGAGCCTGTGGGACATTCACAGCCCGGCGAAAGAAAAGATAGAGAAGCTGGTCAACGGAACGGAAGCCCGTTCGCAGGCGGACGTGGAACACTGCATTTCGGACATCATCAAAGCGTTGCAGAACATGTCGAAAAACAACGTCGGCGCGCTGATCGTTCTTTCGAAGGGCAATCTGCCCAAGCAGGTGATCCAGAGCGGCGTGCGGCTGGACGCGGAGATCTCCACCCAGCTGATCGAGGGAATATTTTTCCCCAAGGCGCCCCTGCACGACGGCGCGATGATCATTCGCGGGCATAAAATCCAGGCGGCGGGCTGTTTTCTGCCGCTGACGCAAAAGACGAGTTATCCCAAGGATTTCGGCACCCGCCATCGCGCGGGGATCGGGATTACCGAGGTGGCCAACGTGGTGTCGCTGGTGGTGTCCGAGGAGACGGGGATCATTTCCGTGATTAAACAGGGAAACGTTCAGCGGTATGCCGATTACGATCTTTTGAAGAGCGCCCTGCGCGACTATTATTGGCAGGAATTGCCCCTGTCGGACAAGAAAAACAAATAAAGGAGGCGGCGAATGAATAAGCTCGGAAAATTTTTGAAAAACGTATTTGTCAGAAAGCTGTGGATCAAGCTGGCCGCCGTGTTTCTGGCGATATTTGTGGTATTGCTGCTGAATATCTGATATTTGGCGGCCGCGGCTGTCACGTTGCGCGCGCGGCGCTTCATACAATATAGTGGCATGGAAATCTACTGACGACGGCGGGGAAAAGGAGAAAATCCAAACGGTAGAAAAAGGCGGTTCGTCCGAGGCGCTTTTTTCGGTAAAAGCGAGGTCTTTATGGGCATCAAGGTTTGTAAGTTCGGCGGAACGTCCATGGCGGACGGCAATATCATTCAGTCCGCGGCGAAGATCGTGGCCGCAGATCCTGCGCGGCGTTACGTGGTCGTTTCCGCGCCGGGAAAGCGTTTCGGCGGCGATATTAAAGTGACCGATCTGCTGTATAAATGCAGCGAGCTGGCGGAGACCGGCGGAGCTTTTGAGGCGGAATTTTCCAAAATCCGCACGCGGTTTTTGAATATCGAAAAGGAAATCGGGCTCGATCTGGGCGTAGAGGGCATGCTGGACGAAATCGAAGAACGGGTGCTTCGGGGCGAGGGCAGGGACTATTGCGCGTCCCGCGGCGAATATCTCGCGGCCCGTATCATGGCCGCGGTGCTGGACGTCCCGTTTGTCGATGCGGCGGACATCGTGCGCTTTAAGGCGGACGGCAGCCTCGACGAGGAGACCTACGCTTTGGCGGCTTCCGTATTGAAAAAATACGCCCGCGCGGTGGTGCCCGGCTTTTACGGCAGGGGCGCGGACGGAAAGATAAAGACCTTCTCGCGCGGCGGCAGCGATATTTCGGGCGCCGTATTGGCGCGCGCCGTAAAGGCTTCCCTCTATGAAAACTGGACGGACGTCAGCGGATTTTTCGCCTGCGATCCTCGGATCGTCAGCTCGCCCCGCTGTATCGACGAGCTTTCCTATCAGGAGCTGCGCGAGCTTTCCTATATGGGCGCCAACGTCCTGCACAGCGAGTCGATTTTTCCCGTCAAAAGCGCGGGTATCCCCATCCGTATCCGCAACACCTTCCGTCCCGAGGACGAAGGCACCCTGATCGTGGCCACGTCGGGCAGAAGACGGGAGGACAACGTCGTGACGGGCATAGCGGGGAAAAAGGATTTCACCGTCATTCTGCTGGAAAAATCCATGATGAACTCGGAGATCGGCTTTGCCGCGAAGGTGCTGGAGGTGCTCAGCCGCCACGGCATCTCCTTCGAGCATCTCCCCTCGGGGATCGATACCATGTCTGTGGTCATCGACAATAAATACCTCGAAAACGACGATCTCGGCGCCATTTTGGAGGAGATCCGCGAAGCGGTGCGGCCCGACCATATCTATACCCACGAAAACATCGCGCTGGTGGCGACGGTGGGGCACGGCATGGCCAGGAGCGTCGGTACCTCGGCGCGGCTCTTCAAGGCGCTGTCCGAGGCGGGCATCAACGTCATCATGATCGATCAGGGCTCCAGCGAGCTGAACATTATCGTCGGCGTGGCGGGCGAGGACTGCGCGCCGTGTATCCGCGCCATTTATCGGGAGTTTTTCTCGTAAGGTCTTTGGCGGAAAGCGTTTTATGATTTTTCAAACTCCGATCCTCTCGGGTCGGAAATTCTTTATAGGAGGAGCGTCATGGACAGGCTGTTGAAAAAAAAGACGTACTTTGCGCTCCTGTACGTCTTTACCGCATTGTTGATAGAGATCATTACCTTTTGCGTGATGGGGCTGGGCGTATTCCCCTCCTTCTGGGGAATAGATCTCGCGTTTATTCTGGGTCTGGCGATCATTATTTTCGTCATTCCTTCGCCCGTCGCGTCCATTGTCGTCAACGGGGTTCTGCTGGGCGTTCAGGTTATCGTCGCGTTTATCAACGAGGCGCTCTACCGCATGAGCGGCATGGTGTTCAGTCTCAATATGCTCAACCTCGCTACGGAGGTGGGCGGGGTCTTTTCGCGCGACTTCGTCAATTGGTGGCTGGTGGCGGGGCTCGTCGCTCTGCTGGCCGCCGAAATAACGTGCATGGTATTTCTCAATAAATATCTTAAGACGGAGCACGCCCGTTTTACCCGAAATGCGGTCATCATTCTGTTGGTTTGCTGTATCATCGGCGAAAACGCCGCGATGATCCTCTATCAGGCCACGCTCAACACCTTCCGCAGCGCCACCGTGTCGGACGAGCTGGCCGATTATAACGACGACAATATTTTATACACCACTCAGTTTATTCCCTCGAAGGCCCTTAAAAAATTCGGGTTTTTCGGGTTCTATTTCATGAATGTTTCCAATACGCTCAATTCCCTGCTCGGCGGGGGGCAGACGGACGGCAGGCAGTCGCTTCTGGCGCTGGACAACTATTTTTCGCAGGGGGAGATGAGCGAATCGACCTACGGGGACAACCTCTACACGGGCGTGCTGAACGGAAAAAATATCGTATTGATCGTCATCGAGTCGGGGGAGTGGTACGGCATTAATCAGGAATACACCCCCACGCTTTACGCCATGGCCAACGGCGGAATTTCTTTCACCGAATATTACGCGCGGGATAAGACCAATCATTCGGAGGCGATGTCCATTTTGGGAAGCTATCCGATCGACCCTCAAAACGACGTATCCACAAAACTCAAGGAGTCCAACCTTTCCTTTACCCTGCCCAACGTTTTGCGGGCCTCGGGATATACGACAAACTATTTCCACCCCAACACCAAAAGCTTTTACAACCGCAACGTCACCCACGGCGCGGGCGGCAATTACGGCTTCGACACGGCGCATTTTCTGGAGGACATGCCCGCGTTGGACGGGTGCGACGAAAACGGGAACGTAATCAAAAAGAATTTCTATAACTTCGACAGGGACGCGCTGGTGACGGAAAATTATTTCGACGACTATACCCGTAAAGAGGAGGGCGACCGGGCGTTTTTTACCATGCACATGACCCTGTCCTCTCACGGCGCGTACAACGATCTCGTCGATTACGGGGATTATCCCTTCAGCGATTTTTCAGACGAGCGGTACTACGATTCCGATATGACGGAGGAGGAATGCCTGAAGGAGCAGGCCCGCTTAAAAGAGGAATTTTCCAAAAAAGCGGCCGTTAAAAACTTTGAAAAATATTACCGGCTGATCGACGGCTATCCCCAAACGTTTGCCGCGAAGGGGATCGAGCTGGACACCTCGGACGCCTCTCCCTATTCGCCCGAAACGCTGGAAAAAGTTTATCTTCGGTACAAGCGTTTTCAGGCGGGGCTGATGGATCTGGACGAAGCGGTCAATTCGCTGCTTTACGACCTAGAGCGCACGGGCCGGCTGGACGATACGGCGTTTGTGTTCTATGCGGATCACACCGCTTATTACAACGAGCAGAACTATTATCTCAAAGGGGTGCCGCTCGGAGAGGGCTGGAATACCGCTCTCTATAATATCCCCGCTTTTTTGTGGTACGGCGGCAGCATGGACTGCGATCTCGGCCTCAGTCGTCTGCCTTACGAGGGCTATCACAATCTGTCCTTTCGGGCGTCGAAGGATCTTAAAAGTCCTCTGCGGGGCGGGACGAAGGTGGATAAGTTTACCTGCTCGTTCGACATTCTGCCCACGCTGTTGCAGCTGACGGGATACAGCTATAATACCAACCTCTATCACGGCGTCAGCATGTTTTCGGACAGGAGCAGCGTCTTTGTCAGCCGCGAATCGGGATTGTTCACAAACGATATCTATTACGACGGCACTACGGTCTCCGTAAAGGGCAAGGACGGCGTCTGGACGCATTACGATTACGAGAGTACGCGCTATTCGGAGGACGGCTTTACCGAAGACGTAAAGGCTTTTTTGAAGCAGACCTTGCGTTACTACGAAAAACAGTCCATGCTGGAGGAAATGTATAAATGCGACTATTTTTCCAGGCGGCCCGTATTCGGAAATGTTGCCAAGGACGGTAAAATTTTTCATTATATTCGTCCCTGGGACGGCGCTTCGGAGGCGTAAACGTTTTAGTTTGTCAAAAAATCGTACCTTGCGGTGCGAAAAAGGAGTGATAAGAAAATAATGAGAACTTACAAGATTTCGCTGAAAGAAGCGTATGGGATCGAGGGAGGACAATTGGAGTGTATCCTTTGCGAAAGTCCGTTTGACGCCCCCGCACCCGACTGGAAGCGTCCCGCGGTGATCGTCGTCCCCGGCGGAGCCTATTGGGGCGTGAGCAAACGGGAAGGGGAACCCGTGGCGAGCCAATTTCTCGCCAGAGGCTTTCAAACGTTTATACTCACTTACCTTTGCAGCCCCGACGGCGTTTCCTATCCCGAGCAGCTGATCGAACTTTCGGCCGCGGTGGATTACGTAAAGAAGCACGCCGCCGAATATAACGTAAACGCAGACGAAGTGTTTGTCGTCGGATTTTCCGCAGGCGGGCATCTGACTGCCGATCTCGCGGTGGAATACGCTTCCGTCAAGGAAAAATCGGGCTTGGAGCTCGATTGCCGTCCCAAAGCGGTGGGGCTGGGGTATCCCGTGATCAGCTCTAAGGCGGGGCACGAGGATTCCTATATAAATCTGCTGTCGGGCTATACGGAGGAAGCAAGGGGGGAACTGATGAAGTCCCTCGATTTGGACCAAGAAGTCACGGACGATACGCCGCCCGCATTTATCTGGACGACGAGCACGGATAACTGCGTCCCTTCCGCCAATTCTCTGCTTTACGCCTTAGCGCTGGCAAAGCACAAAATTCCTTACGAGCTGCATGTATATCCGCAGGGCGAGCACGGCGCTTCAAGCTGTACCTTCGAGGTGAACGTACCCGCGGAATTTTTGAAGAGAAACGCTAAATGGCTGGACGATTGCGCAAGCTTCTTCCGTCTGTTTACGGAAGAAAAGTATTGACGGGACGAAAAAATTTGATACGACGATAAAAAGCTCCCCCGACAAACCTGTCGGGGAAGCTTTTACTATTTTTGTCTGATGTGGGTATATACGCTTCCCGCAACGAGGGAACAATCGAGCGCTTTGGAAAGTTGAGAGACGTTCACCACCTGATAGCCGTTGTCCTTGAGGGCGGGAAGCAGCCGCTTTACGGCCTCGACGGTATTCGGATAGCCGTCGTGCATGAGTACGATCGCTCCCGGGTATTTCTCCTTCCATACGACGTCGTAGATCTGCTGTGCGGAAATTCCTTTCCAGTCCTCCGTGTCGATCGACCAGTCGATAAGCGGGGTTTCCGCCTGTTTTTTTACTTTATCGTTAAAGTTGCCGTACGGTACGCGCAGGAGGTGATTTCTCTTGCCGTCTATCTTGCAGAGAATTTCGTCCACAACGGAGATTTCCTCCCGGATTTTTTCGGGCGGCAGCTTCGTGAGGTCCTTGTGCCGATTGGTGTGGTTTCCCAGCTCAAAACCCGCGGCGTAAGCCTCCTTTAGCCGGGAAAAGGTGGTGTCGTCGATTCTGATTCCGTTGGAAAAGAAGGTTGCGGAAGCGGGGCAGTCGGGGTTTTGCGCATTGAAGGAAGCAAACGTCCGCATGATCGGCTTCAAAGTGACGTCGGGCGCGTCGTCAAACGAAAATACGATCAGCTTTTTATTGATGTCAACGTGGGATACGTCTATGTCCGAGGTACTCCACACCGTTTCGGAGGTATCGTCGCGCGGGGGAGCCTTTTTAGCGGACGATTCTTCCGAGGACGCTGAGGAAGCCGAGGTCATGCTTGAGATAGACGATTCAGTTTGGGCGGCCGCTCTCTGCGTTCCGCAGGAAACGGTTAAAAAAGTAAGTAAAGAAAATACCAGGCAGAAAAGCTTTTTCATGACGGTTATACTCCTGAATGACAGTTGACAACAGTATCTGTTTTTCCGTCCTGTTTTATACTCCTTTTGCCTCCGCAGACCTTTTTCAACGCCCGATACATTGAGCGTGCGCGTTTGTGATTGTATTTGACCGCAGTACGTCTTAAAAATGCTTTTTTGTCAATATTTCAAACATATATAGACAAAAGAAAAAATATGTGATATAATAGATAATAAATTGTGTATCAATATATCAAGGAGCGATATCATGAGATACTATCTTGCGGTCGATATCGGCGCATCGTCGGGCCGTCATATTCTGGCGCACATCGAGGGCGGAAAGATAATTGCCGAAGAGATCTACCGCTTTTCCAATACGCCCGAAGCGCTGCCCGGGACGCCCGGCTCGCTGGGCTGTCAAGGCGGAAAGCGGCTGATGTGGAACGCAAAGAGACTTTTCCGGGAAATTCTCAACGGGCTGAAAAAGGCGGGGGAGCTGGGAAAAGCGCCCTATTCGGTAGGGGTGGATACCTGGGGCGTCGATTACGTCTTGCTGGACGAAAAGGACGAGCCTATCCGGGGCGTTTATTGTTATCGCGACGGCCGCACGAAAAGCGCAGTCGCTTCCGTTCACCGCCGCGTTCCGTTTGCGGAGCTGTACGCAAAGACGGGGATTCAGCTTCAGGCGTTTAATACCGTCTATCAGCTGTACGACGACAAACGTACGGGCAGGAGCGCGAAAGCACGGTCTTTTCTCATGCTGCCCGACTATTTTCATTTTCTTCTGACGGGCGTCAAAAAGCAGGAATATACCAATGCCACGACGACGGGCATGGTCAACGTTTTGACGCATACGTGGGACGAAGAAATTATAGAAAAGCTCGATTATAAAAAGGAGTGGTTCGGCGAGCTGGCTCAGCCGGGGACGGAAGCGGGAGAATTTACGGAGGAAGTGGCGTCGATCGTCGGGTATAGGGCAAAAGTCATTTTGCCCGCCACGCACGATACGGCGGGCGCCGTTTTGTCGGCGCCGCTCGAGGGGCAGACGCCGTATATTTCCAGCGGAGCCTGGTCGCTGCTGGGCATCGAGCGGAACCGCGCCTATACGACGGACAAGGCGCGGGAGCTCAACTATTCCAACGAGGGCAGCGTCGGCGGCCGCTTTCGGCTCCAGAAAAACATCATGGGGCTTTGGATGATCCGGCAGGTTCGCCGCGAGCTGGGCGATAAATATGATTTTGCGACGCTCACCTCGCTGGCGAAAATCAGCCGCGTGGGAGAAACCGTGGACGTCAACGACGCCAGATTTCTTTCGCCCGTCAGCATGATCGACGCCATCAATGCCTCGGTCGGAAAACAGCTTTCCGCGGGCGGTATGGCGTACTGTATCTTTAACAGCCTTGCCAAAAGCTATGCCGAAAGCCTCGAGGGGCTGGAAAAGCTGACGGGGGAAAGCTATTCGACACTGAATATCATCGGCACCGGAAGCAAAAACGAGCTTCTCAACGAACTGACCGCAAAATATACGGGCAAAAAGATTGTAACCGGCCCGACTGAGAGCACGGCGATCGGAAATTTTTTAATGCAGATGGTGGGGGCGGGCGAGCTTCCTTCCGTAGGCGAGGGCAGAAGGATGATCGAAAAATCTTTCGATATCGTAGAGCTTTGACGCGGAGAAGGCTCGGGAAAGGGATATGGCGGCATGATATGGAGAAACGCGGTTGTCCGCCGGGAGAATTTTCGATGCAACAGAGCTTGTAAAAAAATTTTTAAGGAGATACGATTATGGGTTTTATGGACGAATTGAAAAAGAGCGCAAAGCAACTGACGAGAAAAAATATTTTCGACGCGCCGTTTATGAAGGAAATGCTCAAGGCGACGGCGAACATGTACCGTCTGGGCTGGGATGAAAGAAACGGCGGCAATATCAGCTATCTGATCAACGAAAAGGACGTGGCGGAATATCTCGACCCCGACGAAGTAATCCGCACCATTCCAACGGGCTTCGACGCGGGCAAGCTGATCGGAAAAATTTTTATCGTCACGGGCACGGGGAAGTATTTCAAAAACGTGGACGACGACCCCGAAACCAATCTCGGCATTATCCGCATCGCCAAAGACGGCACCACGGCGGAATTGCTTTGGGGATATAAGGACGGAGGAAGATTTACTTCCGAGCTGCCCGCTCATCTCATGAGCCATATTTCCCGCCTCGGAATCGACCCCGCGCACCGCGTGGTGATCCATTCGCACCCCACCTATACGATTGCGATGAACGCCGTTTGTCCTTTGGACGAAAAGGACTTTACGCACAGGCTTTGGCGGTCGAATACGGAAAGTATCGTCGTTTTCCCCGACGGCGTGGGGATTTTGCCCTGCATGGTCTGCGGCACAAACGAGATCGGGGAGGCCACCGCGGAAAAGATGAAAAAGTTCCGCCTTGTCGTGTGGACAAATCACGGAATTTACGGCACGGGCAGGGATATGGACGAGGCGTTCGGGTTGATCGAGACGGTGGAAAAGACGGCGCAGATTTATATGCTCACTTTGGGCCGCGCAGTAAATATCATTTCCGACGAGACGCTGAAAGGACTGGCGGCGCGCTTTGACGTCACGCCTCTCGACGGCGTATTGAAGTAAGGAGGACGCCATGGAACGTTATGCATGGAAAGCGGCGATCAAAAGCGGCAAACGCGCGGAATATATCCGCCGTCACAACGAGATCTGGCCCGAAATGAAAAGTGTGTTGAAGGAAGCGGGGATCGTAAACTACTCGATCTGGCTGGACGGCGAGGAGGTTTTCGGGTATTACGAATGCGAAAAGGGTGCCGCCTACGCCGCGCGGATACAGGCGGGAAGCCCCGTCGTCGAGCGTTGGAACGAGTTTATGAAGGATGTGATGGACATGACGATGGACGAAAAGACGGGCGCGCAGCCGCTGCTCGAAGAGGTGTTCTATCTCGAATAAACGTCGGCGGCGGGAAACGGTTTTCCGCTTAAAAACCAAAGGCCCTGTTCAGCGCCTTTATTCGTTTATGAAAAATCCCCTGCTTTCAAATTTTCGAAAGCAGGGGATAAGTTTTACTTTTGCGGAGTTCTCCGTCCGATTACTCGCCCTTGAAGGGGAGAAGGGACGCGATTCTTGCGCGCTTGATCGCGGTAGCGAGAACTCTCTGGTGCGCCGCGCACGTGCCGCTCATTCTGCGGGGGACGATTTTACCGCCTTCCGTTACGAATTTCTTCAAACGGTTGATATCTTTATAGTCGATTTCGGTAACTTTTTCCTGGCAGAAAGCGCAGACTTTTTTACGGGGCATTTTTTTATAGCTCTTCCTTACGGCAGTCTTTTCTTCCATGACTTTTACTCCTTATGTTATTTTTTCCCTTGAAAAATCAAAAGGGAATATCGCTGTCGTCGTCCAGGCTCTGGAGGACGGGCTTCTTTTTAGCGGCGGGAGCTGCGGAACGGGAAGGGGTCGCGGGCGCGTCGTCGAAGGAATCGCCGCTGCCCTTGGGGGTAAGGAATTCCACGTCCTGCACGATGATGTCCACCGCCGTGCGTTTGACGCCCTGGTTGTCTTCATAATTCCGAAGCTGTACGCTTCCGCTGACGGCAACTTTGTTGCCTTTTTTCGTGTAGCGCGCTACCGTTTCCGCCGTCTGGCGCCATGCGGTGCAATTAAAAAAGTCCGTCTGGCGTTCGCCGTCCTGAGAGGAATAATTCCTGTTGACGGCAATAGCGAAGTGGCATACCGCAACGCCGCTGGGCGTTTCGGTAAGCTCGGGGTCGCGCGTTAAATTTCCGATTAAAAAAACCTTATTCATTACAATTACCTTTTAGTTAAGTTTTGTGATCATTCGTCTCAAAACTTCGCCGTCGATGCCCGCGATACGGTCGAGCTCGTTGACAACGCTGCCGTCCGCTTCAAACGTCATGAGAACGTAATAGGCTTCGTTTTTGAACTTAATCGGATACGCAAGCTTTTTCGTTCCCCATTTGTCCGTGGACACAACCGCGCCGTTCATCGATTTTACGATATTTTCGTACTTTTCGACTTCGGCCGCCTTCACTTCGTCAGTGGCGTCGTTGTTGAGCAAATAGAGCATTTCGTACTTTGCCATAGTTTTGTTTCACCTCCCGGTCTTATTCGGCATACTTTTTCGGTATGCAAGGCTGATAACAGCTTGTCTCAAAGCTGTATTACCATTATACCCGATTTTTGCCTTTTAGTCAATTGTTTTTAAGGGAAAATAGGGCGATTTTTGTAAGTAACGCGAGGGTGGAATAAAATAAGGGAACGGATAATTCCGTTCCCTTGTCTGCTTATGCGCCGAGACTGCCGACGATATCGAGAACTTTACCGACATAATCGACAAGTTCGGTGATGGTCAGTTCGCCGATCGTCGTTTTTTCTTGGCCTTGGGCATTGAGATAAGGCTCGATTTTTCCCAGAACTCCAAAATCGTATTTGATATTTTTTCCGCGGAAAGCCTCGTCCAGCGTCAATATTTTATCGTCGGACAAATCGTTCAGCGTGGCGCTTTGCATATTCGCCGTCATGTTGGAAACCAGGGAATCAATCTCCTTGATCTGGCATTCCTGTTCCTTGCCGTCCTTTATGAGGAGATATTTCCAGGTCCCCGTAAGCACCTTGCTACCGTCCTCGCCGAGCACGTAATTGCCGTCCGCGTCCTTTTCGTAGATTTTATCTTCAAACACCTGCTGAATGGTGAGCTTGTCGAGGTCGGCGGCCAGCGAGTTGATAGTGGAAGTATTCAAATGCTTGAGGAAGGTGCTGCCGTTTACCTGCTCCTCGCCGAGGATTTCCGCAAGCGTCATGGTATTGATCCGCGTATTGAGCTCGCCGATAGAAGTTTCCGCAAGATTTTTAAGAAGCGCGGGATCGGTGTCTTTGATGTCGATGACTTCTCCGAGCTTTATCGTATCGATATTGCTTTGTTTGCTTAAATCTTCGATTTTCCAATCGGATATCCGTTTGATTAATTTAGAGTCGCCCGCAGTGCCCACGAGATCGCCGATGGTAAGATCTTTGGTGATTGTGGAAACGGGGGAATTGTCTCCCGACAGATCGCCGATCGTGCGGGGGGTATAGTCTCCCAGCATGACGACTTCTCCGTTCTCCATTTTATAATGCGTGCCCTCGACGCCGTAGAGGAGATACATTGTAATCTTATCTTCGGGCTTCGTTTGAAGGATAGCCGAAAGCCGGATTTCGTTGACGAGGTTGGAATCCTTCAATTGCTTGATTGTGCGGGGCTTTGCATCGTTGAGCATGACGATCGCGCCGTCTCGTATGATATAGTCCTCGCCTTCGTTGCCGTAGGCCAAAGCGCGCATGATTTTATCGGAGCCTGCCGTCACGTTAAGCACCGTGGAAAGATAAATATCGTCGATGATGCCCGAACCGTTTTTGAGATCTGCGATTGTGCGGGGCGCGTAAGGCTTGCCTTCGGGATCGGGCAGCCACACGATTTTACCGTCCTTGATTTCGTAATGCTGTCCCGCGTTGCCGTAGGCCAATGCGACCATGATCGCGTCGGGCTTTTCGTCGAGCGGGGAAACGCCGAGCGCATCGCCGAGGCGCACCTCATTGATCAGGTCTCCCTTTTGAAGCTCTCTGATGGTGCGGGGCTTTGCGTCGCCGAGCATCCGGAAACCCGTCTTATTGCCTTCGCCGTCGAGAATGTACTCGAAATCCTCGCCCTCGTTGCCGTAGGCCAATGCGATGAGAATAGAATCGGAGCTTGGCGTGAGATCGAGAACGGTGGCAAGCTGAATATCCTTGATGATATCGGAGGCGTTGTCGCCCTTCAGGTCTCCGATGGAGGTCTTTTTGTATAATACCTTCTCGCCCGCGCAGGTTTCGTCGGTATAGAGATAATATTCCGCATCGCCCGCGCTGTCGGCCTTGGCGTAGTAAATTTCCGTCTTCTGCGTTTCGCCCGTCCCTTTGACGAACGTCACCTTATATACGCCCTCGACGCCCGTCGCCTCGGCTGTGACCGCCTCGCCGTTGTCGTCGTAGAGCACGCCCTCTTTCAGCGTATATTTCTGCGGAAGCATGACAAATTCTTCTTCGACGATCGTGTAGTGAGTGTCCTTTCCGAACGCGAGGGAAATCATGATCGGATCGGAAGCGGGGGTGAGGTTCATGACGCTTGCCAGGGTAATCGTATCGAAAATCTCGCTGTCGCCCGCCGTGAGGTCGCCGATCGTGCGGGGACCCGAATCGCCCAGCCAGACGATAACCTTTTCCCCGTCCTTTTCCTCGATGACGTAATCGGTGCCCTCCTCGCCGTAAGCGAGCGCCAGCATCATGGGATCGGGATCTTTTTTGGCGTCGTCGAATTGATCGAGCGGGGAAATTCCCAGCACGTCGCCGAGCTTAAGGCCCTTTAACAGTCCGCTTGCCGTTTCGTCGTTTCTCAAATCCTTGACGGTGGTGGGCGCCTTGCCGCCCTCGAGACGCACGATCGCGTTCGTCGAGGCGTCGATCTCGTAATCGACGCCTTCGCTGCCGTACGCCAGCGACAACAACATTTTATCCGAGCTGCCGTCGAGGCCCATCAGCGTGCCCAGCTCCACATTGTCGATGAGGGAGGAGGCGTCGCCGTTCATCAAATCGTTCAAAGTCGTCTTTTTATACAGTATCTTGTCTCCCGCGCAAGTTTCCGTTTCATAAAGGAAATAATCCGCAGCTCCGGCCGCGTCGGGTTTTGCGTAATAAATCGTCTCTGTTGCCGTTTCACCCTCGCCTTCGGCAATCGTCACTTTATAGACGCCGCCCGCAAGGAGCTCGGACGCGGTTTCGTTGCCTTCGTCGTCGAAAAGCACGCCGTCCTTCAGCGTATAGACGATCGGCAACATTTCTATGGCCTTTACGGTTTCTTCTCCGACGGTCTCTTCGACGACCTTATAATGCTTGTTTTTCGTGCCATAGGCGAGCGCGCACATCACGTCGTCGGAGGGATCGACCTTCATCACCGCGCCCAGCTCGATTTTATCGAAAATTTCGCTCGTTTGGCCGTCCGTCAGCGACCCGATGGTGGTGGGCGGCGTAAGGGGCTTGATTTTGCCGTCCTCGATTATGTAATCGGTTCCTTCGCTGCCGTAGGCCAGCGCGATGAGGATCGCGTCCGAAGCGGCCGTTACCTTCAGCGCGTCTCCCAGACGGATATCGTTTAATATCCCCGTGAGGTCTCCTCCCATGAGATCGCCTACGGAAAGGGGCTGGTGCTTCAGAAGGTTGTTTTGCTTATCGAAAGCGTGATAGGTATCGGGCGTTCCGGCCGCCGCGAGGGAACAGACCAACGTTCCTTCCTTGGTATATACCGCATAGGTATAGGAAACGGTTTCTTCGTCGGCCGCCGCGGCTTTTACGGTCGGTTGGGCGGACAGGGAAAGAATATATCCGCCGTCCTCCGCGAGCCATTTTTTGCCCGTTTCGTCGTAGGCATACGTTTTTCCGTCCGCGTCCGTGATCGAGTTGTTTTCCTCGTCGTATTTGTATCGGAGGGGAAGCATCGTCACTTCTTTTTTCTCTTCGTCGTAGGTATAGTTTTCGCCCTCGGCGCCGTAGAGAAGCGCGCGGATCATAGGGTCGGAATTGTCCAGCGAATTGGTCGCGTTCATGACGGCGGAAAGCGTCATTTTATCGAGCACTTTGTTGGTGTCCTTGGTGAGGTCGCCCACGGTGGTAGGGGCTGCGCTTCCCAGCATGGTTACGTTGCCCTTGTCGTCTTTGACGGGACGCCCTTCGCCGTCCACCGCATAATCGACGCCCTTTTCGCCGTAACAGAGCAGCATCAAAATCTCGTAGCTGTCGTTACTCTCCACGAGAATACCCGATTTATCGAGCACTTTGCCCACCTCCACCGTGTTGAGGGTGTCCGTGAGAAATTCGCTCATTCCGCTCAACGGCGTGGTCATGAGCACGTCCGTATCCACAGCCACCCCGTATTCCGAAATCTTTTTTACGATGCTCTCCGCCGTCTCGCGCACTTTCGGGGAAAATTTTTCCAAAGAGGAAAGGCTGGCCGTCTGATTCTGGAAATCGGAGGAGAGCGCGCCGAGGTCTTTCATCAGCTCGGCGATCGTCTTCTGGGCGTATTCCTCGGTGATATATTCGCTGTAATCGATGTCGGAGCCCGTGATTTTATTGATGGCTTTGAAGCCCTCCGCAATCTTTATCTTGGCGTATAAAACATACCCCAAGCCCGCGAGTCCGCCGAGGGTGCAGATAATGCCGAACAAAAAACCCAGAAAGACGGCGAGGAACTTTCCCCAAAAACCGCCGCCCCTGCGCTCGTATTCCGTGTCGTCGTAATATGTAGCCATGCCGTTTACCTCACTTTTTTCGCTTCCGCCGTTGCCGGGAAAGCCGTTTGCGTCGTATTTGTCCGCGGCGCAACACCGCCGCGTTTTCCGTATTTTCTTTTGTATAATTACATTATAATGCATTTCGGACGAAAATGCAAGTATTTGTCCGAAATTTTCACCGAAAGAAGAAAGTTACGGCCTGCCGTCCGCGGGCGGCGTATCGTCGGGAAACTCGGAAAGGAGGTTGTCGTTCGGAATGCCGAGATCGACGTTTTTCAGCTTCTTTGCGATGGCGCGCGTTCTGCCCGCGGCCGTCTCTATCGTATCCTGCGCCTCCTGAAGCTTTTTCTGCGTCTTTTCGAGCACGTCCGTAAACTTCCCGAATTCGTGCTTGAACACGGCCAGAAGCTGCCAAAGCTCCTGCGAGCGGCGCTCGATTGCCGACACCTTGAACCCCGTCTGCAGAGTGGATAAAAGCGCGCTCAGATTGGTGGGGCCGCAGACGAGGATACGGCGCAGGGAGAGATATTCGCTGAGATCGGGGATCTTCAGCACTTCCGCATAGAGGCTTTCGATGGGCAGGTACATCACCGCGAAATCGGTGGTGCGGGGCGGCAGAATGTATTTCGACGCGATCGAGTCGGCCTGAAGCTTTACCGCCTTGCCGAGATTTTTCATCGCGCGCTCCTCCGCCTCGCGGTTGCAGGCGTTTTCCGCGTCGATGAGGCGCTGGTATTCCTCTATGGGAAATTTGCTGTCGATGGGGAGATAAATGCACGCGCCGTTTTTGTCGGGCAGAAGCACCGCGAAATCCACCATCGCGTCCGTGAGCGGGTTGAGCTTGACGCCGGCCGCGTATTGGTTGGGCGCCAGCATCTGCGAAAGGAGCGCGCCCAGCTGCGTCTCCCCCCAGGTGCCGCGCAGCTTTACGTTGGAAAACACTTTTTTGATGTCGGAGACGCTGGCCGCGAGGCTCTGCACCTCGCCGATCCCGCGATAGACCGCTTCTAACCGCTGCTGAATGACGGCGTAGCTTTCCGTCAGCTTTGTTTCCAGCGTCCGGGAAAGCTTGTCGTCCACGGTACGCCGTATTTCGTCCAGCGCCCGTTGATTGTTTTCGGAAACGTAACGAAGCTGGTCGTTTACCGTCTTTTGCATATTGTTGAGCCGATATTCCGTCATGGAACCGAGCGACGTGATCGATTTGTTGGTGTAGTCCGCGACCCCGCCGAGTTTGTCTATTTTTTCTTTCAGCGCTTCCATGCTCCCGTCGTTTTTCTTCTCCGTTCCCTTGTTCTTTTTGAGAAGCAGGGCGAACAGCAGCAGTATGCAGAGCAGAAGCAGGGCGATACAGATTAGGATAAGCGTTTTTTCGGTCATATATTTTTTCCTTGTATTTCCTTTGTGAGGTTGGGCTGCCGCGCGGGCGCGGGGAGGGGACGGCCGCCTTTTGTCGTCGGGCTTTTCGGGTGACGGACGAGAGAACAATCAGTCGCTTTTTGTCGGGTTTTTCGGATGACAGACGGGGGCAATCAGCCACTTTTTGTCGGGTTTTTCGGATGACAGACGGGGGCAATCAGCCGCTTTTTGTCGGATTGCTTTCCCGTTCGGTAAAACGAAAAAACGTCACCCGCCTTTTGTCGTCGGTTTTCTCTCCAGCGCGGTATGCAGGGCAGACGGGGCAAGAAGAAGCAGCCGTTCTTTTTTATTGTCTTTGGGACATACCGCGCAGTGCAGGAGCAACTCCCTGAGGACGGAGGAAAGCATGCGGGCGGGAATCCCGCTCTCTTCCAGCTCCCGTCCCGACACGGCAAGCTGCCTGAGCCGCATGGGCGCGCGTTCTTTCTGCATTTTTTCGAGCAGAGCCTGCCATTTCCGATCGGTAGGGCAAGGGGAAAGATCGTCCATACAGCCCGAATAGTCCGCCTGCTTCAAAAGCATCAGTTTTTCGAGCAGATCGGCTTGCTGGACGAAAAATCGACGAAGCTTGTTTTCTTTCGCTCTGCAGTCGAAATCGTACATGTGCCAAAGGACGAGATCGGCGGTTTCCGCCGCGACGTGCTTGGGCGCTTTCAGCCGTTTGAGGATATCGCCCGCAATCCGCGCGCCCTCCTCGGCATGATCGTGCGAGTCCCCGTCCCGCAGCGTGCAGAAAGGCTTTCCCACGTCGTGGAGAAGCGCGGCCAGCCGCACCTCTTCGTCGGCGTACAAAACAGCGCGCAGGGAATGCTCGAGAACGTCGTATTTATGAAAGTCTTTACGCTGTACCATGTCTTTACCGAGCGCAAGCTCGGGGAGAATTTCCCCGAGGACGCCCGTTTCCTCGAGCACCTTCAGCCCCTCGTAATGTCCGCGCGGGTTATCGTAGCGTTTGTCCGCCTTCAAAACGGCGCACAGCTCCGCCCAGATGCGTTCGGGGGAAATGTCGCGGATGAGCGCGGCGTTGGCCTTCGCGCCCGCGAGACAGTCGGCGGAGGGGGAAAAGCCTAGCTGTCCCGCCTGCCGTGCGAGGCGCATCAGCCGAAGGCCGTCCTCGCCGAATACCTTTTCCGCCCGATCGACGGTGCGCAGGCGTTTCGCCCGTATATCCGAGATTCCGTTTAAGGGATCGGCGAAAGCGTCCGCCGCGATATCGTAATAGACGGCGTTGGCGGTAAAATCCCGCCGCTTTGCGTCTGAAACGATATCCTCCGTAAAAAATATTTCGACGGGGACATGGGTGCCCCGCACGTATCTGTCCGAACGGAAGCAGGTGTATTCGTAATCCACTCCGTCCGCGTCCTTAAGCTTCACCGTACCCGTGTGGCGATAGACCGCCTGCGGAAAAAAGCCGCTTCTCTCCGCCGCGGACAAAAAGACGTCCGCGCTCATGGGCGAACAGATATCCCAGTCGCTTTCGGCGGAGGAAAGGCCCGCGAGAAAATCGCGCACGCTTCCGCCGACGACGTAGAGCGGCGACGGACAGTTTTTGGCAAGACAGGCAAGTTTTTCCGGGATGATTTGCTGCATAGACAAAATTCCTTAAAATTTTTTCCTTTTACAGTATATCAAATTACAAAATAAATTGCAATTCCCCGCAAAGTGTTATATAATAGTTCCGACGGGTTTTTTCAAAAAAACCGAAAAAAGACGAAAACCGTCAAACGCCTTTAACAATTTACACAAAGGGAAATGTTAAAATGTACCATATCATCGTCAATCCGATCGCAGGCGGCCGCAGGGCGAGGAAAAATCTGGAAATCGTAAAGCGGCTGCTGGCGGAACGCGGCGTCGGATATACCGTATATGAAACTTCGGGAGCGGGCGACGCGAAAGAGATCGCCGCGCGCCTCACCGCTCGGGACGAAGCGGGGCAGGCCGCCGAGGCGGCTTTGACGCAAACGGAAAATTTGCGGCCCGTCCCTTTGGAACTCGTCGTCGTGGGCGGCGACGGCACCCTGCACGAAGTTCTCAACGGAATTTCCGATCCCTCCGCCTGTCGCCTGGGGCTGATTCCCTCGGGAACGGGCAACGATTTCGCCGCCGCGGCGAACATTCCGCTCGACGCGGAAAAGGCGGCGGAAATTATTCTCGGCGGGACGCCCAAAGAGACGGATTTTCTTTCCGTCGGCGGCGTCAGGTGCATGAACGTCGGCGGACTCGGCATGGACGTGGACGTTTTGGTGCGCTGTAAAAAGGGCCGCATCAAAGGAAAAATCAAATATCTTTTGAGCCTGCTTCAAAGCCTGTTTACCTTTAAGGGGTACGGGATAGAGCTTGAAAGCGGCGGACGGCGGGAAACGCACAAAGCGCTGATCGCCGTCGCGTGCAACGGCACGCAGATCGGCGGGGGGATACGCATTTGCCCCGCTTCCGTCGTGGACGACGGAAAAATCGACGTGATGACCGTGGAATGTATGGGCAAGCTTCAGATACTTAAAGCCTTTCTCTATCTCATGAGGGGAAAGGTTCTGGAATATGCGGGAGCGGAGCATTTTCTCTGCGAACGGGTGAAAATAACGCCCGCCGCGCCCTGCACGGTGCAGCTGGACGGCGAATTATACGACGGGCTGGATTTCGACGCGAAAATAGAGCGGGGGCTGAAAGTGTATCGCTGACGCGGGAAATGCGGAGAGAAAGGACAAAGAGAGGAAAAGACGGATCATGTTTGGCGGTATGTATAAAAAAATACTCGATCGGATGCCCGCGGGGGTGTTTGTGTTCGACGACAAATTGCGCGTCCGTTTTACCAACGAGGCCTTTCGGCGTTCGTTTTCGGATAAGGCAAAGCAAAGGGGGAAGCTTAAAGAGACGCTCGGGTGCGGCGAGAGCGCGGAGGAATGCGGCCAAGGGGCGTCCTGCGCATATTGCGCTTTCAGAAACGTCATGCTGGCGGCGGTGAAGGACGGAAAGGAAAAAGCGGATACCGTTTCGACGAGCGTGCGCCATGCGGACAGAACGGACAAAATCACCGTCCGTATCCGGATTTTGCCTGCGGACGAAAGCGGAAAATTGTTTCTCGGACTCACCGACGGCACCTATCAGACGGAGATCGCGCGGGAGATGCTTTCGGCACAGCGCATGCAGCAGCGGCTTTTGCCCGCGGGAAAGAGCATGGGGGGGATTCCTTATTCGTACATGTATATTCCCTGTCTCGAAATCGGCGGCGATTTGCCCGACGTTTACGAGCTGGACGGACAGACCTACGGCGTCCTTGCCGACGTGTCGGGAAAGGGGATATCCGCGGGAATGCTGTCCGCGTTCGTCAAGGCGGGCTTCGATAAAAAACAGACCTCGCTGGCGCGCGCGCTCAGCCTTTTGAGCAGTAAATTCCGCGAACTCAATCTGGACGAGCGGTCGTATATCACGGTCGCGGCGGTACGTATCGACGATAGGGAAAAAAAGCTCCGTTACGCGGCGGCGGGGCACAACGCGCCCATTTTGCTGAAAAACGGATTGGGGATCAACGAAATCGAATCCCCCGCGCCGCCTATTTCCAATTGGATGCCCGATTTCGTCTATGAGGAACGGGAGCTTCCTTTCGCAAAGGGAGACGTGCTGGTGCTGCTGACCGACGGCGTGACGGAGTGCGCCAATTCCGCGGGGGAGCTGTTCGGCATCGAACGCGCCGAAAGCGTTCTGCTTCAGTCGCGGGGCGCGGAGGATTTTATAGGCAAGCTTAAAACCGCGCTCACCGTCTTTTCGGGCGGCACTTTTTCCGACGATATCACCGCGATCGCGTTCGATTTATAAGCGCGGGAGGCGGGACGATTAACTTTCAGGGAGGCCCTTTATGTACGGACGTATGCTCGATAAGCGGAAACAGCCGACGCGGGAGGAAATGGCCGCGTACTGCGGCGGCAATTCGGAATTGTTTGCCGCACTCGACGAATGGCTGGCCCGGACCTATCGCACGGAGCGGGAAATCGCTTTTCCCTACGGGAACAATTATGGCTGGGGGATTGCGCACAGAAAGAAGAAAAAGCTGATGTGTTATATTTTTGCCGAGGAGGGCGCGTTTACCGTGATGATGAGGCTGACGGATAAACAGTTTGAGACGGCGTATCCCCGATTGCGGGACTATGCGCGGGAATATATCGATCGCAAGTATCCCTGCGGCGACGGCGGCTGGATCCATTACCGCGTTACCGATCGGGAGCAGCTCGCCGACGCGGAGACGCTGCTGGCGTTGAAATGTTTGTAAAAAATAAACGGCGGAGAAATTTCTCCGTCGTTTTCATTTATGGGAAAAGAAGTCAGCCGAGCTTGGGAAAGAAGCCGCGGACGGGCTTTATAGGGTAGATCGCACCGATGAGGATTACCGCGATGAGGAAACAGCAGACGCCCTGAAGGGCGTTGCCGAGGAGATTCGGCGCGGCGCCCATGCCCATGCCGAGCAGAACGCCCTCGAAAAAGAAATAGCCCAGCACCATGAGAGCCTCGCCCACCAGCGCGGAGACGGCGCGGGGCAGAACGTCCAGCTTCTCCCTGCGGATTGCTTTTTTCAGCAGTCGGGAAACGAAATAAGCGGCGACGGCCATAACCGCCTTGATGACCAGGGTGGCGGGGGCGTAGGAGGCGTAGCCGCCGACGACGTCCGCCAGCATGGTGCCCAGGCCCGCGGCCGCGGCGCCGTATAAAGGCCCCAGAAGCCAGCCCGAAAGAAGGACGAACACGTCGCCCATATTGAAATAGCCCGACGCGGGCAGGGGAACGACGAAAAATACGGTGGAAACACAGCACAGCGCCGCGAGGACGGCGGTGAAGGAAAGATGCTTGGCGAGAGAAATGCCCGCCGAACGTCCGGAGCCCGACGCGGGCGCGTCGTTTTGCATACAGATCATAAAAATCCGCTCCTTTTTCCGCATGAAAAGCGGAATGTTTATTTTGTGATACATTATAGGCCGAATGTTCGGTTTTGTCAAACACAGGGGGATTTTTTTCCCGAAAAGGCCGATTTGACAAATTTATTACTTGATTTGTTAAAAAATTACAAAGAAAAGTGAGAAAGCAATTTACCTGTCAGCCGTTTGCATTTCCCGTCCGTTTTTGGTATAATAGAGTCGTAAAATCGAATTTGGGGAAAAAACGGGGAAAAAAGGCGAAAAGGACGCAAAACGTAAAAAACAAAGAGGTCTGGTATTCGATGAAACGTAACGGCATGAAACGCTATAACGGATTTCGGCGCTCGGGCTCGGGCAGCGTTTCCCTGCGCGGAAACGATTTTCGCATAGGTATTTTTGAGGCGCATAGCACCCTTTCTTGTCCCGTTATTCTTTAGAAATGTTATAAAGTACAGTCCGCCGAAACGAGGGACTGTGCTTTTTTCGTTGCAATTTTTATTCGGAGGTAAAATCGAACAATGGCTAAAGTGGCGATCTTAATGGGCAGCAAATCGGATTTCGAGGTGGTGAAACCCGCCGTCGCCGTGCTCAAAAAATTCGGCGTGGAGACGGAGGTCAGGGTAATTTCCGCCCATCGCACGCCCGAGGAGGCGCATACGTTTGCGGCCGACGCGAGAAAAAACGGTTTTGAAGCGATCGTCTGCGCGGCGGGCAAGGCCGCGCATCTGGGGGGCGTCGTCGCCGCTTCCACGACGCTGCCCGTCATCGGGCTGCCCGTCAAAACGGATATGATGGGCGGGCTGGACAGCCTGCTTTCCATCGTGCAGATGCCTTCGGGAATCCCCGTGGCCGCCGTCGGGGTAAACGGCGGGGAAAACGCGGGGCTTCTGGCCCTTCAGATCCTCGGGATAAAATATCCCGAAATTGCGGAAAAGCTGGCGGAGCATAAGGCCGCCATGAGGGAAAAAATCAATGCCGACGACCGTGCGTTGCAGGAAATGCTGTAAAGAAGAAAAACGCAGGGAACTAAAAAAATTCAGGAGACAAAAAAATGGAAAAGAAAGAACAGCTGTACGAAGGAAAGGCAAAAAAGGTATTCTCGACGAACGATCCCGACCTGGTTATCGTCGATTACAAGGACGACGCCACGGCGTTTAACGGGCTGAAAAAGGGCACCATCGCGGGCAAGGGCGTCATCAACAACAAGATGAGCAACCTCATGTTTCAGCTGATGGAAAAAAAGGGCATTCCCACCCATTACGTCGAGGAACTTTCCGACCGCGAGACCCTCGTCAAAAAAGTGCAGATCGTTCCCCTCGAGGTGATTATCCGCAACACCGCCGCGGGCAGCATGTCCAAGCGGCTCGGGATACCCGAAGGCACCAAGCTCGCCTGCCCCGTCCTCGAATTCAGCTATAAAAACGACGATCTCGGCGACCCCATGATCAACGATTACCATGCCCTCGCCATGGAGCTTGCGACGAAGGAGGAGATCGAGACGATCAAAAATATGGCGTTTGCCATCGACGAAATCATGATCGAGTTCTTTAAGAAGATGAATATCAATCTCATCGATTTCAAGCTCGAGTTCGGCCGTTTCCACGACAAAATCGTGCTGGCGGACGAAATTTCCCCCGACACCTGCCGTTTCTGGGATATGACCACGGGCGAAAAGCTGGACAAAGACAGATTCCGCCGCGATATGGGCGGCGTCGAGGACGCTTATCAGGAAGTGTTTAAGAGACTTTCCGAAAACAAGTAAGGCTTTTTCGTATGCGGCGTATGCCTCTTTACCGACCCGTAAAGAGGCGTTTCCCGTTTTGACGGAAAGAGGCCGACGGATCGCAAAACGACGATTTTTTAAGGAAAAAAGGACTATGTATTTGAGAGATTCGAAACCCATGCTCGACAGTATGCACGAGGAGTGCGGCGTATTCGGGGTGTATTCCACGGAAACGCGCGACGTCGCCAACACCGTGTATTACGGCTTGTACGCCCTTCAGCACCGCGGCCAGGAAAGCTGCGGCATCGCCGTCGCGTACGCGAATAAGGTGGAATACTATAAGGGTATGGGCCTGATTCCCGACGTGTTTTCGGGCGGGGCGCTCGCCTCTCTGCCCGAGGGGGATATCGCCGTCGGGCACGTGCGCTATTCGACGACGGGCGCAAGCCTGCTGGTCAACGCCCAGCCCATCGTATTTACGGGCAAATGCGGTAAAATGGCCCTCGCGCACAACGGCAACCTCACCAACACGGACGAGCTTCGCGCCGATCTCATCGCGGATAACGCCGTCTTTCAGACGACGATCGATTCGGAAGCGATGGCGATGCTCATCAACAAGTATTCCGACGGCGACATCGTGCGCGGCGTGCTTAAGGCGTGCGAGTGCTTCAAGGGCTCGTACGCGCTGGTGGTGATGACGGCGGATAAGCTGATCGCCGTGCGCGACCCCTACGGTATCCGCCCCCTCTGCGTGGGCGAACTGATGGACGACGTGGTGGTGGCCTCCGAAAGCTGTGCGCTCGACGCCGTGGGCGCCAATTTCCTCCGCGACGTGGAGCCGGGGGAGGTGCTGGTGGTGGACAGCTCGGGCATGCATTCCTATCATATGGAATGTAAAAAGAAATGCAAGAGCGCGGCATGTATTTTCGAGTGGGTGTATTTCTCCCGTCCTGACAGTATTCTGGACGGCGGCAGCGTCTATCAGACCCGCATGCTGGCGGGAAAAATCCTCGCGGAAAACTATCCCGTGGACGCGGACATCGTTTCGGGCGTGCCCGATTCCGCCCTCGTCGCGGCGAGAGGCTATTCGCAGGCGTCGGGAATCCCGTACGTCGAGGCGCTGGAAAAAAACCGCTACGTCGGCAGAACCTTCATTCAGCCCGACCAGAAGATGCGCGAAAACAGCGTCAACGTCAAAATGAACCCCTTGCGGGCAAATATTCAGGGCAAGCGGCTGGTGCTGATCGACGACTCGATCGTGCGCGGCACCACGTCGAAGCGGATCGTGCGCATGCTGAAAAACGCGGGCGCGAAAGAGGTGCACGTGCGCATATGTTCGCCCGTGATCAAACACCCCTGCCATCTCGGCATCGATATGCAGTCGTACAGCCAGCTGATCGGCGCCAACAAGACGGAAAAAGAAATCTGCGAGTATCTCGGCGCGGATTCGCTGAAATATCTGACGGTGGAACAGCTGGTGGAAAGCTGCAAAGACGCGAAAATCGGGTTCTGCCTCGGCTGTTTCAACGGGGAATATCCCTACAGCCTGGAGGGCTATAAACCCAGCAAATTCAAATTTGAATAAAATAAAGACAATAGAAAAGAGGAGAAAAAGGCATGGCAATTTCCTACAAAGACAGCGGCGTAGATGTGACGAGGGGCTATAAAGCGGTGGATCTGATGAAAAAGTACGTCAAGACGACGTATAACGATAACGTGCTCGGCGACATCGGATCGTTCGGCGGATTTTACTCGATTTCGGGCGAGAAGCTGGAGGAGCCCGTTCTGGTGGCGGGCACCGACGGCGTGGGCACCAAGCTCAAGTACGCCTTTCTGCTTGAAAAACACGACACGATCGGCATCGACGCGGTGGCGATGTGCGTCAACGACATCGTCTGCCAGGGCGCGAAGCCGCTTTTCTTCCTCGATTATTACGCCTGCGGGCGGCTGTATCCCGAAGCGGAGGCGCAGGTGGTGAAAGGAATCGCGGAAGGCTGCCGTCAGGCGGGTTGCGCGCTCATCGGCGGGGAAACGGCCGAAATGCCGGGCTTTTATCCCGACGGGGAATACGATCTCGCGGGCTTTGCCGTCGGTATCGTCGATAAAAAGAAGGTCATCAACGGAAAAAATATTCAAGCGGGCGACGTACTGCTGGGGATTAAATCCAGCGGAATTCACTCCAACGGCTATTCGCTGGTGAGAAAGCTGTTCGGCGACAGCGACAGGGCGGAGCTGGAAAAGTACGACGAGCGGCTCGGCGCTTCTCCCGCCGAAGTGCTACTTACCCCGACGAAAATTTATGTCAGGAGCATTTTGACGCTGGTCGCAAAGGTACCCGTAAAGGGAATCGCGCACATCACGGGCGGCGGATTTATCGAAAATATTCCGCGTATTTTCCCCGAGGGGATCGGCTGCGAAATCGATAAAAATTCGTACGAAGTCCCCGCGGTGTTCCGCGTGATGCAGGAGCGGGCGGGCATTTCCGACGAGCAGATTTACAACACCTTCAATATGGGTATCGGCATGGTCGTATGCGTCTCTCCCGAAAACGCGGCCGCGGCGGCGGCTTCGCTGAAAGAAAGCGGCGAAGAGGTGGTTGTGCTGGGCAGGACGACGGAAGGCAAGGGCGTGACGCTGAAATGAAAAAGATAGCCGTGTTCGCTTCGGGCGGCGGGACGGACCTTCAGTCGGTCATCGACGCCAACGAGCGGGAAAAATTTTGCGAGATCAAATACCTGGTGGCTTCGAAAGAGGGGATAGGCGCGATCGAACGCGCGAAAAAGGCGGGCATCGAAACGGCCGTGTTTTCCAAAAAGGACTATCCCTCTTTGGAGGAGCTTTACGAAAGGCTTGCGGCTTTTCTCAAGGCGGGCGGCGTGGATTATATCGTGCTGGCGGGCTGGCTGAAAATTATCCCCGCAAGCTTCATCGAGGCTTTTAAGGATAAAATCATCAACATTCACCCTTCGTTGATTCCGTCCTTCTGCGGCAAGGGCTTTTACGGGCTGAAGGTGCACGAAGCGGCGCTCGGGTACGGGGTGAAGGTGAGCGGCGCCACCGTCCACTTTGTGGAAGCGGACGTCGATGCGGGCGCGATCGTCATGCAGCGCGCGGTTTCGATAGAGGACGGCGACACGCCCGAAAGCCTTCAGGCGCGCGTGCTGAAAGCGGAACACGAAATTCTGCCCTTATGCGTAAAATTGTTATGTGAAGGAAGGATTGCAAAAGAGGGACGTAAGGTTTATATCCGCTGAGACTGCGGAAAAAGGGCGTAAGGCTTGCAGCTGTCGTTTGGGGAAAGAGAAAAGAGGGGAATAAATGGACGAGAAGAAAAGCGCGGCCTACTTGAGAGAAAAACGCATCGCTTTAGATTTGACTTTGAGCGAGCTCGCGGAAAAGGTGGGCGTGGACGCGTACGACGTATCGTGTTGGGAGGCGGGATTTTTTCCCGAAGCGAAATACCTTCTGCCCCTTTCTCGGGCTCTCGGCGTCAGCGTCGAGGAGATTTTGAAGGGCGCGGACGAACCTCCCGAGACCTTTTCTGCGCCGCGCGCTTCAGGAGTGCTTCCCGAGGCGCACCCTGCGGGGCAAGGCGCTTCTACGCCGACCTCTCCCGGACTTGCGGAGCAGTCCGCTCCTGCGCCGCAGGCTTCTCCCCGACCCGTTGAAAAGATTTCCGTGCCCGCGGCCGAAAAAGCCGCGGCGAAAGCGGAGGCTGAAGCGCTTTCGGACGAAACGCCGTCAAACCCTTCCCCGTCGCGCCGCAGGGAAGAAAAGAGCTATTACGAGAAGCTGCACGAGAAAATGGAGGATATTGATTTCGCCGCCGAAACGTATCCGTCGGGACAGAACGGTTTTTCCGCGTGGGAGCGCAAGTTCGGTTATATTCTGTGTTCGGCGTTTATCGTCATTCTATTATTGATCCGCATTTCGGGATTGATCGGTTATATAAACCGCGACAGAGAGGTGACGGCGGAAAACTATACCGAATATGTCGGGGTTTCCGTTAACAGCATAAGCAACTTTAATCCGCAGGAATACGACGTGACGGTGACGGCGAAAAAGAAGATCACCAATTTTCGGATGACGGTGGAAGTTTTTTTTCACAATCCGTTTAACGGTCTGTACGGAAAGGATTCGGAGGATATCTCAAAAACGGTGAATTTCAGCATTGCCGTTATAGAAAGCGGAGAAACGGTTACCGAAAGAATAACGCTTGAGAAAATAATGTTTGACAGAAGGTTTGAAGTGATTTCCGTTTCGGGAGGGCTCGACTGATGGGCAACGACGAGAGAAAAAAGAGTTTGCGGCTGATGGTCTGTTTGTCCGTCACGGCGATCGCGGGCGCGGTGAGTATTTGTATCGACGGGGCGTTTGAGCTTTTAATTCTTTATGTAATTTGTATGGGCGTATCTATTCCTGCGCTGTATTTCAATTATTCGCTTTGCAAGTGGGAAAACAGGTGGCATTCGGTTTGGAACGAGCGCAACGCCTGCGACGGTGAGCCGAGCGAGTTCCGCCTGAATATGGGGAAGTTTGGGGAATGGACGGCGTTTATTATCGGCTTGATCGTGGCAATTATCGCCGCTGTCGCGGGATAATACAAAAATATATAATAAAGTAAAAAACACGGAATAATCGGCAGATTTTTCGAGGGGAATATGCCGTCGATGTATCGTTTTGGCGAGCGTCGGGATTGCGGCGATTGCCGTGCTGATTTTCGCCTTTGCAAAATTGTTTCAAGGATAAAGGAGCTGTTATGAATATTCTGGTGATCGGAAACGGCGGCAGGGAACACGCCGTTATACAGGCGCTGAAAAAGTCGCCGAAAGCGGAAAAAATTTACGCCATGAAGGGCAATGCGGGGATTGCGGAGCTTGCCGAGCCGGTAGATGTCGATTACTGCGATATCGGGGCGGTGGGCGATTGGCTGGACGCGCACAAGGACGTGGGCTACACGGTGATCGCGCCCGACGACCCGCTGGCGCTCGGTCTGGCGGACGAGCTGGAGAAACGCGGACACAGAGTGTTCGGGCCGAACAAGCGTGCGGCGGAAATCGAGGCGAGCAAGGCGTTTTCCAAGGGATTGATGAAAAAATATAACATTCCCACGGCCGCCTATGAGATATTCGACGAGTATGAAAAGGCGCTCGGCTACGTCCGCGGCCACGCTCTGCCCCTGGTGCTCAAGGCGGACGGGCTGGCTTTGGGAAAGGGGGTATTGATCTGCCGCACGTTGAGCGAAGCGGAGGAAGGGCTGAAGGAGATTATGCTGGACAAAAAGTTCGGCGCGGCGGGAAATAAGGTTGTCGTGGAGGAATTCCTCGAGGGGCCCGAAGTGTCCGTGCTGGCGTTTACCGACGGCAAGACGATCGTGCCCATGGCGACGAGCTGCGACCATAAGCGGGCGTTCGACGGGGACGAGGGTTTGAATACGGGCGGCATGGGTACCTTTTCTCCCGCGCCCTTTTACGGAGAAAAGACGGCGAAGGAAGTGAGGGAAAAGATCATGCTTCCCACCGTAGCCGCCATGAACGCCGAGGGCAGGCCCTTTAAGGGCGTCCTGTATTTCGGATTGATGAAGACGAAGGACGGCATGAAGGTCATCGAATACAACGCGCGCTTCGGCGACCCCGAAACGCAGGTGGTGCTGCCCCTGCTCAAGACCGACCTTTTGGAGATTTTCGAGGCGGTGACGGACGAGCGGCTCTCCGAAATAAAAATCGAATGGGAGGCGGGCGCGTGCGTGTGCGTGGTGCTGGCGAGCGGCGGTTATCCCGTGAAATACGAGAAAGGAAAGGAAATCTCCGTGGGCGAGTTGGACGCGGACGTCGTTTTGTGTCACGCGGGGACGAAACGGAAAGACGGAAAGCTGGTGACGGACGGCGGACGGGTTTTGGGCGTGTGCGCCAAGGGCGCGACGATTGAGGAGGCGAGGCAAAAGGCCTACCGGAACGTGGAAAAAATCCGTTTCGAGGGCATGCATTACCGAAAGGATATCGGGATAAAATACCGCGATATCCCTAAGCAATAAAACAAATGACGGGCGAGACGAGGAGATATATGATTTACAGAATTTTTGTGGAAAAAAAGGACAACGTACAGGCGAAAAAGGAAGCGGCGGACATCGAAACCCTTTTGGGTATCCATGCGCGGGACTTCCGTCTCATTCTCCGCTACGACGTGGAGGGCTTGAGCGAGGAGGAATTGCAGGCCGCGCTGGGAACGGTGTTTTCGGAGCCGCCCGTGGATAAGGTCTTTCTCGAAAGGATAGAGATCCCCGCGGAGTATAAGGTTTTTGCGGTAAGCTATCTGACGGGACAGTACGACCAGCGTGCGGACAGCGCGGCTCAGTGCGTTCAGCTTCTGACGAAAAAATCCCGTCCGCTGGTGAAATGCGCGAAAATTTATGCGGTGAAAGGGGTTACGGACGAGGAGCTGGAGAAGATTAAAAAGCACCTCATCAACCCTGTGGAGAGCGAGGAGGTCACGCTGGAAAAGCCCTCGACGCTGGCGCGCGAAACGCTTGAAAGCGCGGACGTGAAGGACGTGGAAGGCTTTGTCGATATGTCCGACGAGGAGATCGCCGCCTATCATAGACAAATCGGGTTTGCGATGAGCACGGCCGACCTCGCCTTTGTGCGCGACTATTTCAAAACAGAGGGCAGAAATCCCACGGAGACGGAGCTGAAGGTCATCGATACCTATTGGTCGGATCACTGCCGCCATACCACGTTTGCCACCGAGCTGAAGAACATAAAAATCACCTCGGAAAACCGTTCGGTGGAGAAAGCGTATCATCTCTACGAGGAACTGTACGAAGAAATCAACGGCACGCGGCCCAATAAGTATCCCTGCCTCATGGATCTGGCGACGATCGCGGCGAAAAAGCTGAAAAGGGACGGCAAGCTGGACAATCTCGATATTTCCGACGAAATCAACGCCTGCTCGATTTGTATCGACGCGGAGATAGACGGAAAGACGGAAAAATATCTCGTGATGTTCAAAAACGAGACGCACAACCACCCGACGGAAATCGAGCCGTTCGGCGGTGCGGCGACCTGTCTGGGCGGCGCGATCCGCGATCCCTTGAGCGGCAGAACGTACGTCTATCAGGCGATGCGCGTGACGGGCGCCTCCGATCCCCGCGAGAAGCTGGAGGATACGCTTGCGGGCAAGCTGCCCCAGCGCGCGATTACGCAGAGGGCGGCGGCGGGCTTCTCCTCCTATGGCAATCAGATCGGCCTGGCGACGGGAATCGTCGATGAAGTATATCACGAGGGCTATAAAGCGAAACGTCTCGAAACGGGATTCGTCGTGGGCGGCGCAAAGCGGGATATGGTCTGCCGCGAAGCGCCCGCGGCGGGGGATATCATTCTGCTGTTGGGCGGTGAAACGGGCCGCGACGGATGCGGCGGCGCGACGGGCTCCTCCAAGGCACACGACGCCCGTTCGGTGGAAACGTGCGGCGCGGAGGTTCAAAAGGGCAATCCCTTGACGGAAAGAAAGCTTCAGCGGCTGTTCATGAACCCCGAAGTTACGCGCAAAATCAAAAAATGCAACGATTTCGGCGCGGGCGGCGTCTCCGTGGCGATCGGCGAACTCGCCGACGGATTGACCATCGACCTCGATAAAGTGCCCAAGAAATACGAGGGCCTGTCGGGCACCGAGCTTGCCATTTCCGAATCGCAGGAGCGCATGGCGGTGGTTGTGGCCGAGAAGGACGCGGAAGCGTTTATCGCTTTGGCCGCCGAGGAAAATCTCGCCGCCACGCCCGTCGCAATGGTCACGGATACGGGCCGTATGAAAATGCTGTTCAAGGGTCGGCCGATCGTGGATATTTCCCGCGAATTTCTGGATACCAACGGCGTAAAGCAGACGGCGGACGCGGAAATCGGCGATAAGGTCACCCATTGGTTCGACGAAAAGGAAGCGGATTTCGCCGAGAGAACGAAGGAGGTGCTCTCCGATCTCAACGTCTGTGCGAAGAAGGGACTTTCGGAAACCTTCGACTCGACGATCGGCGCGCGCACGGTGTATATGCCCTGGGGGGGAAAAAATCAGCTGACCCCCGCGATTGCCATGGCCGCGAAGATCTGCGGCGGCGAAACGGACGTGTGCACGGTTTCGGCTTACGGCTACTCGCCCTATCTCATGGAAACGAGCCCGTTTATCGGGGCGATCTATTCGATTGTGGCGTCCGTTTCCAAGGTCGTCGCGGCGGGCGCCGATTATACGGATATCCGTCTGACCTTGCAGGAATTTTTTGAACGGATGACCCCCGATCCCAAGGCATGGGGCGTCCCCGCAAGCGCGCTGCTCGGAGCGGTGTATGCGCAGATGGGGCTGGGGCTGGGCGCGATCGGCGGCAAGGACAGCATGAGCGGCACTTTCGAAAATATCCACGTTCCGCCCACCCTCATTTCTTTCGCGCTTGCGCCCGCAAAGGCGAGCGGACTTATTTCCAACGTCTTGAAGGGCGGCGAAAAGCTGTGGCAGCTGCCCGTTCCCAAGGACGATCAGAGCGTGCCCGACTTCGAAAAGCTGAAGGCGATGTATTCGGAAGTGCATAAGAATATCGCAAACGGGAATATTACTTTTGCGACCGTCGCGGAAAACGGCGGCGCGGGCGCGGCCGTGATCAAGAGTGCGCTGGGCAACGGCGTCGGGGTGTATTTCAAGGAGAATGCGGGGGCGCTCTACCGCGAATGTTACGGCGATCTGATCGTCGCGCTGAAGGACGAAACCGCGCTTTGCGGCTGCGTCGAAAAGAGGTATATCGGCGAAGCGAACGGCAGCGGCGAGTTTGTCTGCGGCGGGGAAGCCGTATCGGTGGAGGAAGCGGTGAACGCTTACCTGTCCCCCCTGGAGAGCGTTTTTGCCACGACGGCTGAGGCGGCCGGAAAAGCAGAAGGCTGCGATTTTACCGCCGAGAAGAAATACGAAAATATCTCCGCGAAAGCCGCGAAGCCGCGCGTGTTTATTCCCGTTTTCCCGGGGACGAACTGCGAACTCGACACGGCGCGGAAATTCCGCCTCGCGGGCGCGGAGCCCGAGATTGTCGTCGTCAAAAACCGTTCCGCCTCCGATATCGAGGAGAGCGTAAAAGCGATTGCCGCGGCTATCGGGCGGGCGAACATCATCGCTTTCCCGGGCGGATTTTCGGGCGGCGACGAGCCGGACGGTAGCGGTAAATTTATCGCCACGACTTTCCGCAATCCCTATATTGCCGAACAGATTGCCCGCCTTTTGAACCAGCGCGACGGTCTGATTTTGGGGATTTGCAACGGCTTCCAGGCGCTCATCAAGCTGGGGCTGGTGCCTTACGGGCAGGTGACGGATATGACGGCGGATTCCCCGACCCTCACCTACAACAACATTTCGAGACACGTTTCCACGCTTGTGAATATCCGCGTGGCGTCCAACCTGTCTCCCTGGCTGTCTGCCTGCAAGGTGGGCGAGGTGTATAAAGTGCCCGTTTCCCACGGCGAAGGCAAAATTGTGGCGCCCGCTGCGGCTTTGGAGCAAATGCGGGAAAGAGGGCAGATTGCGACGCAGTACGCCGATCTTTCGGGACGGCCGACCATGATTTCGCCGTATAACCCCAATGGCTCGATGTGGGCGATCGAAGGGATCACCTCCCCCGACGGAAGGGTATTCGGCAAAATGGGTCACTCCGAACGCACTGGCGAAAATCTTTATAAAAACGTCGAAGGCAATTTCGATATGAGGATTTTCGAAAGCGGCGTCAGATATTTCAAATAACAAGCCGATTAAAAATTATAAAAATAAGAACCGAAAACTTGTGCCGGCTTCCCGCTGCGAAGAGAGCGGAGCGGGAGAAAGCGGCAGACGATCAAAGGATCGAGAGAATAGAGAAAAGAAAAAGGAAAAGCGTTTTCCGTATCATCCGACGGAAGAATGGAAGCGAAGCGGAAAACGGCGGGATATAAAAAATGATTGATTTGCATACTCATATATTGCCCGGTATCGACGACGGGGCCGCCGACGAAGGCGTTTCGGCGGAACAGCTGGAAAGTCTTGCGGCGCAGGGCGTGGATAAAGTGGTGTTTACTTCCCATTATTACGGCAGAAAGCGCAGCCCGAGACAGTTTCTCGAGGCTCGCGCGGCTGCATTCGAGCGAATCAAGGGGAGCGTTCCCCGCGGAACGGAGGCGTGCCTCGGCGCGGAGGTGCATTTTTCGCTTCAGACGGCGGCTTCCAACGAGGCTTTGTGCTCGCTGGCGATCGGCGATACGCGTTATATGTTGACGGAGCTTCCCTTTGCGTCCGATTGGAACCGCGGCCTTTGGCGGCGGCTGGAGGATTTTATCGCGGATACCGATTATGTGCCCGTAATCGCGCATGTGGAGCGATATGACGAGGCTCGGAAGAAGCCCGCTCTGCTCAGCGAGCTTGTGGAGATGGGGTGTCTTTTGCAGGTAAACACGCGCGCATTTCTCGAAAAATCGACCAAGGGAATGGCCTTCGCCTTGCTCGACCACGGGCTGGTGCATTGTCTCGGCACGGATACGCACAACCTGGACGACCGTGCGCCCGTCTATGCAGAGGCGAAAGAGGCGATCGAGGAAGCGGGCTTCGGCGACCGTTTCGAGCGGATTCAGGAAAACATGGCCGCTCTGCTTGAAGACGAAAGGATAAAAGCGGAGCGGGCGAAACCCGTCAGGAGATTTCTGACGAGGTATTATTGACGGCCCGACGGCCGGAAGGGAGGGGCAGGGAAGAGATGAAAGCGGAAAACAGGCACCGTATTTTACAGGTTGTCCTCACCCTTTTGACGTTGCTCCTCATCGGTTGGATATTTTCCAATTCGCTGAAAACGGCGTCCGAATCCTCCTCGCAAAGCTCTAAAGTGAGAGTCTGGATACAGACCTTTTTCGACGCGCTTTTTCCCGGCGGCGGAATCGAGGTGAGCGGGCATATTATCCGCAAGGTGGCGCACTTTTCCGAATATGCGCTGCTGGGGCTGATGCTCTATCTCACCTGTCGCGCTTATACGGCGAAAAAGCTTTGGCTGTGGATACCCGCTTTTGTCGGGCTCGTCGTGCCTTTTTGCGACGAAGGACTGCAGTTTTTTTCGGAGGGCAGAGCTCCCGCGCTGACCGACGTCGGGATAGACGTTTCGGGCGCGGCGTTCGGCATGCTCTGCGGCTGGGGCGCGGTTTATGTCGTCTGCGCGATTGTCCGCAGGCGGTCGCGCAAACGCGCCGAAAAAAACGCCTGAATACATAAAATCCCGTAAAGCGCGCATACTGAAGGGTATGAAAAAGCAGATAAGATTAAAGAGCGCGGCGCTGTGTTCGGTCGTCGTGCTTTCCCCGCTCCTCTTCAACGCAGCCTCCTTGGGCGGGCTCAAGGACATCGCAGAGCCCTATCTGGGCACCTACGAATGTGAACAAATCTTTGTCGGCGACGAGGAAAAGACGGATAAATTCGATTATGTGCGTCTCGAGCTGAAGCCGAAAGGGGAAATGAAATTATTCTTTAAGGAAAAGGGCGGGCTTAAAAGCGAAGCGGAGGCTCGTTACACCTACGACACCGAGAAGAACGTTTTGACGATTTACGCAAACGTGGCGGGCGCGGAAAAAAAGAAACAGTTTCCTGTCAAAAAGGGAACGATCGACGTTTCCGTTCGCTACGGCGGCAAAATGCTGATGATGAAGTTTGTGCGGAAGTGAGAGAGAAAGCCGCCGAAGAAATCGCAGTAAAATAAACCGTGGTAATAGCGGGTGGCCGAAAAAGCGGCAATAAAAGTCGCTGAAGATATCGAAGCGGGTGGCCGAAAAAGCCGTAACAAAGGCAGTTACGGAAATAACAGCGTAAGTAACCGAAAAAATCGCAACAAAATAAACCGTGGAAATGACGGCGCCAGCGGCCTCGAAAATAACAACCGAATACACCGAAAGAAATACGGCGGACCCCCGACGCGGAAGCGTTTGACGGGCCCGCTTTTTTGAAAAGAAAATACAAACAAATGTTTGAAAATGCTTGCCGTATATCGAAAATTATGCTACAATAGAGATGCTATGGAAAAGGTGCTCACTCCCGACCAGGAGAACGCGGAAAAATTAATAAAGGAATGGTTTTTCAACACCGACAATCTCGTATTTGTTCTGGCGGGGTACGCGGGCACGGGAAAGACTTTCCTGATCGACCGTATCGTTCGGGAATCGCTGCATCTCAAGGCGGGGACGGAAGCGGTATTCGTGACGCCGACGGGAAAGGCGGCCACGGTGCTCATCAAAAACGGCACGGTGGCGGGCACGGTGCACAGCCTTATATATACCCGCAACGAGGACGACCTCGACGTGGACGAAAACGGGGAAATCGTCGAAAGAGAAACGCTTTCTTTCACCAAAAAGGAGAAAATCGACGAAAAAATTCGACTTATTATTGTCGATGAGGCGTCCATGATCGGCGAGGACGTTCTGCGGGATCTTTTAAGTTTCGGCGTCAAATGTCTGTTTTCGGGGGATAACGCCCAGCTTCCGCCCGTCAACGGCACCTGCGGTCTGCTGAAAAATCCCGATTATATGCTGACGGAAATCGTGCGGCAGGCGGAGGATAATCCCATTATCCGTCTGGCGACCCTTGCGCGGGAGGGCAAGACGATCCCCTACGGAAATTACGACGACAAGGTGTGCGTGGTGGGACGGAATTTCCTTTCGGCGGCGGAACGCAAGCGCATTTTTTTGAAGGCCGACCAGATTATCTGCGGCAGAAATAAGACGCGCGCGGCGCTCAACCGCGAGATTCGCGGCTATAAGGGAATTCCCGAGGACGCGCTTTTGCCCGTGGAGGGCGAAAAGCTTATCTGTACGCTGAACGATTGGGAAAAGCCGCTGGACAAGTCGGGAAACTTCCATCTCGTCAACGGAATCATCGGGACGGGAACGAATATCCGCGAAAGCATGGACTATCTGGCGTCCATGGATTTCAAGGCGGACTTCGCGGAGGAAAGCGTGCGGGTGCCTTTCGATACCGCCGTGTTCACCGAGGGGCGGTATGCGCACGGCTACGGCGACAGGGCGGTGAAGCTGGCGGACGGGACGATCGTCCACGAAAACAATTTCGCGCTTTTGCATAAGCTGAAATCGGTGTCGGAAGAACCCATCTGCCGTTTCGAATTTGCCTATGCCGTCACCTGCCATAAGGCGCAGGGCTCCGAATTCGATTTCGTCGTCGTGTTCGACGAATCGTGGGCATTCGGCGGCGAGCGAAACCGCTGGCTCTACACCGCCGTCACGCGCGCGAGGAACAAGCTGTTGATTGTCCGCTGAAAAGCGCTTGACGGGAGAAACGCGCTTTTGATATAATAGAGTCGAAAACTTACGAAAAGGAATAGAAAATGGACGTATTTTCCCGCACGGAACTGCTTTTGGGGCAGGCAGGTATGGAACGGCTGAAAAAAGCGCGCGTCGCGGTGTTCGGGCTGGGCGGCGTCGGCGGCTATGCGGCGGAGGCGCTCGCCCGTAGCGGCGTAGGGGCGCTCGATCTCGTGGATAACGACAGCGTGTCCGAGACGAATATCAACCGTCAGATCGTCGCGCTTTTGAGTACGGTGGGAAAGCGCAAGACGGAAGCGGCCGCGGCGCGGATCAAAGACGTCTCGCCCGCGTGCGCCGTACGCTGTTTCGACCTTTTCGTGACGGACGAAACCGTAAGCGCGTTTCGTTTTGCCGACTATGATTACGTGATTGAGGCGATCGACACCGTATCGGGAAAACTGTCGATCGTCAAGGCGTGCGCCGCCGCGAAAACCCCGATCGTCAGCTGTATGGGCGCGGGAAACAAGCTCGACCCGACCGCTTTCGAGGTGACGGATATCTATCGGACAAAGGTTTGCCCTCTGGCAAAGGTTATGCGCAAGCTCTGCCGCGAGAACGGCATTGAGCGCCTGAAGGTCGTCTATTCGAGGGAAATCCCCATTGCCGCGGCGCAATCGGAGACGGCCACAAAACGCGAAGGCGCGTATAAACCGCGGGTGCCGGGAAGCGTGGCGTTTGTGCCCTCCGTGGCGGGGCTGATTGCGGCGGGAGAAGCAGTTAAGGCGATTGCGGGCGTCTATGGAAACGGAATAGACCGCTCCTGAAAGTGACCGAAGAGGATAACGTATGCCCAAGGAATTGGAAAGGTATAAACAGATCGAGCGTTCGATCATCACCACTTACCGCAAGACGATCTGGTCGCCGTTTGTGCTGGCGGTAAAAAAATATCACCTCATCGACGAGGGGGATAAAATCGCCGTGTGCATTTCGGGGGGCAAGGACAGCATGCTGCTGGCGAAGCTCATGCAGGAGCTGCATCGCCACAGCGAGGTAAATTTCGGCCTCGTATTTTTGGTGATGGACCCCGGATATAACGCGGCCAACCGAAAAAGAATAGAGGAAAACGCCGCCCTCCTGCAAGTGCCCGTCGAGATTTTCGAAACGGACGTCTTTGCGGCGTCGAGCGCGGCGGGCGGGGATTCTCCCTGCTATCTCTGCGCGCGCATGCGGCGGGGATATTTATACGCGAAAGCAAAGGAATTGGGGTGCAACAAGATCGCGCTGGGGCACCACAAGAGCGACGCGATCGAAACGACGTTGATGGCCATGCTGTACGGCGGGCAGATCCAGGGCATGCTGCCGCGCATCAAAAGCACAAATTTCGAGGGCATGGAGCTGATCCGTCCCCTCTATTGCGTCCTCGAAGAGGATATTTTGCGCTGGAAGGAATATAACGGGCTGAGCTTTATCGCCTGCGCCTGCAAATTTACCGAAGTGACGGTTGCGGAAACGCCCGCCTTTTCCGCGCGAAAGCGCGTAAAGGAGTTGATTGCGGCATTGAAAAAAGAAAATCCCAACGTGGAGAACAATATTTTTCAGAGCATACACAACGTGCAGCTGGACACCATGGCAGGGTATAAACAGGCGGGAACGGAACATTCCTTTTTAGAGAAATTCGGGATAAACGGAGGACGGAAAGAAAAGTGAACGAAGAGGAGAGACAGTGGCGAAACCGTTTTTCGGAGCTTGCCGAACGCGCTTACGCACGGGGCAGGTATGAGTTTACCGACTTCCTTTCCCTCGCCGAGGTACAATATTTATATTCTGCCGAAAAGGAGCTCGCTTATGCGGGCGTCGCCCTTTGGGGCGGTTACGAGGGCGCGGAGAGACAAATAGCGGGGTTTGGAAACTGCGCCTATGAGGCGGCGTTTCCCGTCTGCTGTCTGAAAATAACGCCGACAAACGCAAAATTTGCCGAGGAGCTTACCCATCGCGATTATCTGGGCGCTTTGGTCAATCTCGGGCTCGAACGTTCCACGCTGGGCGATATCCTGCCCGTCCGCGGCGCGGCGTATGTCTATTGCTTAAGCAAGGTTGCGCCGTTTATCGCGGAAAATCTCAAACGGATACGCCATACCGACGTCGCCTGCGTCCCCACGGCGGAACAGGTATCCGCCAAAAAGGAAAAGACGGAGGAGACGCTGTTTCTCTCCTCTCCGCGGGCGGACTGCGCGGTGGCCGCGGTCTATCGCCTTTCGCGCGGCGACGCGGAGGCATATTTCGAAGCGGAGCGCGTATTTATCAACGGCAGACTTTGCACGCGGCCGTCCAAAGAGCTGGAGCAAGGCGACGGAGTGACGGTACGGGGCAAGGGGCGGTTTGTATTTGCCGAAATATTCGGCGAAAGCCGTAAAGGGCGGCTGAGGTGCAGAATCGAAAAGGACGGGTAAAAGCTTTTGACGGCGGAGCCGTAAAGGGCGTGAAGCCTTAAAAATCGTCGAAAATATATCGAATAAAAGCCTGCCGCAAAAATGCGCGGCAGGCTTTTTATATGCGGAGAGAGATTAGCGTTTTTTCCGATATTCGGAGGGGGAAACGCCGTATTGCTTTTTGAAGCTCTTGGAAAAGTAAAGGGAATCCGTAAACCCCGTCTGAAAAGCGATCTCTTTCACCGACAGCTCCGAATTTAACAAAAGATCGAGTGCCTGTTCCATGCGGATATCGCACAGATACTTTTTCAGGGAAATATGCGTTTCCTTTTTGAAGATCGAACAGAGATAAGAGTGGCTGAGATTAATCATAAAGGACAGGTCCTCTATTTTGAAATCGGGATTGGCATAATTGATGAAGATGAGATTTTTTATTTTTTCGATATAGTCGGAGGTTTCCGTGCGGGCTGCGGTATTTTTGGGCTGGCGTTCGCCCGCTATATGCGCCGTCAGTTCGAAAAAGAAAGCAAACATTTTTTCTTTGGAGGTGGTGACGCCCGTGTTATTGGAAAAAAACGAATTGGCCAACGCCTTGACCCTGTCGGGCGACTCGCAGCGATAAACGGGGCTTTCTCTCGTAAAAAGGAGGTCTTTCATGTAGTCTCCCACAAGACTGCCCGTAAGGATAAACCAAAAATATTTCCACGGATCGGAGGGAACGGCATAATATTTATGCGGCTGATAGGGAGAGATAAAAAACATATCGTTTTCTTGCAGATCGTATTTTTTATCGTCGATAAACAGCGTCCCGCGGCCGTTTAAGATAAAATGGAGAGTAAAATAATCCTGCTTCCGCGTATAGAGTAGCGGGGGAATATTTCTGAGGTCGTGAAGTCCTATTTCGGAGATATTCAGCTCCGTAAACGGTGAACGGTAATTCCTTAACACATTTTTTTCCGGAAAATGGTAGATACCCACTGTAAAACCTCCCGAACTCTTTTTTTTATTATAACAGATAAAACATGGTTTTGCAAATAAATCACAATAAAAAATTCCATATTAATCATAAAAAAATTTATAGACTTCCCAATCGTAGTATGATAGAATAAAATTGCGGTAAAGATAGATGCCGCAGAGAAAAAAGCGTTTCCGTCTCGGAAGCGTCAGAAAAAGCCCAAGGAAGGGTATCCTTCTGTTTTGCGTTGCAAAACAGACAAACGTTGAGAGGAGCGAATTATGGAAAGCAAGATAAAAGTAGGCGTAATCGGTTTGGGCAGCCGCGGTTCGTCCATGCTCAAAAGCGTCCTGCTGAAAAATACGGAAATCGAAGTCGCGGCGGTGTGCGACGTATATCGTGACCGCGTGGAAGAAACGGCGAAGCTCGTTGCCGAAACGTACGGCAGGGAGCCGTCAAAGACCCTCGATTACCGTGAAGTGACAAAAAATGCGGCGATCGAGGCGGTGTTTGTGTTTACCGACTGGTCAACGCATATCGGCATCGCGATGGACGCTATGGAGCGCGGCAAGGCGGTGGCCATGGAAGTGGGATGCGCCTATTCCGTGCGGGAATGCTGGGATCTCGTGCGGACATACGAACGGACAAAGTCGCCGTTTATGATGCTGGAAAATTGTTGCTTCGATAAAGACGAGCTGATGGTCACAAATATGGTGCGACGGGGAAAGCTGGGGACGGTTGTTTATTGCTCGGGCGCGTACGGGCACGATTTGAGAGAAGAGATCGCGGACGGATATAAAAACCGACATTATCGCAAGGATAATTACCTGCACCGAAACTGCGAAAATTATCCCACGCACGAGCTGGGACCCATCGCAAAGATTCTCGACATCAACCGCGGAAACCGCATGCTGTCTTTGGTTTCGTTTGCGAGCAAGGGCGTCGGAATGCGCGAATACATAAAGGAAAAACGTCCCGAAGAATATTCGGACGGGCTTGTTTACCGCCAGGGAGACGTCGTGACGACCTTGATCAAGTGCGCCAACGGCGAGACGATCCGGCTGAAGCTGGATACCACGCTGCCGCGGCGTTACGACCGGGAATTTACCGTCCGCGGCACGAAGGGGAACTTCAAACAGACGCTGGAAGCCGTGTTCCTCGACGGTGACGACGAGTGGGCAACGCCCGAAAAAGTGATAAACAACAGGGAAAAGTACGCGGAATATTTGCCTCCCGTCTGGAAGAATATGACGGAGGAGGCCAAGCAATCGGGGCACGGAGGCATGGACGGCATTACGGTGGGCGAATTTATCCGGGCGCTGAAAACGGGCGGCGAGATGCCCGTCGATGTATATGACGCGGCGGCCTGGATGAGTATAAGCGCGCTCAGCGAGGAATCCATCGCAACGGGATGCGTCGTGCCCGTCCCCGATTTCACGGACGGAAAATGGGTCACCCGCAAGTCGAAAGACGTAATAGAACTCGAATGAGCGTCCTGATTTTCTCCATGAAAAAAGACGCTTGAAAAGGGGACGGAATGAGAAATAAAAACGATACAAACGGACTCAACGGCTGGGGAAGATTCAGATATTCGGTATATGAATTTTTCCGCCGCCTCGGCGAGCCCTTTCAAAGAAAAAAGAAAAGCGCGCACATGCGCAATATGAAGCACAGCCTCTGGCTGTTTGCGTATCTGGTGCTCGCTTTGCCCATACTCCATTTCTTTATCTTTTATGTCTATGTCAATTTTGACGGGGTAGCGCTGGCGTTCAAAGACGTCTCCACGGGGGCGCTCACCTTCGGTAATTTCCGTTACGTGTTCAAAGAGCTGGTTTCGGGCGGAAGCGAGATGTTTACGGCCATAAAAAATACGTTTGCCTTTTGGATGCTGGGCTGGATTCTGATGCCGATCAATATACTCGTCAGTTTTTTGCTGTATAAAAAGCTTCCGGGATATAAATTTTTTCAGGTTGTGTTCTTTTTGCCCAGCATCATCGGCGGGGTGGTTTGGATGACGGCATACAAAAATTTTATCATGCCTTCGGGGCCGCTATGCAAAGTTCTGGTCTCGCTCGGGGTTTTTGAAAAGGACGCTGTTCCCGAATTTCTCGCCAATTCGTCCTACGCGCTGAAAGCGGTGCTCTCCTCCAATATCTGGCTGGGAATCCCCGCCAATATGCTGATCTACTGCGGCTCGCTGGCGCGGATTCCGCACGAAATCATCGAGGCGGGAAAGCTCGACGGGGTAGGCTTCTGGCAGGAAATAAGGCATATCACGCTTCCCCTGTTGGGGCCGCTCATCGGTACGCAGGCGGTGCTGAACATCATCGGGATGCTGGGCGCTTCGGGGAATATTCTGCTTTTAACCGAGGGACGGAGCGGCACGACGACCTTGAGTTACTGGTTTTACGATCAGATTGTCGTCGGCGGAAACTATAACGTTCCCGCGGCGATGGGGCTTTTGATGACGTTGTTTACACTGCCTTTCGTATGCGTGGGCAGATGGGTCACCAACAAGATAGAAGATATCGAATATTGAGGGGAGGTAAATATGGAAAAATCCGAAAGTCTTCACGCGGTAAAGGGAAAAAGCGAAAAAATCGTATTTGCCGTCTTTTTCGTCATCTTCTTTCTCTATGCCTTAAGCCTCCTCTATCCGATGGTATGGATGTTTTTTTCTTCCTTGAAAAAGAGTTTGGAATACGAGGCAGGAGATCCGTTCGCTCTGCCCAAGTATTGGAAGTTTGAAAATTACCTCACCAGCTTTCGGACGCTTAAGGTGGGGGAGACGGGATATTTCGGAATGATCTGGAACAGCCTCTGGATCAATGTCCTGTCGATCGCAGAAGGGGTGTTTGTCTCGGCGGCGGTATGCTACGTCGTGGCGAAAATCAGTTTTCCCGGCCGCAAGGTCGTCTATTCCGTAATTATTCTGCAAATGATGCTCCCCATTTACGGCTCGATGGCGCCCGCTCTGCTGTTGAGTAAAAATCTCAACATCTACGATACGCCTTTGCAGGTAATTATTTCTTCTTTGGCCGTGGGCGGCAGTAAGTTTCTTATCCTTCAGGCCTTTTTCAAGGGAATCCCCTGGGAATATGCGGAGGCGGCATACATGGACGGCGCGTCTCACTGGCAGGTATTTGTCAAGATCATGTTTCCGCAGGCGCTGGCGCCGATGATGACGTTTGCCATTACCGATTTTATCGGCGGCTGGAACGATTACATGACGTCGTTGATCTGGCTGCCCAGCTTCCCTACGCTGGCGACGGGGCTGTATAAATATGAAGCGGCGATGATACGTTCGATCAATTATCCCGTGTATTTCTGCGGCGTCATCATTTCCGCGATCCCCGTGCTTACCGTCTTTATCTGCTTCCGCGATACGTTTATGTCAAGCCTGAGCATGGGCGGGCTGAAAGGATAACGAAATTTTTAAGGCGATTTGTTCAAAGCCTACGAAAAAGAAGCTTTGAAAGGGTCGGAGGAAAGATATTTCGACAAGGAGAATTGTTATGAAGAAGACAGTTGTTTTTATGCTGGCCGCCGTTTTGTGCTGTTCGTTTACGGGCTGCACAAAAAAAGTGGATAATTCGGAAAATACCCTGGAGATCGCGTATTACGACGCCGGCTACGGATACGAGTTTATCGAACGGTGGGGCGAAAAGTTTGAGGCGTCGCATCCCGGCGTATCGGTGGTGCTGTCCAAGTCCTCGGACGTCGATCCGAAAGATTTGCTGTCGGCGGGCCCCGGGGGAAATTCCGTCGATCTGTTCATTCACGGAACTGTTTTTAACAGCTACGCCTATATGGGCGAAAAAATGCTGAAGGGCTACGACTGCGTTTTAGAGCCTATCGACGACGTGCTGGAGAGCAAGATCGACGGCGAAACCGTTTACGATCGGTTTATGGACGGTTACGAGCCCAAAAAGGTCAACGGGCATTACTACAGCTTCAGCTGGGCGACGGGCATGACGGGGCTGGTGTATAACGCGACGAAATTCGACCGTGCGGGCTACGAGGTTCCCAATACGACAGACGAGCTTTTGAAGCTGTGCGGCGAGATTAAGGGGGACGGGGAGATTCCTTTCGTTTTTTCTTCCGCTACGGGCTACTGGACGTATCTGCGCAACGTTTGGTATATGCAGTATCAGGGCGTTGACGGCATGATCGATTTCTTTAACGGCATAGACGACGGTTCGTACAGCAGGGATATCTTTTTGCAGCAGGGCAGGCTGGTGTCTCTCGAAACGCTCGACAGCCTGATAAACGCCGAAAAAAAATACAACCATGGCAGCGTGAATACGTTGACGTTTACGCAGGCGCAGGCACAGCTTATTTTAGGCAACGGCCTGATGATGGTCAACGGCGACTGGCTGGAAAACGAGATGAAGAGCGTAGAGGACGAGGACGAAAACAAATATACCTTCAGGATGATGAATACCCCCGTCGTCAGCGCAATCATCGAAAAATGCGAGACGATCGCGGACGATGCCGCGTTGAGCAGGGTGATTGATTATGTGGACGGAAATCTCGACAGAAGCGAAATCGCCGACGTTTCGGACGCGGATATAGCCAGGATCGACGAGGCGAGACATTGCCGCCATTCCATCGGCGGACAGCACACCGTAGGTATCCCCGTCTATGCGACGGCCAAGGAACTCGCCAAGGAGTTTCTCAAATATATGGCGACGGACGAGGCGCAGCAGATCTATATGGATTGCACGTCGGGAAATATGCTCCCCTTTAAGTACGACATAGAAAAAAATGCGGAGCTTTGGGAGAAAAAGAGCGATTACAGCAAATCCATCTACGCCCTTACCGAGGGGGCGATCTATTACGGCGGCGACGGAAACGCTATCAACGGCCTTTCCGACTGGACGGGCGGACGGGAAAATCCCGAAATCTTTTTCACGGCGCAAAACGCGGCCGACCGTAAAACGCCCAAGCAGATTTTCGACGAGGAATACGCCTATTGGACGGTGGAGAAGTGGAACCTTCTCCTGAAATCCGCAGGATTGCTTTGACGGACGAAGACCTCGGGCAAGGAGAATAAAAGATGAGAAAACAAGTGATCAGCGCGGCGCTGTGCGCCATGCTTTTGTTCGGCGCGGGCGGATGCAAGGAAGAAGGCTCCGCGGGGAAGTTGGAGGTTTGGTCCTATACGGCGGCCGAGCGCATTCTGCGGGATAAGGACTATGCGGCTTCGTTCAAAAGGGCGGGGCGGCTGGATATCCTCGCCTGCAAAAACGAGGAGGAGGGCGGACAGCTTATTCTGACGCCCGAAAAGGCGGTAAAAAACTATACGCTGGTTCTTTCCGATCTCAAATCGGCGGACGGCAAAACGCTGAAAAAAGAGAGCTTTTCCGTTTATCATCAAAAATACCGCAATGTAACCGTGGCCTCGGAGGGGTATTCCGCGGGCTTGGGCTGGTATCCCGACGCCCTGTTGCCCATGGCGAAAGCGGAGGAATACGGCGAAAATAAAATCTCCGCGGGCGAAAACCAGGGCGTCACGGTAAGCTGCAAAGTGCCCGCCGAACAGGACGCGGGCAAATATACGGGAACGTTTCTTCTCCGCGCGGACGGGACGGAATACGAGATCCCCGCGTCGGTGACGGTGACGGATTATACGTTGAGCGACGAGGTCACGGCCAAGAGCTGTTTTCTGCTGGGCAGGCACTATCTGCAATTTTACGGAGACAGCACCATGGAAAATTACGAGAGATACTACGAGTATCTGGTGGAACACCGCGTAATGCCCATGTACCTGCCCGCCCTCAATTACGATATAGCCGATTACACGGCCCGCGCCCACGAGTATGCGGCGAGAGAGGACGTTTCCTCTTTTGCGGTGCCGTACAAGGAAACGTACAGCAAAACGCATAAGGATATAGACGTCGATTGGGATTTCCTGGAGGAAATGACGAAATCCCTTGCGCTGAAATCGATCGAGACGGGCGTGAATATCGTCGGAAAATGCTACTATTATTTCGGAATAATAGATGAGGCGCGCATGGGCGGCATCGAAGACCGAGCCGCGCGGATCTGTAATCAGGCGTATCTTCTCGTCAACCGTCTCGCGGACGAACTTGCGGCCGACGCCTCCGTAACGGGAGAGATCAAGGACGAGGTATGCGCTTCGCTGCGTAAAATTCCCTGTCTTGAAACGAGCGAATATACCGAGCGGATGAACAACGGCGGCGAGGGCGTAAGAAACTGGTGTCCCTTATTCAACTATTTCGATACGGCGACGGAGCGCGAATTTTATAAGTCCCTCGGGACGGAAACCTGGTGGTATGGCTGTATCGGGCCGAATAATCCCTATCCCACCTATCAGATCGACGACGCCTTGATCAGCTCGAGAATCGTCAGCTGGATGCAGAAAGATTACGGCCTTGCAGGCAATCTGTATTGGGAAACGGTGTTCTGGACCCGTTACCGCGACGAGGTGCGCGAAAAGACGGACGTGTATGAGGACGATCCCATGCATTTTCCCGGCGACAACGGGGACGGGTATCTGGTGTATCCCGGCGACGTTTACGGTATCGACGGCCCCGTAGGGAGCATACGGCTCGAAAGCATTCGCGACGGCCTGGAAGAATATGAGATGCTTGCGGATCTGGAAAAACGCTATGCGGCGACGGGGGTGGACGATACCGACCTGTTGCAGACGCTTTACAGCCGACTGTATGCGGGCGCCAGGGTTACGACGACCGCGGGGAAATTTATGCGGGTGAGAGAAACGCTCTATGGGGCGGCGGCCTTATGCCAGGGCTACGACACCTATATTTCGGATATCCGCGCGACGGGAGAAAAGACCGCGTTCGAGATTTTGGCGGCCGACGGCGTTGTGCTGAAAGCGGGCGGGAAGCTCCTTTCGGGCGCCGAAGCGGAAAAAGAAGGATATAAGCGATATACGGTGGAAGTATCCCTCGACGGGCCGAGCAACGCGCTTACCCTCACGGCGGAAAAGGACGGCAAAAGTCAGACGATGAGGCTCGATCTGGGCGGAAAGAGCACGCTGCTCACCACGTTGGACGGCAACGGCGCGCTCGAAGCCTTCTCCTCGGATATGGCGGAGCTGTCCGTTGCGGACGGCACGCTCGAGGACGACAATATGGATACCCGCGTTCTCAAAGCGGTATTCGGCGCCAGCACGGATAAGGTGCAGTTGTTGAGATTTACGGCGGCGGGGCTGTCTGCGTTGCCCGAAAGCGACACGCTTCTTTTCGACCTCTATAATATGGGCGGAGACGTGGGCCTGACCGTTTACGTTTCGGTTTCCGCAAAACCCGTTCTTATCCCCGTCGGCGCCGTCACGCTGAAGCACGGCTATCAGAAGGTAACGCTGTCCGATCTTGGCTCGCTGGCCTGGGATACCTACGGCGACGTGCGGTATATCGCGTTCCATTTCGGCTCGAAATCCGACGTCGCAAGGACTGTTTTAATAGACAATATCGTGCTTCGGGCACAGGAGGTGACCGAATGAAGGGTGCGGGAAAAATTTTCTGCATATTGATGCTGGCGCTTCAGCCGATGCTGGCGGCGGGGTGCGCGTCGGGGGAGACGGGCGAAACGCTCTCTCTGCCCGAGGGGTATCGTTCGCTGTTCAATTTCGAGGAATACGCGGAATTCGGCGGGGTCATGCAGAAGAACTATTTCGGGAAATATTCGATAAATACCGACGGCAGGTACGTGAAGAACGGCGTCGGCTCGGCAAAGCTGGAACCCTGCGGCGAGGGCTATGCCGATCCGTACAGCCGTCCCGCGCTGGTTATGTATCCCGCGAAAATCGCGGCGGAAAACGCGGATTTTTCCAAGGCGGAACGGGTGGTGTTTGATCTTTATAATACCTCGGACGAAAGCAAGGTCTGCTATTTTTCTTTGGGCGTCGCTTCGAGCGGGGACGTGCTGGAAACGGAGGTGATGACTTACGTCCTGCCTCCGAAAGCCTGGAGCAAATGCGTGTATGAAATAGAATACGAAAAGCTTGCGTATATCTACGATTTCACCTCGCTCGAGTATATGTCGTTGGAGTTTGACGGCCTCACGCCGTCCGACGCGCGCACGGCCTATTACCTCGACAACGTCCTTGTGAAAGATACGGAGGAAAAGAGAGAACCGACCCCCATCGTGCTCGGCGAGGGAGAGGTGTGCGATTTTGAAGCGGACTATCAGCGCTATCTGCTGTATGTCACGGGCTATGGCGCCTATACGCCTTACGTGCCCGAAATCACGGTAAATACCGATCCCCGTTTCGTCTCCAGCGGAGAGAAATCTCTGAAGCTTCACATACCGCACGGCACGGAAAACGAAAGCTGTTACGTACGGATCATGTTCTGCGAAGCGTTGATCGAAAAACTCGATTTTGCTTCTCTCGGAGAGGGCTACGATATCGTGTTTGATCTCTATAACGACAGCGACTCGGCCTTTCATATCGAAAGCGACGTCAGAAGCGAAAACAAATTTTATGCCGTCGCCCATACGCCCACGCCGAAAAAGTGGGTGGAATGTCGTTTAAGCCTCGCGGAAGCTGCCGCGAAAAACCCCGCCAAGGAGGGAGAGCCTTCCTTCCTTTCGCTGATAAATTCCTACGAGATCACCTACGGCAATTTTGCGGGGAGCAGTGCGGCGGACGATAAGGATATCTATATCGACAATATACGGCTGGAGCCTCGCAGCAACTGACCGTAAGGAAAAAATAGGGAGGAAAACTATGAATAAGCAACTTAAAAAAGTACTGCTCGCGCTTTTGGCCGCGGGATGCGTTTTATCGGCGGCCGCGTGCACCGAAACAAAGGCGTTTACGCGGGAGGAGGCGGAGGCTCAGCTTGACGGATTTATCGTCCCCGAAAGCGTGACGCAGGAAATCGGCAGCGAATATGCCATACCCAAGGTAGTGGTGTTCGACAGCGACGGCGGGGAACATACGCCCGAGGTCTCCGCAAAGTGCGGGGATAAAACGGCGGAAATCGTCGGCGGAAAACTCAGGCTCGAAAAATTGCAGGAATATACGCTTACCTATACGCTGGAATATAAGGGCTTTACATTCGAAAAAGTCCTGCGCGTCAGCGTCACGGACACGGGCAAGCCGATCATCAGCGTGGATGGGAGCACTGCCAAGCATCGGGTAAACGAAGAGATGACCCTGCCCGAATACGAGGTTTACGATGCGGGCGGAATCGCTTCCGAGACGATTGAAATCTACGACCCCTCCGACAATAAAACGTCGGGCGCCGTTGACGGAAAGTTTATGCCCTCCGAGCGCGGCAGATACCGCATGGTAATCACCGCGACGGATACATCGGGAAATTCCGACAGCGCGCAGACGTATTTTTACGTTTCGGGCGAACGAGCGGAATTCGACGGGCTGGAAAATTTCGAGGAAGGGCTGGACGACGGTTTTCTTTCGGGGGAGGGCCTCTCTTTCAAGCTTGAGGAAAAGGACGGAAACTTTTACGCTTCTACGGGCATGGACGCCTTCTGGCCGCACGTGGTATTCGACAAGGGCGCGTTCGACGGCTACATGGCGAAGGGGTACGACAAGCTGCACCTTACGCTTTGGGGAAGCAACGTTTCCTCTCATCAATTCTATTATGAAAAGGCGAAGGACGTTTACACGTACGGAGAGCTTAAAGCGGGGGAAAAAACGGAGCTGTATATTCCTGCGGCAGACCTCGAATATATGTTGGGAAACGAGGGGATTTTCGAACTGATTTTCCTTAACGAAGTGCCAAACGAAAAATTTGAGCTGTGCATAGACGATATCTACGGCGTTTTCGACGGCGGTTATCTCAAGCAGGAAGCGGAATATTCTCCCGCGGAGCTGTTGAAAAAAGAAATTCCCGACGTAAGCCTCGCTTCTTTCAAGGCTTATAAAGGCGGCACGGAGACGGCGCACGGCGGGACGGCTGATAAATTTAAGCCCGCAAGCGACGGAGCTTATACGCTGGAATATGCTCTCGAAGGAGGGCGCGGTACGGCGCGGATCGTCTATAACGTCGTGACCAACGCTACCGGCATAGGTTTTGAGGATGGCATGAGTTCGGCGCTGGCGTTCGATCAGTGCACGGCGGAGCTTTCGGACGAACACTTCACGGAGGGCCGAAAGAGCTTAAAGCTGACGGCGACGGCCGCGCAGGGATATCCTACGCTGAAGTTCAGCAGGTATTTCCTCGAAAACGTATTTAAGGAAAAGGAGGCTTTTGCTTTTGACCTCTATTTCGGCGGCGCGAAGAGCCATGAAGCCTATTACGAATATGCGAGCGGAAAATATCAATACTTTACCCATACGGCCTCTTCCTCTCTTACCGTCGTCGTAAAAAGAGAAGCGCTGGATTTCCTGCGGGACGAGGATTCGGAGTTTTTGGAATACGTGATCCTTAACGTAGAGGGCAGCAACGAGGAATTCTCTTTCTGGATCGATAACCTTCGCGGCGCGGATGTGACTCGACTGGCGTATTATACCCATCAGACGGAAGCCTGTAAAATCGTCGCGGAAGGAATTAAAAAACTTTATCTCGACGGCGCCGACGTTACGGCCCGAGCGACGATTACCGCGACGGACGCGACGCTTCCCGCTTCGCTTCTGACGGAAATCGGACGGAGCGAACTGCTGGTGATCGCGGAAGGCGGCGATCTGGTCTGTACACTGGAGGTTATCGGCGAAAAGCTCGGTTTCGAGAACGGCAACGAAAGCCTCGCCCTTTCCTTCTCCGACGTGATGAAAACGAACGTGGCGTTGGATTTCCCGACGGAGGGGACGAAAAGCCTGCACGTCGAGGTGGGCGCGGATAACGGTTATCCTACGCTGAAGCTCGACAGAAAATTTTTGGAAAACGTGTTTGCAAATACGGAAAACGACGCTCTTTGTTTCGATCTGCACGCCTATCTTGCGAAAAAACCGCACGAGGCCTATTTCGAGTGCGCTTCGGGAAAATATCAGTATTTTACGATTTCTCCAGATAAGACGATTACGGTGACGATCGAGAGGGCGGTTCTGGATTTCCTCAAGGCTGGCAATAAAAATACGTTGGATATCGTTATGCTGAATGCGGGCGACGCCAACGAGAGCTTCGAACTCTTTTTCGATAATTTCAGAGGCGTTAAAGCGGCTGCCCATACGTACTATACGGGATCGGGCACACCTTTTGAAATAAACGTATCGGGGATCAAAAAATTAGTCCTGAACGGAACGGACGTGACGGGAGAAGCGCAGCTTGCGGCGGCAAAGGCTACGCTTCCCGCAGGGCTGCTCAAGTCGGCGGAGGGGATAAACGAATTGCTTGTGATTTCCGATGCGGGAGATTGGATCTATCGTCTGGAGGTAATCGGCGACTCGTTGAGCTTTGAAGACGGAAACATTCCTTCCGCGCTGATGTTTGACGGAATCGCAAAAACGAACGTGGCGTTGGATTTCCCGACGGACGGGGTAAAGAGTCTGCATTTGGATATCAGCGTTGATAACGGTTACCCTACGCTGAAGATCGACAGAAGATTTTTGGAAAACGTGTTTGCAAATACGGAAATAAATTTCCTCTGTATCGATGTGACTCCCTATCTTGTCGATAAAGCGCACAACGACTGCTATTATGAATACGCAAAAAATCAATACGGCCGCTTTGACATCAAACCCAACCGGGCTTTCACGCTGAAAATCAAGCGGGAAACGCTGGAATTTCTTAAGGCAGAGAATAAGGCGACGCTGGATATCGTTATTTTCAATAACGGAGATTTGAACGAAGCGTTTGAATTATTCCTCGACAATTTCCGTGGCGTAAAGGAAATCGCGGAAACACAGACCGTTTATCAGTGTGAAGGAGTGACTTTCGCCGTAAACGGAGCAAAAAGCGTGTCTCTGGGCGGCAAAAATGTAACGGCAAACGCGACGATCGGCGATAAGCAGGCGACGCTTTCCGCCGCGGCGTTAAAAGGGCTTTCGGGCAAGCAGGAAGTGATTATAGGTACGGCCGAGGGAAACTATCTCTATACGGTGAACGTCATCGGCGATAAATTGAGCTTCGAGGACGGCGAAATAGGCCCCGTGATATCCTTTGCCGACGTCACTCAAACGAACGTTGCGGGAGATTTCCCGACGGACGGGGTAAAAAGCCTGCGCATGAAAGTAGGTACAAACAACGGTTACCCCAATCTTAAAATAGACGCAAGATTTTTGGAAAACGTGTTTGCCGATGCGGAGGTAAATTTCCTCTGTATCGATGGGAGACCGTATCTCGCCAAAAATGCTCACGGCGGATATTACGAATACGCTTCGGGGCAATACGATCGTTTCACTATCAATCCCGATCAGTCTTTTACGCTGAAAATCAAGAGAGAAACGCTGGAATTTCTTAAAGTAAACAATAAAGCGACGCTGGATATCGTTATTTTGAACGAGGCAGGGGTTTCTAACGAAGAATTCGAGTTGTTTTTAGACAATTTCCGCGGCGAAAAAGCGTAAACAGAAATATTGAGATGACGATGCCGTATAGTATCGTGCGGCGTTGCCTTAAAAAAACGGCGGGGCGTCGGTCTTTCGGCGCCCTTTTTTATGGAGAAATTTTTATGGAACTCTATATTTTATCCAATACCGTCAAGCACCGTTTCGGCGATTCTTTCGGCCGCGGGACGCGGCTTTCTCTCGTCGGCGCAAGGGGGGAACGGGTCGCATTTCAGGCGATTCTGCCCAAGCCTTTTCACAACGCTTTTGCTGAGGCTGACGGCGAATGGGACGCCGAAATCTTTTGGGAAAGGTACGTTAAGCTCTCCGCTTCCTCTTCCGGGCTGACGGCTGAGGGAGAATATCCCGACGTCATGGTGGATGCTTCCCGTGCGGAAAAGTTCAAAGACAATACTTCCGAACGGGGGGAAGGCGTGCTTTGGTGTTTCGTAACTATCCCTGCGGACGCGGCGGCGGGACGCCATACCGTTCGGCTGGGAGTAACGGCTGACGAGGGAAAGGCGGCGGTGGAAGCGGAGATAGAAGTGCTGGATTTTTGCCTGCCCGAACAAAACGGAAATGTCACCTCCTTTGCAATCCGGGAAGATATGATCAAAAGCGCCGATCCCGGAGAATTTCGGAAAAAGTATGACGAGCTCGTCGAGGAACATCTGCATTACCGCCTTTCTCCGACAAAGCTTCTTCCGTACGGCACGTGGGGGATTGAGGAGGCGTTATCGGAAGCAAGGAAACGGACGGCAGACGGCCGTTGTGCGGCCTATTCTCTGCCCTATAAGACCTTTCGCGAGGATACGATTTACGAAAAGGGACAGGAATGCCTCGACACGGATTACCTCCGTAAGCTGCTGACGGCGTTTGCCGAGAACAGCACGGACGAGTGCGACCTTTTGAAAAAAGCCAATTTCTATATCACCTTTATCGACGAGCCCGCGCCCGAAAGGTTTCACAGCGTAAGGCGCGTTTACCGCGAAATCCACGACCTGAAACGGGAAGTGGCGAAAAGCGTCGATTTTACGGGCAGACGCGGCGTGGAAAACAGCCTTTTGACGTTGGATAATATCGTTACGGTATTTAATAAGGAGCCGATTTACGGCGAGGTGGATACCTGGTGCCCGACGTATTGGGGCTATTTTAAGCCCGAATACGTCTATGAGGAAAAAAAGCTCCGCGGGTTGGGAAAAAAGAATTGGTGGTACGGGTGCGTGGCGCCCAAAACGCCTTTTCCCAATCTGCATACGGACAGTCCCATGCGCGACAGCCGCTTCGAAAGCTGGCTGAGGTTTTTGTACGATATTTCGGGCAACCTGTATTGGGCGACCAACCTTACGAAAAAATACGACGAAAAAGCCCGGGAATATACCGACTGCGACGTTTTGAAGGAAACGCTTCTCTTTCCGGGCGCCTGCGGGGACGGACTGCTCTTTTATACGGAGACAAAATACGGCGCGCCGCTTCCGTCGCTTCGGCTGTTCAGCCTGTATCTCGGTTTGCAGGAATACGAATATTTTATGCTTATAGAACGCGCCGCCCGTAAAGCGGAGCGCTTTTACGGCAGAAAAACGGATATAAAAAAGTCGTTGTGCTCCCTGTTTGACCGTATCGCCAAGGGCACGATGCTGGTCTATGATTTCGACGCGGAAGAATTGCGGCGGGAGCTGGGCGGACACGTCGTTTTTGCCGAAAATAATATTTTTGTGGAAAGCGAAGCTGCTCCCGACGCAAATCGTGCGCTCGTATATTCGCCCGCGGAAGCGGAAATTTTCTGTGACGGAAAAAAGGGCTCGGAAATCGTATGCGGGAAGGGGAAATGCACGGTATTTACCTTTAAGGCGGGCGAACGCTGCATTGCGGAAATCTCCGCAGAAATCGGAGGGAAAAGCCTGCGTCTGAAAAAACGGATAAGTCCCCGCAGAATATGGCTTCCGCCCGCCGAAGCGGAGGCGCGAGGCGAAAAAGTTTTTTGTGAACCGTTCGGAAAAGAACTGTATGTGCGGATCGGAAGCTTTGTCAACGAGGAAGCGCCCGCGCTGTTTCTGCCCGTCGAAGGGGATTTTTCCGAGGCGGACAGAATAGAGGTCTTTATCGAAAGCTTTTCGGACGACGCCTTTATTCTCAATACGGTATTGATAGATTCGGAGGGGAAGAGATATTGTGCGGGCTACGGCGTGGCGGAAGAGAACCGTAAAAGCAAAATCTCCGTGGCTGTCTGCCGTCTCACCCAAAACCGACTGAACTCGGAAGCGGACGCGCTCCCTTGCGAGCACGCCGAAGAAAACGCCGCTGTTTCGGCCGGGTTCGGTTTCGGCCGCCTTTCGGGGATCGAACTGACGCTCGGCAATAACGTCAAGTTGCTCGACGACAACAGGGAACGCCGCCGATCGGAATATTCTTTTCTCATCAAGGGCGTTTCTGTGACCTTTACCACATAAACAAAAAAACGTTCTTCCACGGAAGAACGTTTTTTTACTTGCCGAAATAGGCGCCGTTTCTGCGCGCAAACGGATCGGCTTTTCTTGCGATAGTACCGACTATTTACGAAAAGCCGCCCGTTTATCCAAAAAATCGATTGAAAATTTTTGTAAAAATACCTTAAAAAACAAAAAACGCCGTCGGGCTATTTTTCGGCCGCGGCGTTTTCTCTTTCCGTTTTATATTCGGCGATCGCCTTGGAAAGCTGATCGGGGCAGGAAGTGCCGTTTCTGCATCTGATGCCGCAGAGAAGCGCCTGGATATCGTCGATATCCTTGCCTTCGACGAGCCTTGCGATCCCCTGGAGATTGCCGCCGCAGCCGCCGATAAACCGCACGTTGTGCAGCTTGTTTTCGACATCGACGTCAAAGAGAATCTGCCTCGAACAGGTTCCTTTCGTGGAATAAGTAAACATAATAAATCACCTCGCTTGTACGATAATCAATCCACGAGCGTTTCGTAGATGGCGGAATAAAGCTCGGAAGCCTTGCTTTCCCAGTTTTTATAAATATTTTGCGCCGTTTTTTTGTCGGGAACGACAAATTTCAGCTCGAGCATGGGCTGAACGGGGGCGATGATTTTCAGAAATACGGTGTAAGTGCCGTCCTTGTTCTGATAGTAATCCGCCTTGCATTCCTGACGGTTGCGAAGCTTGCCGCTGTTCTTTTTGACGAAGGCGGAAATCTCCTCGCGGACGCTTTTGGGTATGTTGATGTAAAAATTGTTGAGGCTCTCTCTCCCGTCCGTGGTGATGGTGTAGAGCGGCTCCTCGTCGGAGGACAGACGGCAGATAAACCCGTCCTCCAAAAGCTTGGGCAGAAGCTCCATGCAGTCCATATAATTCAGCCAATTGTTGCTGGTGGTGCACATTTCCACGATCGTGCGCTCGGACAGGGCGCTTTCCATCTTATCGAAAACGAAAAGAACGATTAATTTGTTTACTGACGTTTCGCCCTGTATCTGCATTGGTAAAAGCTCCTCAAATGGTCGGAAAAAAGACCGAAAATAGTTTTTCGGCCAAATGAAGCCGCCCCTTAAACGGCGCGGCCGTCTTTCTGCAAAGGGAAAAATTTGTCCGCTTACGCGGCAAACTTTTTCAGCTTTTCCAAAAACGCTTCGCAGTCGTCGGAATAGATCTCCACCGTGAGGGGCTGGGAAAGATCGAGCGAGAAGATGCCGAGGATGGATTTTGCATCGACGACGTATTTGCCGCTCTTCAAAAGGATTTCATAGGGGCAGTCCTGCGTAATGGCGACAAACTCTTTCACCTTCTGGGCCATTTCGAGAGAAATTTTAACGGATTTCATTTTTGATCGTACCTCCAAAATTTTTCGGTCGCCTATATTATACATAAATTTACAAGCAAAATCAAGATATTTTCGGAAAAATTCTTTAATTATTTTTCTTTTTGTGCTATAATGACACTATGGGCTGAAAAACCTATAAACAATATCTAATTTCGGCAAAACGAAAGGACGGAGGTCAGGAATAAAATGGAACTTACGGAAAAGACTGTCAGCAAAAATTACGTCTATCGGGGCAAGATCATCACCGTGCGCGCGGACGACGCGCTGCGGCCGGACGGCAAGCCCTGTAAGCGGGAGCTGATCGAGCATCCCGGCGGCGCGTGCGTGCTGTACGCGGAGGAAGGAAAAATACTGCTCGTTAAACAGTTTCGATATCCGTACGGCGAGGTGGTCTGCGAAATCCCCGCGGGCAAGCTGGAAAGAGGGGAGGACCCCATGAAAGCCGCCGCGCGGGAGCTGGAGGAGGAAGCGGGCGTGCGCGCGGAAAAGCTGACGCTGCTTTTCGTAATGTACCCCTCGCCCGGATATACCGACGAAAAGATATATATTTATCGGGCGGAAAAGGGGACGCGCGCGGCCGCGCATCCCGACGAGGGGGAATTTCTCACGGCGGAGCTTGTGCACGCGGAGAAGGTGAAAGAAATGCTGGAGGCGGGCGAAATCAAAGACGCAAAGACGATCATCGCGCTTCAGGCATATTTTCTGTCTGAAAAAAGCGGAAAGGGATATTGACAGAAGGGGCGGGGTGTGATATAATCTCTGAAGAAACGTCCGCAAGGGGAAAGGGGAACGAAAAATACATGATTTACGAAATAGCCGATCTGCGGATACAAATAAAAAACCGCTGTTCTTTCACGACGGAATTTTGTAAGGGGTATCTCGCGGCGGATCAGGCACAGCCGCACGACCTGTCGGCGGCTGCCTCCGAACAAGCCTTTTCGGAGGAAAAGAAATCTTGTCCCGCCTATTCCGACGGATATATTGAAAATATCTGTATCTACCGCGATCTCTGCCTGCGCCTGCCGCGGCTGGAGCGCTTTCTGTTGCACGCGGCGGTGCTGGACTATAAAGGGGAGGGATACGCCTTTCTGGGGCGCAGCGGCGCGGGAAAATCGACGCATACGGGGCTTTGGCTGAAGTATCTGCCTAAAGCGAAAATCCTCAACGGGGACAAGCCGATCGTCGCCCGCACGGAGAGCGGCTTTTATGCCTACGGCACGCCCTGGATGGGCAAGGAAGGGCGCGGAGAAAAGGGCAGGGCGCCTTTGAAGGGGCTTTGCTTTCTCGAACAGGCAAAGGAAAATTCTCTCGTCCGACTGTCGGAAGGAGAGGTGGCTTCCCGTATTTTTACGCAGCTTTTGCTTCCGACCGACGAGGAAAACGCAGCCAAAACGCTGGAGCTGGCGGACGCGCTGATTTCGGCCGTGCCCGCGTATCTCTTGAAATGCACGATTTCGGAGGAAGCGGTGAAGCTGTCCTTCGAGGCGCTGACGGGCAAAAGCTACGAGCGGGAAATTTAATAAAAACAGAGGGGTAAAAATATGAAGATAAAAAAGGGCTTCGTCCTGCGCAAAGTGGGCGGAGAGAATATCGTCGTCCCCGTCGGGGAAATGAGCAAGTCCTTTCACGGCATGATCAAGCTCAACGAAACGGGCGGCTTTTTGTGGAACTTTTTCTTAAAGGAACACAGCGAGGAAGAGGCGGTCGCCGCTTTGCTGGGAGAATACGAGGTCTCGCGGGAGGAAGCGGAAAGGGACGTCGAAAGGTTTGCCGAGATTCTGCGCTCCAACGCCTTTGCGGAGTGACGAACACCGTGACGGACATGGAAAAAAAAGAAAAACTCAACATCGAGGAAGTCCTTTTGAAAGAGGGCAAGTACGTCGGCCCGACGTCGGGCGTCAGTATGCTCCCGATGCTGAAGACGGGGCGGGACAGCGTCGTGATACGCCCCCCGGCCGGGCGGCTGAAACGGCTGGACGTGGCCCTTTACAAGCGGGGCGGGGATTACGTGCTCCATCGCGTCATAGAGGTAAAGGACGGGGGATACGTTATCCGCGGGGATAACTGCTACGGCGACGAGGCGGTGCGCGAAGGGGACGTGCTGGGGGTGCTGACGGAGTTTTTCCGCAAAGACAAACACGTTTTCTGCACCGATAAAAAATATCTCCGTTATGCAAAGCGGCGCGTGAAGCTCTATCCCGCGAGACGGTTTTTCGCGCGCGTGAAAGGTCGGCTGAAAAACGTCGTCAAGGCGTGTCGGGGCAGGGGAAAAAAGAAAAGAGACGGGGCGGAAAAATGAAGAAAGACAAAGGGCAGGGTACGGAAAAGGGAAAAGCGTGGCTGAAAAGGGAAATGCGCCCTTATCGGCCCTTTATCCTTTTTTTAACGGCGCTCACCGTTGCGGGTACTCTGCTTTCGCTGGCCTTCGCCTATCTCACCCGCTATCTCGTCAACAGCGCGTCGGAAAAGGACGGGAAAAGATTGATTCTCTTTGCCGTTATTCTGCTTTCGACGCTTTTGCTGCGTATTCTCGTTCAGACGGCGGTGAAATATCTCTCCGAAAAGGGCCGCGCGAAAATCTCGGTGGAGCTTAAAAATAAGCTGTTTTTCAGGACGCTCCGCGCCGATTACGCAAGCTTCGAAAAGTATCACAGCGGAGATTTGCTCAACCGTTTCGATTCCGACGTAACGGAGGTGGCGGCGGACAGCGTCAATATTTTCCCCGCCGTCGCGGGAATGGTCGTGCAGTGCGTGGGCGCGGTCGCCGCGCTGCTGACGCTGGACCCGCTGTTTACGGCGATTTTTGTCGCGGGTGCGGCCGTCGTCGGGATTTTGACGGCGCTGTTCCGCCGAAAGGTGATGAGCTATCATCGGGAAATGACGGAGGCGAAGGGCGAGAGCCGCGCGTTTATGCAGGAGAGCTTGACCTCCGCGCTTACGCTCAAGGCCTACGGCACGGAGGAAAAGTCGGCGGAAAAATCGCGCGGGCTGCTGGATATTTATTATCGGAAAAGAATGAAACGCGCCCGTTTCACGGCGGGCATGAGCGGCGTCTTTTCCCTGCTCGGCAACGCGGGCTTTATCTTTGCGGTGATCTGGTGCGGCGTGGGGATTATGCGCGGCACGACGGATTACGGGTCTATCCTCTCGATCGTTTTGCTGTTGGGACAGCTGCAACACCCCGTTTCCGCCTTTTCTTCCGTCATGCCTTTGGTATATGCCCGCGCGGCGAGCGCGCAGCGGCTTTGCGAGCTGGAGGAAATCCCGCCCGAGCCGCCGGGGCGTTCGGATATCGGGCCTCTTTATGCGGAACTCGAGCGTTTCGCCGTAGAGGAGCTTACCTTTGATTACGGCAGGGAAAGGCTGTTCTGCGGTGCCTCTGCGGAAATCGAAAAGGGAACGGTAGTTTGTATCACGGGCGGATCGGGCAGCGGAAAAAGCACCTTGTTCAAGCTCCTTCTAAATGTTTATACGCCCTTGAGCGGCGGCGTTTACGCGGTTTCGCGCGGAGAAAAAATTCCGCTGACGGCCAAGGAGCGAGGCCTGTTTGCCTACGTGCCGCAGGGAAATTTTCTCTTTTCGGGGACGATACGCGAAAATCTCGTCTTTTTTTCGGAAGAAAAGGGCGGAGATGCGTCGGAAAAGAATAAGGGTATCTCGGAAAAGGACGAAAGCGCGGTGGAAAAGAAAGGCAGCGTTTCGGAGAAAAACGGAGGCGCGTCGGATAGAAAAATAAGCGCGGCCCTGAAAGCGGCATGCGCGGAGTTTGTATGGGAGCTGCCCGAAGGGTTGGACACGCCCTTACGGGAACGGGGCGGCGGGCTTTCGGAGGGACAGCTTCAGCGGCTGGCCGTCGCGCGGGCTCTGCTTTCCGACCGTCCCGTATTGCTGCTCGACGAGGCGACCTCCGCTTTGGACGGGGAGACGGAAAGGAAGCTTTTGGAAAATATAAAAAATACGTCGGGAAAGACCTGCCTGATCGTCACGCACCGTCCCGCCGCGCTGGAGATCGCGGACAGGGTTCTGCATATCGAAAACGGAAGGATCGGACAGAGAGAGGGAGAGAAATGGATAGGGAAACCTTTTTGAAAACGGGTGCGTACTTTCTCGGGCTGGTGTGTTTCGGCGCGGATAAAAATCGGAGGAAGGAACTATTCCCGCAAAAGCCCGACGGGGTGGAATGGGCGGATATTTTTTATTTGTCGGAAAAACATTCCCTTTCCGCCGTCACGTTTCGGGCATTGGAAAGCGCGGCCGAAAAGCCCGAGCAGGAAGTGTGGGAAAAGTGGGAGCGAGCCTACCGCGTCTGCGTGCACGCCGACATTCAGCAGCTGTTTGCCTGGGACGAGATCAAAGAGGATTTTTCCGAAAAAGGGATAAACGTATTGCCCTTGAAAGGATTGTGCATAAAAAAACTTTATCCCGAAACCGTACTTCGGCTGATGGGCGATCTGGATATTTTGTACCGCGAAGCGCAGTTTCCCGAAGTGAAAAACAGTCTGCAAGCGCTGGGCTATACCTATAAAAAGGAGAGCGCGGGCGGACATCATCAAATTTTCGAGCGGCCGCCCGTGACGCATGTCGAAATGCACCGCGCGCTTTTGCCCGACGAGTCTCCTTTTGCGGAATATTATGCCGATCCCTGGCAAAGGGCGCTGCCGACGGACGAGGAAAGCGTATATCGCTTTTCTACCGAAGATGAGTACATATTTATGCTGATGCACGGCTATAAACATTTTTCGGGCGCAGGCAGCGGCGTCAGGACGGTGCTGGATTTTTACCTTTTCCTGAAGGCGTACGGCGATACGTTAAACAGGGAATACATCGACGGCGAAATCGCTGCGGCGGACGCTTTGGCCGAAAAGCGGGGCGCGGAGGGCGCGCCGCTGAAAAATTTTGAGGCTACCCTCTTTCGGGAAATCGGGCTTTGGTTTGAAGGCGAAAGCGCCGTTTTGGACGAAACGGGGCTGGAAATTCTTTCCGACGGAGTTTACGGCAGGGCGGAAAAACGCTGGATCAAAGAGAGCCGAAAAAAGGGGCGCGGAAAATATCTGTTCGGACGGCTGTTCCCGCCCCTCAGGACGATGAAACAGGCCTTTCCCGTCCTTAAAAAACTGCCTTTTCTGCTTCCGTTTTTCTGGATATGGCGTATTTTGCGGGGCGTTTTCAAACGCCGAAAAAATATCGCGCGGGAAGTCAGGTGCGTAAACGAGGAATTCAAAAAAGAAGAAAAGTAAGCTCGCGTCCGCAGGAAGGATTGGAAAAATGAACCGTGCCGCAGGAAAATTGAAAAAAGACCGAACCGTGCCCGTCGGGGTGCGGAAAAAAGAAGTGACTCCGTATCCGTCGGGGTGCGGAAAAAAGAAGTGACTCCGTATCTATTGCGGGCGGAGAAAGGAAAACGGAAGCATATCCGCGAAGAACGGCTGGGTATAGAAAACAAGAGTTTGACGGAATGGAAATGCGGTTATATTAAGATAAAACCAACGAAAATCAAAGGAGAAAAGAGTATGAGCAAAAAAATATTTATCGTGTCTTCCTCGCCGAGAAAAAACGGCAATTCCGACTTTCTGGCGGAAGAGTTTGCTCGCGGCGCGCGGGAGGCGGGCCATGCCGTGGAAAAGGTAAATCTCCGCGATATGGAGCTGAAATTCTGCACGGGCTGTCTTTCCTGCCTCAAGCGCGGCGAATGTATCCTCAAAGACGGAGTCAACGCCCTGCTTCCGCGCGTGAGCGGCGCCGACGTGCTGGTGTTTGCCACGCCAATCTACTATTACGAGATGTCCGGGCAGCTGAAAACCTTTCTCGACCGCATGAATCCGCTCTATCCCAAGGAAAATTCCTTTAGGGAGGTGTATCTGCTGGCCGCGTCGGCGGACGACGCGCCCGAGGCGATGGACGGGGCCGTTAAGGGGATCGAAGGCTGGGTTGCCTGCTTTGACGGGGTTTGTCTCAAGGGCGTCGTCAGGGGCACCGGCGCGAACGCCGCAGGAGAAATAAAAGGAACGAAAGCCGCCGGCGAGGCGTACGAAGCGGGCAGGGCGGTTTGAAGGTTAACGGCGGAAGCAATTAAACTTGACGGCGAGGCGGAAAGATTTCCGTGAGGCAGACCTCGGCCGAAGCGCACGTCGGCGTCACCGTCTCCGACACGGGCCGAGGCTTGGAGACGAAACGGCGGGTGGTCGATACATTTTATCGGGGAGACGCCTCCCGTTCGGGCGAGGGGAACGGGCCGGGGCTTGCGCCGACGTCGAAAGTCGTCGAGCCTGCGGCAAGCTCGTTCATGGTCGAAAGCGAGAAGGGAAAGGGCTTTGCTTTTAGGGTTCGGCTTCCCGTTTCGCGGGGAAAAAACCGTTTTGTGAAAATCTATTGATTTTTTTGCGGGAATATAGTATAATAGATATATAAAATCTATCGCAAGGAGAAAACAACATGTTTAACGCACTGTTGATCAGTACGGGCGCCATCGTCGGAATCGTCGTGGCGGTCGTCGCCGTGATCCTCGTCATTGCCCTCGTCGGCTGGTGGATCAGTATGGGCAACGCCCTGATCCGCCTGAAGAATAAAGTGGAAGAAGCCTGGGCCACCATCGACGTGTTCCTCAAAAAGAGATACGACCTTATCCCCAATCTCGTCGAGACGGTAAAGGGATATTCCAAACACGAGAGCGAGACCCTCCAAAACGTCATTTCGGCGAGAAGCTCGGCGATGTCCGCCAAGACGCCCGAAGCCAAAATGGCGGCCGAAAAGGAATTTTCGGGTTCTATCCGCACCTTTATTTCCGCTGTGAGCGAGGCGTATCCCGACCTCAAGGCAAACGCTAACTTCCTCGACCTTCAAAATCAGCTGAAGGGCATCGAGAGCGAACTGGAGAGCGCGAGAAGATATTACAACGGCACGGTGAAGGCGTTTAATATCAAGATCGAGGTATTCCCCTCGAGCATCGTGGCCAACTCCAAGCGCTACGAAAAGAAGCCCTATTTCGAGCTTGACAGCGCGGAAGAACGCAAAAACGTCAAGGTGCAGTTTTAACGGGAAATTTATGAAACTTTTTCAAGGAAAGCTTTTTTCCTCCTTTGCGAGGAAGGTGCTGGCCGCGGCGCTTGTCGCCGCGGCGGTCTGTTTCTTCGCTTTATTGCCCGCAAAAGAAAACGGCGGGGGCATGTCTGCGGTGACGGCGGAGGCGAGTTCCTCTGCGTCCATTTCGGTGGAAAAATATACCGTGGAAATGGACATCGCCCAAAACCGCAGGATTTCCGTGCGCGAAGAAATCACTGTCCGCTTTTTGAAAAGCGGGCTGACGATGTTCTACCGCAGTCTTCCCGTCGATCAGGGGGATAAATATCTCGATTTTTCGGCGGAGTGCGAAGGCAACGACGCCTTTTCGTGGTACGTGGCCGACAATCCCGACGTGGGCGGCTTCATCGACGTAAACTGCGTGGGCAACGCGGGGCAGGGAAAGGTTTGGACGTATAAGATTTCCTATACCATGATTTCCACGAGCGACGAAGTAAAGGACGGCATGCTGCTGGACGTAGTGGGCGCAGGGTGGCCCGTACAGCTCAACGACGTGGACGTCACGGTGAAGTTTCCCGGGAAAATCGCTTCCTATGAAGTATATAGCGGCGGCTTCGGAAGTTCGGGCAATCAATACGTCGAGGTGACCCCCGATGAGGCGAACAACGCGCTTCTGCTTCACGCAGACAATTTGCCTTTAGAATACAACGACACGTATAACGAGACCATGGCCGCGGCGGTTACCCTCCGTTTCGCTGCGGAGGCGGGCGTGCTTCGGGGATATACGGCCTCGCGCATCTTTACGGCGCGCATGGGCGTGTTTTTGCTTGTGGGAGTTATCGGGCTGGGCTTGTCCGTGCTGATGTTTTTCCTCTTCCGTAAAAAGCGGGAGATTATCCCCGTAGTGGGCCTGAAGGCGCCGCAGGATATGGATCCCCTGCGCATGGGTAAGCTTATCGACGGAACGGTGAACGACGAGGACATCACCTCGATGATCTATTGGTTTGCCTCCAAGGGCTATTTGTTTATCAATTTCGAGGACGAGAAAAATCCCGTGCTTGTCAGAAGAGTGGTCAATCTTCCCGAAGGGACGCCCGCGCATCAGAAGGTGCTGTTCGACGGACTGTTCAAAGGACAGGACAGCGTGGCCGTTTCGTCGCTCGCCAATAAGTTTTACGCTTCGGCGGATAAGGCGAAAACCCTGCTTGCCGCCAAAGAGATACCTTATTACGAAAAGAAATCGGAAATAGGCTTTATCCTCTGCTGTGTATTGTCGGCGCTGACGTTTTTCTGCGTGCCGTTTTTCGCTTCCCTTACGGTGGGCGGAGGATATAAATATTTCGGGGGCTTCTTTATGGCGGTTCCCGTCGTGATCGTCGGGTTTTTCCTGCGGGCGCGGATTAATCTGCGCTATAAAAGCAAGGGCTCGGTGACGGGCTGGCTGATCGCGATCCTCGTCGTAGAAGCGCTCGCTACGCTGTTTTATATTTTCTTCCAGGGAAAACATATCATAGACACCTATGAAAAGCTACTCGTTGCGATATTTGCGTGGTCGTATATGTTTATCGGGGCCGCCGCGGTGTCCCGCACCGAGGAATATACTCTCGTGCTTGGGGAAATACTCGGCTTTAAGGAATTTATCACGGTGACGGAAGAGGATAAAATCAAGTTTATACTGGAGGATAATCCCGAACTGTTTTACGATATCCTGCCTTATGCGCAGGTGCTGGGTGTGACGAAGGAATGGGAGGACAAATTCAAAAACATTCTTCTTCAGCCGCCTTCCTGGTATGTGGGGTCGAGAATGACGATTTTCGATTATATGCTGATCAACGCCTGCCTCAGAAGGGCTACGGCAAGCATGATGACGCGTCCGCAAAGCAGCGGCGGAGGTTCGTTTGTGGGCCGAAGCGGCGGCGGTGGCTCGTTCGGCGGGTTTTCGGGCGGCGGACACGGCGGCGGTGGCGGCGGCGCAAGATAACGCCTGTTTTCCTTTTCGGTAAAAAAATTTCATAATTTTGACGGCGGCGTTCTAAACCGCCGTTTTTTTGCGTTAATTAGAAGTGGGACGGCGAAGCGGCCCCTTAAAGCGGCGCAAAAGGAGACGGGATATGCGGAAAATGAAAGGCTTTGGAGCTCTTTTCACGATGGTGGGCACGGTGATCGGCGCGGGCTTCGTTTCGGGGAGAGAGCTTTTGCAGTTTTTCGGCTGCTTTCGCATTTCCACCGTCTATTGCACGGGCTTGCTTTTCTTTTTTTCCTTTCTCCTCTGCGTGCGTCTCGGTAAAATTTACGGAGGCTTCGAGGGCGCTTTGAAGGGCGTGTTCGGTAGGCTTTCGAGGTTTGTCAAGGCGGTGATTTTATTCGGCTCTTTCGTCTCCTGCGCGGGCATGCTGTCGGGACTGAACTCCCTCCTGCCGCATGCAAAGCCCTTTCTCTCCCTCGCGTTTCTCGTCTTTGCCTGCTTCGTTTCCGAAAAGGGGGTGAAGGGGATCGGGACGGTTAACATGATCGTAATGCCCGCCGTTCTCCTTTCCGTCACCGCGCTTATTTTTTCCTCGGGCGCGCTTTCTCCCTCCGAACCGCCGAAAGCGGGTTTCGGCTCCCTGCTGTCCATGTATCTGTATATCTCCATGAATACCTTTTTGTCCATGCCCGTGCTGTGCGACCTGGGAGCGGAGCTCAAGGATAAGCCCGCCGCTTTGTGCAGTCTCGTCTCCTCGCTGATTGTCGCGCTGGCGGTGGGACTCATCCTTTCCGCCGTCTGCTCGGACAAAAGCTCCTTTGCGTATGACCTGCCTCTCTCTTACGTGCTGGGCGGCGTAAAGCTGTTTCCGCTGATCGCGGGGGGCGGCATGCTGACCACCTTGCTTTCCTCCTTTTATCCCTTATATACGTTGGCGGGGCGGAAGCTGGGCATCGCGGGAAAATGGATTCTGTTCGCTTTGACGGAATGTGCCTCCTTTATCGGCTTTAAGAGCATCGTCGCCACCGTGTATCCCGTCCTGGGCGTGTTCGGCATGGGCATGGCGGCGGTGTGTGCGGCTGTATATTTCGGAAAAACTACGGTGAAAAAGGAAATCGCCGCGGCATTGTCCCCGTCGCGCGGACGAAAAAAGAGAGTGGCGCACAAACGGCATGCGAGTGCGGAACGAATAAAAGCGGTAAAGTATCCCGATAACGTGGGAAAGAGCAAAGGAGTAAAGTGCCACGATAGCGTGGGAAAGAGTAAAGACGTTAAAGTTATCCCGAGCGCGTGAGAAAAAAATAAAGGGGATAAAATATCCCGATAAAGGGGGAAAAGGAGCGGCTCAAGGATTTTTGAAGGAACGAAAAAACAACTTGTTCAGATATCCGCAATCGATGGGAAAAAAGGGCTTAAAAACCGCAAAAGAATTAAAAAAATATCTCAAAACAGTTGACATAAGAAGCTTTTTCTGTTAGAATACCGATACTTGAAAAAAATATCATTCATCGGAGGGTGACATAAACGCGATTTATGCACCGGATAAGATGGTCGGAATAAAACCGACTGACTTGTCCGGTGTTTTTTTGAGGAAAGTATGATTTTTGACGGAAAAAACTTGAAGAAAACTTATTTGCATTATCTTTTTGCAGGGATCGGCAGCGCCGTTATCGTTTCCATTTATTCTATCGTCGATGCGATTATGGTGGGACAGTACGAGGGATATAACGGCACGGCGGCTCTGTCCGTCGTCATGCCTATCTGGACGATTATTTTAAGCCTCGGGCTTTTATTCGGCGTGGGCGGCGGCTCGCTGATGTCCAAGGCGCGGGGCGAAGGGAACGAGCGGCGCGGGAGAGAATTTTTTACCTGCGCGCTCGTCTGCGTTTCCGTCGTCGCGCTTGCCGTATGGGCTTTGCTGATCTTCTGCGAAACGCCCCTTCTGAGGCTGTTTGGAGCGGACGACACCCTTTTGCCCTTGGCAAAGGGATATCTCAAATGGATGAAATTTTCCATGCCCCTCTTTACCATGGGGCAGTTTCTCGCGTGCTTTATCCGCAACGACAATGCGCCCGCTAAAGCCATGGCTGCCGTGATTACGGGCGGGGTGTTCAATATCGGCGGCGATTACTTTTTCGTGTTCGTGTGCGATATGGGCGTAGAGGGCGCGGGGCTGGCGACGGCGCTCGGCCAGGTACTGGCGATACTCATTCTCTGTTCGCACTTTTTCTCTAAAAAGAACGGCCTGAAAACGGTGAAGCTTTCCGCTTTTTTCAAAAAGGCAAGCGCAATTTTCGTCGCGGGATTTTCCGTATTCGTCGTCGATATCGCCATGGGAATACTCGCCATGCTGTTCAATAATCAGATTATGAAATACCTCGACACGTCCTCGCTGGCAGTCTATGGGGTAATCGTCAATCTTTCCTCGCTGGTGCAAAGCCTGTCTTACGGCGTGGGACAGGCTGCGCAGCCGATTGTCTCCAAAGCCTACGGCGCGGGCCGAACCGAGGATATCCGCCGCGTGCAAAGATACGGCATCGTCTCTGCGTTTGTCGTGGGATTGCTCGCGTTGGCGGCGGCGGAGGCCTTTCCCTCCGCAATCGTCAGGGGCTTTATGAAAACCGATTCCGTCGTCGAGAGCATCGCGCCGCGGATTCTGCGGATTTACGCCCTGTCCTTTGTATTGCTTCCTCGCAATATTTTTTTCACCTATTACTATCAGGCGATTATGAAACCCGCCGGCGCGCTGACGATTTCCCTTGTGCGGGGAATCTGCGTGAGCGGCCTGCTCATTTTCATTTTACCGCTGATTTTCGGCGGGGAAGCATTGTGGTGGGTGATGCCCGTTACCGAACTTCTCACGTTTGCCCTCGGCCTGCTGCTCGATAGGAAATACCGTCTTCCCGCAAGCGGCGACAAACGCGGCGTTGCCGTGGAGAAGGCAACGGAAATAAGATAAATCGAATATGTAAAAAAGAGACGGCCTTCTGCGGAAAACTCCGCCGAAGGCCGTATGCAGAAGAAAGTCTGTATGGGCATAATAAAATAGAATAATCGCTCCCTCTCTATATTTTTCCGCTGTAGGAAAATATATGGGGAGGGATTTTTTATCGTTACTTTTTCAACGAATTTGGGGAAATGCATATTTTTCAACGAATTCGTGGCAGAATATTCGTGAGGTAAAAATCATGCATGAATTGGCGAAAGTAACGATTACGGAAAAACAAAAAAGTGAATTTGCAAACAGTTTGAAAGAGTTGAGAGAAACGCATCTTATCACGTTGGAGAAGTTGAGCGAATTGACGGGGATCCCCAATCAGACCATTTCCCGATACGAACGCGGAGAAAATGAACCGTCCGTCTTTCAGGCTTACAAGTTGGCGAAATGTTTTGGCGTCACAGTGGAAGAGATGATCGACGGTGACATATAATATTATATTCAACGAATGTGAGGAAGTCAAACGTTTTCAACGAATTCGTGATAAAATATTCATGAATTTAAAATCATGGATACAGAAAAATTATTGAAAGAAGAAAATTCGAAGCAACGCAAGGCGGAATTTGCGAAAAGCTTAAAAGACTTGCGGCAGGTTTACGGGCTGTCGCTGGAAGGGTTAAGCGAGCGGACGGGAATTCCCAATCAGACGCTGTCCCGTTACGAACGGGGAATAAACGAGCCTTCCGTTTTTCAGGCGTACAAAATCGCCGCGGCCTTCGGGGTAACGATTGAGGAAATGCTGCTTGGCGAGTTGAATTTTTCTCAATTAAAAAACAGCAAATAAAAATAGCGGGACGCTTTCCGATTTACCTCGGAAGGCGTCCCTTTATCGGAGGAAGTTTATGGCCGAATGAGCGGGAAGCGCGGCGCGCTTAACTCATTTGTCCGTATTTTTGATGACCGCCTTTTCGATAAGTGCGACGATCGCATACATGCCCGCGGCCAGCACGCACAAAATGACGACCGAGGTCATGACGAGGTCGAGCTTGAATACCTGCCCGCCGTAAACGATCAGATAGCCGATACCCGCCTTGGATACGATATATTCGCCCATGATCGAACCGATCCACGCCATACCGACGCTTATTTTCAGCATGGAAATAAACGCGGGCAGAGACGAGGGGATAACCAGCTTTTTCAGGATCTGCCATTTATTGGCGCCCATCGAACGCAACAGAAGAAGTTTGTTTTCGTCCGTTGCCATAAAGCCGTTGAGCATATTCAGGATAGCGACGATCAGGCCGATGAGAACCGTCATAAAAACGATTGCCTTACTGCCCGTGCCGCACCAGATGATGATCAGCGGCCCCAGCGCGATTTTCGGCAGGGCGTTTAAGACGACGAGATAGGGCTCCGAAATCTTGCGAAAAACTTCGCTCCACCACAGAAGCAATGCAATCGTATATCCTGCGACCACCGCGATAAAGAAACCCAGAAGAGTTTCCCAAAGCGTCGTTCCCACGTGATAGAACAGCGTTCCGTTCTGATACAGGGAAACGAGCGTTTTCCAAATCCGCGAAGGCGAGCTGGTGATGAAGGGATTGATCCACTCGAAATGAGCGGAAAGCTCCCAAAGAATCAGAAATAAAAACAATACCGCTAGGCGCACGATATGCACCGTGGCATTGGTGCGTTTGAGTTTCCTTAAGTAGAGAAGATGTTCTCTCGAGTATTCTTGTTTGTTTTTCATGCGTTTAATTCCCTCCACAACAATTCGAACCAGGTCGAAAATTCCTTGTTTTCCCTGCGTTTCAACGGTTCGTTTTCGGGAAAGGAAAGGGTGTGCCGGGAAACGACGCGCGCGGGACGGCGGGAGAGCACGACGATTTTATCCGCTACGGAAACCGCTTCGCTGATGTCGTGCGTGATGAGTACCGCCGTTTTATGCTCGCTTCGGATGATCTTATACACGTCGTCGCAGACGCTCAGGCGCGTCTGGTAATCGAGCGCGGAAAAGGGTTCGTCTAACAGCAGAACGTCGGGATCGACCGCGAGCGTGCGTATGAGCGCGGCGCGCTGACGCATACCGCCCGAAAGCGCGGACGGATAACTTTTCAAAAAGTCCTTGAGACCGTATTTTTCGGCGAGTGCGAGCGCGCGGGCGCGGTTCTCCGCCGTGTCCATTTTTTTGATTTCGAGGGGAAGAAAAATATTTTTTTCGATCGTGCGCCAAGGGAACAGTTCGTCTTTTTGCAGCATATAGCCGAACGACACGCCCGAATTTTTCACTTCGCCTTTCGTGGGGGAGAGAAGCCCCGCCGCAAGCGACAAAAGCGTGGTTTTTCCGCAGCCCGAGGGACCGATAATCGCGACGAATTCGCCTTCCGAAACGGAAAACGTCAGATCCTCCACGGCGACCGTCTCCCCTTGTTTGGTGTGATAGTTCATCGATACGTTTTCAAATTGTAAAACTTCATTCATGGGTTGACCTTCATTGGTTTATCTTGTCTTTCTTCCCCGCGTTCCTCTTGGGAGGAGGGGGAGGAAAACGCGGGACGCCGGGGCTGTATTCACAGGACCCGGCTGCCCGACTTTGATCAGTTATACACGTCTTTATAGGCCTGATCCGCGTAGGAGGTGTTGATGAGCTCGGCAAACTGTACGCGGCGGGGAAGCTCACCCGCATTGTCGATGATGTCCTGAAGTCGCGTGAAGCTGTCTTGAGTCATCGCCATGTTGGTGACCCAGGCGTCGATGTCCTTATAGCTTTGCAGGGATGTGGAGATCGAGGAGACGGACGTCGATTCGAAATAGGAGGTTAAGTAGGGCGCCGCCGTTCCGACGGGCGTCTCGTTGATGTATTTGATCGCCTTCGTCACCGCGCGAAGGAATCCGTTTACCTCCGTTTCGTGCTTTTTGATCCAGGAATTTTTAGACATGAAGCAGGTGTAGGGAACGGCGCCGGACGCCTCGCCCACAGACGCTACTACATAGCCTTTTCCCGCCGCCTCGTATTCGGACGCCACGGGCTCGAACATCGTGCAGTAGTCGGCCGTGCCAGCCTCGAAGGCACTGGTCATCAGGTTGAACTGAACGTCGAAATTGAGCGTCAGATCGGTGCCGTCGTGAAGGCCGTTTTGATTGAGCACGTACTCGAAGGTCATTGCGGGAACGCCGCCTTTGCGGCCCGCGAGGATCTCTTTCCCTTTCAGATCCGTCCATTTGAAATCGGGCTCGGATTTTCTCGAGACGAGGAAGGAGCCGTCGCGCTTGGTGAGCTGGCCGAATACGGAAGGGACGTCCGTGGAACCGCCCGCGAGCACGTAAAGCGCCGCTTCGGGGCCGCAGAAGCCGATGTCCGAATCGCCCGAAAGCACGGCGGACATGACGTTGTCGGCGCCGCCGCCGTTGGTGAGCTCGATCTTCAGGTTTTCGTCCTTGAAATATCCCAGCGCGTCGGCGAGATACAGGGGCGCGTAGAAGATAGAGTGTGTGACTTCGTTGATTTTGAGCTTAGTGAGTCCGTCGTCCTTTTCTCCGCAGGCGGAAAGGGGAAGGATGGCGAAACAAGCGGAAAGTGCGATAGCCGAAAGTTTTTTCATAGGGGTAACTCCGTTAAAAAAATAGAATAATATATCATATGTGTCGGCGTTAATAATTGACAATCGTCGCCGAAAGGGATATAATAAAAAAGCACACCGTCTCCCCCCGAGCGGGACAGAGAAAAAAGGATTTAGAGATTATGGACATGCAAAAGACGTACAACCCCAAGGATTTCGAAGACAGAATTTATGCCGATTGGGAAAAATCCGGCTATTTCCGCGCGGAGATCGACCACGACAAGGTTCCCTTCACCGTCATGATGCCGCCTCCCAACATCACGGGACAGCTGCACATGGGACACGCCATGGACGCCACCATGCAGGATACCCTCGTCCGCTTTAAGAGAATGCAGGGATATTCCGCGCTCTGGGTCCCGGGCTATGACCATGCGTCCATCGCCACCGAGGTGAAGATCGTCGAAAAGATGAAGGAAGAGGGGCTTTCGAAGTCGGACGTCGGCAGGGAAGGCTTTTTGAAGCGCGCTTGGGATTGGACGGCGCAATACGGGGGCCGCATTACCCTCCAGCAGCGCAAAATGGGCGCGTCGTGCGACTGGTCGCGGCAGGCGTTTACCATGGACGAAAAATGCTCCCGCGCGGTGCGCGAGGTGTTTGTCAGATTGTATAACAAAGGGCTGATTTATCAGGGGGACCGCATCATCAATTGGTGCCCCTGCTGTAAAACCGCCCTTTCGGACGCGGAAGTGGAGTACGCCGAGGAGGCGGGCTCCTTCTGGCATATCCGCTATCCCGCCGCCGACGGCAGCGGCGAGGTGATCGTCGCCACCACCCGCCCCGAAACCATGCTCGGCGATACGGCGGTGGCCGTTCACCCCGCGGACAAACGTTACGCTCATCTCGTGGGGAAAACGCTTCTGCTTCCCCTGACGGACAGAAAAATCCCCGTGGTGGCCGACGAGTACGTGGATATGGAATTCGGCACGGGCTGCGTGAAGATTACGCCCGCGCACGACCCCAACGACTTCGAGGTGGGGCGCAGGCATGATTTGGAAGTTATCCGCGTCATGAACGACGACGGGACGATGAACGACAGGGCGGGCGCTTACGAGGGTCTGGACAGATACGTTGCGCGCAAAAAGGTGGTGGAGGATCTCGAGGCGGGAGGATATCTCGTGAAGATAGAACCCCATTCGCACAACGTGGGGCATTGCTACCGCTGCCATTCGACGGTGGAGCCCATCGTCTCGAAGCAATGGTTTGTAAAAATGGAGCCGCTCGCAAAGCCCGCGATCGCCGCGGCGATGAAAAATAAAGTCAGATTTGTGCCCGAGCGTTTCTCCAAAACCTATTACAACTGGATGGAGAACGTGCGCGACTGGTGTATTTCCCGCCAGCTTTGGTGGGGACACCGCATTCCCGTTTGGTATTGCAAGACGTGCGGAAAGGTGATTTGTTCGAAGGAGGACCCGACGCATTGCCCCGAATGCGGAAGCTCGGAGCTGAGACAGGACGAGGACGTGCTGGACACCTGGTTTTCCTCCGCGCTCTGGCCCTTTTCCACCCTCGGATTTCCCGAAGAAACGGAGGACTATAAATATTTCTATCCCACCGACGTGCTCGTGACGGGATACGATATTATATTCTTCTGGGTGGCGAGAATGATTTTCTCGGGGATCGAGCACACGGGCAAGGTACCTTTCCATGACGTGCTTATTCACGGAATCGTCCGCGACGAACAGGGCCGCAAGATGAGTAAATCGCTGGGCAACGGCATCGACCCGCTGGAGATTATCGAAAAATACGGCGCGGATTCGCTGCGGCTGTCTCTGCTGACGGGCGTCGCGCCCGGCAACGACACGAGGTACTCCGACGTCAAAGTGGAATCCTGCCGCAACTTTATCAACAAGCTGTGGAATGCTTCCCGTTTTGTATTTATGAACGCGGAGGGAAAGAAAATCCCGGCGATCGAAAGCGTAAAATTTACGCCCGCGGACAAATGGATTATTTCCCGCCTGCAAAACTGTATCCGCGAGGTGACGACCAATCTCAACAAATACGAGCTGGGCGTGGCCAGCGAGCTGGCCACGGATTTCGTCTGGGGCGATTTCTGCGATTGGTATATCGAGCTGTCGAAGCCCGCGCTCTACGGCGAGGACGAGGAGCGCAAGGCGGGTACGCTGGCGGTGCTCTGCTTTGTTTTGGAAAACGCTTTGAAGTTGCTTCATCCCTTTATCCCGTTTGTGACCGAGGAAATTTATCGTAATCTGCCGAATACGGAAGGCAGTATCATGACGGCCGCGTTTCCGAGATATAATTCCCGCATGGCGTACAAAAAGGAAGCGAAGGCTTTCGAAGGGGTTATGGAGATCATCAAGGCCGTGCGCGGCATGAAAAAGGCGGCGGATTGTCCCCCGTCCAAAAAGGTGGACGTCTATCTCGTTACGGAGAGCAAACGCCTCGTTCAGGCGAACAGAGACAGCATCATGAAGCTTTCGGGTGCGGGCGCGGTGAAGCTGGTCGAAAACGGCGCCGCCGTAGAGGGCAAAACCGTCTCCCAGGTGACGGAGATCGCGCAGATCTATATTCCCTTGGGCGAGCTGGTGGATATCGAAAAGGAAAAGGCGCGGCTGGCCTCGGAGATCGAACGCATGGACGGTGAAATCGCGCGGGCCGAAGGAAAACTTGCCAATCAGAATTTTGTCAGCAAGGCGCCCGCCAAGTTGGTGGAGGATGAACGCGAAAAGCTGAAAAAGTTCCGCGATATGAAGGAAAAGTTTGCGGCGCAGCTGGCCGATCTGTAATATCAATCAAAAAAATCGTTCTTCTTTGAGAGGAACGATTTTTTTATGCGGAATAACGCGCCGATGGCACAATGCGACAACAAAATGCCGTTGAAGTGAAAAATACGCCCGCAAGGGCGGATATTGACTCCGAGTACGGAAAAGTGTGGATAGTCGGGGATTTTTTGTGGATAAGTAAAGAAAAAATGTGTAAAATATTTTCAAAAGGAAAATTTTTCAAAAAGAAAGAGAGGACACTTGACTTTCGTTGTTTCTATTTGTTATAATAATATCGATAAATAAATATCAATAAAAAAGGAAAAAACGAATGAACGAGCTGGAAATTTCCAAGGCGACGATCGGGCGCATGCCCTTGTATCTGCGATTTTTGCAGGAGGAAAATTCGCGCGGGGAGAAATACATTTCTTCTGCGGTGATTGCACAAAATATTCCCGTATCGGCGGTGCTGGTACGGAAGGATCTGGCGTTGGTTTCCTCGAAGCCGGGAAAGCCGAGGCTGGGCTTCGAGGTGGTGCGGCTGATCGCCGACATCGAGAAGTTTCTCGGCTACGATAATTTGTCCGACGCGGTGATCGTGGGCGCGGGCGGGCTGGGAAAGGCCTTTTTGGGCTACGAGGGCTTCAAGAGCAACGGACTCAACATCGTGGCTGCTTTCGACGTCGATCCCCGAATCGTCGGGGAGGAAATCGCGGGAAAAAAAGTGTATCCCATGGACAAATTTTCGGATTTCGTGCAGCATAAAAAAATCAATATCGGGATCATCACGGTACCCAAGGCCGCGGCTCAGGAGACTTTGGACACGATGGTGCGCGCGGGCATAAAGGCGGTGTGGAATTTTGCGCCCGCGCCCCTGCGGGTGCCGAAGGGCATTATTTTGAAAAACGAGGATCTTTCCGCGTCGCTCGCGCTTCTGGCGGGCGAATTGAGCAAAGGAAGATAATCCGTCGCCGACGCGGAGACGGCGGGCAAAAAAGGAGGTCGTTATGAAGGATTTTATCGTGAACGACGAAAGGTCGTTGGAAAAAATGTTGAGTCGGGTGCGTACGGCGCAGGAAAGGTTTGCTTCTTATACGCAGGAGCAGGTGGATAAAATTTTCTTTGCGGCGGCGGCCGCGGCCGATAAGGCGCGCATTACGCTGGCAAAAATGGCGGTGGAAGAGACGGGCATGGGCGTGTTCGAGGACAAGGTGATCAAAAATCACTATGCCGCCGAATATATCTACAACAAATATAAGGACGCCAAAACCTGCGGCGTCATCGAACGGGACGAGGCCTTTGGCTATACGCGCATCGCGGAGCCGATCGGCGTGCTCGCGGCCGTCATTCCTACCACCAATCCCACCTCCACGGCGATTTTTAAGGCGCTGATCTGTCTCAAGACGCGGAACGGGCTGATTATTTCCCCGCATCCCCGCGCGAAAAAATGCACGATCGAGGCGGCGAAAGTGGTGCTGGAGGCCGCCGTCAAGGCGGGCGCTCCCGAGGAGATCATCGGCTGGATAGACGAGCCCAGCGTGGCTCTTTCGGGCGCGGTGATGAGGGAGGCGGACACGATTTTGGCGACGGGCGGACCGGGCATGGTCAAGGCGGCGTATTCCTCGGGCAAGCCCGCGATCGGCGTGGGCGCGGGCAATACACCCGCGGTGGTGGACGCTTCCGCCGATATTCCGCTGGCCGTCTCGTCCATTCTTCATTCGAAAACCTTCGATAACGGCATGATCTGCGCCTCCGAGCAGTCGGTGATCGTGGCAAAGGAAATCTATTCGAAATTCAAAAAGGAGATGCAGCTTCGCGGCGCATATTTCCTGTCTTCGGCCGAGGCGCAGAAGGTGAGAAAGACCATCATCGTCAACGGCGCGCTGAACGCGAAGATCGTCGGACAGAGCGCGCATACCATCGCCGCGCTTTCGGGCTTCGAGGTGCCCGAGGATGCGAAGGTTCTGGTGGGGGAGGTGACGTCCGTGGAACCGAGCGAGGAATTTTCCCACGAGAAGCTGTCGCCCGTTCTCGCCATGTATAAGGCCGAAAGCTTTGAGGACGCCCTCGACAAAGCGGACAGGCTTGTCCGCGAAGGCGGGCCGGGGCATACGTCCGCGATCTATATCGACGAACGCACGCGGGGCGACAGGCTTTCGAGGTTCAGGGAAAGGATGCAGACCTACCGCGTGCTGGTCAACACGCCCGCGGCGCAGGGAGGGATCGGAGACCTCTATAATTTCCGCCTTTCGCCTTCGCTGACGCTCGGCTGCGGTTCGCGCGGTGGGAACAGCGTATCGGAGAACGTCGGCGTGGGACAGCTGATCAACGTCAAGACCGTAGCGGAAAGGAGAGAAAATATGTTGTGGTTCCGTGCGCCCGAAAAAGTTTATTTCAAACGCGGCAGTCTCCGCCTCGCCCTCGAGGAGCTGGGTGAAAAGGAATACGGCAAAAAGCGGGCGTTTGTCGTCACCGACGAATACCTTTACAACAGCGGCATGGTGAAGGAAGTGACGAAGATACTCGACGCGATGAACGTCACGCATATGGAATTTTTCGACGTCACGCCCGATCCCACGCTTGCCTGTGCGCGGGCGGGGGCGGAGCTGATGAAAAAGTTTAAGCCCGACGTGATCGTCGCGCTGGGCGGCGGCTCGCCCATGGACGCGGCGAAGATCATGTGGGTGCTTTACGAACACCCCGAAGTGGATTTTCAGGATCTCGCTATGCGGTTTATGGATATCCGCAAGAGAGTGTATTCTTTCCCGCGCATGGGAGACAAGGCGATGTTTGTGGCGGTGCCCACCACCGCGGGCACGGGCAGCGAGGTGACGCCGTTTGCCGTTATCACGGACGAACGGACTGGCATGAAATATCCTCTCGCCGATTACGAGCTGATGCCCGACGTCGCGGTGATCGACGCGGAGTTGATGATGAACATTCCCAAGGGACTTACCTCCTGCGCGGGGATCGATTCGCTGTCCCACGCGCTGGAGGCCGTCGCGTCCGTCATGGCCTCCGATTTTACAAACGGCATAGCCAAGGAAGCGATAAAGCTGATTTTCGAGTATCTGCCCGACGCTTATACCCTGGGCGCGGCCGCGCCTCTGGCCCGCGAAAAAATGGCGCATGCGGCGAGCATGGCGGGTATGGCGTTCGCAAACGCCTTCCTCGGCGTTTGTCACTCCATGGCGCACAAGCTCGGCTCCTATTGGCACTTGCCGCACGGCATGGCGAACTCGCTGCTGCTGGAGGAGGTGATCCGTTTCAACAGCGCGGACGCGCCCCGGAAAATGGGCACGTTTCCGCAGTACGCCTATCCCGAATGTAAGAGAAGGTACGCGGACGTCGCGCGGTATATCGGCTGCAAGGGCGGCACAGACGACGAGCTGGTGGAGGAATTGATCGCGAAGATGAAAGAGCTTCAGCGCGTTGTCGGCCAGCCGTCGAGTATCCGCGAGGCGATCGGGGACAAGGGCACGGAGGCGGAATTCAAAGCCTCTCTGGAACAGATGAGCGAGGACGCGTTTGACGACCAGTGCACGGGCGCCAATCCCCGTTATCCCTTGATTTCGGAAATCAGGAAGATGTATCTCAACGCCTATTACGGGAAGCACGAACCCGTATAAAAGCGTAAAGGAAAGGGCAGGGCTGCGGTGAACGCGGCACTGTTCCTTTTTGTTTGGCACGAAAAAATGTGAAAAAGGACTGAAATCTTTCCGCGCGTTTGATTTTGTGGCATAAAGAAGTAAAAATAATGCGCGGATATCCCGATACGATTGACAATTTTCCGATTTTGCGGTATGATATTATATGAATATAAAATCATTAAAAGCCGACGAAAATATTTTTTCGAAAATTCGGTGAAGAAGGAGCAAGCATTTATGAGAGGATTGGAAACTTCCGTCGTCCGCCTCAGACACGAGGTATTCAAAGAGGTAGCGAAGGTCGCTTACGAGTCCGCCCCCGAGGAAATTAACAACGATATCGAAGCGATTCCCTATACCATTACGCCCACCGAGGTGCCCCAATACCGCGAAAGCATCTACCGCGAACGGGCGATCGCGGCGGAGCGGGTGCGCCTTGCCATGGGCATGTCCCTGCGCCCCTCGGATAAGCCCGTGCACCTTACCAGCGGGCTGGATCAGAGCAATATTTCCGATAAATATTACGAGCCGCCGCTGATGCAGGTGATTCCGTCGGCCTGCGACGCGTGCGAGGACAACGTTTATGAGGTGAGCAATCAATGCCGCGGCTGCGTCGCCAAGGCGTGCGTGGCGGCCTGCCCGAAGGACGCGATTTCCATCGTGGACGGAAAATCGGTGATCGACAGGGAAAAATGTATCCGCTGCGGCAAATGTAAGGCAGCCTGTCCCTACGACGCGATTGCGCATAAGGTGCGGCCCTGCTCGCAGGCGTGCGGGATAAAGGCCGTCGTCACGGACGAGCTCGGCCGCGCGAAGATCGACAACGACAAATGCGTGGGTTGCGGTCAATGTATGGTGAGCTGCCCGTTCGGCGCCATCGCGGACAAGTCGCAGATTTTTCAGCTGATCAGGGCGATTAAAAAGGGCGACTATATCGTGGCGGAGGTGGCGCCCGCCATCGTGGGACAATTCGGGGAGAACGTTTCTCTCGCCCAAATCAAGGGCGCCCTGAAAGATATCGGCTTCAAGGAAGTGCACGAGGTGGCCAGCGGCGCCGACGTCGGCGCTTCCACCGAGGCGCATCATTACGTGGAGGAAGTCGTTCCCGGAAAGCTGCCCTTCCTTTTGACGTCGTGCTGTCCCGCCTGGGCCATGCTGGCGAAAAAGCAGTTTCCGCAGTTGATCGACGAGGTTTCGCAGGCGCTGACCCCCATGGTCGCCACGGCGAGAAAAATCAAGCAGAAGTCCCCGCGGGCGCGCGTCGTGTTCATCGGCCCCTGCGCCGCCAAAAAGCTGGAGGCCTCGCGCGAATCCGTCCGCAGCGACGTGGATTTCGTCATTACTTTCGAGGAGCTGGCGGGCATGTTCGACGCAAGGAATATCGATTTTTCAAAATACGAGGAGGAGAATTCCCTGCACGAGGCGACGGGCGCCGGCAGAGGGTATGCCTGCGCGGGCGGGGTTGCGTCCGCGATTGAGCAGTGTGTCAAGGCGTATTATCCCGGGGTAGAGGTGAAGATCGAGCACGCGGAAGGGCTGGATGCATGCAAAAAAGCGCTTATCTTGGCCAAGCTCGGCAAAAAGAACGGCTGTCTCATCGAGGGCATGGGCTGTCCGGGCGGATGCGTTGCGGGCGCGGGAACCAATCTTTCCGTGGAAAAAGCGACGGTTCAGGTCAAGAAGTTTGTGGAAAACTCGACGAAAAAGATCCCCGCCAAGGACCTGTACGAGATCGATCTGCCGTAAAGAAAAAGTAAATAAAAGAAAGGGATAAAAGTCGGCTCCGTTTTGCGTTTTCAAACGCGGAAGGGGTTGACTTTTTTTGTGGAAACGGGTAAAATAAAAGGTGCTTGTGCCACTACGGCAAAAGGAGACAGAAGCATGTCGGAGTTTCCGCAATACACGGAAGAACAAGAAAAAAAAGAAGCGTCGGGAAAAGGGACAAAGGGCGCTGCGAAGCTGGGTGAGGAGCCTGTCGGAAGGCTTTTGTTCCGTCTTTCCGTGCCTACGATTGCCGCGCAGCTGGTCAACGCGCTCTATAATATCGTGGACAGAATGTATATCGGCCACATGGAAGGATCGGGAAAGCTTGCGCTGACGGCCATGGGCGTTTGTCTGTCGCTCATCATGATTATTTCCGCCTTTGCCGCGCTGACGGCTATGGGCGGAGCGGCGCGCGCGTCGATCATGCTGGGCAAAGGGGATAAGAAGGAGGCGGAACGTATCCTCGGCAACTGCACGATTGTCACCGTAATCGTGGGGGCGTTTTTGACCGTCGTATTCGTCGTCTTTGCGGAAAAGCTTTTATGGATGTTCGGGGCGGACGAGGACACGATCGGCTATGCCGTGCAATATATGCGCATTTATGCCTTCGGAACGATTTTCGTAGAGCTGGCGCTGGGGCTCAACGCCTTTATCACCGCGCAGGGCTTTTCTCTCATGGGCATGCTGTCCGTGGTGATCGGCGCCGTCGTCAATATCGCGCTCGATCCCTTGCTGATCTACGGCTTTTCGATGGGCGTGCGCGGCGCGGCGATTGCCACCGTGGTTTCGCAGACGGTGAGCGCCGTCTGGGTGGTGGGATTTCTGTTGAGCAAAAAAACCGTTCTCAGGATCAGGCTCAAATATTTCAAGGTATCCTGGGCCTCCTATCTGCCCTGTGTATTTTTGGGCGCGTCGCCCTTTATCATGCAGTTTACGGAAAGCGTCATTTCCATTTGCTTCAACGTTTCCCTGCTTAAATACGGCGGCACGCTCGCCGTGGGCGCCATGACCATTTTATACAGCGTCATGCAGTTCGCCATGCTGCCCCTCCAGGGGCTGACGCAGGGCGCCCAGCCGATCGTCAGCTACAATTACGGCGCGGGACAGCGTGAGCGGGTGAAAAAGACCTTTGGCATTTTACTGCGTTCCTGTCTGATCTATTCGACGGCGCTGTGGGCGACGTGCATGCTTTTCCCGCAGCTGTTTGCCAAAATGTTTACTTCGGACGCGGAGCTCGGCGCGTACGCCTTGACTCCCCTGCGCGTCTATATGGCCATGTCCCTCATCTTCGGCGCGCAGATTGCGTGTCAGCAGACGTTTATCGCGCTGGGAAAAGCGGGGGTCTCCTTTTTCCTCGCGGTACTTCGCAAAGTGATTTTGTTGATTCCGCTCATTTTTATTCTGCCGCATATTTTTTCCGCCGATAGTACGATGGCGATATTCCTCGCGGAACCGATAGCGGATACGCTCGCCGTAGCGACTACGGTGACGACTTTCGGAATATTGTTTTCAAAATATCTCAAGGGCGGAAAGGCGGAACGCCTGCCCGTCGGCGCGGAAAAGGCGGACCTTTCGGAAGGGAACTGACAGGGCTTAAAAAGCAGACGGGCAGCGTTTTTCGGGAAAAGCGGCGGAAATTCTTGCAAAAATCCGTTGGGTATGCTATACTGAAAACATGATGGATTTAAGCGGTTTTTCGGGAAAACGGATATGCGCGGCGGTGTCGGGCGGCGCCGATTCGATGGCGCTTTTGCATATGCTGAAAGCGCGGGAGGAGAGGGACGGCTTTTTCCTTTCCGCCGTCAACTGCGAGCACGGGATACGGGGGGCGGACAGCCTCGGGGATACCCGTTTCGTGGCGGAGATCTGCGCCCTCTGGGGGGTGCCGCTGTTTACCTTTTCCGCCGACTGTCCTGCCGAGGCCAAAGAGAAAAAGCTCAGCCTGGAGACCGCCGCGCGGGAATTCCGTTACCGTTCCTTTCAAAGTCTTTTGGACGAGGGAAAAACGGATTTCGTCGCTACGGCGCACCACAGCGACGACAATGCGGAGACGATACTCTTCCGCCTTTGCCGCGGCACCTCGCTTTCGGGCCTGCGCGGGATAGAGCCTCTCCGAGGCGGGTTTCTGCGGCCTCTGCTGGACATGACGAAAGAGGAACTGAAAGAGTATGTAAAGAGAGAAAACGTTCCTTTCCGCGAAGACGAAACAAATTTCGAAACGGACGCGACACGGAATAAATTGCGGCTGGAGATATTGCCCGCGCTCGAAAGGGCCGTCCCCGCGGCAAAGGAAAACCTGCTTCGCTTTGCGCGGCTGGCCGTCGAGGACGATAAGTTGCTGTATCGTTTATCCGACGGGTTCGTCGAAAAAACCGCGCCCGAATTTTTCGGGGACACGGGGTTGCGCGTAAAGGTTTCGGGGGATGCTCCCCTGATGCGTCGGGCATGCCTTGCGGCGCTGAAAAGGCTGGGGATAGAGAGGGATTACACGGCGGCGGGGCTCGACGAGCTGCGCGCGTTGGGCGAATTGCAGACGGGAAGCCGCTTGCCCCTGCCGAACGGGTTGACGGCGGAAAGGGTTTACGATAGGCTTGTCTTTTTTCGGACGGAAGAACGGGCGCATGCGTCGGCTTGGAAGGGCGAGCCGTTTCGGGAGGGGACTTTTTCGGTGGGCAGGTATGCGGTCACCGTTTCCGCCGTATCCGTCGGGAAAGAGAAAATTCAAAGCAGGGCGTTGTCTCCGACTGCGGACGGCATATCCGTTGACGGCGAAAAAAATCAAGGCAGGACGCTGTGGCTCGACGCGGACGCCGTACCTGCGACGGCGGTATTCCGACGGAGACGGGAAGGGGATTCTTTTGAAAAATTCGGCGGCGGAAGAAAAACGCTGAAAAAGTATCTCGTAAATAAAAAAATTCCCGAGGCGGTACGTGCGGAACTGCCCATTCTGGCAGACGAGCACGGCGAAGTTTATGCCGTATGCGGGGTGGAAATCGCCGAGCGAGTAAGGGTGACGCCCGATACCGTGCGCGCCGTCTGTATTACGATTAAAAAATAAACGACAACGACACGAAAGAAAAGGAGAAACTTCCATGAATCAGGACTTGGAAAGAATTATGATTACCGAGGAACAGATCGCGGGCCGAGTGCGGGAGGTAGCGGCTCAGCTGGATAAGCTTTACGAGGGCAGGCGTCCCGTCGTGGTGTGTATTTTGAAGGGGAGCGTGATGTTTTTTTCCGACCTCATCCGCCATATGGAAACGCCGCTGGAGCTGGATTTCATGGCGGTGTCCTCCTATGGGTGCGGAACCACTTCCACGGGCTGCCTGCAAGTAAAAAAAGACCTCACGACGGATATCGCGGGACGGGACGTGCTGATCGTCGAGGACATTATCGACTCGGGGAATACTCTCTATAACTTAAAGAAACTGCTCAATTCGAGATCGCCGTCCAGCGTCAATATCGTAACGCTGCTCGACAAGCCCCAGCGCCGCGAGGTGCCTATGGAACCCGAATACACCTGCTTTGTCATCGAGGACGAATTTGTGGTGGGGTACGGCATGGACTACGCCGAGGAATACCGCAATCTGCCGTATATCGGCGTGCTCAAACGCTGCGTTTACGAGAAATAGAGCGCCTTGCCGCCGCAAAGAGAGGTGGAGAAATTATGTCGAGGGCAAAGATTCCCCAAGGGGAAATGAATGAGGAAGCGAGGACGTATATCGTGGAGGGCCTGTTGCGCATGATGCGCAAACGTCCCTACGAAAGTATTAAGGTGACGGATATCGTGCGGGAGGCGGGCGTGTCGCGCATGACCTATTACCGACATTTCAAAGCGAAATCGGACGTGCTTACCTGTCTGATCGATTACATTATCAAAAGCGTCAATCCCGTCTGTCACGAGGACCGTCGCAACGGGGATTGGTACCGTTTCTGGCTGACGATGTTTGATTATGCCGACCGTTACGCCTCCGCCTTGAGCACGATTATCGACGCGGGACAGGAGCACGTGATTTTAGAGTGTCTCAACCGTTCCGCTTTTCCGCATCTGCACAAGGATGAAAACGCAGAGACGTCGTACCGACTTTACTTTTTATCGGGCGCCATGTATAACGTCTTTATCGAATGGCTGAAAAAGGAAAAGCGGGAAACGCCCGAGGAAATGGCCTCGGTTTGCTGTTCTTTCATGAAAGGCTTGGTATCCGAGGACGCCGAGACGATAAAAAACCGCCCGTGAGCATGCTCGCGGGCGGTAAAGTTTTTTGATAAGGCAAAATTAAGAGAATTGAGCCGTTTTCAAGGTATAGACCAACGTTCCTAAATTATACGAGAGCGGGGTCTCCAGCCGCAACATGACGTTGCGATAGACGTTGTTGGTCAGGCTGGGCTGCGTTTTGGCGTACCATGCCGTCAGCGTGGAGCCGGGGTTGGTGATCGCCAAAGCGATTTTTGCGGGATAATAAGTGATCTCGCGGGACTTGCCGACGCCGTCGATCTCGAAATCGAACGTGTCCGTCTTTTCCGCCTCGGGCGTAACTTTGACGGGCTGAACGGCGCGGGAAGAGGCGTTGTAAACATTGACCTGCTGCGCCGCAGTCAGCGTCATGCCGCGGATCGCAAACAAAAGCTCCTCGTTGTCGATGTAGGAATATTTCTGGGAAATCTCGAAATTTGTCGTCACGCTGCTGTCGTCTTTCGTGAGATCAGTGAGCACGGCGGTGCCGGCGGCGCCGTTATTATTATAATCGACGACGACGCTATAGTTGTATTCGGTGTAGCAGGTCTCGAGCGTTACGGGCGTCAGGCCGTTGGGGGAATGGCTGTGCACTTTCTTTTCGGAATAGATAGGCTGAAGCCCCGTCTGGATACTTCGGAAAAGCACTTTGGAAGTGACCGTGTCCTTAAAGATCTCCGACGTTTCGTTGCCGAAGAGAAACTGTACGGAAATGCTGAAATCGGTGCTGTACGAATAAAACAGCTCGTCCTTTCCGTCGGAATTTTTTTTGATTTCGGTAGAGAGAACGGTGCTGTAGGTTCCCGAGGTATAGGAAACTTTGTAGGAGGAGTTAAGCCCGCTGTCCTTTGCAAGGGCGACGTCGTAAGTGAGTTTTTCGTCGTTTGCTTTGGCGTCTATGGTGTTGATGGCGGTGTTTTCGTACCAGTTGGCGTTAAAGCTGGTGTAACTTCCCGTGCTGCACGAGGAAAAAAGAATCGCGCAGAGCGCCGAAGAAGTTAAAATAAGTATTTTTTTCTTTTTCATGTGATGGCTCCGATTTTTCAAATCCTTATCATTATAACACATCTTTCGGGATTTGTAAAAACAAAATAGAGATTTATGCGAATTTAATGTGAAAAAAAGCTGAAATTTTTTCGCGCGATATGCTATAATAGAAAAGAAGCCGTTCGGGCGCGGAAAATTTGCGGGGATTTCCCCCGCCTCGTCGGGGCGTATCCGGCGCGCGGTATATAGAAAAAATCCGTAAGTATAGAAGCGGCGAGGGATTTACAAAAGTTTTCGCGCCTGTTGTCGAGGGCGGGCGGAGAAGAACGTGCGGGAGGCAAACGGATGATAGCGGTTTTGAATGCTTACACCCTGTCGGAATGTATGGAGATCATGGCGGAATATGCTGCGGCGTACGAAAGCAGGGGCGGGAGGAATCTCATTTTCTGCGAGGACAGGCTCACGCTGCTCGCGGAGCAGGCGCTGACGCGGAAAACGGGCGGTACCTTTTTTTCTTCCGTCACGACGTTTGCGCGGTTTTTGAAAACGGACGAAAGGATTTTGACCAAGCAGGGTTCCGTCATGGCGATCGGGGGAATCATGACCGAGCTTCAGCGCAAAAGGGCGTTGAAGTGTTTTACGTCGGCCTCGGGGATCAAAAACAACGCCAAATGTATTTACGAGACGGTGGCGCAGCTGGCCGCGTCCGAGGTGACGCCCGAAACCCTTGCCGAAAGCTTGTCTCTCCTGCCGCAGGACATGCTGAAGGACAAGGTCTCCGATCTGGCGGCGATTTACGAGGGATATACCGCCTTTTTGAGAGAGAAGGGGTATGTGGACGAAAGCCGCTATCTTTCCCTCCTGCCCGATTGTATCCGCCGCGACGCAAATCTTCGCGGCGCAAATATCTTTTTCCTTTGTTTTACCTCCTTTACGGCGCAGGCGGCGGAGGCGATCCGCGCGGCGGCCGAGACGGGCGCCAACGTGCTGGGCATATTCTGCTCGGGAAAAGAGGAGATATATACCAACCGCGCGTTTTCCGCCTTTACAAAGGCCTGCGAGGGGTATGGTAAGGTGCAGGTGCGTTCGTTGGGGATGCCGCTCGAAGGGGAAGCGGAAGTGCTACGCGCGGGGCTGTTCAATCCCGAACGTCTGGCGGGCGAACGCATGAAAACGGATAAAATACGCATTTTCGAGGCGGAGGACAAAAGCGGGGAGGCGGAAAATATCGCCGCGAATATCAAAAAGCTTTTGGCGGAGAGGCCCGCTCTCCGTTACCGCGATATCGCCGTCCTCGTGCCCGATATGGCGGGATATTCGCAGCCCTTCAAAAAGACGTTCGACGAATACGGTATTCCGTGGTTTTTCGACGAGAAAAAATCCCTCAAACGCCACCCGCTGAGCCGATTTTTGTTGAGCTGTTTCGCCGCCGTGCGCGAAGGCTACTCGCCTGCGGCCGTACAGGGACTGACGCAGAACGTCTTTTTCGGGCCGAGTGACGCTTACCGCAATTATCTTTTGAAATTTGCCAACTATCGCGGCGGGGCAAAGCGGGAGATCAAGACGGGGGAACTCGTCGATGCGTACAACCGCGCGGAGCTGGAAGCGTGCCGCGAAAGGCTGCTGCAGGCGACGCGGGGCATACCCCGAAAAGCGCGGGGAAAAGAATACTGCCGCGCCGTCAGGCGGATTCTTTCGGATTTTTCCGTTGAGGAAAAACTGAAGGAGCTTTCGGAGAGTGTCGGGGAGACGGGATACGGAAGTTATCTTTCTCAAATTTCAGGCGCGCTCAAACGGGTGCTGGACGAAGCGGAGCTGTTGACGGGGGAACGGGAGATGACGGCCTCGGAATTTGAGACGGTGCTCGCCGACGGGCTGGACGCGACGGATATTTCGCTGATCCCCTTAAAGGCGGACGCGGTATTTGTCGGGGATATAACGGACAGCCGTATCGAGAAAGTGCGCGTGCTGTTTGCCGCGGGCATGACGGACGACGTGCCCCGCAACGCCGACGACACCGCCCTTGTTTCCGATCGGGAAATCGAGCGGCTGGCCGAGGTGAAAACGTTGCTGGAGCCTACGGTAGCCGAGGTAAATCTTCGCAGCCGCGAAAGCGCATCGCTTAATTTATGTACCTTTACGGATATGCTCTGTCTCTCCTATCCCCTGGCGGCGGACGGCAGCGAGCCCTCTTTAAGCGACGTATTCCGCTACGTTGACGGGCTGTTTGCGGACAAAAAGGGCTTGAGGCTTCAGGCGGAAAAGAAACTGCCCGACGCGGATTTCAAATACAAATGCTCGGCCGTATCTCCCGCAATCCGCGAGCTGCTCATTAAAAAGAACGAATACGAGCGTTGCCGCGAGGATACGCGGCGGGAATATTCCTCCCTGTATGCCGCTCTGGAAATTTTGAGCGTGGAGGAAAGGAACGACTATCTTGAAAAATGCGAGGGGCAGGTACGCGTCGAATGCGGCGAAAAGCTGTTTTTCAGAGATGGCCAAATTTCGCCTACCATGCTGGAAAGCTATTTCTGCTGTCCGTTCTGCAATTTTGCTTCGCAGGGGCTGAAACTTAAGGAACGGGAAGAAACGGCGGTGATGGCGGCCGATTCGGGCAACTTCGTGCATGCACTACTCGAAAAGACGACGGCAAAGCTGGGCGATTGCGCTACGGAGGCGGAAGCGCGCGCATATGCGGAGGAGGCGGGACGGGAGCTTTTGAAAAAACCGCTGTATGCGGCGCAGGCGGATACGGCCGCGGGCGGCTATTCCTCCGACAGCCTTCTGGCCGAGGGCATGGAGGTGGCCGCGGCGGTATTCCGTCAGCTGAAGGGTTCGGCGTACAGGGTGGAGGAGACGGAAAAGGCGGTGAGTACGCCCGCGTTCCGCGGCAAGATCGATCGGGTGGACGGCACGGAAAAATTTGTCCGCGTCATCGACTATAAGACGGGAAATATCGACGATTCGCCCCTCTCCTATTATACGGGCCGCAAATTGCAATTGCAGTTGTACATGTCCGCCGTCAAGGGCGAGCGCGTTCCCGCGGGCGTATTTTATTTCCCCGCGTCCGTTTCCTACAGTAAGACCGAGGAAGGAAAATTCCGCATGAAGGGATTTTTGAACGGCGACGAGGAGGCGCTCCTCAGCGGGGACGTAAGCCTCGGGGAAGGAGGCAAAAGCGAATTTTTCGACGCTCAATTGAAAGATAATTCCCGCCTCGACAAAGTAATGGACGAGGAGACGTTTCGAAATTTTCTCGATTATGCGGTGTATGAGGCGCGGCAGGGCTCGGAGGAGCTGAAAAACGGTTTTATCGCGCCCACGCCCTACAAGGGAGAGTGTACCTATTGCCGTTACGGGGGCATGTGCGGGTTTAACTACGACCTGACGCCCGAGCGCGTGGAGGAGAGCATCAAGCCGAAAACGATTGCGGAAATCGCGCGTCGGCACCGTGACGGCGAGGACAATGCGCACATTGACGGAAAAACGGCGGATGGGGCAGATATGCATATCGACGGCAAAACGACGAAAGATGAAGCTACGGCATATATAGACGACAAAATCGCGGAAGAGAGGAATAAAGTCTATATTCACCATACAACTGCGGACGAGGAGGCGAAACATGAATAATTTTACGGAGGAGCAGCAGGCCGCAATCGCCGCGGCGGGAAAAACCATCGTCTCCGCTTCCGCGGGCAGCGGCAAAACCACCGTTATGATCGAAAAAATCGTGAGGCTGATTACTTCGGGCGTCGATGTCAGGGAAATCCTCGCGGTTACCTTTACGAAAAAGGCGGCGGCACAAATGAAAGAAAAATTGCGCAAGGCGCTGATCAAGGCTATCAATTCGCCCGATACGTCGGCCGCTCAGCGTTCCGAGCTGAAAAAACAGCTCGCGGAAGTGCCCGGCGCGGATATCTCCACCATACATTCCTTTTGTTCCAAGCTCATTCGTTCACATTTTTTCGCCGCAGGCGTGGACAGCGATTTTTCCGTCATTGCCGAGGACGACGCCGACGGAACCCAGCTTCGCAGTAATGCTCTCGACGAGGTATTCGAGGAGGCGTACGAACGGGGCGACGAGCATTTTATGCGCCTGTTGTCCGTCTATTGGAGAAAAAAGAGCGACAACCGCCTGCGCGGTATTCTCACGGATACCTATTCGAAACTGCGTATGCGGGCGGATTACAGAGACTTTTTGAAAAATGCCGCTTCCTTTACCGAGGAAAAATTCGATTCAATCGCGGAAGGATTGTTTTCGCGGTTAAAGGAAAAATGCGCGTGGTATTCGTCGCGCGCGGAAGCGGAAAGGGCTTATTTCGAGGAAGTCGGTCGAAAAAAATCCGCCGATAACGCCGAGGAGCTGTTGACGGCGCTCGCCTCTCTTTTGACCGCGCCCGACTATTTTGCCGCCTGCGCTCAACCCTGCCCCGCCTTTTCGGCTAAGGAACGGCTCAAAAAGGACGATACACCGCAATTCGCCGACCACGTTGCGGCGCTTGCCGCCGTCAAGGATAAGGTAAAAGGGATTTTTGCCGAATTGGCCGATACGCTTTCGCGGGAGGAGGAGCTTCAAAACTATCTGTCGTCGGGCTCGATTGCGGAAAGTCTTTCGGAATATCTTCTGAAATTCGACGAAAAGTACGGGGAGCTCAAGCGCGAAAAGGCGCTTTTGGATTACAACGACCTGGAGCATATCGCGCTCGAGCTGTTGTCTCTGCCGCAGATTGCCGAAGAGATGCGGGGAAAATACCGTTACGTGTTTGTGGACGAATATCAGGACGTCAATCCCGTGCAGGAGAAGCTTTTGTCCGCGGTGGGCGGGGAAAACGTGTTTCTCGTGGGAGATATAAAGCAGTCCATTTACGGCTTCCGAGGAAGCAAATCGGTATTTTTTGCGGAAAAACAGCGGGAGTTTGAGGGAACGGCGGCCGCGTCCTCCCTCTATCTTACCCGCAATTTCCGAAGCTCCGACGCAGTGCTCGACGCCGTCAATTCGCAGTTCCTTCTGGCGATGACGAGAAAAAATTCGGACGTCGATTACGCGGACGGTTCGGTGATGGAACGAGGGGGCAGGTATGCGGCGGAGAGCGGCCGCGTGCAAATCCATCTCCTTCCGAAAGACAAGGAAAAAAAGGGGGAGGAGCGTCGGGGCGTCTATTCGGTGGAGGCGAGCTGGCTGAAGGCGAAAGCGGAGGCTTCGACGTACGCGAAGCAGATCCGCCACATTATCGAAAGTGAACGCAACGCGCGTTGGTACGATCCCGACGACGGCGTTTTCAAACGGGTGGAATATTCGGATATTGCGGTTTTATCGAGAAAAAAGAGCGGCCGTATCACGGAGGTGATCGCCGCGCTCTCCGACGAGGGGATTCCCGTAACGGCCTCCGCCGCCGTCAATATCTGCGATTATCCCGAAATAAAGGCTCTCGAGGACATTTTAAGCCTCATCGACAACGCCGAACAGGATATTCCGCTGTGTTCCGCCTTGCTCTCCGCCATGGGTGACATGACGGCCGAGGATTTGTCCGCTATCCGTCTCGCCTATCCCGACAAACGTTTTTTCCGCGAATGTTGCCGCGCGTATTCGGCGGAGAAAAAAGACGAAATTGCGCATAAACTAAACGGGTTTTACGCCTATTTCGAAAAGGTCCGCGCGTTGGCGGCCGTAGCCGACGCGGGGGAGATTTTGTCTAAAATTCTCTCGGAAACGCATATGGAGGCTCGGCTCCTTTCCCGCGATAACGGCGCGGGCTGTCTGAAGCGGATACATCGCTTTATCGCCGAAACGCTGGAGCCCGAACCGCTGACCGTGCACGAATTTCTCGATCGGCTCCGCGCGCTGGGCGGTCGTATCGAATACAGTGAAAACGGCGGGGAAAACGCTGTGCGCGTTTTGACGATGCATGCCTCTAAGGGGCTGGAATATCCCGTCGTCATTCTCGACGATCTCAGCGTGCTCTTTCACGGCGCGGACCGCGACGAAGTGCTGTTTGACGAGGAATTCGGCCTCGCTCCGCGGTGTTACCGTCGGGAAAATATGACCGTCTGCGGGACTTTGCTCCGTCGGCTCTGCGAAAAGAAAGGGGAGGAGGACAGCGTCAAGGACGAGCTGAATCTCTTTTACGTGGCGATGACGCGCGCGAAATACGGTCTCCACATGATGTTTACGGGGCGGCCGCCCGCACCCGATGCGCGCTACGCGCGATCCTTTGCCGATTTCGTGGATTTTTCCGTATGGGAAAAGTATATCTCGGAGGAGGAATTGTTCGAGCTGCCCTATCAGGAACGGACGGCGCTCGTCACTCGTCCCGATCCCGAATTGACGGATTCCATCGTCAAAGCGTTTTCTTGGGAATATCCGTTTAAAGGCACGGAGCGCCTTTCGGTAAAAAGCTCCGCCACGGCGCTTTTGAAGGCACAGGACGGCGAAAAGCCGAGGGAGTACGCGCGGGAGTATTTTTCCGTTCCCGTTTTATTCGACGAAAGTCGGGAATACGAGGCGGCAGGCATGGAAAAAACGGCACCTCTCCAGGGAACCGCGTACCATGCTTTTCTGGAATATTTCGATTTTTCTCTGTTGCAGAGCGGATACGGAGAAGAATTTCTGCGGGAGACTGTCTCGCGGGAGCTTGGCCGAATGAAAAAAGAAAAGATTTTGCCCGAGGAGCAGTTTGCTCTTTTGGAGGAGAAAAAGCTGGCGGAAGTTTTGTCCAATCCTGTTTTTTCCGAGCTGTCGGGCATGCGGCTGTATCGGGAACAACAGTTCCTTGTCTCTCTTCCCGTGGGGGAGGTGTCGCTTGAAGAGCCCGCCGCGTGCGAGACGTGCGCGGAAGAGACCGTGCTCTTTCAGGGGGCGATCGATCTTTTGGCTGTTGCCGATACGGGGGAGGTGCGCATAATCGATTATAAATATTCGGGAAAGAGCGCGGCCGCGCTGCGGGAACATTACGCGCCTCAGCTGTCGCTGTATAAAAAGGCCGTTTCGCGGATTATGCGTCTCGAGCCGAGCCGAATCCGATGCAGCATCGTCAATATCCGCCGCGGTTTTGAAACGGACGTGGAGTAGATAAAAAACGGGCGTTCGGCGCTCCCTTGGTATCCTCGAACGTTAAAAAATCGAAATTCGGCAAAAAGAGACAATATGCGGCAAAAGGGTGGAAAAAGAGCGGTCGCAATCGGCGTATAATTCGGAAAAAACGATTGAGAGGTGCTCGTTATGCGCGTATTTGCTTTTTTGAACGGCCTGTTCGACGGAATTCGTCCCGAAATTTTTATTGCGGCGGGGATCGTGCTTTTGGCGGTAGATTGCCTGATCGCGTTTCGGGCGGAGCGGGAAACGGTGTTTGCGGCGCTCGCCCTGTTTACGGGCGGGCT